>Ga0209828_1000019_pt1 | contig 123700 bp, 102 predicted proteins | sample MaitaG_FD_187429 | JGI IMG/M metagenome (GOLD analysis project Ga0209828, IMG submission 187429) | Marine algal microbial communities from Maine, USA - Maine_Asex2 metaG (SPAdes) (version 2) | ecosystem: Host-associated > Algae > Red algae > Unclassified | place: Maine, USA | collected 2015-01-05
CTGATTTGTAATCAGTAGGTCCCGAGTTCGACTCTTGGTGCCGGCACCATTTGAACCAATGACTTATCTCAATCCGTTAATTGCACTCAAGGCGAGTAGTAAATTTTGTGCCCTGCTGGTGCCCTAATCTGCAAAGTACCCTGATTGGTAAGTGCGCTACTGCACGGCTCTCTACAGTTACTCCACCATGAGCGTTGCAGGCATGTTGTCAATCTCGAGGTAACGGTGTGGGAGGTTCAAACAGTTTGCTGCCTACTTTGTGCCGTGGATGTATATGTGTAGCAATGTCCATTTCATTCTTAAAGTAGTGCTTCAGGATTTCTGGAACCTTCAGGCCCTCCGCCTCGAGCATCAAACATGCAGCTATGGCGCTCAATTTTCTCTCGACAAACTGGTTGATTATTTCAACACTGGCTGGTTCCACTTTAGCCGCGCCATGACCGCGCTCCAGGATGATCTGTGCCGCTTTTACTCGCTGTGAGTGTCCCTTATCGTTCATGATCTCGACTAGTGCCTTCACGGCTTCGTCGGTATGCGCCTGCGCAGCCGCCCGTAATTCTGACTGAATAGCCTTGGAACCTTTGGGCCTACCGGCACCGGTACGTTTGCCGCCATGTATTGTCATGAGTTTGCGCTCACTTGATTAAATTTGAATTGTTTTCAAAACCTACCTTTAGCTGAAACCGTCCAACCCCTATAGGTCCAATTTACCGGCGGTCATTGGAACGTTTGATGCTGCAGTGGTTTGGTGTGTCTAGCGCTTTACTCGCATACAATTAAACCAATTCATCAATCTAGCTATTGGGTGCTTGCTTAATGATGGCGACTCCATAGCACGTGGGTCTGATGAATCCCACAATTGCGGCCGCGGACAAATATCCACATTATTAAGCACATCTGATTGCTGCTCCAGCCAGTCAGCTGCGTTTATTAATCTCCGGACACCCTCATTATGTCGATCAGTATCGGATAATTCGATGAGCGACTTACAGCCTCGCAGTAAACATCCGTTATTTAACGTGTGAATTACTTTGCCTGATCTGAAGTGTGAGGTGTACAAAGCGACTGCAAGTTTCTTAAACGAATTTTCATTGTCTGCAATGAGGTCGTAGTGGAGGTTATCTATTTCAGCAAATCCGGTGCTTCCGTTATCGGGCGTGTGACTCACATCTATGCCATGTTCAGCCAATATGTCGTCATCCATCGTAATCGCAACGATGACCGGAGTCTGTTTCATGCCAGTGGATCGCGTGGCCCTTACAGCCATTGTTGATAACAGAATGTCCGAATAATCGAGACAGCGATTCACGCTGACTTCAAATTTACCGGTTATCGAGTTTTCAGCTGGTTCGAACCCTTTGTAAAGCTTATCGGCTTTGGGTCCAGTTCTGATCCAAGCATTTACGTCGTTTGTATCACTAATAGAACGACAAAGGATCATGTGACTGTCGTGCTCAACCCAGTGCTTGAGCGTAGTCTCGAATCACTTCACTATCGTCGCTCTTTAGCAACTCCAACAACTCGGTGTGAGCTGCCAGAGCATCTCTAGCAGCTATCTCATCAATTAAGGACTCCTTGACCTCGTCGGTGTGGTTTCTAACCAACTCCATTAATACCTCGGATCGTTCGTTGGTCTTTTGTTCGGGTGTATCAATTATGTCACCAAGATAACTGATAGCAGTATCCCCGAAGTCCCGCTGTGAGATTATCCGCCAAGCTGCCCATGCATCACTCATGTTAGTGATAAGTGAAGCGGCCATCATTCTCGCAGAGCCAGTGTCAATGGTGTCAGCTGCATTTAATAGATCACTTGCTGTACAGGAAGTCTTGATATGCTCGATATGCTGCAACTGCTCAGATGGGGTGCTCCTCAGAATCTGACTCATCAAATCAACAGCCCCAACGTCCCAGGATTTAGGAGCGCACGCGCTACCCGTCCAACAGAAATCAACCTCAGAATTATCGCTTCTTTGCAATGACGGATTATAGTTTTCACCGAAATATGCCCTGATTACTTCTTCAATCTTCTCTGGTATTTTGCTATCTTTCTGAGGTGACCATTCTAATCGTTCTGCAACGCTTTCAATAGAACGGGAGATTGGATCAAATATACGCAGAGGCGTCATGCTTACTGGCGTATTTGAGTCGGTGCATGTAACTGTCCAATTCATTGTTTCATTCTCCTTGAGAAATTGGTTTCATTATTTTGGTTAATTCATCTCCAACTGCCCAGCTGAAAAGATCAAAAGAGGTATCGTTTAAGTTGTTCAGTTTCTCTGCTAAACCACTGTTGATATCTGTATCGTTCTGATCAAGCAAATCAAAATCCAAGATAATCTCGAACCGCTTGCCTTCTTCTAAATTGCATAGCCTATGTTTTATTAAACAAGCGTAGTTGTTCTTTTGGAGTGTGAGAGAGCTTTCATAAATCTTTATTGATTGTGTTTCGGCTATCCCACACTTTGCTGTACCAAAAAGCGCAGGATTAAACGCAGATACAGCGTCTTGCATCGAATCAATGGGCCCAACGTGCATTGTATTTATCTTCCGTAATCCGATACAAGCAAGCTTTTGAATATTTAGCGCTGACGCGACACACGTAATGATTTGGAGAAGATTATCTGAAAAATCTTCAAATCCAGAGTATTGGTACTCAGAATAGAGGATCGTACTACCCGATATTTCAAGTTCTAATCTAGGAGATTCTGCAATAAATTTGAGCCCTGATACACGATGTTGCCCACCCTCTAGCAGCGGTGGCTGATTTGGCTGACTCGGCGCGCGAAATTTCCAGGAGCCTTCATTCAAGTGCGCTGTTTTGCTGATTTTCATGAAACTCAATCCATTCAAGATTTCAAGTTCTTTTTCCAATATCAGCTCGGCTGACATTGGAGCTACAGTCAGCTGGCAATGAACGCTATTGAGGAAGTGAGATTCATACCGGATCCTCTGTTTCTTGGTAATCTTTAGTAGCTCACCCCTCATATATTAGTTTTTTCTTAAATATCAATAAGTTAAAAATGGTATGGCAGGCACCTACCATCTAATGTATATCTTCCAGCCTTATTTTCAATGACAAAAATGGTGCCAGCAAGGCATAAACTACCATTTATCTAACAGAAATGTGCCCAACATTTTTAGTGGGGAGGCACGCCGTTATCTTGAAATCAAGTCAACATATCGTGGAGACAGCTTCGCTTCTGGTGGGTGATATTCCGCCGCACAGATCTGTACGCTAGTGGTAATGAGTTTCCCGTATCCGCGCGTTTTGTGCTGTGAGGTAGCTAAGGAGCTTGGGAGCTCGCTGGATCTCATCAAGGATAACGGGCTGGCCAGCGTCAGCGAGAAAGCCCCTTGGATCTCCGTCAGCGAATTCGCGAACATCTGGTAGTTCCAAATTCCGATAATTGAAATCTGTGAGGTAGTGTCTAGCCAGCGTAGTTTTACCTGACTGACGAGGCCCGAGAATAGTGACGATTGGGTATTCTCCCAATAGCGTTTCAAGTTCTTTTCTCAGTATCCGTTCGATCATATTTGTACAATACAGGAGTTTAATTCCAGAATTGTACGATTTCCGGTTCAAATTATGTCAATACTGTTACCTAAGCTATTGAGTTTTTTAAGATCTCCGTTAGGTCGCGAAGGCAGGGTAATTCAATACTCTAACGGTAGTTGTCGCAGTGGGTTGGAAAGTGCCGAAAGAACTGAAAATCCCCGCGTCGGCATTCGCCAACACGCTGACCGACGCCGCGCTGGCGGGGCAACTTGCTGAAGAGCTGAATTTAATGTTGAATCCATTGTCCGGTTTCGACGTTCTCGTTCGTCATGGGATTGAACCGGTCAACTCGGCCGGCTGACAACAAGGAGAAATTTGATGAAATACATGCTCATGCTTGTGAGTGACCCATCCGATGAACCGCGCCCAGACAGCGAACAGTTCGGTCCGTATATGCAGGAATGGTTCGCGTACAGCACCGCTCTGAGCGAGGCGGGCGCGCTGGTATCCGGTGAGGCGCTGCAGGGTACCGAAACCGCAACCACCGTGGCCAAGCGCGATGGCAAGCGGATCGTTACTGATGGTCCGTTCATCGAGTCAAAGGAAGTTCTCGGTGGCTTCTATGTCATCGATGTCGCGAATCTTGACGAAGCGCTTGACTGGGCAGCGAAGATTCCCAACGTGCACTTCGGCCGTGTCGAGGTCCGCCCTGTCATGGAATTTGACAGCTGATAAAGTGATTCGTGATCGATGGCAACGCCGACAGTCGCAGAGGTCTTCTCGGAGCAGTGGACACGCCTGGTCGCGATTCTGGTCCGTGACTTCCGTGATCTTGGTGTTGCCGAAGACGCGGCCCAGGACGCGTTCGTCGAAGCCACCACACGTTGGCCGCACGATGGGTTTCCCGCAAGTCCCGGCGACTGGCTTCTGACGACCTCTAGACGCAAGGCGATCGATCGGATCCGTCGAGCACATCGCCTCGATGCACTTCTTCCGCTCGTAAGCTGCAATGCTGCCGAGCGTGTGGCCAGATTGTCAGGCGATACCTGCTTCGATGACGAAGCCCTCGACGAGCAGCTGGCGCTGATGATTGGCTGCTGCCACCCAGCCTTGCCCGTAGAGTCGCAAGTGGCGCTTACGCTTCGCATCGTTGCTGGATTATCGACCCATCAGGTCGCGCGGGCGTTTCTTGTTTCCGAATCGACAATGACACGGCGACTGAGTCGCGCGAAAGACAAGTTTCGGCTGGCCGGAATCCCGTTGGATAAACCTGATCTCGGCACACTTCAGGCACGTCTGCCCGCCGTCTGTGCGGTTATTCATTCGATATTTACCGAGGGGCATGCAAGCGTCGGCTCCAAAGAGCTCATTCGCGGCGATCTGTGCGACGAAGCGATCTGGCTCGGCAAGCTGTTGACTCATCTCGTGCAGGAAGATCCGGAAGTTTGCGGACTATCTGGCCTTGATGCTTCTCATAGACGCAAGACGGTCCGCTCGAATCGATGCCGATGGCATGCCTGTAGTGATCGCCGAGCAGGATCGGTCCTTGTGGGATGAGCAGGGAATCGGTCTTGGCCTGGTCTGTCTCGCACGCGCACACGCTGCCAGCCAGCGCGGCTTGTATCAGCTACAGGCTGCCGTTGCTGCCTTGCACGCTACCGCGACTAGCGTCGAGTCGACACACTGGGGCACCATCGTGCGGTTATACGACGCGATGCTGCGTCGTTCACCGACCGCGTTGTTTGCACTCAACCGAGCTGTTGCCGTCGCCGAGGCGAACGGGAACGAAGCTGGGCTCCGGGCGCTTGAAAAGATTCACGATGCCGATGACCTTGAGGGCGATCTACAGCAATATCCGTATTTTCACAGCGCTCGCGGCGATTTGTTGCATCGACTCGGTCGTCGAGCCGATGCCGTCGACGCGCTGCGAAGGGCAAGGGAGCTGTCAACCAACGATCCAGAAAGGCGTTATCTGCAGCGGCGACTTGCCGCGCTTTGATCGTTGGGACAGGGATTAATCAACAGGGCGCCGGTCGGTTCGAAGTCACTGACGTTGCGGGTCATGACATGCAATCCATGGCGTAAGGCTGTGGCAGCAATCAGCCCATCGGCAGCGTGCACTGTATCCCCTTGCTGTTGCGCCCGGGCCTGTTGCCGCAAATTGTCAGTTGTATAGCAAAAGACTGAAAAAACCATGAATGAAAAGAGTAATGGTTGGTTCAACAATTTATCAGAAGCACAGCGTGCTGAAATTAACCGAGCTTCGGCAACTTATTCTTCGAGCCGACGCGCGATTTACAAAAGAGGTAAAGTTATGCGCCACCTTAAGTTCGGCCTGTCTGGAGAAATTGACCAACCTGCAGTTGCGAATATAATTGCAGAGGCGGTTGAATTGGATTGATGCCAGGGTCGTTTTCAATGGCAGTCTTGAGCACACAGAAGTGCTTACAGCCTATAAACGCAAGCCGAATAGAACAAATAGGCGCTAGCGTGAGCCTACCATGCATCCAGCACTGATCAGATGCTACAGCTTCAAGTTAGACTAGTAATGAAAATGGAAAAATACCAATGGCGGGTGAAGAGAATTTACATGTGTTGCTATCATCAACGACAGCAACTCTCGTAGACGAAATCTATGTATTTGTAACGTTGAACAATATACAGCTTCCAGCAAAAGTAAAACCGAGGATGATGTTTGAAGAAGTGAAGGGAACAACTTATATTCTTCGCAAAGAAGACGCTGAAGATGCAGGGCTCGACTATGAATTTCCGTCACGCATGATCACTCTGAACATCCACTCATCACTCGAAGCAGTAGGATTTATTGCACGCATTGCCACCGAATTGGCAAAAGCCGATATGGGTGTGAATCCTGTATCGGGGTTTTTTCATGATCACTTGTTTGTTCCAGATGGACGACACTCAGAAGCCTTGCAAATTCTTGAGCAACTGTCGCTTGAGACGTAGCCATCCTATGAGCGTATATACTGTAGTGCACTGGCATGCTTTTTATGATCTTAACCTACGCCAGTAGTAATAAAAATCCATCAGGACACTTTTGGTGCGCTTACAAAACGATACAGACGTTACGTATATCTCCGCCAACTACGCTCGGAACTTGCTGCGTGCGGTAGCAGAACAAGGACAAGACCCCTCAAGCATCCTTGACGATGAGCCGCACAGCGTCGAGAGCATTGAAAGTGCAACGATGCTGGACGCCGTTCTGTTCGGGCGAATGTATCAGCGAGCAATAATACTTCTGAATGATGAATCACTGGGGATGGTCAGTGGTGGGCCGGTCGTAACAGGCACCTTCCGAATGATGTGTCTGTGCACCATCCATCGTCCGTGTTTGACAGCTGTGGTACGTCGTGCTGGTGAATTTCTTGATATTTGTCTTGGTGAAGGGGTGAAGCCTGAACTCTATGAATATAAGGATAAAACCGGTATCGGGTTTGCAACCGTTGCGCAGGACATGAGATGCATCGAGGATATTCTCGTTACGGAGCACCCGGTTTCAGTCAGAAGTTCCCTGTATCTTTGGCATAGCCTTTTAAGCTGGTTTGCCGGGCGTCATCTGCCATTGCAGGAAGTGGTTTTTGCTTTTGATCCGCCTGCACGTCTAGAGTCGTGGTCAAGCTTGTTTCGTTGTCCAGTCACATTCAATGGCGATCGTTCCATGCTTTGCTTTGAGACTGGTGTGCTTGATTCACCGAATGTCCAGAATGAGCAGAGCCTCTCCTTGTTTCTCAAGTCAGCTCCGTACCGGCTTATCGTGCCTTCTTTTTATGAGCAGACGCTCAGTGAGAGAGTTCGGGCCTTGTTTGGGGACGACTTTACGCAGTCTCTTCCGGCGGCAGTTGAGGTGAGTAGACAGTTGGGGATGTCAGTCAGTAGTTTGCGCCGTCAATTAAACGAGGAAGGCAGCTCTTTTCAGCAGCTCAAAGACGAATGCCTCAGTAAGGCAGCCATGCAATATCTGGCTTTTAATGATCTAACATTGTTGGAGGTGTCCAGCTTGCTGGGCTTCGATGAAACCAGCGCTTTCTTTCGCGCATTCAAGCGCTGGACAGGATCTACCCCGTCGCAGTATCGTGCCAGCTTGTAACGTGTGTGGAGCGCAGGCTAATAACAGGCTGGCATTGTGACTACAGCAATCTCTGTAGCGCTGATTAATAGCTATGAGGCGTTATTTTTGCTTATTTTTATCAGGTAGCTAGTAAACTCAGACCTCAGTGTAAAAGCGCATTGGATAAAGCGGCTCGGGCTCGATATTTACACTGTGCTGGCTACCTGTCTTGACTAGTACGGATGCCGGTTCAGACAACCACTGCTTACGCGTTTAACCAACCCCTCATCTACTGCCTGATCATGTCCATAGATAATGTGAATAACAGCTCCTGGAGGAATCGCCTGGGGCTGTGGATTGCCAGTCCGCCAATAGAAATATTTCTGATCGTCCTGATTTTGATCAATGCGGTGATCCTGGGTCTAGAGACCTTTCCATCGGTCATGGAACACTACGGAACCCTGCTGCATACCATCGATGGAATTATTCTGACTATCTTCGTGGTGGAAATTGCACTGCGTATTGTTGCTCACGGCTGGCGCTTCTTTCGAGATCCCTGGAGTTTGTTCGATTTCGCTGTTGTCGCCATCGCTTTAGTGCCTGCAAGTGGGCCGCTGGCTGTACTTCGTACTTTGCGTGTGTTGCGCGTGTTACGAATCCTTACGCTCATGCCATCAATGCGCGCCGTGGTTGCCGGGCTTGTGGGAGCAATCCCGGGGCTGAGTTCGGTTGTCATGCTGATGGCGCTGATTTTTTATGTTGCAGCGGTGGTTGCCACCGGGCTCTTTGGCGAACGTTTTCCGGATTGGTTTGGCACCTTGGGTGAGACCGGATACACCTTGTTTCAAGTCATGACGCTCGAGAGCTGGTCTATGGGGATTGCGCGTCCGGTTATCGAAGCCTATCCCTATGCATGGATCTTCTTTGTTATCTTTATTCTGGTAACCACGTTCACAATGCTGAATCTGTTTATCGCGGTCATTATTGATGCCACTCAGGCAGGACATGATGCTGACAAAAATCGCTATGTGGAAAATCAGCACGAACAAACGCGTGCTCAAATCGCAGCTCTGGCTCAGGAAGTAAGGGCCTTGAAGGCGTCTCTGGATAAACAATAAACGCCAGTGCATGTCTGTAAACGCGACTCTCAGCCTGATAATTTTTAGCGCCAGAGGATCGCGATGTGGCGATTACGTTATTAATTATACTTTGCAATAATTCTGCAAGATATTGAAATATAAGAATTAATGATCCCTGATTATATGCTTGAGCGATTTTGATACAAAAATCGGTCGGTTTTGACATTGAGCTGACTGGGCAAAAGATCGACACTGACACTTGACAAAAGCAATCAGACGTATCTTATGCCTGCATATAATCCACCGCTACAAGACATACGCTTTGCCATGCGCAACGTGCTTGATTTCGACGCTCATTACGCACAGTTGGCAGGCGCTGAGGATGCCGATCCGGAAACAGTTGACGCTATCCTCGATGAAGGAGCGAAGTTTGCCCGCGATGTTCTATCGCCTTTGAATGCTGTAGGCGATGAGCAAGGTTGTACCTGGAATAATGGGAATGTAAAAACTCCAGATGGCTTTCGTGAGGCGTATCAGCAGTTTGTGGACGGAGGCTGGCCTTCCATGACGCAAGCAACAGATCTTGGTGGTCAGGGATTACCCGAGTCGCTGGGAACTGTTATATCCGAGATGAACGGCACAGCCAATTGGTCATGGGCTATGTACCCGGGGCTTTCGCACGGTGCGATGAGAACCATCGCTGCGCATGGAACTGACCAGCAACGGCAAGATTATCTGAGTAAGCTTGTCACTGGAGAATGGACAGGCACCATGTGCCTGACTGAATCGCACTGTGGCACCGACCTGGGATTGCTAAAAACACGGGCTGAGCCAAATGACGATGGCAGCTTTGCGCTAACAGGACAAAAGATATTCATATCGGCGGGCGAGCACGATATGGCCGATAACATTGTGCACATCGTTCTAGCCAGGTTGCCTGATGCTCCAGCAGGAACACGCGGTATTTCGCTTTTCATTGTGCCCAAGTTCAAGCTCAGCGATACAGGCGGTGTCGATCAGCGCAATGAGGTGACATGTGGATCTATCGAGCACAAGATGGGGATCCACGGCAACGCAACCTGTGTTCTCAATTTCGATGGTGCGACGGGCTATATCATCGGGCAACCCAATCGCGGTCTGAACGCTATGTTCACGTTCATGAATACCGCTCGTATCGGCACGGCGATACAAGGTCTGGCGCACACCGAGTTGGCGTTTCAAGGCTCGCTGGCCTATGCCCGTGATCGATTACAGATGCGTTCGCTGTCTGGTGCCTCGCACCCGGATAAACCAGCAGACCCCATCATCGTGCATCCTGATGTTCGTCGCATGTTGCTGACGCAAAAGGCGCTTGCCGAAGGGGGCCGGATGTTCATCTACCGATGTGCACAGTTAGTTGATATTGCGCACAAAGGATCCACACCTGAAGAACAGGCAAAAGCCGAGCAGGAACTTGCACTTCTGACGCCTATTGCGAAGGCATTCCTGACTGAAACAGGTTTTGAGGCGGCTAATCTGGGACTCCAGATATTTGGTGGTCACGGATACATAAAGGAATGGGGCATGGAGCAAAATGTTCGTGATGCACGTATTGCGATGATCTATGAGGGCACAACAGGTGTGCAGGCGATTGATTTGCTTGGGCGTAAGGTGTTGGGCTCGCAGGGTGCCTTGCTAAAGGAATACACTTATCAAGTACACAAGTTTTGTCTGGCCCATGCTGACGAGCCAGGCTTGAGCCGATATATCCGGCCTCTCCAGCGCATTAACAAGGAGTGGGGAGAATTGACCTTAAGGATCGGTATGGCAGCTCTACAGGACAAGGAAGAGGCTGGCGCTGCATCAGTGGACTATCTCATGTACGCAGGCTATGTTGTGCTGGCCCATTTCTGGGCAAAGGCTGCAGTTGCTGCACATCAGCAACTTGAACAGGGCACAGGCGATACAACCTTTTTGCGTGCCAAGCTCTTTACTGCCAGATTCTATATGGAAAGAATGTTACCGCGCACACAGTCATTGGCCGCTACCATGCTCTCCGGGGCTGACAATTTGATGGACCTTGATGAGGCACATTTTGCCTTGTAGGCAGTTTTTCGATTGTCGCAGGTAGTTTTTCGATCGTCGCAGGTAAAAATGTTGAGTTTTAGCTGTAACGGTGTTTAGCTGTTATATGCCGTCGAGGCCTGCACTCAGGCCCAGGTTTGCAAGGTGCGCAGAGTCATGGTCGGTTATTAGCGATGGTATGCTGCTTGACTAGTTTTCAATATACTCATCGGTATTAAACCGCCTTTTCACTGGCTGTTCGGTATGCCATCCGCCAATATAATCCGTAGGAATTTATGCCCATGCTTCATGCAGGACCGGTGTTCAAATTGTCTCGGGATCAGAATGTTCTCGAGCTTTGCTTCGATACACAAGAGGGTAAAGTTAACGTCTTCAACCAAGGCGCTCTTAAAGAATTTGGAGAGCTGCTAACGCTTATCGAAGCTGAGAAGGATGTGCAGGGTCTTTACATGACCAGCAGCAAATCGGTTTTTATCGCAGGTGCCGATATCACCGAGTTTCTCGGCTATTTCTCCAGCCCGGATACCGTGCTTCGAACGATGCTCGATGAAGTCAATGCGATGTTCAACCGGTTTGAAGACCTGCCATTTCCCACGGTAGCGTGTATCAATGGTGAAGCTCAGGGTGGTGGTTTCGAGATTGCCCTGGCGGCAGACTTCAGAGTGGCAGCACCTGCCGCGCGCGTCGGATTACCCGAAGTCAAGTTGGGCATCATGCCGGGTTGGGGTGGTTCTGTAAGGCTTCCGCGTCTGATAGGTGTAGATAATGCGGTGGAGTGGATCTGCACAGGTGCATCCAAAAAGGCTGCACAAGCTCTCGCCGATGGAGCCATAGATGCGGTAATACACGATGGCAATCTGATTGATGCAGCAAAGAAGATCATTCAGCAGGTTGCCGATGGAAAAATGGATATAGCGTCGCGCCGAGCAGTTAAAACCCAGCCGCTACTGTTGTCTGATCTGGAGCGCACTATGGCGATAGAGTCAGCCAAAGGTGTTGTTGGTGCCAAGGCAGGCCCACATTACCCTTCACCCATGACCATTATCGACACCATTGCCTCGCATGCTACCAAGACACGCGATGAGGCCTTGGCCTTTGAGAGCGAGAGTTTTGTAAAACTGGCTAAAACCGATGTGGCTGAGTCGCTGGTTGGGATTTTTCTGAACGATCAATCACTCAAGCGACTGGCAAGAAGTCAAAGTAAAGAGGCAAAGCCTGTCAAGCAGACAGCTGTATTGGGTGCGGGCATTATGGGGGGTGGCGTTGCCTATCAGTCTGCCTCCAACGGGGTGCCCATTATCATGAAAGACATCCGTGACGAGGCCTTGAGTGCAGGGCTTGCAGAGGCAGGCAAACTGCTAAAGAAGCAAATGCAGCGTGGCAAGATTAATTCCGAAAGCATGGCCGGTATTCTGAATGGGATTCGTCCAGCACTTAGTTATGGGGAGTTTGGTGAAGTTGACCTGGTTGTTGAGGCTGTTGTCGAAAATCCAAAAGTGAAAATGTCTGTATTGGCGGAAGTCGAATCTCAGGTTAGTGATGACACGATAATCACGACCAACACATCAACCATATCTGTCGATTTACTATCGTCTGCTTTAAAGCGACCTGAAAATTTCTGCGGTATGCATTTCTTCAATCCCGTGCATCTAATGCCATTGGTAGAGGTCATTCGCGCCAAGACATCATCAGAGGAGGCCATTGCAACGACCGTTGCCTATGCGCAGGCCATGAAAAAAACGCCTATCGTGGTTAACGATTGCCCAGGCTTTCTCGTCAACAGAATTTTGTTCGCCTACTTTGGAGGGTTCAATAAATTGATAGCGGACGGTGCAAATGTTGTGGCGGTAGACAAGGCGCTGGAGCGCTTTGGTTGGCCTATGGGGCCAGCCTATCTACTAGACGTTGTTGGCATGGATACCGGTAAGCATGCAGCGGGTGTCATGGCAGAGGGTTTTCCCGATCGCATGGCCAGTGACAGCAAGACTGTGATTGATGCCTTGTATGAGGCGGAGCGTTATGGCCAGAAAAACGGTAAGGGCTTTTATCGCTATGAGATGGATCGCAAGGGCAAGCCACAGAAATTACCTGACCCTGAAGGTGATGCGATTGTTGCCAGCGTGCAAAGTGCCAGTCATGATTTTGAAGCGCAGGACATGGTAGATCGCCTTATGATTCCCATGTGTATAGAATCAGCCCGGTGTCTGGAAGATGACATTGTCAGTTCTGCATCAGAGGTTGATATGGGGCTGGTGTATGGCGTCGGTTTTCCACCGTTCCGTGGTGGCGCATTGCACCATGTCGATAAGCTGGGCCTTGCAGCATTTTGTGCGCGAGCCGATGAGTTCGCTCATCTTGGCGCGTTGTACCACCCCACTCCTGCCATGCGGGAAATGGCCAGTAGTGGCGCTACGTTCTATCAGAAACAAGGTTCTGAGGCGGGAGAGAAGGCATGAGCTATTCAGCGCGCGATGTTGTCATTGTTGATGGTGTTCGTTCTCCAATGGCTCGCTCCAAGGGTGGTGGGTTTGCCCATGTGCGAGCAGAAAATCTCTCTGCAACGCTAGTGGATGCACTGTTCAAACGTAATCCGCAAGTTGATCGGGGCGATGTAGAAGACATCGTTTGGGGTTGTGTTAACCAGACTCTTGAGCAGGGTTTCAACGTTGCCAGAAGTGTTGGTATTCTTGCAGGCTTGCCAAAGCAGGTTGCTGCGCAAACCGTCAGTCGCTTGTGTGGCTCGTCTATGAGTGCATTGCATATTGGCGCTCAGGGAATCATGACAGGCTACGGTGATGTGTTTGTGGCTGGTGGTGTGGAACACATGCAGCATGTTCCCATGTTGCACGGCATTGATATCAACCCATCGGTCAGTCGTTATGCTGCCAAGGCATCCATGATGATGGGCGTAACCGCTGAGATGCTTGCGCAAATACATGGCATCTCTCGCGAGCAGCAGGATCAGTTTGCATTACGTTCTCACCAACGGGCACATGCGGCATCTGAAGAGGGGCGTTTTGATAATGAGATCGTGCCAATTGCAGGTCATGATGACAACGGCGTGTTTCAGATGATTGAAAAGGATGAGGTTATCCGTCCCGATACAACACTTGAGGCACTGGCCTCTTTGCGACCTGCATTTGTTCCGAAAACAGGCACTGTCACTGCGGGTAGTTCTTCTGCCATATCTGATGGCGCCTCTGCCATGTTAATGATGTCGGGTGAGAAGGCCACGAGTCTTGGTTTGTCGCCCATTGCACGAATTCGGAGTATGGCGGTTAGTGGCTGTGATCCTGCCATCATGGGATATGGCCCTGTACCGGCATCGAAGAAAGCGCTCAAGCGTGCCGGTGTGAGCATTGATGATATTGACTATGTAGAGCTAAACGAGGCCTTCGCTGCGCAGTCCTTACCCGTCATGAAAGATCTTGGCCTGATTGATGATATGGATAGCAAGGTGAATTTGAATGGTGGCGCTATCGCACTCGGTCATCCACTGGGTTGTTCGGGCACCCGAATATGCACAACACTACTAAACGTGATGCAGCAGAATGATGGGCAGCTGGGGCTTGCAACCATGTGCATAGGCATGGGGCAAGGTATTTCAACGGTTTTCGAACGTTTGAAATAAGCTGAGCGCTTTCGGGGATCGCAAGTACGGTTTGCAGCAGTACTTGCGATCACCGCAAACAAGTTTTTACTGCAACCAGCCGTTGAAGCGCCTACGGCAGCCAGCTCACATCACAGACGCGCCACCGCGGGCCGCCTTCTGGAATATCTGCATGATGAGTCAGACGTGTCAATGACACATTGCCGATATCGAAGCTGACACTATTACGCAGTGGCAAATCCAGCGCAATCTGAAGCGCTGCCAATATGGTGCCTCGATGGGCAACGCAGACGATGTCCTTGCCCGAATGTGTCTCGATCATACGGGCCGTAAAACTCTCGACTCGTTGCCGAAGCATGGAAAAACTCTCCCCGTTAGGTGCTTGTTGTTCCGGAGGTAGTGGCCAGAAGCCCAGATAGGCGTCATCACGAAGCGCAAATAGCTCTTCATGTGTCAGGCCGTTGTAGTCTCCGAAATCCTGCTCGACAATGTCAGAATCCTGAATCATCTGTATTGAGCTTGCACCATTGTGCAGCAGTGCCTGTGCCGTCTGATGGGTGCGTTTAAGCGGGCTGGTGACCCATAGAGCGTTGCCAGGCAGTTTGGCGGCGACCCCTTCGAACAGTGGTGTATCTGATGTGTCACTATCGACATCCAGGCTGCCATACATCCGGTGCGCAACCTCGGGCACCCGCGCATGTCTGATCCACCAGAATCGAGTGGCGTGAATAGCATTTGGCAAGCGGGCACGAAATGTAGCGTTCATGGGTAACCTTTTTCACTGACGCGCAAATGGCTGAGAGGCTGGTAACACTGAGGCTTGACTGATATTTTTACAAGTATCAAGCCCGATGCGCAAAGAGTTGTGCCTGATAGGCTGATCATCGGCTTGTTGTGCGAGCCCACGTTGTGCAAGCCCATTGTCAGCTGGATATTGTGCGTCAAGCCGATCAACTCTGCGACTTGGCAGCAATACAGGATATGATTAACCTTGGGATCAACCCTGGGATCAACCCTGGGATCAACCCTGGGATTAAGCTAGAACGATGCATGAGGGCGTATGCCCTGGCACTCGTTGTTAAAACTAGCGTTAACTAAAGTAGATGCTCTAATAACGCTAAGATGTACTACGAAATGCCCGTACGCTCTAGCCAAGACTATCCAGAAGCCACCGGATTCTTTCGCTTTTCATGCATAGTCCTGGCTGGCAACAGGCAATTCGAATTCGTCGATCTTTGGAGATAAAAGTGAAATTGTATTACTCGATTCCAGCATTTTTCATGGCTGCTGCGCTGACAGGCTCTGTCTGGGCAGCACGTACCGACGTCATCTTAGGGGTGGTTCTCGAGCCACCTAATCTAGACCCTACGGCAGGCGCTGCGGCCGCTATTGACGAAGTGGTATACGCGAATATCTTCGAAGGGCTAACCCGTTTTGCTCCCGATGGCAGTGTTTTGCCTGCGCTGGCGAAAGAGTGGAGTATTGAAAACGAGGGTGCCCGTTACGTTTTCTCCTTGCACTCAGGCGTGAAATTTCACGACGGTGCTGACTTTACTGCCGAGGATGTGAAATTTTCCGTTGATCGGGCAATGGCTGAGGATTCAACCAACGCACAGAAAGGTTTGTTCGAGAATATCGACAACGTCGAGGTTATGGATCCTCTCACCGTTGCTATTAACCTGAAACAACCTGACGGCAGCTTGCTGTTTAATCTAGCCTGGGGCGATGCTGTTATTCTCGATGAGGCCTCTGCTGCTGACACGGCGACCAAACCTGTGGGCACCGGGCCGTTTACCTTCACCAACTGGGTGCAGGGTGATCGGGTTGAGATCACCAAAAATCCTGATTACTGGGGAACTCCGGTTCAGTTAGAGAAAGCCGTTTTCAAATTCATCAGCGAACCTACAGCTGCCTTTGCCGCCATTATGGCAGGTGATGTCGATGCATTCCCTAACTACCCTGCACCGGAAAATCTGGCGCAGCTGGATGCTGATCCGAGATACAGCGTAGTACTGGGGTCGACTGAAGGTGAAACCATTCTATCGATGAACAATGCAAGGCCGCCTCTTGATGATGTGCGCGTACGGCAGGCAATCTCGCACGCCATCAATCGCGACGATATTATCGACGGCGCCATGTTCGGATATGGCACGCCCATCGGAACTCACTTTGCACCTCATAACCCGGCGTACGTAGACCTCGTATCACAATCCGAATTCGATATTGTAAAGTCGAAGGCACTTTTGAAAGAAGCAGGATTTTCCGAGGGACTGACACTGTCTTTAAAACTACCGCCTCCATCCTATGCTCGTCGTGGTGGTGAGATTATTGCCGCGCAACTGCGTGATGTCGGAATTACGGCTGAAATCGAGAATGTCGAGTGGGCGCAGTGGATTGAACAAGCCTTCAAGGGCAAAGATTTTGATCTCACCATCGTGTCTCACACAGAACCTATGGATATCGGTGTGTATGCTGATCCGGACTATTATTTTGAGTACGACAACGCAGACTTGCAAACCCTGATGACTGAATTCGGTGTCGAAACTGATGAGGCAAAGCGCGAAGAGATGCTTCGCAACGCACAGCAAATCATCTCTGATGACTTTGTAAACGGCTACCTTTTTCAGCTGGCGAAAACGGGTGTGGCAAACAGCAAGTTAAAAGGGCTGTGGGAAAATTCGCCAACACAGGCCAACGATCTAACCGGTGTCTACTGGGAAGATTGAGCTTAGCGCCGGGCACAGAATGTGATGTTCTTCTGTACCCGGTCCTTGGCGTTGTAGCGCGTTAAAGATGCTTGGCTACATTGTAAAACGACTGGGATCATTGTTGGCTACCTTGTTGGTAGCCAGCATCATTATATTCGTTGTCATCGAGATAGTACCTGGTGATCCTGCCTCATTCATGTTGGGGCTCAATGCGCAAGCTGATACCGTTGCCGCATTACGCACAGAGCTCGGGCTCGATGTCTCGAAGCCCCAGCGATATATCAGCTGGGTATCTGGCATGCTGCAAGGAGACTTCGGGCAGTCTTATACTTACCGCTCGCCTGTTACAGATATGATCGGTGACAGACTCTGGATATCGTTGCCATTGGCACTTTATGCACTGGGTCTATCAACGCTAATCGCTTTTCCAGCGGGTATCTGGGCTGCCAGCAAGCGTGGCCGGGCAACCGATTCCATCGTCATGGGCTTCACTCAATTGGGCGTTGCCATACCTAATTTCTGGTTTGCATTAATCCTGGTCCTGTTTTTTTCCATCAAGCTAGCCTGGTTCTCGGCAGGTGGCTTTGCTGGTTGGGAGCAAGGCTTCTTCGCCGCCATGAAATCATTGACCTTGCCTGCTATTGCCTTGGCCTTGCCACAAGCTGCAATACTGACCCGCGTGATGCGTTCATCACTACTTGATGTTATGGGTGAGGATTTTATGCGCACCGCCAGAGCCAAGGGTCTGACCGAGCGGCAAGCGCTCGTACACCACGCGCTTCGTAATGCCTTGATCCCTGTGCTCACCATCATAGGTTTACAATTCTCATTTCTGATTGCGGGTGCCATCATTATAGAAAATGTATTCTTTTTGCCTGGCTTGGGACGCCTGGTTTTTCAAGGTATCGCACAGCGTGATCTCATTGTTGTTGAAAGCGTTGTCATGTTGCTGGTGTTTGCCGTTGTGCTGGTGACCTTTTTGGTGGATATCGCCTACGCTTGGGTAGACCCACGCCTTCGGCAGGGTCGTCGCCGGTGAAGGCAGGCACTTCATGAAGTGGCAAACCATTGTGCCTGGAGCAATCCTGGTGAGTATTGTCATTTTGGCGGCGCTAGGCAGTTTTCTCTGGACACCCTACGATGTTGCAGATCTTGATATCCGTAACAAGATGCAGACGAGCAGTGCACTGCACTGGTTAGGTACTGATCATCTGGGTCGCGATATTTTTTCCATGCTGATGGTCGGGGCGCGTACCTCGATTGCGGTAGCTCTGGTAGCCGTCGGTATCGGGATGGGGGTAGGTGTGCCGCTGGGTTTGCTTGCGGCAGCACGACCTGATAGCCGGTCGGATGAGTTGATTATGCGCGGCAACGATCTGGTCTTTGCTTTTCCGGCCCTGCTGATAGCCATTCTGATTACAGCCGTATTCGGAAGAGGATCAGCTAATGCCATCATAGCGATCGGTATTTTTAATATTCCCGTTTTTGCACGACTGACACGCGGTGCTGCTCTGAGCGTGTGGACACGTGAATTTATTCTTGCGGCAAGAGTCGCTGGAAAGGGGGCGTTCCGAATATCCTATGAGCACGTACTGCCTAACATAACTAATCTTCTGATCGTGCAGAGCACCATTCAGTTCTCTCTGGGTATCCTGGCAGAGGCGGGTCTGGCCTATGTCGGTCTGGGTGCACAGCCGCCCATCCCCAGTTGGGGGCGGATGCTTGCAGAGAGCCAGACACTGATTTCTCTGGCACCGCATCTGGCATTGTATCCTGGCCTTGCCATTGTATTCACCGTGTTGGGTTTGAACTTGCTGGGTGATGGTTTACGCGATTGGCTGGATCCGAGAATGCGCCGTGAGCGGTAAATCAGATTCTTTGTTGTCACTGGATGAGGTTAGCCTGTCTATTCATGGCACGCCTATCCTCCACAAGGTCTCTTTTCAACTGGCACAAGGAGGTACGCTGGGTGTCATCGGCGAGAGTGGTTCAGGCAAGTCAATGACCGCGCTATCGATCATGCAATTGTTGCCCCGCGGCTTTGTACTGACTGGCAGCATCCGCTTTGCTGGACAGGAGCTGACAGGCCTTGGCGAGAGTGACTTGTGCAAGCTTCGCGGTAGCGATATCGGTATGGTTTTCCAGGAGCCGATGACAGCACTGAATCCTGTCAAGAGTATCGGCAGTCAGGTTAGCGAGAGTGTTCGTCTGCATAGAGATGTCAGTAGGCGTGAAGCTGATATTGTCGCTATGAAGACGCTGGCGCGAGCGGGGCTGCCGAATGAGCAGTTCCCGTTATCTCGCTTTCCACACGAGCTCTCAGGTGGTCAGCGCCAACGGGTTGTTATTGCTATAGCCATTGCCTGTAAGCCGAAACTACTGATTGCCGATGAGCCCACCACTGCTCTGGATGTAACCACACAGAAAGGCATTCTTGATTTACTCAAGCAATTGCAACACGAAGAAGGGTTGGGCCTGATGCTGATCACGCATGACCTGGCAGTCATATCAAGTATGGCTGACGATATCGTGGTGATAAACAAAGGCCAGATTGTGGAGCAGGGCCATATGGCGAGCGTGTTCAATTCGCCAGAAAAAGACTATACAAGGCAACTATTTGCGGCATCGGCACTTACGCAAGTACGCCGTGACAACAGTGCACACCTGGTCAAGCCTGACACTAAACCGCTACTCGTGGTCAAAAACCTCGTTTGTGAATATTCAACCGGATCAAGAAAACTGTTTGCTGCGCCTCGTTATTTCAGGGCTATAGATGACGCAAGCTTTACTATTCATGAAGGCGAGAGCATGGGGCTTGTCGGAGAAAGCGGTTGCGGAAAGTCTACACTTGCGCGAGCACTGCTTGGACTCATGCCCTTGCACTCAGGCTCCATCGAGCTTGGTGGTGAGTCGGTGAGTTCCATGCAGCAAGTATCACGTGCTGCCCGCAAGCTGATGCAAATCGTTTTTCAGGATCCGTACGGCTCTTTCAATCCAAGGCACAAAGTAGAGCGTCTGGTAGGTGAGCCTTTACACGTCCTGGATGAAAAGCTCAGTGCTGCTGAGCGCTCACGTCGAGTGGCGCAAGTGCTGACAAGCGTGGGTATGTGCAGTGAGGACCGGGACAAATATATCCATGAGTTTTCAGGTGGTCAGCGTCAGCGTATCGCTATAGCCCGATCGCTGATCATCAAGCCTGGAATTATCATTCTCGATGAGGCCGTGTCAGCACTTGATGTTTGTGTAAGAGCGCAAGTGCTGGAATTACTTGATGAACTGGCAAAGGAGCAAGGATTGGCCTATTTATTCATCTCACATGATCTCGGGGTTGTGCAACGGGTGACTGACAAGGTCATGGTGATGCGCAACGGAAAAGTGCTGGAGCATGGACTTACTGCCACGGTGTTTGCAGCACCAGTACACGACTATACGAAGGCACTTATTGCAGCGTCACCGGTATTGACGTTATGACGCTATCAAGGGTATTTACATGACGAAGCAATGGCAAGCCGGGAATAGAAATCTGATTACCGATGTCCCGGGGCTACGGGTTGGAAATGCCTCTGAGGCAACGATAAAAAGTGGTGTTACGGTATTAAGTGCGGACAAACCCTTTATCGCAAGCGTAGATGTCATGGGTGGTGCTCCGGGTTCACGTGAAACCGAGCTGCTGGCCCCTGATAAACTTATCGAAGCCGTCGATGCACTGGTATTGTCCGGAGGTTCTGCTTTTGGACTTGATGCTGCATCAGGAGTAACTGAAAGGCTCCGACAGGACAAACGGGGATTTCAGGTAGGACCTGTACGGGTGCCGATTGTCCCCGCAGCCATTATTTTCGACCTGATCAATGGTGGCGATCATGACTGGACAGAGAACCCCTATGCAGATCTTGGACGGGAGGCTTACGCAGCCTTGTCTGAAGATTTTGACATTGGCAGCACAGGTGCCGGTACCGGCGCAACCACAGCATCGAATAAAGGTGGCCTGGGTTCAGCATCTTTGATTCTACCCACGGGTGTGGTGGTCGCAGCTTTGGTGGTTGCCAATCCGCATGGGCATGTCACAGTGCAAGACAGTAAGCACTTCTGGGCAGCTCCGTTTGAAATGAATGACGAATTTGGCGGTTATGGTTTAGCTCAAACGCATGATGCCGCGAGCATTCCTGTTAACAATAAATTCACAGCGTATGCCGAGCGCTATGGCAATACAGGCGCGCCAGAACCTGCACCGCAGGGAATGAATACGACCATTGCCATCGTTGCGACCAATGCCACCCTGAGTAAGTCTCAGTTGAAACGGCTCGCCATTGCGGCGCAGGATGGTATCGCGCGCGCTGTCGTGCCTTCACACACGCCATTCGATGGTGATCTGATATTTTCGATGTCCACATCAGAGGTAGCGTTGAGTCATTTCAATGCCGACGATGACACCATGCTATTGGGACATGCGGCAGCTGTCTGTGTATCACGAGCGATTGCAAGAGGAATCTATTCAGCGACGTCGGTGCCCGGTGATACGCTTCCGTCGTGGCGATCGATTCATTGGTAATCGTTGGTAATCATTGGTAAGAGATAGCTATGATCGATTCAAATAGACCTGCCGACATCTACCAACACGCCTCGAAGCCTTGAAGACATGCAAGGCATTGAATTTCGAAACCGCTATCAGTGTTAATACGATGGATGGGACTTGATACTTTTATAGTACGCTGGTTACCATGATGCTGCGCCACCCAACAGCGATACCAATATGATCCGCCACAAAGAGGACAGTTTCGGTTCTCCCACCAGCTCTCCATCGTCCGCCTTGGCAGGTATAAACGATTTTTGCGAGGGATTCATAGCTTATCAGCCGCGTGCAGTGAACGTCATCGAAACTGCTGATAAGCATCCGGACAGTGCGCTAGCGAATATCTATGCAGGTATTTTGTGGATGTTTCTCGAGCGGCCCGAAGCCCCTGTCAAATCAGCTCCCTACAGTGAAAGAGCACAGCAGGTGGGTTCTATTAATGATAGAGAGAGTGGCCTCCTGGCATTGCTGAAGGCCTGGCAGCAACATGACTATGCCACTGTCCGTTCTATTGCAGATAGCTTGACGGATACATACCCGCAAGATCTTTCACTTTTAAAAATTGCGCAATACCATGCATTTAATATTGGTGATGCGCCACATATGTTGTCGCTTGCGCAGAAGTGCTTTGCCAGCAATGCTCATTTGGCACCGATGCACAGCATGCTGGCCTTTGCTCACGAGCAATCCAACGATCTTGTGCAGGCTGAGCGGGCTGCGCACTGTGCGCTTGATATTGACGAGAATGAGCCTTGGGCGCATCACGCCTTGGCACATGTACATCTGGGGCGAGGCACGATAGAGGAGGGTTTAACGTTTCTATGCGATAGTGCTCACAGCTGGAAAGATCTGAACTCGTTCATGTTTACTCACAACTGGTGGCACATCGCCTTGTTCGATATTGTGCGTGGGGACGTTAACCATGCTCTGAAAATTTATGACGAGCGATGCTGGGGCGTAGAGCCGGAGTACAGTCAGGATCAGATCGGCGCCGTATCTCTTCTGGCTCGTCTGGAGCTTGCGGGTATGGAAGTTGGTGATCGATGGTCACAACTGCGTCCCTTTCTAGAAACTCGCAGCGACGATGTTATTCAGCCGTTTCTCAGTCTGCAATATCTTTACGGCCTGGCCAGGGCAGGCTCACCACAGGCGGATAGACTTCTTATGCTAATGAAGCAACAGGCACATGACCCCTGCGTTCCCGGGGATCGCGTGCTGTGGGCTGAAGTAGGGGTGGGATTAGCGGAGGCTATGGTTGCGCATGCTAGTCAAAATTACGAAAAAAGCGCCTCTCTTATTGCCCCATTGAGAAAGCAGATCTGGCGCATTGGAGGAAGTCATGCTCAACGCGATTTGTTTGAGCAAATATTACTCGATGCAAGGTTGCGCTCTGGTCAGTGGGCAAAGGCTCGAAAGACCCTTGAGCACCGACGCCAATGGGAGCCGGACAGTCCTATACTTGAGTCAAGATTGAAAGAGGTGTACGAACACCTCGACAAAATCTAGCGAGATCTCTGCACTCTTATCGGATAGCGATTTACGCCTGCTTGATCCAATGAAGGAGCGCCGGGAAAACCGTGCTTGGCCGCCAGAGAGTACCAGCGCACCGCATCGCTTAACGCATCATTGGCAGCCTCTGGCGCAAAGCCAAGTACAGCAGCCTCTTTTGCAAAGTCCTCTGCCAGGGTTACTTGTGCTGCCCTCTCTCCGTTCTCGGCACGCTCCTCAAGCGAAGGACGCGGCAGTTGCTCAAGTTCTTCCTGTTCGCTTTCCAGCTCTGTGCGAAGCGCCTCGTTAATCTGCTCTGGCGTGCCTTCGTCAATAACGGTGGGTTGGGGATCGCTAATAACCAACGCCGGATTATCAGCCGGTAATGGCACATCCAGCACACCTGCATCAGCTGTGTCAGTTGAGGTATCGGCGATGACCGACGAGGCCAAAAGCAGGCTGAGTGAAAAACAGAGCGCCAGAGAAGGATGCATACCGATCAGCAGTTAATTGGAGAACCTTGAACTTTATCCGGGATTCGGACATTAAGGGGAGGTCGAGGCCGGTAAATTTCTATTGTTAACGACCTTGTCACGAAAATTGTATGGATATTGCAATTCGGATCCTTTTGATGGTCCCCGAAATTCGAACACTTTCAGTTTGCTCAGGTTGAAACAATATAAATGACAAGTATGTACTCGGTGTGGCGAAGAAATATTCTTGCAACCGTCGCCCTAATTTTGACGATGCACATGAGCGTCACCGCTCTTGCGCAAGACATCAGTGATAACGAGACTGAGGTCAACGCCACCTCGGGTCAAATCAATGTGCCGCTATCGGGCCGTGGTCTTCTGGAACGAAACAGTAATTTGACTGTTAGTCCTAATTCAATAGATTTGGGTATGGTGGAGGTAGGAGATTCCAGCACACAGACAGTCCTTATTACGCATCGCGGCGATGATGATGCTCCGCCGGTGATGATTGATAACGCTGTACTATTTGGTCTGAACGCAGAAGAGTTCACGACGGACTTTAATGGTTCGATGACATTGTTCCCGGGTGAATCCTTCGAGGTGGCCGTAACTCTCACACCGCTGCAACCAGGTGACAAAAGTGCAGGTATGCGTTTGTCTATTGTTGATTCAAGCTCACCTTACGTTCTGTTGTTCAATGGAGAGGCCCGCTTTCCGCTAACCTCCAACCTGAGCACATCTGACACCAACGTAAATCTTGGTGAGACCCTGCAGAACAATCCTGCTAACGGAAATTTTATACTGACCAACGATGGTGAGCCTGATGCTCCGGCTATCAATGTTTCTGCTATTTCTCTAAGCGGTGTTAATTCAACCGAGTTTGTTGTTGATTTTCTGCCCCAGTCATTACAACCCGGTGAAACTCTTGATGTAAAAGTGAGCCTTGACACCAGTACAGCTGGTATCAAGTCAGCGACTGCCGAGGTTTTTCATGACGGCAACAACGTTGACCTGCAAATAAATTTGAGTGGTAGTGTCAATGAGCCGCAAGCGGTACCTGTGAATTTTTCCGTGAGTAACTTAAGCACTTCTTACATTTTTGTGAAACCAACAACCCTACAGTTTGGGCCCGACGGCAAACTTTATGTCGGAGAGATGAACGGCCCAATACGTATTTTTGATGTCAAGCGCAACGCAAAAAACAATTACTCAGCGACGCTGCTGGAGTCGATTAGTCTTATTAAGGATGTTATTAATCATAACGATGACGGCACTAGAGATTTTGCCAATAAGAGATTACTGACCGGACTTCATGTCACCGGATCTGCTAACAATCCTGTTATTTATGCAGCATCCAGCGACCCTCGACAGGCTGCAGGGCCCTCGGGTAACGATTCGAACCTGGACACTAACTCCGGGATACTGCACAAACTGACCAGGAATGGCGGCAACTGGAGCAAGCTTGATCTGGTTCGCGGCTTACCTCGTTCGGAGGAGAATCATGTTCCCAATGGTCTGGTGCTGGTGGATAACAAGATATACATCAATATAGGTGGTCATACCAACGAGGGTCTGCCATCGAATAACTTTGCCGAGCTACCTGAATATGCGCTGTCTGCTGCAGTGCTGGAAATTGATTTGGGCATGATTGGCAATAGCACCTACGATATTCCGACGTTGGATGGACCCAACGATGCCGCTGATCCCTTCGGCGGGCATGATGGTCTCAATCAGGCAAAACTTGTTCAGAATGGACCTATCAAGATATTCACCTCAGGGCTGCGTAACGCATTCGATATTGTCTATACCGAGAGTAATCGGTTTTATGTCTGGGACAATGGTCCGAATACTGGCTGGGGCGGACAACCGGGCAATGATTGTCTGAACACCGTCGACAACGGTGGCAGCAAAAGTGAGGATGGTTTGCACTTGATTTCGCGAGGATATTATGCCGGTCACCCGAATCCGACGCGTGGCAACAAAGCGAACACATTTGGCGGTCAGTCTCCTATTGAAGGCCCTGCTAACCCGGAAGAATGTAATTACCAGTTACCCGGTCCTGCCAGTGGTGCATTGGTGACAAATAGTCCGTCGACGAATGGTCTGGATGAATACACGGCCAGTAATTTTGGCGGGGCGATGAAAGGCGATCTAATAGCTGCCGCATTTAACAAGACGATTCTGCGCGTTCAACTCAATAATGCAGGCAACAAAGTAACCTCCAAATCGGTTCTGCAAGCTGACCTTGGATCGACACCACTGGACTTGACGTCGCAGGGCGACAATCAGGTGTTCCCCGGCACCATATGGATAGCGGATCTATTCGGCAAGGAGCTTTATATCCTTGAACCGGTGGACTACTAGTTTGCACCCGGTGTGGCGGAGGAATGTTCTTGCAACCGCCACTCTAATGTTGACGATGCTCATGAGTACCAAGGTACTTGCGCAAGACATCACAGGTAGCGAGACTGAGGCCGAAGCCACCTCGGGTAAAATCAGTGTGCCGCTATCGGGCCGTGGTCTTCTGGAACGAAACAGTAATTTGACTGTGAGTCCCAATTTAATGGAATTGGGCATGGTGGAGGTGGGAAAGTCCAACACACAGACACTCCTGATTACGCATCGCGGCGATCAGAATGCTCCGCCGGTAAAGATTGGCAACGCTGTGCTGTTTGGTCTGAACGCAGATGAGTTCACGTCGGATTTTAACGGTTCGATGACACTGATCCCGGGTGAATCCGTCGAGGTGTCAGTGACTCTCACACCGCTGCAACCAGGTGACAAAAGCGCGGGTATGCGTTTGTCTATTGTTGATTCAAGCTCGCCTTACATCCTGTTGTTCAAAGGAGAAGCCCGCTTTGCGCTAACCTCCAACCTGAGCACATCTGACAACAACGTAAATCTTGGTCAGACCCTGCAGAACAATCCTTCTAATGGCAACTTTAAACTGACAAATGATGGTGGGCCTGATGATCCAGCTATCGATGTGTCTGCTATTGCACTAAGCGGTGTTAATTCAACCGAGTTCGTAGTTGATTTTCAGCCACAGTCATTGCAACCCGGTGAAACTCTTGATGTCAACGTGAGCCTTGACACCAGTACAGCCGGTATCAAGTCAGCGACCGCAGAGGTATTTCATAACGGCAACAATGGTGCCGTGCAAATCAATCTGAGTGGTAGCGTCAACGAGCCGCAAGCGGTACCTGTGAATTTTTCTGTGAGTAACCTAAACACTTCGTACAGTTTTGTGCAAGCAACTACCCTGCAGTTTGGTCCTGACAACAAGCTTTATGTCGGAGAGCGGGACGGTCTCGTACATATCTTTGATGTCAAGCGCAACGCAAAAAACAACTACTCAGCGACGCTGCTGGAGTCGATTAATCTGATTCAGAATGTTATCAATCATAACGATGACGGCACCAGAGACTTTGCTGAAATGCCTAAGAGACTACTGACCGGGCTTCATGTCACCGGATCTACTAACAATCCTGTTATTTATGCAGCATCCAGCGATCCTCGACATGCTGGAGGGGCCTCGGGTAACGATTCGAATCTGGATACTAACTCCGGGATACTGCACAAACTGACCAGGAATGGCGGCAACTGGAGCAAGCTTGATCTGGTTCGCGGCTTACCTCGATCGGAGGAGGTTCATGCTCTCAATGGTCTGGTGCTGGTGGATAACAAGATATACATCAATATAGGTGGTAATACCAACCAGGGTGTGCCATCGAATCACTTTGCCGAGCTACCTGAATATGCGCTGTCTGCTGCAGTGCTGGAAATTGATTTGGGCATGATTGGCAATAGCACCTACGATATCCCGACGTTGGATGGACCCAATGATGCCACTGATCCCTTCGGTGGGCATGATGGTCTCAATCAGGCAAAACTTGTTCAGAATGGACCTATCAAGATATTCACCACAGGGCTGCGTAATGCATATGACATTGTCTATACCGAAACTAATCGGTTTTATGTCTGGGACAACGGTCCGAATTTTCCATGGGGTGGTCAACCGGACAATGATTGTCTGAACACGATCGTCAACGGTACTGTGGCTCTTAAAAGCGGGCGCTCGATACTAAAACTTTTTCGGGTTTGTGCCGCTAAACAACAAGGTGGGCGGTATGTCTACCCGTACTCAGATCAAGTATATGAATTCTAATAGCCCTCTTCCGTCGGTGTAACTATCCGGAATAGGGCCGCTAATTGTGAAACTGCTAAAAAGCAATAATAATGGTCTCAAATAAAAGAATCATAAAGGCTGTAAAACCACGGTCGCTGATACTTGTACTCGCACTGGCGCTGTTCGGTCTGTCGGCGTGTAACGGTGATAACGGCAACGGGTCCAGCGAAGGTTCGCCCGGCAAATCGCTGGTTGAGATCAAATTGCCCCAGGCGCGTGACACACTGCCGAGTCTTTCGACATATGACTCTACTTACGAAGGTGTTCATCATTCCGGTTCTGGTGAATGCGCAAGCTGCCATACCGACCCTGAGTCGATGAATGTCGAGGGAGACGCCCCGGGTGAAATTCGTGACTTATCCATCGGCACTGCTTGGGAAACCAGTGTTATGGCGCAGGCAACAAGAGATCCGTACTGGCATGCGGTAGTGGCATCAGAACTTGATAATTTCCCCAACCTTGAAGACACTATTAACGATAAGTGCCTTGTGTGTCATGCGCCTACGGCTCACGATCTTGCCAGGAAGCAAGGGCTGGATTTGCGCTTGTTTGACAAAACTGACGAAGCTACCGGTGAGACTCTTCAAGGTATCTACACCATGGATGACTCCAGCGAATTGTTTAACCATGCAATGGACGGCGTTACCTGCACACTCTGTCATCAGATGGATGGTGCCAACTTCGGCAGTGAGGAGAGCATGACAGGTGGCTATGTAATCAACGGATCGCCGACAGGCGTGCTGCAGGATCGCCCCGCCTACGGTCAATACGATGATCCTGTTGCCGGCTATATGCAGGAACAATCCGGCTTCCTGGCACAGCATGGACCGCATATAAGCACCTCCGAAAGCTGTGCAACCTGCCATAACCTGAATATTAAACCGGTTGATCCACAAGGTAACACCATTGAGGGCGTCGGGCATTTTGCTGAGCAGGCTATCTACACCGAATGGTTGAAAAGCGACTATGCCGTGGGTGGGCCTAAACAGGCGAGCTGCCAGGCTTGTCATATGCCAGTAGTTGACAAGGATGTAGCCATCGCTCAGGGGGCAGATTTCAAACGACCAGATTTTGCCGAGCACACATTTCTGGGTGCCAACACAGTTATGCAGGATATGTTCAGCAACTTTGCTGAGGAGCTGGGGATTGATCCGAATCTGGATTTTACTACTGCCATTGAGCGTAATCGCGAATTTTTGAAAACCTCGGCAACTGTGTCTCTCAGTCAGGGTCGCTTTGAAAGCGGTAAGCTTAATTTCGATGTGTCCATAGAGAACCATACAGGACACAAACTTCCGGGTGGGTATCACTCACGTCGTGTGTATTTGCATGTGCAGGTGCTTGATGCTGACAACGAACTGATGTTCGAGAGCGGCAGAATGAGACCTGACGGCAGCATTGTAGGTGTTATTGAAGACGTAAACCCCGATACCTACGAGAGGCACTACGATGTCATCGACAACGAGACTCAGGTGCAGGTGTACCAGGCAATAGTCAGCGATATCGACAACAATCGCACGCACTCCTTGTTGGCGGGGTCTGGTTATTTGAAAGACAATCGTTTGACGCCATCGGGATTTGACAAAATGGCCGTGGCTAACGATACGACACTACCTGATTCATTCGGTACCTTCGGGCTTGCCTTACAGGATGACGATTTTGATAGCGGTAAAGATGTGGTTACGTACCAGGTTGACGTGCCAGAGGGTGGGATTTTTACCGTGGTTGCTGAGTTGCGCTATCAGCCTTTGAGTTACGGACACTTGCAGAAGCTATGGACACAAGGCGACCGTGTAGATGCGATTGATATGTTTCGTACAATTTACAATCAGACGACGTTGCGAGATGAGTTCATCGATACCGATAGACTGATCATGCAATAGATCCCATTCGGGACAAGGTCGATCAGCTATACTTGCGCTGACATCGCTGACGACCTCGGGCAAACTAGTAAACGGTAGCCTGAAAACGCCACATACGGAGATTCCAACAAAATGTTAGGTCTGATACAACTGTTAAAGCTGGTACGTCGTTTGCCAAACATCGGCGCATTGTTGTCCCTGGTCATACTGCTTGGCGCATCGTCGCTGGCAAGTGCTCAGGCCACCCCGGGTCTGGAATATCGCATTGGCCCTGAGGATGTATTACATATTTCAGTCTGGAAGGAAGAAGACCTCGATCGCAAGGTGCTCGTGCGCCCTGACGGTGGAATATCCTTTCCTCTTGCGGGAGACATACAGGTCTCCGGCCGCACACCACTGGAGGTTCAGGACGAAATCAGATCACGCCTACAGCGATATGTCCCGGACGCCGAAGTCACCGTATCAGTTGATAAAATCTCAGGCTACACCGTGTTTGTTCTGGGCGAAGTTGATGAGCCGGGGCAATTCACACTGGGTCGCTACGTAGACGTGGTACAAGCCCTGACACTGGCAGGCGGATTTACGCCGTACGCAAACAATCGCAGTATTCAGATTCTGCGCCGTCAGGATGGGCGCGAGGTGACATACACATTCGATTTTCGCGACGTCTCGCGAGGTCGTAATCTGAAGCAGAATATTATTCTGCAAAGTGGTGATGTTGTACTTGTTCCCTGACTGGTAGAGCTGTATGTCATTTATCAAACGATCGGGTGCTGCACTCTCCATTGGGCTGTGCGCCTCGATTCTCGGTACCTCGGTGCTAGCCGATGTCTGGGTATTTGAGCCATCAATCTCTCTTGACCAGCGTGTAGACGATAACTATTTCCTCATTCCCGCAGGTTCGGGCTCGCTTAGTGCCACGCGTCTCGTTGGCGATCTGGGCGTAAGCCGCCAGTCACAGACTTACGTGTTGAGAGGCGTTGCCCGCATTGATGCGTTGTTGACTACAAATACTGATGTGGGTGATGAAAGCCTGGACTCGAACCAGATTTTCATCTTTGATGCAAAAAGGCGCAGCGAACGTAGCCGTTATGGTGTTGAAGTAAACCTGAAACAAGATACTCCCAGTCGTGATATCGCAGCTGATGTCAGTGATCAAGGCTCCCTGGCAGAGGATACGGGTTTATTGGTTACGCAGTCGTTGTCGAGCAACGTGGCGCGCAAGGAAGTCGTGTTAAAGCCCAGTTTCGAATACGACATTACCCGCCGCCTCGTCTTTGATGCGCAATCAGCATTAAGTGTTGTAGAGCACGACACGCCCAGCGCACAAGATGCCATTTATCAGCGTTATCTGGATACTTTTCCTCGCCTTGAGGACGGATCGCTCGATGGCCAGCCGTTGCCCTATGATCAGGTATCAATAGAGGACACTGATGTGTTTTCACCTGCAGGTGAACTGGATGACTATCAAGAGGCCGAGCTGGACTTTGGGCTGCGATACAAGCTGACACCCATCGTCACGCTTACAGCCTCAGCAGGATACAGTCACTTTACCTCCGATGTTGAGCCTGATCCTGCTGCAATCATCCCGTTCGAGGATCTGGTGCCCGATTCGGATGAGCCCAAAATCCGCCGCAAGCCAACACGCGAACTGATCTCTACAACCACAACTTTCACACTCGGCTATGAGCGATTACTAACGCCGACGTTACAACTGACAATAGATGGTGGGGTATACACCAACACAACTGACGCATCAGATAGGTTACGCCCGGAAGAGTTGCCTGAAGATCGTCGCGAGGAACTGGAAAACACGAAGTTCAAAAATGATGGCTGGTTAGCCAGTGCAACGTTGTCATACGACAGTGGGGCTACACGATATGAGGGTCGCTTTGCCGTAGATGTCCAGCCTAGTAGCTCGGGTGCGCAAGTTGAAACCAATGAGCTTACTGGAACCCTGCGACGTACTCTGTCAAGGCGACTGGATTTTTCAATCAGAGCACGGGCTTTCGAACCCGATAGAGTGGGCGCAAGACAACAAGACCGTTTTGCGCGTCGGTTTATCAGCTTCGAACCCAGAATCGAATGGAAATACTCTCGCAACTGGACATTGTCTGCAGCCTATCGGTATCGACGTCAGAAGGCGCGGGTAGACCCAGTACCTGCTGAGAGTAATGCTATCTTGCTGGCAATCAAATACACACCGCCTTCCGAGATCCGTGACGCGGCACGTGCTAACGGCCTGTGAAGGCGAGAGACGCTTCGCACGTATTTCAGCTGTCATTCTCTGCAAATTCACCGTTCTTTATCTTCGCTGAACTGTCAATGAAATCGATGATGCGCGCAGATTCAGGTTCGTATACGGCAAAACCGCCTGCGTACCTTGCTCTGAAGTTGTACACCTCGACATCGTCTATTGACAGCTCTTGTGTATTGGCAACTTTCTGAACTGTTGTTAAGAGGCCTAGTTGTTCCAGCTCAACTGTAGTCTTTTGCTTGCGTTGCAACTGCGCATGGTTGCTTGCGAGAGCGACGTGCTGGTCGCTGCGCATATGAGCTCCCGGGTAGCCGTTAAACAAATTTTCAAGGTAAATGCCAAAGTTTTCAGGGTCTGGTGTCATTAACAACGGCACCTTAAACGCCTCAGCTTTTGGCAGGGGCTTTGGTGTGCCATTAACCGCTAGAAGCATGTCATTGGCCTCTTTAATATCTTTAGCTGAGACAGTTGCAAATTCATTATCGGCGAATACGATGGCAACGGTGCGCTGGTTGTAAGTGGTGTAGAAGCCAAGCGCAAGCGCTGTTATCTGAAATGCAGCAATCATTGACATATCAAATTTTAATCCCGGTTTGCCTGGCTTGAATAGCACGAGCATCAGTAGAGGGCCAAGGACCAGATCCACGATGGCAACAAGCTTCAGTCCCTGCCACCCGCCATCCATAAAAAAAAGATCGCCAGGAAACCAGTAGATCAGCATGACCACTACCAGTAAGGAAAATACAAGTGTGCTGAGAGCAAGATGAGCGGCAAAGGCAGTAACTCGGCTCCTGGGCCTGGGCAGCCAGGAAGGGACGGCGAACATGGGATGATCTCCGAAATTGTCTTTAACTGGGCGTATCGGCGACAAGCTCGCAATACGTGAGCCAACAGATCACAAGTCGGGGAGATTTATAGTGATGCTTTTCGGGTTGGCGTGGGATCCAGTGCGTTTTGACGTGGAAATCAAATGCGTTTCAAACACACTGGATAGATTATTTGCAAGATCACAGTGCAATCCGGGCACGTGCGCGTCTAGCTTTTCTCATCCAGCAACAAAAATTCCAACAGTGCTTTCTGTGCATGCAAGCGGTTGCCAGCCTCCTCCCAGACGACGCTCTGAGCACCGTCAATAACGTCAGCAGATACTTCCTCTCCTCGATGTGCTGGCAGGCAATGCATGAATAACGCATCCGTATTTGCCTCAGACATCATATCGCTTGTAATTTCGTAGCCTTCAAAGGCTTCCTCGCGAGCCTTTTGTTCTTCCTCCTGGCCCATGCTGGCCCAGACATCAGTCACCACCAGGTCAGCCTGCTCGCAGGCCTCTGCAGCGGTTGCTGCGCGGCTTGTATTGTTGCCCGCAGAGGCGACGATGTTCTGATCAGGTTCATAGCCATCAGGGCAGGCATAGGCAAGATGAAATCCGAGTAACTTCGCTGTATTGATGTAGGAGTTACACATATTGTTGCCATCACCAATCCAGGCAACGCGTTTGCCGGTGATGTCACCACGATGATCCCGGAAGGTCTGCATGTCTGCCAGCAGTTGGCAAGGATGCAGCAGATCGGTGAGCGCATTGATAACAGGTACTGTGCAAACCTCTGAGAAACGCTCTAGAGCATCGTGAGAGAAGGTACGCACCGTTATCGCATCCACCATCTGGGACAGCACACGTGCTGTGTCAGCCATGGGTTCTCCTCGGCCCAACTGTGTACTCTCAGGTGACAGGTAGATGGCATGCCCGCCCAGTTGTGCCATACCTGCTTCAAACGAGACACGGGTGCGCGTTGAGGATTTTTCGAAAATCATCCCCAGTACCCGTTGTGGCAAGGATGGTACGCAGGTGTGTGATTCCCACTGCTTGCGAAGTTCGCTTCCACGTTGAATGATGCCGCGAAACTCATCTGCCGTAAGGTCTTGTTCTGATAAAAAATGTCGCATTGATTATGGGCCAATTCGTCTTCAGGCGGAAATAGCATCAGACTTGTGCGCCTGTTGCAGAAATTCGGTAATAAGGTCGCTGACTCTTCGTACCAGATCGTCAGCTTGTTCATCGCTCAGGATGTAAGGTGGTAGCAGCCGCACAACATTGCCAGCTGTGACATTCAGCAGAATGCCTGCAGAGAGTGCCTTGCCCACTAATTCGGCACAGGGGACGTCAAGTTGTATGCCCATCATCATGCCACGACCTCGAATGTGTACGATGCCAGGTTGATTGTGCAATGCGTTGTTGAAGCCATTGCACATCCGCTCACCGAGCTCTCCTGCCCGTTGAACAAGGCCGCGTTTTTCGATTTCCTGCACAACGGTAAGTCCGACCCTGCATGCGATGGGATTGCCACCAAAGGTGGTGCCGTGGGTGCCGGGTTGAATAAGTTCGGAGGCGGGACCTCTTGCCAGGCAAGCACCGATAGGCATGCCGTTACCAAGCGCCTTTGCAATTGATATGACGTCCGGTTTGATACTCTCATGTTGATGTGCAAACCATTTGCCAGTGCGCCCCATACCTGACTGGATCTCGTCGCAGATGAGTAGCCAGTTTTTGTCGTTGCATATTTGTCGAAGACGTTTAAGGTAGCCAGCCTTTGGAATGTTGATCCCACCTTCGCCTTGAATCGGTTCGATCATGACTGCCACAATGTCCTGCCGCAATGAGGCTACCTCTTCCACAGCATCTGCATCATCAAAAGGCACAACATGGAAGCCTTGCATCATGGGGCCGAAGCCTGCCTTTATCTTCGCATTGCCAGTGGCTGCAATAGTGGCCATGGTGCGACCATGAAAGGCGGTATCGGTAACGATAATGGTGGGCGTGCCAATCTTTTGCGCATGACCGTGTAAACGGGCAATTTTGATGCAGGCCTCATTGGCCTCAGCGCCCGAGTTGCAGAAAAAAGCTTTATCCATGTCAGCGATACGGCACAACTGCTCCCCCAACGCTTCTTGCTGAGGTATGTTGAAAAGATTGCTGACGTGCATCAGAGACTGGGCCTGATCAGCAATCGCCTCGCTGATGACAGGATCTGCATGGCCCAGAGCCGTGACAGCAATGCCGGATAGCGCATCCAGATACTCGCGCCCCGTGTCGTCCCAAACGCGCGCGCCATCGCCTCTGGACATGGTTACGGGGAGCCGGCCGTAGGCCGCCATTAGTGAAGCCATCGGACAGGCCCTTGTTTGCGTAAGATAATCATTGATGGTATTACAGTTGCGGCCTTGGGCCAAGAGGTAGTGTAGATGCTTCAATCGCTACCACCGAACCAAGTATTTCCGAAAGGGGTTATTGCCAAAAGCCTGCGGCTAGTGAGACCATTAAGCAATCGTTTGGCGGTGCAAATACGTACACTGCTGGAACAGATATTCTCTGGCCGAAATTTTTGGCCATCCAAGCCCGCAAAACAGGAGCTATACATGTCTTTCACGTTTCCAGATTTACCGTACGACTACACAGCGCTGCAGCCGCATATTGATGCCCAGACCATGGAAATTCACTACGACAGGCATCACCGCACCTATTTCAAAAATTTTACAGGTGCAGTGGACGACACACCCCTGGCTGACAAGTCCCTGGAAGAGGTCATGGCGCACGTTGATGCAGGTGCATCTGCAGCCATTCGCAATAACGGTGGCGGTTACTACAACCACATTCTTTACTGGAACAGCATGTGTGAGGGAGGTAGTGCGCCCAGTAGCGAGCTGGCATCAGCCATCGATAGCGCATTTGGATCCATGGATGAGCTAAAAGCAGGTCTTAAGCAGGCCGGCACAACGCGTTTCGGCTCAGGCTTTGCATGGCTGATTGTTAAAGATGGAAAGCTGGCGGTCACCTCTACACCTAATCAGGACAATCCCTTGATGCCAGTAGCCGATATGCAGGGCACACCGGTTCTGGCGCTTGATGTCTGGGAACATGCCTATTATCTCAAGTATCAGAACAAGCGTCCTGACTACATTGATGGGTGGCTTGAAGTGGTAGATTGGGCAAAAACGTCAGAGCGTTTTGCGGCGGCAAGCCAAGCCTGAACCCCAGGCTCCCAGGCCTGATAAGGCCTCGAGCCCACCTGACGGGAAGCTGATCTGTTGTTCCCGCCAGTTTGTTCGGTGCGTCAGGGTTGTCTTTATGCCCTGACGCTATGCCCTGACGCTGTGAGTAACACCGTGCAGCCGCAGGCTATAGTGAGACGAAAGAAGCCGAACCACCTTGTACTTGCCGGTTTGAACCCCACAACTAAGTAAAGATCGTGTGGACTGCAGGTAGTCAGGTTACACTCGCGACACTTAATTTGTTTGCCTTGGCAAGAGTATAGAAACATGTCTGATCAACCTACTGACGTAAAAGAAAGAATCGAACAGCAAATCTCGGAAAATCCTGTGATTCTGTTCATGAAGGGCACCCCGCAATTGCCCATGTGCGGATTTTCCATGCGCACCGTAGAAGCATTGAAAGAATGTAATCGTGAGTTCGCCTACGTCAATATTATTGCCGATCCTGCCATTAGAGAGACATTGCCACAGGTATCCGATTGGCCAACGTTTCCTCAGCTCTATATTGAGGGCGAGCTGGTAGGTGGTTGCGATATCGCCATGGAGCTGTCGCAAAGCGGCGAGCTGAAAAAAATGGTGGAGAAAGCTTCCAGCACCTAGAGCTGGAGCCTGGTCAATCGTCAAATCCGACTTTGCCTCTACCAGCCTTTATGCGAGAATGGCGTGTCTTCTTCTCAAGACGCTTTCGAACCGAGCTTCTGCTAGGCCTTGTTGGCTTGCGCGGCTTGGCTACCTGTGTCGCCTGACGAATCATAAGCGCTAATCTGTCCAGAGCCTCTTCATAGTTCTTATCCTGTCGGCGATGTTGCTGGGCTTTAATGACAATAACGCCTTCTTTGGTGATGCGTTTGTCGTTAAAATCGAGGAGTCGCAGCTTTACCGATTCCGGCAAGCATGCAGCATTGATGTCATACCTGAGGTGTACAGCGGAAGACACCTTATTGACGTTCTGGCCTCCCGCGCCTTGCGAGCGCACCGCGCTCCATTCGATATCGGTTAACGGTATAGACAGATTATCGTTGACCTTCAACACAATGGTGGTGCTACCAAAAATCGTTATCGGGGCAGAATGGAGCCGTCTGCGATCGGCACATCAATGCCATCATGCAGCTCTTCCCAGCGATTGACAACGCGACAAAACAGCTCGGCTGTCATGCGAGTATCGTAAATAGCCGAGTGAGCCTCAGCGGTATCCCATTCCATCCCTGCGGCCACGGCAGCCCTTGCAAGCACCGTTTGTCCATAGGCCAGGCCGCAGAGCGACACGGTGTCGAAGCAGCTAAACGGGTGGAAAGGATTCTTTTTGACACCACATCTATCGGCAGCAGCATTAACGAACTTCAGATCGAAAAACGCGTTATGCCCGACGAGAATGGCGCGCGTACACCCGGCCGCCGATACAGCATTCCTCACAGGGGCAAATATATGAGAGAGGGCCTCTCGCTCTTCACGCGCCGCCCTAAGCGGGTGGAATGGATCAATGCCATTGACCTCTAGTGATTTGGGTTCAATATTGCTGCCGTCAAACGGTACTACATGAGTTGTGAAACTTTTTGCCGGGTATAGACGTCCCTGCTCATCGAAGTCGAGTAATACAGCAGCAATCTCCAGCAAGGCATCCGAGCGCTCGTTGAACCCGCCAGTCTCTACATCCACGACTACAGGCAGGTAGCCTCTGAAGCGTTCGTTGAGTCGGTAGGCTTTTCCGGGTTGATACATGCCAGGCGGGGTGCTCGAGTTAATGTGCTGATCGCGCAATTCTTACGCCAGGCGCTCACACGATAAAAACGGATCGGATTAGGACGGACTAACAGATGTGCGCAACTATGTGCATCGGGGAGTCGCCCACTGATCGGGTGAGAATACACCATGAGCTCCTGGTTGCGCTCAGCCATTGGCAAGCAGACGATAAGCCACAGGTGATACCATCGGGCGTATAAAAATTGTCAAAGAACCATTAACAGTGCGTGAACTACTGCATCAGTACTTCAATATCGCTTTCCTGATGGGTAAGCCGCAGGACTTGCCCGTCGGCAAGGAACAGATGAAAATTGGGGTCGTGTTGGCGCTGCTAAGCTATATCATGGCTCTGGCGGTACCTTATGGTTTGTCACGAGCACTTTTGCAGGCACTCATTGACCTGGCATGTACCGCTCTGGTGCTGCATATTGCTCTTACCGCCATGGGGCACAAAGCCAGATTCAATCAGGCTTATGGCGGGCTCTGTGGTGCATCCGCCTTTATCAATATGGCTGCTGTGCCTTTGTACACACTAAGGCCACAAGGGCCCGGAACGCCGGGTTCTTCCATCAGCATGCTTGCCGATTTTGTGCTGCTGGTCTGGGGGCTTTCACTTCTTGGGCATGTCATCAGGCACACTTTCGAGGTGAGTATGGTTGTAAGCATTGTGGTGTCTTTCGTATATTTCCTTATCCTATCGACACTTATATCTTCCTTTCTACCTCTGCAGCCTGTGGTGGAATCGACGATGTCTGCCATTGACGGCATTATGTTGTCGCTCGGTTCATGGCAATCTGACGGGAAAGCCGGATAAGGATGTTATGATCCCTGCGTCCATTCCGTCAGACTTAACAGCCACTAAATTACCGTGCCAACAGGTCCTCGTTCTTCGCGCTCATCTCGACTTATCCAACGGGTTCACGCAGGAAAAGATTCTCGGGAAGCTACCACTCAACGCAAGGCTGCATGGAGCAATCAGCAAGATATGAAGCGTTGGCGGTCACAGTCCCAAAGCGGGACAGGACAGGGTGACACAGAGACTCCAGCGCCGGAAGAAAAGATATCAGAGCCAGTTAAAAATGCAAGCGGCGCGCCCATCGCAGAAAAATCAGCCCCCCCTGGCTCACCTGACGGCGTACCTGCCTCGGAAAACCCATCGCAGGCTTCCGAGAAACCGCCAGTCAGTATAAAGCCTCTCGATATCCTGGTGCCCGATCAGATAGGGCGTTACACCATCGGTCGACGCATTGGTTCTGGTACGTGTGGCGTGGTGCATAGATCACACGACAATCTGCTGGGAAGAGAAGTTGCAGTCAAGCTATCGCCCATCGGTGAGGCCCACGTATCTACTGGTAAAGTTCCCGGCGCACAACGCGCTTACCAGACCGAAATTATCGCCGCTGGCAGGCTAACGCATCCAAACATCGTGACTGTTTATGATGCCGGGCAGTTTGAAGACCTGAATTTTCTGGTAATGGAAGCGGTAGATGGCAAATCACTGAAAGAGTACGGCAAAGGCAAGACACTATTGCCGGTGGGTGAGGCGCTGCGCATTATCAGTGCCTGTTGCGAGGCTCTGGATTACTCGCACAAACAAGGAGTGTTGCATCGCGATATCAAGCCCGCCAATATCATGTTGAGTTCTGATGGTGCGGTAAAGTTGCTGGATTATGGCATTGCTGTCGGTCTGGACGAAGGTGGTGCGCTCGAAAAGCAGGGCCCTACACTGGGCACTCCAAACTATATGTCGCCTGAGCAAATCCTGGGTAGAGAGCTGACGGCCCAGAGTGATTTTTACTCGCTGGCTACTGTGTTGTTTGAGCTACTGACGGGTAAGCAATTATTCAAGGCCAGGAAAGTCAAGGATCTATTTCGGACAGTTGTTCATCAAAAAGCGCCCAGACTTACAGCCATTCGCGCAGATCTGCCCAGTGGGCTTGCTGATGTTGTGTCCAGGGCGCTTGAGAAAAAACCCAAGGCACGTTTTCAGACCGGACGGGAAATGGCGAAAGCCATTGAGCCTTTTCTGAAGGCTTTCCGTGCTATCGAACAACGGCCAATCGCGTTACAGCGTTTAATAAAACTACTGCGGCAACAGACATTTTTCAAGACTTTTTCTGATCTTGAGGTAGCTTTGCTGCTGGAGCGCGTGAAGCTCAGACATTTCACAACTGGAGATTACGTAAGGCAAAAGGGGGATCAAGAGCGCCGCCTCATGATTATTACCGACGGTGCTGTCAAATGCGTGCGTAATGGCAAATTCACATCAGTTATAGGTCCTGGTGAATGCATTGGTGAGACTAGCTTTATCAACGGAATTGCCGAACCACGTAGTTACAGTGCATTGACGTCAGTGATAGCACTTGAATTCAGTACCGATGATATGGCTCAACTACCGCCCAAAGTGCATCTTCGATATTACCGGTATATCTCGGAAATTCTGGTTGATCGATTAGCCATGAGCGACAGCCAGTCTGTTGATATGAATTTGCACATGCAGATTGAGCACACTGGCGCCTGATTGGCCTGTACTCATCAGCTATGATTTATTATGCTGCCGCTCCAATAGTGTTCGCTCCCAACTCAAGGAGGTGCGCACGATCGTGTCAATGTCGGCGTTCTCCGGCTTCCAGTCCAGTGTCTGATGAATTTTGTCGACGGCAGCTATTAGCGTTGGCGGATCACCTGCGCGGCGTGGCTCTTCAATGACCTTCAATTTTTCACCGCTGATGCGTTCTACCGCATCAATAACTTGACGGACACTAAAGCCATCGCCGTACCCGCAGTTTAACAAGGTAGATTCACCGCCACCACGAAGGTAGTCCAGGGCGGATAGATGCGCTGAACTCAGATCGGTGACGTGGATGTAGTCACGAACGCCTGTGCCATCGGGTGTCGGATAGTCAGTACCAAATACGTATAGTTGCTCGCGCTTACCGACGGCAACCTCTGCAGCGACTTTTATCAGCAGGGTTGCATTGAGAGTGGATTGTCCGATGCGGCCATCAGGGTCAGAGCCTGCAACATTGAAGTAACGAAGTACCACATGCTTAAGGTCCGTGGCGGCACTGAGGTCTCTTAGCATGGCCTCTGACATGAGTTTGCTGGAGCCGTACGCGTTGATGGGTGCGGTAGGTAAATCTTCGCTACAGGCACTGATTGACTGATCGGGTTCGCCATAGGTCGCTGCAGTTGATGAAAATATGAAGTGTTTTATACCGTTATCCTGACAAGCCTGAAGTAGGTTGCGGGTGCTACAGGTATTGTTTTCATAGTACTTGAGCGGATTAGCGACACTCTCGGGCACGATGGTATGCGCTGCGAAGTGCATGACCGTGTCGATACCTTTTTCTGCGATCAAACGGCTCACCAGTTCCATATCACCGGTTTTGCCAACCACGAGTTCGCCGTATAAAACAGCCTCCGCGTTGCCGGTTGACAAATCGTCCAGCACGACTACCGATTCACCGCGTTCGCCGAGTAATTTGACAACATGGCTACCGATGTAACCTGCACCGCCGGTTACTAAAATGGGTTTGTTAGACATGAGCTATTCCGGTTCGTGATTTCTAGTCAAGTGAGATTCTGCTGTGACATTTTAATGCATTTACTCGGCCTGAATAGATATCGCGAGAGGTCTTTTCAGCTAAAAAGCCTGAGAATCATCGCGGCGCATGAACGCAGGAGTTGATCTGTGGTGTTGTAGGCAGGGTGTATGTTCTGATTATTTTCAGCTCGCAAGGTCAAGTGGTCACCAAATCGCTACCAGTGATCGTATTCCTGTACCACGCTAATCAAGCCTGCTTGTGGCCAGAGCTTGCTGATCTGTTCGCGTGTAATATGAGGCGATGGACGGCTTAAAGGGCGGAGTGGTTGTGAGCAATTGGAGTGGAGAGCTTAGCGATGGTGCGGTGCTGCTGACCGTCAATCAACGGTTGTCACGGCATCATATGCAGCTCTATCAAAGCTGGCAGCTCCAGGCCGGTAATAAGTGGTGGGAGACACCCGCCATTCTGCCATTCAGGAGTTGGATGAGTGACTTGCACAAGCAGTCGGTCAGTATGGGTTTAAGCGAGCTGAGCCTGATGCCGGCACTGCTGGTGCAACAGGCCTGGCGCAATATCATTGATGATGATCATTCATTGCATTTGCTGGATCCTGCAGGCGCAGCCCGATCCGCATTGCGTTCCTGGGAGCTCTCCTGTGTCTGGAAATGCTACAACCGGGAAGATCATTACCTATCGGCTGATCAATTTGCATGGCAACGCTGGATGCTGCGTTACCGTGCCTGGCTTGAGCAGCAATCAGCAATTGACGATGCTCTGCTCGCCGATGAGCTTGTGCACGTTCTCAATAAGGCCTCCCGTGCCCAGCTGGACGTATTGCTACCAACATGCTTGATTCTGGATGGTTTTCTGCAGTTACCGACACAGCTTGCTGATCTGGCGGAGCGCGTTCGAGCCTGTGGTACCAATGTGAACGTGCATAGGCCGACAGCAACCGCAGTGGTGCACGAAAACATTTATAGCGATGAAGAATCCGAACTGCTTTCTATTGCTGCGCAAATGCGATCAGAGCTTGAGCATGCTCCAAATCAATCTTTGGGATTGGTAATACCTGATCTACAGCAACGTCGTGATGCGGTGGTGCGGGCCTTTGAACGTATTTTTTATCCGACCCGGTCACCAGCCGAGATTCGCAAAGAGCGAACAGCGTATGAGATCTCGCTCGGACAGCCTCTGGGTGAGCAACCCGTGGTGGCTGCGGCATTGTTGCTATTACGCTTGAGCGCAAGCACAATCAATGCGGACGAATTGAGCTTTGTGTTACTGACACCCTACTGCACGGCTGCCGTCGCTGAAATGCGACGACGTGAACAGCTGGATCGTCGTCTACGTGACAAACGTATACGGTCCCTGAATCTTGCGCAATTCTCTACCGAACTGTACAAGGGCAGTCGTCTCAAACCAGCTCTCGATGAATTGGGCAAACGACGCAAACTCAAGTCAACAACCCTGACTGATTGGGCAAACCGTTTCAGTGTCTGGCTGGAAATACTGGGGTGGCCCGGCAAGTCAATTGATACCGAAGAGTATCAGGCGGTATCAGCCTGGCTTGAGTGTCTTGACGATATGCAACTGCTGGATTCCGGTAAATCCGTGCGCTTTGACAATGCAATGGCTCAATTGAAAACTCTGACAACTGAGCGTGTTTTTCAGCTGGAAACACCCCCTACACCGATACAAGTCATGGGCAGACTGGAAAGTCATGGTCTGGAATTTGATTGTTTATGGGTCGCTGGACTGGATACAGAACAGTGGCCGCCACCGGGTTCCCCGAGTGCGTTTCTGTCTTTCACGGAACAGAAAGCATGCAATATTCCTGATAGTTCTGCTGCGTTGCGACTGGCACTTGCAGAGAGAGAATTTTCGCTATGGTCTTCACAGACGCCGCTGTTGATAGCAAGCTCTGTGCAGCTACGTGATGGCAAGGAGCTATCAAGAGCATCACTGCCAGCTGTGTCAGCTAGTGGCGAAAACCGATCGATTGCGCAGCCTGGAATCGCTCGACTGGCGCAACTTGTTAAGGCCGACGACCCTTTGTCAACACTATCGCAATCTTTGCATGTTGAGGTAATAGACGATAGCTACGCACCCCGGATAGATGCTGGAACACAAATTGGTGGCGGTGCGCGCTTGTTCGAAAATCAGGCGCTGTGTCCGTTTCGCGCCTTCGCTTTACACAGGCTTAAAATCAGGCCTCTGGAGGAGGTGGGTCTTGGCCTCGATGCACGCCAGCACGGTACGCTGCTGCATGCAGCACTCGAGCTATTCTGGACGCGGACCAAAACCCATGCATGCCTTGCAGCGCTGAGTGAGGATGAGCTTGATGAGACATTGCTGCAGGTGGTGAACGAATCCATGCAAGAGCATGATGTACCTTCCGAGCTTCGCTCGCTGGAGCTCACCAGACTCACCGGATTGTTGCGTGACTGGCTGATACGTTGTGAATTGGCACGTGCGCCATTCGAGGTCATGCAGCTTGAGGCCAGACAGGAAATCGAGTATGGGGGCATCATCATGAATGTCGTCATCGATCGCATAGACAAAGTTGATGATGCCCTGGTAGTTATTGATTATAAAACGGGCGTACATAATAAGGTAGGCACCTGGGCTGATCTGCGTATATCCAATCCGCAGTTGCCGCTGTATGTGCTCACTGATGAAGAAATATCGGCTGCAAGTTTTGCTCAAGTGGCTGCCAATAAGTGCCGGTTTTTGGGTGTTGCCAGTGACGAGCAAACCCTGCCAGGTGTGTCGACTAAGATTCGTGGCGGAACGCGTAGTAATGCCTCTGAAGAGCCGCCGGTCAGCTGGGAGGCATGGAGAGCTCACTGGCAGTCATCCCTGGATGCCATCGCCCTTGAGTTGCGTCAGGGTGTCGCTACCGTGACTCCCATGAAAAGTGCTTGTACGCATTGTGAGCTTAAATCTCTGTGTCGTGTATCTACTGATACGATCATTGAAGCGGAGCAAGGCGCAGTCGACACTCAGAGCCACGCTGTGGCTGGCGACGAGCAAGCTGCTTCATGAGCCAGCCGATAGATCATGATATTCGTCAGCTTGCGCTTGATCCTGCTCAATCGTTTATAGTTCAAGCGCCGGCAGGTTCCGGTAAGACCGAGCTACTTACGCGGCGAGTACTGACTTTGCTCTGTACAGTGAACGAACCAGAAGAAATACTGGCTATCACGTTTACCAAAAAAGCTGCCAGCGAGATGAGTCAGCGTGTGATGCATACGCTTGACCATGCGGCAAGAAACACCGCACCAGATGACCCCTACGCGCTTGAGGGATATACGCTTGCAAGAAAGGTGTTAGAGCAAGATCAGCGGCTGGATTGGCAACTATTGCGAAATCCACAGAGACTTAATCTTCGCACCATCGATTCGCTAGCTACCCAGCTTGCACACAGGCTGCCGATTACCTCAACGCTCGGCGCACCTACCGGATTGGCAGATAACGCTGACGCTTTATATCAGGAGGCTGCTCGTCGATTCATTGATACTCATCTCGAGTCAATAGATCTGGTTCTTTTGCATTTGGGCAACAAGCTGGACAGAGCTCAGGAATTGTTGGCAGGTCTACTGGCCAAACGTGATCAATGGAAACGCCATGTATACAATGCCGGCGATGATCATGAACAGCTTCGACAGATGCTGGAAGGCATGCTGGCCGAGCTAGTAGAGTCGCGGTTGGAGAATCTGTGTGAACTTGTGCCCGCAGGCTTTGGCGAAAAACTTCTTCCACGCCTGTTGCAAGCTGCCGAATTTGCGTTAACCCTGTCTGACGGTGATAGGGATGAGCTGTGCTGGGAAATGCAGCTCTGGCACGGTATGACTGGCTTGCCGGGTAGTGATGTTGATGACTTGAATGCATGGACAAGCGTGGGTTTTGCCTTGATGACTCAGAAAAACGAGCTGCGAAAGAGTGTGAAGATAACGGAAGGTTTTCCGCCAAAGACCGAAGCGAAAAATCTGAACTCAAGCGCATCCGATCTCTTGAAACATAAGCAGGCAATGATCGATATTTTAAAGTCGATATCGCAAGAGAACGAATTTCTTGACGCTCTGGTGGAAGTTCGCAAGCTCCCTTTTCCAGCTTACAAGGATGAGCAATGGGCACTGCTTTCCCAGCTTCTCACTGTTCTTCCGCAGTTGTTGCTGGAGCTGCAGTTGGTATTTGCAGAAAATGCGCTCGTGGATTTTGGTGAAATATCGGCGCGTGCAGGTTTGGCGCTGGGTACGGAAGATGTACCTACTGATCTTGCTCTGTCGATGGATCTGTCTTTAAAGCATTTACTGGTTGACGAGTTTCAGGACACCTCGCAAACGCAGTTCAAACTGTTTGAGCAACTTGTCAGGCCATGGGAGAGAGGCGATGAACGCACATTCTTCGCTGTTGGCGATCCCATGCAATCGATCTATCGGTTTCGTGAGGGTGATGTTGCATTGTTCGGGCAAGTGCAGGAGCGGGGAATAGGCCCTGTAGACGTTACACCGCTCACCTTGTCGGTAAATTTTCGGGCGGCACCTGCGGTGACTCAATGGGTCAATCAGACCTTTAGCGTTATCTTTCCGCAAACGGCCGACGCGGATACGGGTGCGGTACCTTATTCTGCATCAACCGCCCATCGCACTGACGATGGTCTTGTACAAGTGCATCCATTGATCGATGCTGACAAAGTAGCAGAAGCAGATTATGTTGCAAAGCTGTGTGCTGATGCAATTAAAAGCGACCCTGAACATCGCGTCGCGATACTGGTTAGATCTCGCGCCCAGGTGGTAGAGATTTTTGCCAGTCTGAGAGAGCATGAGCTAGCCTACGAGTCCATCGATATGGATCTGGTGGGTGACAGACCCGTAGTACGTGATCTGATCACACTGACATTAGCATTGCGCTATCCTCATGATCGCCTGCACTGGTTGTCGCTGCTACGCGCACCATTTGTTGGCTTGTTGCTTGGCGATCTGCATCAATTGATGAACGATGCCGGCAGCCAGGCGGCGGTTATCGAACGATTGCAAGATGAGTCGGTCGTCAGCGGGTTGAGTGATGATGCGCAACGGCGGATAGAACGCCTGCTCAGCGTGATTGAGCCTGCAATGAAGCAATCAATGCGCGGTCGCCTGATGCCTTGGGTGGAGTCCGTATGGTTACAGCTCGGCGGTCCTGTAGTGTGCGAAGGCGCAATGGATCAGGATGCAGCAAATCGGGCTATTTCTCTGCTTTTCAAGCTGGAAGCCCGTGGAGAGTTATGGCAAAAGAGTGCTATTGAGGCGGCCATGGAGGGGTTATACGCTGCAGCGGTTGATACGCAAAATTGTCAGATTCAAGTGATGACCTTGCATAAGTCCAAAGGGCTTGAATTCGATACCGTCATATTGCCAGCGCTGGATCGAAGGGCGCGAGGCGATAGCACACAACTTCTAAACTGGTTTGAAAGCACGCTTGATGGTGTGCCGCAACTTCTGCTGGCGCCTTTCGAGCAGGCTGGTATTCCAGCTTATCAACGCGATCCTATTAACAAGCTTGTTGCCCGTGCAGGGGAACGGTGCGATGCACAGGAAAAGCTCAGACTTCTCTATGTCGCTTGCACTCGTGCGAAACGAGCGCTACATCTGGTGGCGCGAGCCTCTTATAATGCGAAAGGGGATTTGAGTAAACCGGTAGCGGCGTCACTGCTTGCGCCGCTTTGGCCGTTACTTGAAGACGACTTTGTGTTTATCAGTAATGGCGGATGTATTACATCCGATGACACGCTGGTGAGCGACTCGCAGATTCAGATGGATCTGGACATTGGCGTGAGTGAAGCAGATACCAGTGCGCCTTTGAGTGCAGATAAGCTCAGCATTCAGTCACCCCCTTTTAAACGGTTGCCTTTGGATACTAAGCCACTGGCTTTTAAGTATTTTCAATGGCAATCCAGCTTCGAATTGCCATCCGATGAGCACGTGGAGGCACTGGATTATATCTGGGCAGGCAGTGATGCCAGGGATATCGGCACGGTGGTTCATGACCAACTGCAAGTTATCGCCGAGCAAGCACCGGGCGCAAGCTTGCCCGTTGCCTCTGCTCAGCGATCGATAATCCGGCGTCAACTACGCAACCTGGGTCTTAATGTAGCTCGTCTGGATGTGGCCACAGATAAGGTTATCAGAGCGATAAACAATACACTCGACGATGAGCGTGGTCGCTGGATTCTGGAACCTCACGCTGAGGCACGATCCGAATGGGCATTGAGTGTACCTGCTGCCAATACACCAGAAGAGGCGCCAGCCGATATCGTGTCAATAGCGTTGACACCTGTGCAGAAAGTGATAATTGATAGAACGTTTGTAGACAGTGAGGGTGTACGCTGGATAATTGATTACAAAACGGGTGATCACGAGGGTGCAGATACAACGGCTTTTCTCGATGATGAGCAAAAGCGCTACACGGCTCAGCTTAGTCGTTACGCTGATATTATCGCCCGCCTTGACGATCGTCCGATTCGTCTGGGGCTATACTTTCCGATGCTCAAGGGCTGGCGCGAGTGGGAACAGGCCTGATGGCGTAAAATAATACGGAGAGGGTGATATGGAAAAGACATATTGGCATCAAAAATGGGACGACGAGAAAATAGGCTTCCATCAGTCCGACGTTAACAAGCGTCTGGTGCAATACTGGCCGACACTTTCTCTGTCTGCTTCAAGGTTAGAGAATTGCGACAAAGGCTGTGTTTTTGTGCCGCTTTGCGGTAAGTCTCTGGATATGGTGTGGCTTCATCAACAAGGACACGCTGTGCTGGGCGTGGAGCTTAGTGGCAAAGCGGCACAGGCGTTTTTTAACGAAAATCAACTCAGCGTTGTCATTCGTCATGAGGAGCAGTTCACGGTGTACGAAGGTACAGGCGAGGCTCTGGGAATCACAATTATGGTAGGAGACTTCTTCGACTTGACTCCCGCTGACTGCAAATCATGTGTTGCCTTGTACGATCGTGCTGCAATGATAGCCATGGAAAACGACATACGAGTTAGCTACGCTAGCCATCTGGCAACGCTTATGCCAGCTCTGTCACAAGGTTTATTACTTACAATATCGTATGATCAGTCACAAATGCAGGGTCCACCGTTCTCTGTATCTGACGAAAATGTGAAAAAGCTGTTAACTGATAGCTTTACTATCAAAGAGTTAGTACATTACAGCGGTCCCGAGCGTCTGGGAAATCTTAAGGACCGGGGACTTGAAACTCTCGATGAGCGGGTCTATCTATTAAAAAGAGCGAGTCCTTCGTAAGTTCCAGAATTTATTAGAGAAATAGTTCCATGCCCAAGCCCCTACAACGAGTCATCGGATTTTTTATACTGCTAGCGACAGTGGGTCTGCTGTCGTGTCAGGCTCTGGTCGTGGGCTGATAATGGCCGCCGTTACCCGCATCGAATCCGGGACCAGGCCCAAGGTATTGTGGCGTGGCTTGTTGCTCTATATCCTGTCAATACCGCTGTTGCCAGCAACTATTTTCGCGCTCATGGATGGTGAGCCGGTTAAAGCTGTCGCTCGGGCCGCAGGATTTGTGCTTGCGATGACGGCAGCCACTCTCATTCGCAAAGGCATTCGGCTGGACAACGAAGCTAAAAAGCGAAGGTTGCGACGCAGGGCCAGCACCGTTCAGTACCGCATGATTGGTGCAGCGCTTGTTTCAATTGGTATGTTTATCGTCGCCTGGTTGGGCATTTCAAGCCAGTATTCGGTCATCGACAGTGCACTATATGCGGTAGCCGTATTGCTTGGATGTTACTTATATTACGACTTTGATCCAGCGAGAAAAGATCCCGAGATAGCGGCTGTCGGCATAACAACCGAGGAGCTTATAGAGTTACTTGACGAGGCCGAAGGACGTATCGAGGGCATCGAGCAAGCCAGCCGCCAGATTCATAATCTGGAATTCAAAGACCGCCTACGGCGTATCGTGAAAGAGGCCCGGGATATTCTGGACACCATCGAAAAGGACCCTGTAGATGCAAGAAGGGCTCGCAAGTTTCTTAAAGTCTATCTGGATGGCGCGCAGCAGGTTACTGAAGGTTATGCACGAACTCATGGCAAAGACGAAGAGCATGCGTTGGAAGACAATTTCCGCCGTGTACTCACCACTATAGAGACAGTCATTGCCGAGCAGCAGCTGAAGCTTGAAGAGAACAATTTGTCTGATCTGGATGTGAACATTGAAGTACTGCAAATGCAGCTTGAGAAAGAGGGTGTTACCTGAGATTTGGTCAAGATACACGGGCTTCAGGTATATACGCTACCAGTACCTGTTGGGTTGGTACAACTTTCCTGAGCATCTCTTTTATGGATAGATTTACCGTTAGTCCATGACGCCTGGTCTGTTTACCTGGACATCTTTGGACATCTCATAGTAATAACGGATAGCTACAACAGATAGTTACAATCATTTTATTGGCGCCAGATTCGCCAGCCACTTCACGGAGAACCCCATGGCCGAAACCAAAGTCGATGTTGCAAGTGCAGTTCAAGAATTGCCGGGAACCGAGCTACTACCTGATTTGAAGCACGATATCGTGCCCTATGAGCAGGTAGATGCCAGTGAGAAAGCTCGCATTGATAAGCTGATGAACGAGATCAATCTCACTGATAGCAACTCGATTATATTTTTTGGAAGCAAGGCTCAACAAGAACTCACCTCAATCTCCGATAGCATGCTCGATGGGGTGCGTAACAAGGATCTGGGTTCGGCAGGGAATTCACTGAATGCGATGGTGTCAGTACTGCGTGGTTTCGAAGTGGAAGACTTCGATCCTAACAATCGCCCCGGTTTTTTTAGCAGACTGTTCCGCAAGCTGTTTGGTGGTGTCAGCCCGGTTGCCAAGTTTATCCAGCAGTATGAAGGCGTAAGACGGCAGGTTGATACGGTCACCGACGATCTGGAAAAACACAAGACGCTACTTTTACGTGATATCAAGTCACTGGACAAGCTTTACACCGCAAACCTTGATTATTTCCACAATCTGGAATCGTATATTCTCGCTGGTGAAGAGAAGTTGAAAGTGATTGACGAGCAAATGATCCCGGGAGCGGAAAAGAAAGCCGCCAATTCCGAAGATATACTGGCAGCTCAGGATTTGCGAGATATGAGAAGCGGGCGAGATGATCTGGAAAGACGTATCCACGACTTGCGTCTCACACGTCAGGTCGCCATGCAGGGCTTGCCCAGCATTCGATTGATTCAGGAAAACGACAAAGGCCTGGTCAACAAAATCAACTCAACACTGGTCAACACCGTGCCGCTCTGGCGTCAACAGCTCGCACAGGCGGTTACTATTTTCCGCTCAGCTGAAGCCGCGAAAAGCGTCAAGGCAGCTAGCGATCTGACCAACGAATTGCTGGAAAAAAATGCGGAAAACCTGCGCACCGCCAATAAAACGGTACGTGAAGAACTGGAGCGAGGCGTATTTGATGTCAATGCCGTGCGCCGAGCCAACGAGAACCTGATTGCCACCGTCGAAGAGAGTCTGCAGATTGCGGACGAGGGCAAGCGCCGACGTGCAGAGGCAGAGCAACAATTGCAGACAATGGAAGCTGAATTGAAAGAGACTTTAAAATCAGCATCTGCCCGTCCACAAAGCGCACCAGTTGCAGGAGCCTGAAACCATGGGATTATTCAGCAAGCTGTTTCATGAATTCGTCGATGTTATTGAATGGACTGACGATTCAAGCAATACCATGGTGTATCGCTTTGAACGCTATGGCAATGAAATCAAGTACGGAGCAAAACTCATTGTGCGCGAATCGCAATTTGCGGTATTCGTGAACGAAGGTGAGGTTGCCGATGTACTGGGCCCTGGCACTTACGAATTGGAGACAAAAAACCTACCGTTACTGACTACATTGCAGAACTGGCATCATGGTTTTCAAAGTCCGTTCAAGGCAGAAGTCTACTTTTGCAATGCTCGTCGATTCGTCGATCTGAAGTGGGGCACAAAGCAGCCGTTGATGCTGCGGGACAGCGAGTTTGGTGGGCTGCGGATACGGGCATTTGGCACTTATGGTGTCCGCATTATAGATTCGCTCAAGTTTATCCGTGAAATCGTCGGTACTGAAGGCGTATTCACAACAGATGAGATTAGCTCGCAGCTGCGTAATCTGATCACATCGCGTTTTGCGACGATCATAGGCGGCTCAAATATCCCTGTGTTGGACATGGCCGCTAACTATGATCAGTTGGGAGAATTTCTGACGCGACGTATCGCACCGGAGTTCGGTGAATATGGGTTGGAGCTTACACGCATACTCGTTGAGAACATTTCTCTACCCCCGGCCGTCTCTGAAGCATTGGACAAACGTACCAGCATGGGGATGACTGGCAATCTGGATCGGTTTCTTCAATACCAGACCGGTGTGTCTATGGAAGCGGGTGCCAGTAATACCGGCGGTGGAGCGTCGGATGGTATCGGCATGGGGATTGGTTTGGCAATGGCTAACCGGATGAACGATTCCATCGGTAATGGCGGGTCTGCGGCTACAGCAACGCCACCGCCTCTGCCAGGTGGCTCGCTCGTTTTTCATATTGTTGTTGATGGGACGGCACGGGGTCCGTTTACAGTTGACCTGCTCAAGCAGCATGCCTCAGCCGGAACTCTTCAGCCAGATACACTGGTGTGGGAACCTGCAATGAGTGAGTGGCAGCCCGCGAGTTCAGTGGATGCGCTCAAAGGTGTATTGTCAAGCGGCGCGACACCTCCACCCATCCCGTCAGCGTAAGTGATCTGCTCAGGAAGCCTTGTTGCCTGATAAGAATTTTGCCGGTTGAAGGATACAAATGAAGACGTGAGTAAGCAGTCACACTTGAACGAGCGACTTCAGGAACGTTTGCAGAGGCGCATAGATGAGCATCGCGACGCACCTACTCAAACTGAGCGATACCAGTGGAGGGATGAAGAGGCACTCAAGGTGGGAGAGGCGACGACGCGTGCTCTTACTGAAAAGCGATTCCCCTGTGCGCAATGTGGTGCAGTACTTGATTATGCGATAGGTACGCGTTCACTGGAGTGTCAGTACTGCGGTCATCGTAATGCTATCGAATCATCAGCTGTGCGACTGCAGGAGATCGACCTGCATCGTGCGTTGGAAAAGCTTCAGGCATCTGTTTCACAAGCGCCGATCGAGAAAGGCATAAGCTGTCCCAACTGTGCTGCTCATTTTGAGCTGGAAACGCACATTCACTCGGGCGAGTGCCCTTTTTGTGGCACCAATGTGGTGACCGATACCAGTGCTGCGAAATCAATAAAGCCCAAGGGTTTACTGCCATTTGCCGTCACGGCTGAACAGGCTAGAGATTCATACCAGAAATGGCTGGGTAAGCGTTGGTTTGCGCCTAATGCATTGAAAAAGTATGCGCGTAGTGATGCAAAGCTCAATGGTGTGTATATTCCCTATTGGACCTATGACAGTGATACGGCTACCGCTTATCGTGGTCAGCGAGGCGAGGTGTATTACGTCACTCAGCGTTACACCACAACTCAAAACGGTCGAACTGTGACAAGAACACGGCAGGTGCCAAAGGTGCGATGGTATCCGGCTAGCGGTCGTACATCACGTCATTTTGACGATGTGCTGGTGGGTGCTACCCGAACACTGCCGCGTAAGATAACAAATTGGATGGCACCCTGGGATTTGCAAAATCTTGAACCGTACACTGAGGACTATCTGGCAGGCTTTAGCAGTGAGGTCTATCAAGTTGATCTGGATGAGGGCTTCACGATTGCGCAAGCCACAATGGATAACGTTATCCGGGGCGATGTTAAACGCGCCATCGGGGGTGATCAGCAACGTATTCAAAAAGTCTCAACACAGCACAGTAACACCACCTTCAAGCATATATTGCTGCCATTGTGGACGGCAGGATTTCAGTTTCGGGGCAAGACGTATCGCTTTGTCGTCAATGGCAGAACCGGAAAAGTACGTGGCGAACGCCCTTATAGCATTATAAAGATCGCTATCGCGGGTATCGCGGGTACGGCATTAGTTGTATCAACGTTGTTTGTCATAAGTGGCACCCAAGGATTGCAATCCTCGGGAGGAGGTTTTGGTTTTGGTGAGCGAATAAGCGTGGATTGGGGCAGGCAACCGACGCCTTCGCATTGGCCACAGAGGCCATTGAACGATAGCCTGCCCAGCTGGGAAGAGCGTGCGCCACGTGTCAATTTCTAGTGGGTTGGAGTACGAAGCGCTGACATACTCACGTTGTCTATACCCTGGTGTCGCAAGCCAGACGGTAACAAGGATCGATGGCTTCGCCAGCTGTGCCTGCGTAAATTCCAGTGATACAAATGTTAATATAAATGCCTGTTGGCTTCGGTCACATTACTCATCGTAATGTGGAGTTAGTAGTCAACTAACTGACGTGACGATGTTGTCGTACGGCTTTTGTAGTTTTGCGGCGTTGGCTTTCGCCGGCGTAATCTCGAAGAAATGCAGGTATACCTTTGAGCTTGTTGTGCTTGAAATCGGAACTTAACGTTTCGCGCACCGATTCCGAAGGCAATCTTCGTATCTCTATGAGATGGTGATACAACAACTCGAACAGCTTTGGCAAGGCAATACGATGAGTCTGCCGAGTAGTGCTGAACAACCAATCGCTTACCGCCATAAAATATTTGAAGGGTTGGTCGCTCAGCATCAGCGGCAGAGTGCCTGGAAAGCGTCCTGAATTACCAATCAAGTCCCAATAACGCGCAAATCGCACCACGCGCTGTACCGTATCAAAGTCTGCGTCCTTGTGAGCAAGAATACGGTAGGGCGGTGTGCTCATGTAGCGCATGTCGTACTCATGCGTGTGACGAGCGATAGGTGTGCCGCGTAAGCGCTTTAGTATCCCCACCTGAATTTCCTGAGGACCGAGTGAGTACAGCAGATCAAAACCCTCACCGAAGCTTTGCAGATTCTCGCCTGGCAGGCCAAAGATCAGATCCGCATGTACATGCGCTCGCGTGTTTTGCCGAATCCATTGCAGGTTGTGACAGGTGCGCTCATGCTGTTGTCTACGACTGATTCTTTTTTGCACTTCAGGGTTGAAAGATTGTATGCCTATCTCAAACTGCAACGAGTTCTCTGGAAATCGTGGTAGCAACGCCAGCAGAATATCCGGCAATCTATCCGGGATAAGCTCAAAGTGGAGAAATAATCCTTTGTCGATGTGCTGCAGGAAGAATTCGAGAATGCGTCGACTGGTCTCCGCCTTGAGATTGAAGGTTCGATCAACGAATTTGAATTGTCTTGCCCCACGATCTATAAGCTGCTGCATATGGCCAAGAAATGTATCAAGCTCAAATGCCGTGGCCGTCTTGTCCAGTGAGGATAGGCAGAACTCGCACTTGAAGGGACAACCTCTTGATGCTTCTACATAGATGACTCGATGCGCAACATCCTCATCACTGTACATTGCGTAGGGTGAGTGCAGGACGTCCAGTTGAAGCGGCAATGAGGCTACGATTCTAGCGGGTGATTCACCTGCCAGTAACTCTCTGCAGAGCTCAGCAAAGGATCTATCTGCCGCACCAATAACCACGAAATCGGCCAAGGTTGTGATTTCCTGCTCATCAATTTCATAGCTTACCTCCGGGCCGCCAACAATGAGCTTTATATCGGGTCTGATCACCCTGATCAGTTGCATCACTTCCAGTGTTTGCGAGACATTCCAGATGTATACGCCAAAGCCGATGATCGCCAGATCTTCGTGTAGAAGCGCCTCTACAATATCCTCTGGACGCTGGTCCAGTGTGTATTCGCACAGACGGGTGCGCTGAAAAAGCTCATCCATATTGGCGTACAGGTATCTGAGTCCAAGTGATGCATGGATATAGCGAGCATTAAGCGTGGCGAGGGCGATGTCTTGCATGGTGGTGACAGGGGCAGATTTACGTAATTGCCGCGAAGATATTTGCTTCTATGTGACGATTACATTCTTGGGAAGAGAAAAGTAAATGGAGCAGCCATTGTGGCCATTACTATCAAGCCAAATGTTGCCTCCATGATTCTGCACTATTCGTTTGGCGATTGCTAATCCCATGCCCATTCTATCAGGACTCTTGTCTGTGACACCTCTTCTTAAGACAAGAAATACTTTGCTCTGCTGATTCTCTGGAATACCAATACCGTTATCAGTCAAGCAGAATTCCCAGTCACATTCATTCTCAACATGATCTAGACATATTTCTAATGGAATGCCGGGTCTCCTGTTTAGCAACGCATTGTGGAAAAGCTGATATAAGAGCGATTCCAATTGATTGACATCAGCTTCTACAATCGGCAGATTCCGCGATTTAATGTCCGCATTACTATCATGGATTAATGGTGCTAACGATTCCAGGACGTTCTCTACCATATCGTTGCAATCTGCAGATGTTAAGCCTAGCTTATTTGTGCATAATCTTGAATAGCTTAACAAAGCCTCGATCATTCTAGAACCGAATTTCGATCCATTTAAAATTAAATCAAAATGGTGGTTCGTTTTGTCGTCAAATTTATCCCCGCAACGTTCTTTTATGATTTCTGAAAAACCTATTATCTGCCGGAACGGTGCTGTCAGATCATGCGACACTACATAGGCAAACTCGTTAAAATCTGCTCTGAGCGCTTCTAGCTCCTTCTGAGTGTTTAGCAGCTGGGTTTCAAGGTCGTTTGACATTTTCTTACCCTTCTTCAGGTAGCGCTATTCGGCAAACACACTACATCTACCCAGAAATTCTCTACATGTTGAACAACATCCATAAATTTAACCGCATTGACTGGCTTGACAATGTAGCAATTTGCATGCAAATCATAACTTTCTATAATATCCTTGTCGGCCTTGGAGCTGGTTAGAACTATCACCGGTATCCTCTTCAAATGTGTATCCGCCTTCACTTTTTCAAGTACCTCTCTTCCGTCAGTGCCTGGTAAATTGAGGTCAAGCAACATAATGTCGGGAGTTGGCGAGTCTTCATAACCGTTGCGTTTGAAAAGAAAATCGAGCGCAAGATCACCTTCATCCACTATGTGAAGATTGTTCCTGAACTTTGCCTCTTCAAAAGCCTCTTTGGTCAATTCAATATCTCCTTCGTTGTCTTCCACGAGAAGAATTTCAGCGAGCCGCGGGTTGTTCTTCATTTGTTAATTCCTGGTTCGAGGGTTTCAATATCGTAAAGTGGAAAGTAGATCCAACATTGAGCTCTGATTCTACCCACAGCTTCCCACCATGCCGCTCTACTACTTTTTTGCAAATTGACAGACCGACGCCTGTGCCTGCGTATTTATTTCTTTGATGCAGACGTTGGAACACATCAAATATTTTACCTAAATGTCGTTGTTCTATGCCAATACCATTGTCGATTATAGAAAACTGCCAATGACTATCAAGATCAGATGTCGCGATATGGACTTCAGGTACGGTATTTACATCTCGATACTTCATTGCATTGTTTATAAGATTTTGAAACAACTGATATAGCTGAGTTTTATTTCCTTGCAAAATTGGCAGATCGTCATATGTAATCGTTCCCCCATGGGTTTGCATTGCTTCACTCATTATGTTTTGGATATCTGCCAATAACGCATTCCCATCTATGGCTTCAAGGAGTTGCGTATCACTATCAATACTGGAATACGTTAGAATATCAGCAATCAAACTCTGTGCTCTGGAGGCCCCTTCGGTGATATAACGAAAATACTTCTGTCCTTTTTCATCATCGATAAGCTCGCTCGATATGTGTGATTGCAACTTCTCCGAGAAGCTGCGAATCATCCTAAGAGGCTCCTGTAGGTCGTGGGAACAAACAAAGGCAAAACGCGCCAGCTCTTCGTTCGAATCGGTAAGTTTATCTATAAAACGCTCCCGCTCGTTTCTGTAGTGGATTCGATCCGTAATGTTCCTTTGTATCTGTGCATATTGCACAACAACCCCTTCATCGTTCCTGAGCGGACTTATATTGACATCAATCCAATATTCTTTTTTGTCCTTTGTGTAGTTAACCATCTCGCCTTGATAGGCCTCACCTCGTGATAGTGTGTTTCTAATTAAATCCATCTGTTCCTGATCGGTATTGGCACCTTGCAGAATCAACGCAGACTTGCCAATGGCCTCTTCTTTTGTATAGCCTGTTTGCCGTGTGAACGCGTCATTGACATAGAGAATGTCGGGGCCGTCATTCTCACAATCGGGCTTAATAGCATCGGTAACGATAAAAATATCATTGGAATTAGCAGCTATAGAGCTAAGCATTCTAAGATCTGCTGTGCGCTCTTCAACGATTTTTTCTACAACTATGCGACGCCGTATCAGATGGGTTAAGCTAGTTGTTACAAAGGTCGAAAAGATTAAACCACTGGCAAGAATTAACCAAGGTGTCCACTGTGCGTAATTTTCAGCAGTAGTGGTGGATAAGTCAATTCTCCAAATTCTAGTTGCCACCTCAAATGTCCGACTATAGCTTATTTTTTCATGAGGTATTTCATCGCCATAGATGTTCAGAGGGTTGTCGGCATCGGTGACGTCCAGAACGTGTGCGGACAGGATTCCTTTATCTATCTGGATCGAATCTTCAAGAAGTTTCTCAGCCTTAAGCACAATTTGAACGAATCCCCTGGTAACGTCCAAGCTGCCACGCGCGGTCGGAGTCTCTACACGTTCTTTACGGTAGACAGGATAAAACACCAAAATTCCAGTTGTAGTTTCAGTCTCCTCTACCAAATCTAAAGGTACCGTGGCCACTTGACTACCACTGCTAGCTGCTTTTGAAAGAGCTGCTAAACGTTTATTACTAGAAGCTAAGTCAAAACCAATGACTTTTTCGTTGCCGAGCATAGGCTCTACATAGTAAATGGGAAAGTATTGCTCCCTGGCGCCTGCTTTTTTCAACCTATTATCTACACCTATTTCTTTGAGGCTGAAATTGTCTATACCGTCATTGTTCGCCTGTTTTTTGTACGCGCTACGTGCATCAAAAGAGACGTTAGGAATCCAGCTTAAGGCCTGAATGCGACTGTATTTTTTAATGAAATTACTCGCATATATTTCGAACTCATGTCGATCAATAAAATTCGAGGCGTTGTAAAATGCGGCTACAGATTCGAGTATTCCAAGTTTTGTTTTAAATTCCTCCTTGATGTGGCGAGTAAGATCAGAACCTATAGCAACCCGCTCTTCCTCAAAAGACCGCTGCTGTACGTTATGTGCGACGGCATAGGCAATCAGACTTGTGGTAACCCCAATTGCAGCAACTACTGCTGGAATGATATAAGTACGGTCAAAGATGTATTTTCTTTTGCCAGTATTTTTATCATGGGATTTAATGTGATATCCGTAAACTGCGAGTAACAGGAAGGATGCAGCCAAGCCTACGAATAGCACGGCAAGTATGGCGTTTCTGAGCGATATTTCTTTTTGTCTTAAAACAGCTTTATCAGTGATATAGACAATAGTTATATCTGAAGTATTCAACGCCAGTGAATGTTCATCTATTGTTTCGATATGTTCGCTCTTCGTAGCGACTGTTACATCGCCTTGTATCAGTTTGAAAGCTATATGATGATCGAAAGTCTGAGAGATAAATACCTCATCTAGTGGGGTAGTGATTTCAGCGCTTAGAATGCCTTCAACCAGGTTGTTGTATTTGACAGGTACGGAGATCTTGTATGTGAATTTATTATCCATCTGATCAAGTAATTGAAAATGATATGGAGCAACACCTTCAAGAAGATTTTCTATCCAGACTTCCTTTTCTGTATAAGATCCACGCAAATCTGCTGTCGTCTGAATAACAATGCCTCCAGCTACATTTTGTAAAACCAGTTTCCCACGCTCCCCCCCAATTACAATGTTTTCGACCAGATCAAGTAGCGCGGGACTGCTGGAATCTGACAACATTGCAGCATTCACCAGACTTGGAAATTGGGCTAGATCGCGTAATATGTTTTTTTTGCCTTCCACAAAGTTAGTGAAAAGCTTCGCCTCTCGTGCAAGGCTAACTTGTATGTCCTCTGAATTTTGAGCTTCAAATATTCTATTTATTCTTGGAACGATTAAGAATGCTGTTAGAAATATGATAATCAGAAAAAAAATTATGGCATAAACGGCGAGAATGCGCGGTGAGTAATGATTTATCAGTGGATTGGCTTCAGAGTGGTTATTCATCTGATTTGCCCTGCAGAAGTATCACTTCATTGTCCGGTCCAAACCTGCCAATGCAGTAGTCATCAGCATTAAGGGCTTCGTGGGCATTGTAGTTGGTTTTTTCACTAAAAACGGAAAATGGACTATGGTAATTTTTTACCAATCCTTCAACAGGTTCACGAATATTCTCTAGTGCAAGACGTATCGCATTGCGATCGATGTTCATATCGCCAGTAAGTCCCGTCTGCCTGATGGCCTGAATCAGAATTTTGGTTAAATCGTAAGCATGAATGAATCCCGTCGCAGAATTTAGTTTATTCGGATGATCTATATCCCCGCTGGTGTATTTTTTTAGTCTGTTAAAGACTTTTTTTGAAAAATCACTTTGATGGGCGCTGGTAAACGCAAAGCAGGTTTGAATAAAATCTAATTCAAGGTCCTCTCTGTCACTTGCCGTTATGACTTCGTGGAAATCACCACCTGTTATTCCCCAATGACTGATAATGGGTAAGCGTCTTTCTGCCGGATAATTAACCATTTCACGTACGATGACCGTCCCTTCGACGCTGTTTGCTACGAGTACGACACAGTCGTTACCCTGATTAGCGATATTGCGCAGGATTTCCCTGGCGCCCTTTTTCTTCAGGTTCCAACCAAATCTAGTTACAGATATTTTTTTAATATCATTGCGATACAGTGCGTCTGACATGCTTTTAAAATTGGAATCGCCCCACGGTGTATCTTCCAGCAGCAAGTGGGGGCTTTCGCAACCGCGCCTATTTACTGCAAAGTCAATGATCACTGCACCAGCTTGCGTATCATCTACAGACAGTCTATATACCCAATTTATACTGGATGGATAACGTGTGATAGGTCCACCGGCTGCCCATGGAACAAGTGTTAATGCTTTTTCCGAATTGATGAAGTCACGATTTTTAATCAATGGTGGTGAGTGAATGCCGGAAAAGATGGCAATAGCTTTAGGATCATTGATAAATTTTTGATAGTTGCGCTTGCTACGTATCACGTTGCCACGATGATCGAGGTATTTAAATTCAATTTTGAATCCCACTATCTCATTGTCAATTTCGTCAAAAGCTAGCTCAATACCTTTCTGAATTGACTCAGATGATTCGATGTGATTCGACAGGTCTGCGTCCTGGTATATGTGTAATGTTCGATTTTCAGCACCCCCAGGAATTGGGAACATCAAAACAATGGCTATCAGAAGGCATCTCATTTTGCACAATTCAAAAAGTTCTGTAACGAGGATTTGCCTCTTTATTGTGAATAAAAATGATCATGGTCAAAATATTTTATGATGTTCGCGAAGCTTGATATCAATAATTTATCGCTGTCTGAATATCTGAAGAGATCATTAAATTCCGATCGCACAGGTTCGCCTCTTGATCTACTACCGTGTAGGAGTGCAACTCAAACTGTAGACTGACATTTTCTGGCATTGCTTGAATAAGTCGACCAAAATGCCTCAAACTGTATGCATCAATCGTACTGAATTCTATAGCAGGGTTAAATACCTTGTCTTTAGATTACTTAGCATGGCTCATGCCACGACTTGATATGTTACGTAGTACTCCAGGCTAGTTCACCGGACCTGTATATCGAATGCGGCTGACATCAAAGCCTGAGTATAAGCATGCTTTGGGTTGTCCATCACTTGAGGTGTCGGGCCACTTTCGACCACCTTGCCTTGGCGCATGACGATTATCTCATCGCTCAAGGCTCTTATCACCTTTAGATCGTGGCTGATAAACAAATAGGCAAGCCGATGCTTTGTTTGCAGATCCTGAAGCAGGTTGACAATCTGCGCTTGCACAGACATGTCCAGCGCAGAAGTAGGCTCATCAAGTATTACCAGTGCCGGTTTTAACACCATAGCGCGCGCAATCGCGATCCGCTGTCGTTGCCCGCCCGAGAACTCATGTGGAAATCGGTGTAAAGCGTTCTCTTCAAGACCAACCTCCCTCAGCACATTTTTTACTTGTAGTGTGCGCTCATCGGCACTCAACAATGGCTGATGAACTTTCAAACCCTCTTCTATTATTTGTAATACTGATAAGCGTGGGCTTAGACTACCGTAAGGATCCTGAAATACAATCTGTATGGCCTGTCGTAGAGAGCGCAATTTACTATTGCTTTTCTCATGAATATTCTCGCCACGAAATCGTATGCCACCTTCACTGGGTATGAGTCTTAACACTGCCAGCCCCAGGGTTGTCTTGCCTGAGCCCGATTCCCCCACAACGCCCACTGTACGCCCGGGTCTTACGCTGACACTGATGCCATCGCAAGCGTTCACATAGTATTTGGTTCGTCCGAACAGTCCCGCTTTAACTGGAAATCTTACACGAATGTCGGTGGCTTCAAGTATCGGCTCGCTGTTGTTTTTTTCACGTAACGGAAGGGTGCCGGGCTCTGCGCTGAGTAGCTGCTGAGTGTAGGGGTGTTGAGGTCTTGAGAAAAGTGCGACAGGGTTATTGTGCTCTACCACGCGTCCCTCTGTCATTACATGAATATCATCAGCCATCTTGCGTACGATGCCAAGATCGTGAGTAATAAGCAGAAGTGCCATATCAAGGCGCTGTTTCAGCTCGCTCAACAAGTCCAGAATTTGTGCCTGTATGGTCACATCAAGAGCGGTTGTAGGCTCATCAGCTATCAACAGATCAGGCTCGTTTGCCAAAGCCATGGCTATCATGACCCGTTGTCGTTGGCCACCAGATAGCTCATGAGGGTAGGCACGCAGTCTTGTCTTTGCGTCTCTGATACCGACAAGATCAAGTAATTCCAGAATGCGTTCTCGCAAGGCGGTGCCACCCAGGCCACGGTGTAATTTCAATGATTCTGCTATTTGCTTGTCAATGGTATGTAGCGGATTGAGTGATGTCATCGGTTCCTGAAAAATCATGCTGATGTTGTTACCCCGAACCGTTCTTAATACCGATGGCCCAGCGCCAACCAGTTCCTGGCCAGCATAGATAATACTGCCAGCCGGATGATGAGCAAATGGGTATGGTAGAAGCTGCATGATCGAAAGCGCGGTAACCGATTTTCCCGATCCGCTCTCACCCACCAGTGCAACAGACTCACCCTTGTTAATGCTCAAAGATAAATCCTTGACTGCCAGCGTCTGTCCTGCGCCTTGACCGAATGCTACCTGCAAATCTTTGATACTCAGGAGTGAGTCAGTCATGACGATGCACTTGGCGTATTGCTGCTTTGAGTGGCAAAGGTCTTGCGTGGATCCAGTGCATCACGCACCGCTTCACCGACAAAAACCAGCAGGCTTAGCATGACAGCCAGTACTATGAATGCGGTAAGTCCAAGCCAGGGTGCATGCAAATTGTCTCGACCCTGTTTAAGCATTTCACCCAGAGAGGCTGAGCCAGGTGGCAGACCGAGACCGAGAAAGTCCAGACCTGTGAGAGTTGTAACAGATCCACTTAGAATGAAGGGTAGAAAGGTGACTGTTGCTACCATGGCGTTGGGAAGTGTGTGTCGTATCATGATAGCGGTATCGCTCACGCCCAGTGCTTTGGCTGCACGGACGTATTCAAAGTTACGTGCACGCAAGAACTCTGCTCGAACAACTCCTACCAATGATGTCCAGCCGAATAACGTCATCAACAGCAGCAAAGAAATAAAACCAGGCTGAATGACGCTGGCCATGATAATCAGCAGATACAGCACCGGTAACCCTTGCCATATCTCGATAAACCGTTGTGCCAACAAGTCCAGTAAGCCTCCAAAGTAGCCCTGTATCGCTCCTGCAGTCACACCGATTACGGTGCTAAACAAGGTCAGAAGCAGTCCAAAACTGACGGATACCCTAAAACCATAGATTACTCGAGCCAGCACATCCCGGCCTTGATCGTCAGTACCCAGCCAATGTCTGCTAGATGGTGCACTGGGTGGAGAGCTGGAAAGATCAAAGTCGATACTTTGAGCCGAGAATGGAATCAGCGGCCAGTATAGTTTTCCTTTCTCCTTGATGAGATCAGTGATGTACGGATCGCTGTAGTCGGCAGCGAACTCAAGATCACCACCAAAGCTACTCTCCGAATAACTTTTGAACACAGGGAAGTACCAGGCGTTGTCATAGCGAATCGCCAACGGTTGGTCATTGGCAATTAGCTCAGCGCCCAAAGATAAAATGTACAGGATGCTGAAGATCCACAATGCCCAGTAACCACGGCGATTACGCTTGAAATTAGCCAGCCTGCGCTGATTGATAGTGCTTAAAGGCATGAAGCAACACCCATTAGAAATCGCGACTGTCAAAATCTATGCGTGGATCAATCAGGTGATACATGACATCACCAATCAACTGCAATACCAGGCCTAATAAGGTAAAGAAATACAATGTGGCAAAAACCACTGGATAATCGCGATTAATGGTCGCCTCCCAGCCAAGGAGTCCGAGCCCATCCAGCGAAAAAATAACCTCAATGAGAATTGAGCCGGTAAACAGGATGCTGATAAATGCACTGGGAAAACCTGCGATAACGATCAACATGGCGTTGCGAAACACATGTCCGTACAACACCTGCCGTTCGTTAAGGCCTTTGGCACGGGCCGTCTGTACATATTGCATGCTGATCTGATCGAGAAAGGAATTCTTGGTGAGCATGGTAAGGCTGGCAAATCCGCTGATAACCATGGCAGTCACGGGTAAGGTGATGTGCCAGAAATAATCTTTGATACGATCTGACCAATTCATTTGCTCCCAGCCTGGTGAGGTCAAGCCCCGTAGAGGAAAAAAATCAAAGTAGCGTCCACCGGCAAACACAACAATTAGTAATATGGCAAACAAAAATCCTGGGATGGCATATCCGATGACAATAGCGCCGCTACTCCAGGCATCAAAGCTGGACCCGTTCTTGACAGCTTTGCGTATCCCTAGAGGGATGGAGATAATGTACACAAATAGCGTTGTCCACAAGCCCAGACTTATGGACACTGGCATTTTATCCAAAACCAGATTGAGGACAGTTTCATCGCGAAAATAACTGCTACCAAAATCAAAGCGCGCATAGTCCCAAAGCATGGTAAGAAACCTTTCATGCACAGGCTTGTCAAAGCCGAATTGTTTTTCAAGCTCTGCGATAATGGCAGGGTCTAGTCCCTGAGCACCACGGTAGCTCGATACATTACCTGATTGCAGAGCGCCAGCTGTCTGTCCATGGCTCGGTATGTCGCCTGCCTGACCGGCAAAGGCGGCGGTTGCACCAACAGCGTTACCACGCATCTCGGCCAGCACTTGTTCAACTGGGCCACCGGGTGCAAATTGAATAACGATGAAGTTGATTACCATGATGCCGACAAGCGTCGGCACAATGAGCAACAGGCGTCTGAGAATATAGGCAAACATGTGTTAGCTCAATGCTCGTTTGAACGGGCGCGACCTTGCCGACATAAATCGGTAGTGGTAACTAACGCACCAGGTCCAGCTTGCTGTCCAGAGTATCGTCCACCCACCAGCCAACTGGAAATCCGGTGAGCCTGTATTCGATGTATTTGGGTGGCGTTTCTGGTTGTCCAAAACGATTCCAGAATGCGATACGATGTTTGTCAGCATAAAACTGTGGGATGACATAGTGATTCCACAGCAATACCCGATCCAATGCACGTGTTAGAACTTGTAGAACGTCCAGTGACTCTGCTTTGACGATCTGTTCAATAAGCTCATCGACTACCGGGTTCTTGATACCGCCGTAATTGGCAGAGCCTCGCTCATCAGCGGCTGCGCTGCCGTAATATGATCGAAGTTCAGGACCGGGCGGAGGGTAGAACGCCAGTGCTCCCACTATCAAATCAAAGTCGAAGTCATCGGTTCTAACCTCATATTGAGCTGTATCAACCAGTCGTACCGAGGTGTCTATGCCTGCTTTGTTCAGGTTTTGCAAAAAGGGCGCTGCTACACGTTGTCCATCAGACTGGGCGAGCAGCAATTCGAGTGACATTTGCTGGCCATCTTTCGTCAGTTTGCCGCCGGATAACACCCAACCGGCGTCATTGAAAAGCGCTAATGCCTGACGCAGCTGCTGGCGATTTCGCCCGCTTCCATCACTGACCGGGGCTTTGAATTCCTCGATAAACACCTCTTCTGCAAGCTGTTCCTTATAGGGCTTAAGTACAGCGATTTCCTCAGGTGTTGGCGGCCCGTTAACACCATACTCGGAGTTGGGAAAGTAGCTGTTGATGCGTTCGTACTGGTCGTAGAGGATAGTGCGTCTAATGGTTTCAAAGTCAAATAGAAGGTTGATCGCCTGACGAACACGGTGATCATCAAAAGGTGCGCGCCGCAGATTGAAAAAATACGCCTGGATTGCTCTTGGTTTATTGTCATCGGGGGTGTCGATAATTATCTGCCCGTTGTCCACCTCGTCTATCTCATAAGCTGTCGCCCATCGTTTAGAGCTATTTTCCATCCGAAAATCTATATCACCGGCTTTGAAGGCTTCCATCATGACTTCAAGGTCACGGTAGAAATCATAGCGAAACGTATCGATATTACTTAAACCTTTGCTCGTGGGAAGATCCTCTCCCCAGTAGTTCTCCACACGTTTAAAGGTGAGTGAGCGCCCTGCATCAACATCGCTGATGTAATAAGAGCCGCTGGCAGGCTGAGGTGTCAGGTAGGTCTTGCTGATGTCTTTGTCTTTCCAGTACTCAAAAGACAAGGGAGCCAATGCTGCCACTTTCATCAAAGGCTTCATGGTGTCTGTGGTGCTGAATGTGAATTTAATCTGATGCTCTGCCAGTACCTCAACGTCTTCTACTTCGTCGTAGAAAGACTTTAAAAACGGCCGGCCATGTTCTCTAATAGCGTTGAATCCGAACTCTATATCTTTAGCGGTGATTGGGGTGGCATTGTCAAAATACGCCTCCGGGCGCATATTGAATATGATCCAGCTCTTGTCTGCAGGATATTCGACGGACTCTGCCAGCACTCCATAGAGGACACTGAGCTCATCGGCCGAGGGGGCCATAAGTGCATCGCCTGCCAGTGAAATTACAGGCGACCAATTGCCTTTGAGTATGATTGAGTTCAGGCTGTCAAACGTACCGAAAGCACCAAGCACCACGCTGCCACCTTTGGGTGCATCCGGATTGACATAGGGCCAGTGAGGCATGCTTTCGTCGTACAGGGGTTCGCCAAACTCTGCGATACTCCAGGCGCGAGTGACGTCATCATCGGCGATGGCCACAGGCGACATCGCTATCACCATCAGAAATATCCATCCTGGTGACTGCAGCTTTGCGCGATAGTTGCGTTCTGTCGCTGACGTTTTTTTGGCTAGATGTAGCAGTTTGCCTGGTGTCATTATGGATCGGGCCTCGAAGTCAAAATTGCCGTTGCATGCAGTCGTGTTACTGATTCTCATAGTCTAGCAGCCTCTTGATTCCGGGTAGTGCTGGCAACCGGTATCATTCGTTTTACGGAAAGGCATTATCTTTGCGTCCTTTCGCACCTGTTTTCATTGACACTGTGATGAAACTTTACGCGAACTGTTTGACCTAATCTGTGGATACGTTATATGCCTATACTATAGGCAGGCCTGTCCTGACGCTCGTCTTTGATCACCAAGGAATTTATCACATGCCAGGTTCTATTGTAAAAACTGCCATTTCAGGAGTTTTAATTGCCTGCACCCTGATCATTTTGACGTTTTCTTCAGCATGGGCTGTTGAGCCGGATTCATCGTGGCCAGAAGTGCTGGAGGAGGCCAAGGGTCAAACTGTCTACTTCAACGCCTGGGGAGGCAGCGATCGGATAAATCAGTATTTACAATGGGCCTCCAGCCGGCTTGAGCAAGACTATGGCGTGACCCTGCAGCATGTAAAGGTTGCCGATATCTCCGAGATTGTCGGACAACTTGAAGCTGCAAAATCGGTCGGTCGAAACGGCAATGGACATGTTGACTTGATGTGGGTCAATGGAGAAAACTTTGCAACTATGAAATCTTCAGATTTACTGTGGGGTGCGTTTGCAGATAACCTTCCCAACGCCGGTCTGGTTAGACAATCCCCTTCCATAACATCAGACTTTTCCGTCCCTGTAGAAGGTCTGGAATCTCCATGGGGCGGTGCACAGCTGGTATTCATTGTAGACTCCGCAAGCACTTCCAATCCTCCGGCTTCGGCGGCAGAGCTTCTTGAATTTGTCGGTAACGGGGGGCGGTTTGCCTATCCTGCACCGCCCGCTTTTCATGGCACAACGCTGGTAAAACAGCTTCTCATCGAACTGCTGGCAGACGATGCGAAAGCATCTGCAGCCTTAACATTGCCTGTCGCTCAGGCAGATTTTATGTCAGTGACCATACCGTTGTGGGTGTATCTGGATAAACTGCATCCACAGCTGCTCGGCGGAGGTAGTTCATGGCCCATCAGCGGAGAGATGACGTTGCAGCTGCTGGATGATGCTGAGCTGGATATAGCCATCTCGTTTAACCCGAATGAGGCATCCGCCGCGGTTCAGAACGATCAGTTGCCAGACACCGTCAGAACTTATGTATTTGAGAACGGCACGATTGGCAATACACACTTTGTAACGATTCCCTGGAATGCATCTGCCAAGGCCGGTGCTATGGTTGCCGCCAATTTTTTACTGTCACCGGAGGCACAAGCGCGTAAGGCGGACCCTGAATTCTGGGGAGATCCGACGGTCCTTGATATGCGGGCGCTAGATGAAGCACAGCGTGAAATTTTCGATGCTATCGACTTGGGTAAATGGGCATTGCCTATGGGTGAAGGGGATGTGTTGTCAGAACCGCATGCATCATGGGCCGCAGCTCTTGAGCGAGCATGGATAGAGCGATACGGACAGTAGTAGCTGACTTTATATCCTCTATGATGCGCTCGTTAACGAGCACTCTGATGGTGTTGAGCGCTGTTGTGTCGATAGCGATTTTTTCTTGCTTATTTTTTCACATTAATCCGCCATTGCTTGAATGCAACCTCTTCGCATTTATGAATTGTCGATCAAACTGTCCTGTGGCGAATCACTTGTCAGGGGTATCACTTTCCAGACGTTGCCCGAAGAGATCTTGGCGTCAATGGGTCCAGGTGATAGCGCTAAGTCGAGTATCCTAGCCTGTCTGACAGGTACCGCCAGCCCACATCTTTCAGGTAACGGCGATGTCGGGCTGGGTGGAAAACAAATAACCTTTCTGCCGGTCGAGAAACGTCGACTGGGATTGATGCTGCAACAGGATTATCTTTTTACGCATATGAAGGTGAGAGTCAATCTGCTTTCCGGTTTGCGCGATGGTACTCGCACAGAGAGCATGGTGCTTCGTGATGAGCCTTTTTCAAGGCTGGATGTTGCAATGCGTGAGCAAATTCGTCGATTCCAAGGGAGAGGTGCAGCCAATCTGCCTGTATTGCTGGTTGCCCATGATGTACCAGAAGGTGGGAGATTTCTGGATATTGGCAGCTCACTGAAAAACAGGTTGCCAGATGCTTGACAAGTACATTGTCCCGAAGATCAAGCCCGTTTTGCGGATGGGGGCTAAACACCTTCATCGCATCAAAGTCAGTGCCGATCAAGTAACGATTGTCGGGTTCTGTGTGGGGGTGCTCGCTATCCCTGCATTAGCCAGCGGCCACACGCTACTTGCCTTGGCCTGCCTGGTCATCAATCGGGTGGCTGATGGGCTGGATGGAGAGCTTGCACGTCTTGACTCTCCATCGGATGCGGGCTGTTTCCTGGACATAACCCTGGACTTTATTTTCTACGCTGCTTTCCCTCTGGGGTTTGCTCTCTACGATCCTGCGCAGAACGCCTTGTCGGCAGCGTTTCTCATTGCAAGTTTTGTGGGGACGGGCGCCAGTTTTCTGGCATTTGCCTCGTTGGCTGAAAAACGCTCTATTAAAAGTCAGGATTTCGCCTATAAGGGTCTGTATTACCTTGATGGTCTGGCAGAAGGCACCGAGACGATTGTCTGTTTTGCGCTAATGTGTCTTTTACCAGCAAAGTTTGTTTTGATTGCGAGCCTGTTCGCCGCTCTGTGTGTGCTAACGACAATTAATAGAGTGTATTCAGGTTACGAGACGTTGAGAAAATGACATCAGGTCGATCTCGGCAACTAATGAAGATGGTAAAAAGAAGACTGATCGGTTAACGTCAAGGACCGTTCCTATCCAGTAGTCTTGAATGTTCACTCATATCGGTCCAGTGTTGTCGATCCAGTGTTGCCGATCTGATGGCGAGTAGTAGCAATCTGATATTCGTCTCGCTTATCTCCATCGCTTTACTCAGTGTTCTGAACAGCTGTGGTGGCGGCAGTGAAGTGGCGACGGTATCTGCCTTGTCAATCGATGGTGATCTGTCTCAAGCGGATGCTGGCGAGTTCAATGCGGTAGCTGGCAACGATGGACCCTCAGGCGATAGTGGTCTGACTATAGACAATACCCAATACTCCCTCAATGCAGCCATTGGAGATATCTGGGGCGCCAACGACAGCCACTTCCAGATAGATTTCACGCTGACAAATGGCAACTTTATGCTCGAATCAATTGAACGGAATGGGCAGTCTTACCAGGTGCTGGTGCCGGCTGAGGCAACGGCTGTTGTGCGTGCTGATATCTATAACCCTGGTGACAGTTTCGACTTTGGCAACTACGCCTATATGGAAGCCGACAGTGCCGTTGGCGCGTCTGCTGGTGTCGGCTACTTTACTCAAGCCTTCGTCGGTGTTGACACGAACGAGGACGGAAGGGTCGGCGATGAGGAAAGGTTTGATGTCATTGACGGGATTATTGAATTTAAAGGTACGGTGCCGTATATCGTTCTAGGTTTCTCGATGACGCTGTTGAATGGTCAAAATGTGACCGGTGAATATACAGGTCTGTTCGACTTCGCGGAGCGGTGATCGAATCCGGACCAGTCAATGTCATGCAGCTTTGAGCGAGAAACAATGCTCAAACTCAAAGCCTCATTCAGCAACAATATTTATCGTATTTTTCTGCGCAATGCTTCAAGACGAGAACGGTTGTCACGCCCCTCGTTGACCTTATCGCTATGCAAATGCAAAGTGGGGACCCTCTCATCATCGTTCAAAGAAACGTTCTTTGCCCGCGTATATCGCTGGCTTAACCCTTCATAAAGGTCGCTATCCTCATCATCTGGCAATTCATCGAGCGTACCGTGTAAATCACGAGCGAGTAGCATGTAAATAGAAGGAATAACGAACAGAGTGAACATGGTGCCAATGGCCATTCCTCCTACTAGCACCAGACCAATTGAGTTTCTGGCCTCAGCCCCTGGACCACTAACCAGAACTAACGGAAAATGCCCCGCCACTGTGGCAAACGTCGTCATGAGAATAGGGCGAAAACGCGTGGTAGATGCAGCTTTTATGGAGGCAAGTTTTGTCAACCCACGCTGTTGCATTTGCTTGGCAAACTCGACTACTAAAATCCCGTTTTTAGCGACAAGCCCTATCAGCGTAACCAGACCTACCTGAGAGTAAATATTCAAAGTAGTAGTAAAGCTATTAGTCCAATGTGGCAGCTCGGGATTAGGCATTCGCAAGAACGTGAAAATCAGCGCACCAAACATGGCCAGAGGAACTGATCCTGCAAGGATAACCAATGGGTCGCGAAAGCTATTGAATTGAGCGGCAAGTGTAAGATAAATAAGAATGACTGCCAGTGCGAATGCAGGTAAAAACTTGTTGCCCTCCAGACGAAGCTGACGGGATTCACCGGTGTAATCCAGTGAGTAGCCAGAAGGTAGTATCTGTGCTGCCTGTTCCTCCAGAAAGCCCAAAGCCTCATCCAGTGGCACGATAGACACGCCACTGAGCTTCACTGCATTTAGCTGCTGGAAGCGATTTAGCGCGCGCGGCACTGTGCTGTTTTGCAACGAGGCAATAGCGCCTAACTGAATCATTTCACCATCTGGACCCGAGACATAGATTTCATTGAGTTGGTCCGGGTTCAAGCGCTCCGTACGCATAGCTTGCGGGATAACCTTGTAGCTTCTGCCTTCGATGTTAAACCGATTGACGAATCCTCCGCCCAGTAAGGTTCCAATGTCAGCACCAACCTGTTGCATGGTGAGTCCCATGTCAGCGACACGATCGCGATCAAAAATAATTTCGGTTTGTGCCTTGTCTATCTTGGTGTCGATAATAGGCGGGAAGGCAAATTTGCCCGACTGCATGGCGGCACCTTGCAGTTGATCGGCAAATTCAAGAATATCGCCAGGTTCTGCCGTAGAAGCTATAACAACTTCAACTGGGAAATCTCCACCACCGGGAAGTGCAGGCGGAGTAACAGGGAACATGTTGATACCTGCAATGTCATTCAGCTTGCCACCAATTTCAGGCTTTATATCGAATACCGAACGTTCCCGATCCGACCAGTCATCAAGCAACATGCCGCCAAACCCGGATGAGGGAAAGGTAAGTTGAAAAGTAAAAGCAGTTTCCTCAACGCTATTGAACGCCTCATCTGCTTGCGCAGCATAACGTGATGCCGTCTCTATAGTGGCGTTTCCAGAGCCATTGACGATGCCGAAGATGATGCCCTGATCTTCAGTCGGAGCCAGCTCTTTGGCTGACATGATGAACATCGGTACGCATAGAAGTGTAATGACCAACCAGACGATGTAAACAGCGGGCCGAGTAGCCAATGTGCCATTAAGCAAGCCTGAATACTTGTTTTTGACAGAATTAAATGCATCGTTAACCTTCTTTTGAAAGCCTTTTTCTGAAGCACCTTCGCGTAGTAGAGAGGCAGACATCATCGGTGATAGTGTCAATGCCACTATGCCAGAGATGGTAACGGCCCCCGCCAGTGTAAAGGCAAACTCGCGAAACAGCGAGCCGGTTAGTCCGCCCTGTAGTCCTATAGGCAGATATACGGCAACCAGTGTTGCCGTCATGGCGATGACAGGACCTACGAGTTCGCGGGCACCCAGCAGGGCAGCATCGACGCGTGATTTACCTTCACTGATATGACGTTCCACATTCTCTACGACCACGATAGCGTCATCGACCACTAGCCCCACTGATAACACAATAGCCAGAAGCGTCAGCAGGTTAACGCTAAAGCCGAACATCTGCATCAGAAATACAGAACCTATCAACGAGATAGGGATAGCCATGATAGGCACGATGACCGAACGTAAGGACCCCATGAACAGAAAGATCACGAGCATAACGATAATCAGTGTCTCTACCAGTGTCGTGACCACTTCACGAATGGAGCTGGCAATGTATTCGGATGCATCGTAAGCGACATCTGCACTCATGCCTTTGGGAAGTGAGCTTTTGATATCGTCCAGCTCTTCACGCACGCCGGTTATAACGTCAAGGGTGTTAGCGTTGGGAAGCGGCCAGATTCCCATAAAGATGGCTTCATTGCCGTTGTATCGCACTTCCACGTCCGTCGCATCTGCCCCCAACTCCACTTCGCCAATATCCCTGATGCGAATAACAGCACCGTCCTGAGATTGCACGACCAGATTTTCAAACTCCTCAACCGTTGACAGATCGGTATTGGCGGCAAGATTAACCTCGATCTGCGCGCCCTTGGTCTTACCAATTGCTGCCAGGTAATTGTTAGCGCCAAGTGCCTGTCTGACTTGCACAGGTGTAATGCCATGCGCTGCCAACAGCTTTGTGTCCAGCCAGATGCGCATGGCGAAATTGCGTCCGCCGAGAATCTCCGCGCGCTGAACACCATCACGTGCAGAGAGTCGAGGTTGTACTACGCGCGTCAGAAAGTCGGTGACCTGATTCGGTTCAAGGATGTCGGAGGTAAAGCTTAAGTAGGCTGACGCCACGGTACTGTCAGCAGATTCGACATTGATGACCGGAATTTCCGCCTCCGGTGGCAGATCGCCGCGTACTTGATTCACCTTGGAACTGATTTCGGAAAGCGCCTTGATGGGATCGTAGTTCAACTCAAGGCGTACACTGACCGTCGATAATCCTTGCTGACTACTGGAGGAGACATAGGCCACACCGTCCGCTCCAGAGACGGCACGCTCCAGTGGTGTGGTGATGAAGCCTCTGACAAGCTCTGCACTGGCGCCTATATAAGCGGTGTTGATGGTAACGACCGAGTTGTCGTTACGCGGGTACTGACGGACACTCAAGTCTCTGATCGCCTGTAGACCGGCAATCAGAATAAGCAGGCTGACAACAATCGCCAGTACCGGTCGCTTTACGAATATGTCTGTGAAACGCATGACGTGATCCCTTAGCCGTTGTCTGGTTGTGGATTAGTACTAGGCTCAGAATCTCCTTCATTGGCTTTCACCGGTGCACCATTTCGAAGTTTGAACACGCCTTCGCTCGCTATCGAATCGCCGTCGTCAAGTCCTTTGCTGATTTCTACAAAGTCGCCACGGCGTTCACCAAGCTGTACAAATTGTTGCCGTGCTACCAATTGTTCGTCTTCATTGTTTTCAAGCACAAATACCGAGTCACCGTAGGTAGCAAAACTGATAGCTGTCAGCGGCACCATAAGCACCTGTTTTTTCTCTGGTAAAACAACTTCGACGCTAGCAAACATGCCGGGCAGCAAGGCAGGCAGATCGTCACCACTATCTGGTTTGACATCCAATGTGGCTTGAACGCGTACGGTACGAGTGGCTGCGTCTATTTCGGTGTTTATAGCGGTGATTGTTCCTGAAAAAATGCGATCTGGAACGGCATTGGCGCTAACGCGAACTTCAAGTCCTGCAGTGACTCGTGAAAGTTCTCGCTGGGGCATTGAAAAGTTGACGCGCATTGGATCAAAAGCCTGCAGTGAGACGATGGGTACGCCCTGCGCCAGATCCTGGCCGATGTTGGCTAGCCGTAGACCCAGCCGGCCATCGAAGGGTGCCGTGATCTGTTTCTTGGTCAGTGATGAATTAATACCGTCCACTCGCGCTTGAGCGGCTGAGGCCTGTGACTGCGCTGCATCGAATTCGGAACGCGACACCACACGGCTTCGCCATAAGCGAGAAACACGATCCAGATTGCTTTGCGCCAGTAGAAGATCGGATTCCGCAGCACTTAGATCAGCCCCCTCAGAACTGGTTTCCTGTTCCAGAAGAAGATCGCCCGCAGAGACCGACTCACCACCATCGAAGTATAGTTGCGAAATACGGCCCGGAAGATCGGCTGTGATAACGACACCTTGAGACGCTTCCAGAGTGCCAATTGAATTTAGTGTGGTTTCCCAGTCACTACGCTGCACATCGATCGAGGTGATAGCCGTTGGCGGAGGTGCCATGGATTTACCCGCGGCTATTAAATCGCCTATCTGAAGTGCCTTAACACCTCCAAGAGTGCCGATGATGATCAGGAGTCCGAGAATGGAGGAAGCTATGCGTTTTTTCATTGTCAGTTTCGGCCGTGGTCACTTTGCTCCCGCACGTTCGGCAGGATGATGTCTGCTAGTTTACGCGTAAAAAAGGAACTTTAGATCCACTTAGCGGGTGCCATAACTTATACGCTCTGATATCAATCCGCTGATTCTTTTGGATATAACTCATAGATATGACTTATACATATAACTTATACCCTAGAGTCCTTTAAATTCGAGATATAGTCCAGACGAATGGGTTTGTACAGTGGCAAATTCGAGTAAATTCATAGATGTACGCAGAACTCACTGTCAGTGAGGTTTCAGTAAATGTGAAAATGTACTCGTATCTCCTTCCATTTCAGAAGAATTCGGAAGGATCGATGCTGAATTTACAGGACATCAGGGCATAGATATAACTCGTAGATGTACTTATAGATGTAACTCAATGGCTTACATGGTTCGAAACGCTGGAATTTATTTCGCTAAGATACGGTAAGACCATTTTTACTGTCTCATCAATAATGCCTGCTCGGCGGGTTTTCGCGGTTCGGGTGTCGCTGTCGTTGCCGCAGCTAATTTCGCATAGCCAATTGGTAGGAGACTCGAAATCGCAGTGGCTGGCGTCAGCTACTTCTACGAGTTGAGATACTGTTCCATGGTCTGATAATCGCGCGTCAAACAGGGCCTTACCATTGTTGTTCGCATTACAGCTGGACGCACGGCCAGCGAGGCCAATAAGAGGCGTTTGCAGATTGCCAATTGAGGTGAGGCCAAGATTTGCCTGATCAACAAGATCCAACGTAAGGATGGCTCGGGTATTGTTGTCCGATGCCAGAATCGCTGCCAGAGCGCCAGCAGAGAATCCTGCGAAGATAATATCTTCATCGATGTCTAATGCCTGCGCAAGATCGCGCATATCCTGCGCATTTTTTTGGTGATGGCCATTCCACGGACGCATATTGCAAAAATCCAGGGTCACAACTTGTACTCCCAGGTTGGCCAAAGCCCGACTCAGTCCAACCATCGTGTCCTGATCACGAAGAAAGCCGTGCCCTATAATCAAGCTTGTACCTGTACTAGGCATGACGGGTCGGTAGACTCGATAGTCAAACTGGCATCCTGATGAAGAGCTGGCAGATTTCTCCAGCAATTGATAATGGTCGATACTGGCACGTGGATTGGCGGTTGATAATCCCTCGCCAACCGACAAGCAGCCACCTATTAACAGCAGGGTGGGAGGGCAAAGTAGTAGACTGATGACCCAGTGGCGCATTCTATTGTTACGTCTACGGTGTGCGATGGATGAGCAGGCGTCGCTTGTTGTATTCTGCCTATTCACGCGTGTTGCATCGGCAAGTTTTACTGCGTTACCAGATCAGGGAGTCCATTATCAGTCAAACCGATAACTTGCCCGTTGAGCTACCCGTTGAGCTACCCGTTGACTTACGGATACTTGCAATGTGACCGGTGCGCCCTCGGTTATTCAGGTCCGGCTCTCAAAATTCAGGGTCTTCGAATTTGAAGGGCGGTGCTTGACGCGTGTTGTGGCCTTAAATCACGATGATAGTGTGCGTCGGCAGTTTTCGGTTTATTCGAACAAACGTGCCTATGTCGCTGAGCGAATTGATAGTCCGGGCACCATTGATGTGAGGTTTTGGGGCACCAGGTGCTCTGACACCCAGGAAATCTATGATTTTTTTGGAAATGAACCGCTGGCAAATTATCTATACGGTAATCTAAATTTACGTGTACCCGGACTGCGGGTGGTCGCCCTACCACAAAAATGAGTGGAGTACCAGGTAATACGACTCATGTTCTCGACTAAAGTGAACCCTTTTAGGGTTGCCATGTCGAAACTCTGGAAGTATATTCGAGTTGCACCAAATAAAAGAGTGAGAACATGAATGTTTTTCAAGTCATGGGAATCATCGTTTGCTGTGCGGTAGTTTTTACGGGGGTAGTGGCGCTGTTACTCATGCAGGGCGTGCATATTCTGCTCGCGCTTCTGGGTGTATATCTTTTGGCTGTGTGGATTATGTGGAGTATGCAATGCAGAGCCAGAGAAAACTTTGAGGCCAGGAACGGTGACAAAAGACGCAGTTTCGGCGGCAGATCCCGGAGACACCGTACACACGCGATAGATTTCAGTCGTAGAGTCGACGTTACTGCTTTGGTTGAAGAGTAACGAATAGGTCGATTGTTCAGGTGGTCTCCGGTCAACATGACGGAGACCTCAACGGCCTCAAACACATGTTGCATTACCCAGCTCCGCTGTGTTTTATGCCCGATGTTAGCGGCCGGGCCTTGGCGACTTTTTTAACAAGTCTCGACGTCAGCTTGTTCTCCACGCTTCTTGCCACGCCTTCCAGGGACCGTCTGGCTTCAATCTGTTGTTCTTGTAATACCAGCTGTCTTGCCATGACAGTAGCTTTTTCATGTGTCTTGCGTTTTTCTTTTTCAAGCGCACGAACGAGACTGCAGATAGTTTTCTGACGATTACCCAGCAAGACTTTAGCCGCGTTTAATTCAGTTTCCAATCGTGCGCGAACATGCATAGACTGACGTGCGAGTGCGATGGATTTATTGGCTGTGCTAAGCGCCTTCGCTCGCGAAGCAGCCCCGTGGCGAATCTCTTGTTTGGCCTTTACCATTCGATGTTTAAGTTCGACCACCGTATCTTCGATCTCGGTTCGCAGGCTTTTTTCCTGCACAGCAGCAGTCTCGAAGCCGATTGCTGATTCTATTGTCCGGGCAAGTTTCTCCTCCAGTTCGATAAGTGCATCCGCCTTGTCTATGGAGTGGTTGCGGGTCTGTGATTCAAGTACCGAAAGCGCCTTCCTCGTAATGCGCAGATGCTTTTCGGTCTCTTCACGAAGTGCTATTTCATCTGCAAGAGCAGCGTGTGCGGTTACACCATCAGGTATGCCAGCATCGTGCGATTCTCTACGCAAGTTTTTCCACTGCTTGACAGGGTCATTCACCGCCTCGCCCTGAGCCTCATCATTCATATGGTCAATGTGCAAGGCTGTCAAATATGCTGGGCTTACCTCTGTTAGCTCATCTGAAATGGCCTGCAGTTCTTCCTGCGAAGCCTCGAATGATATCCCTTCTTCTGATTGATTATCCTCTCTTGACGCCATGAGAAACTCCTCCGCAGCTTTGTTCCAATTAAAGGCCGATCTGGTCTCCAACGTCTTCTCCCTGGCATCCCGAAGCCGGTAATAAGCATAGAAGCCCAGCGCTGGCAGAATAAGACAAGCCAGGATCGATACGGAAGGCAATAGGAGAGAAATAGCCGACTCGGGTGTCATGTTATATGCCATGTGTAATCCTGCAGCCAAAACTCCGCTGACGACGACACCTATCCAGATTGCCAGCCACCGAGATGCACGGTCTGGCGGGTAAGACGGCATTGAAAAAGGGTTCATCCGGCCGGAAATGCCTGCAAACAAGACATATCCGAACAGTAGAGGGAAGCCGTACTTGAAAAACGCTAACGTCATAAGACCGGATCCTTAAGTGCAGCTGCGGGTGTGAGCTACTTTGCAAAAAAAGTGCCCCAACTACCTGTGCTGTTGTTTTGCAGATAAAAGGACCGAATTCACGACAGCTTGAATGATTACAATTAAGCGAAAACAAACGATATTTGGTTGAATCCACGACCTTAGTTTGTCAAATACACTCGGCAGCCAATTCCATTGGGTTACACTTCCCGAACGTCTGATTGATGTAACGGGATGTAAAATGAAAGGTGTAAGAGCATACTCGTTGGTGCTGGCCGCCTGGCTGCTCAGCGGTATGGCTGGTGCCACTACAGAGACCCTGCTGTTTGATGCCTCGTTCGATGACTGGAATGGGGTGTTACGCAAGGTTCAATTAGCTGACGAATCAGTGCTTTTCGAGTACACCGCCAGAACACTCGCAAGCACCAATGGTGCCACACTTGCTATTTCGTTTATGCCAAGATTTACTTGCGCGCCTAAAATCAGTGTGCATCTACCCACTGACTACCAAACGCTTCCCGCCAGCCCCTTGCTGGAAATAACCCTGAACAGCTTAAAACAGGTTTTCCCCGGACTGATCGATAAGGACAATGAGCTTCAGGTATTCACTTTTGCGGCACCTGCGAAACAGATAGATGAATTACGCCGAGGCCTTGATGTGTCGGCCATGGCTAGTTTGCGTTTCTTACCGGCGCATGGCAGAGCTGTCGATGTGCAATCTACGCCTGAGATAATTTCGCAGAGCAATGCGCAGAGCGAAGCACCAGAGTATGATCTTTTTTCGTTCTCCCTGATCGGTTCCAGGCTAACTACATTGTCAGCACAGCGACGCTGTCAGTCACATGAACCACCAGCATACGATCCGCTTCAGAACAATAGCGATCGGTAAATACCAGGATTTACGCCAGGATTTACGCCAGTGTAATGTGCAGAAAATTACAGATCTGTCGCGTAGTCCGCAACAGCCGTATCGAAGTCTGCAAGGCGCTCTTTCCAGCTGTGCGTGTCTGTGCCTCCGTCTTGATGTAACAGTCTGGAGGCTATGTGCATAGCTTCGTACAGTTCGACAGTATTTGCGTAAACATCCCTTTTGTCGGCATCCAGCAAAACATCGTACGCATCAACCTGATGCTGAGACATTATCTTTCCGGCAGTGTCACTTCCAATAGTTAGCGCTTTCGATAATTGTGCGCGGGAAGCGTTAGAGCGTAAGTGAAGCGCCTTGAAATAGTTTCTCACGTTATCGGCTCCAGCAAGCTATCACGAGCAATCACAAATTTTTTGCCTTGTGTCGTTATCAGGCAAGCCTCACGATTGCCGAGCAAGTTGACTCGCTTTGGATCGCATCTGTCTATGGCAAGCTTGAAACTTTTTTCAACATTAGACACCACTACTTCGCCTTGTAAAGGTTGGCCCAGGGCAATCCGATATCTAATATTGTCCGGCTGTCGAGCAATAGATCGCGCATCCCATCGCAATTTTTGCTCAGCGCTCAATTGCTCCCACCACATTATTTTATCGGGCCGCGGTATGGGGGGCATCAATTGCCCATAAGCGCGATTGTATTGTTCGTTGAGTCCTGCGTTACCGATACCAAAAGCATCACTCAGAAATCTTAGTAAATTGTTCTGTGCAGGTGTCAAGGCCATCTCAGTCACTAGTAACGCCATCAACAAATCCAGTATTTGTTGCCGTTGCCTGGCATTGGTCTGAGACTGCAGAAAGCTGATGGCGTCGGCAAACGCATTCGCATCTTTGTTAAATACCCAGCGTTTGATAAGATTTTGCGCATCCGGATTCTTCATACGCAACACTCGTTGTTTCAAGGCCGGATCAAAACGATTGTCTGCGTAGGCAACCCAGTAAATAAGATATTCGATGGCGTATTCCTGTTGCTGCGACGCTTCGAAGTTCTCCAGCCAGTTTATGAGGCGTAAGTTATCTATAGCCTCAAATTCTGCATCAATGCTTGCTGCTCTATTAGTTGACTGGTTGCCTGTCAATGTCCGTTGGTCATGTAGAGCAGGTAATTCAACTGTGAAAGTCTGGTCAAGGTAAAGACATTCATCTTCCAGAGTTTCGTCCAGCGTTATATCCAGCGAATTATCCCGATTAGCTGTGTCTGCAGCAGTATCAGGCGCGCGAGGTGGAACATAGGTGCTTATATTGCTACGCTTGTTGCTAACTCTATTGCTGCGTTCGCGCTTTCGTCGTCGATGGTGGTTATCAGTAGAGTGCCTTTCAGGGACCGCCGTGCTGACAACCGTTTTCTGTTGAGCGGGTTTGATAATGAAAAACATGAGCGGCATACTTAGTGCCGCTAACAGCGCTACCCAGTGTGTAGGGGATAGAGCAGCCACACCGGTTTGCACTCTAGTCAAAAGATCTGACGACGTCGGAGCACGTTGACCCATTGTGTGCAGGCTGTCCGCGGCTGTCAGTTCAGCAGCAATCTGGTCCCCGTTGTTGTCGGCTCCAGCGTTGTCGGCAAAGGCTTGCGCAGTTATATCTGCTGTCGTGTCCGGTTTGATGGCTACAATATCCGATACACCAGCTTCCAGTGTTTGCCGCTGATCGGTTTGCACATTTTTATCAAGAGCCGAGGCTGGTAGGTCGGTTACCGGGTCCGAGCTATTCGGCACAGGCTTTGTTTTTGTATCTGGCTCGGATGTACCATCGGTAGTCAGGGCGGCGGATACGGATTCGTCAACTTGTTCAACCGCAATGCCTGTTGCCTTGAGAAGGCATTTCCGGTAAGCGTTGATGTCACCTGTAGATATCGAGCATTCCAATTGAATGTTGTCTCGCTGTACATCGGTGCGCTCTGAAAAATCTGCTAATGGAAGAGTTTTCAGTGTTTCTAACGCTGTGTTGATACATTTACGGTATAGGCGAACACCCGCATCGGACTGAGTAGAGAAACATTGCTGGGAAAGCGCATATTGTTCGTCTATTGAAATCGCTGATAATTGCGGCTCGGGTTCAAGTACCAACTCGTCAAGTTGTTGCCGAGTGCACGTAGTGTAAGCGACAGATGATTTGCCGTATTCGGCAGCGCATGCTCTCTGAATTGCGTACTGCTCATCGAACGAAAGATCGTCAAGCTTTTCACTATCATTCTCGATACCGCCTTCTATTAACGCAAACTCTTGCAGCAGGCAATCACGGTAAGCATCCGGGCCTTGTGCGAAATGTCTCGACGTGCAAGATAGATCGATTACGGCTTGTTGGGACTGATCCAGCTTGTCAAGTATATTTGACGCATTTGCAGGCGCTAAGAGACCCAACCCGAAGGCTATAGACAAAAATAGCAGGGCCGCCGTTAACCGACTTCCTATACTGTCCACGCCTGAGGGATTATCTTGCACGTTTTTTAAATTTTTACTAGAAAAATGATGCATCATGCATTTACGTAGTTTGAAGTTTGGACTACAAGTGCTTACCGGGCTTATTCTGTTGCCCTCGAACTTAGATTCTAGCGCTGATTTGTCAATGCCGCTCAGTGTCCTGTGATTAAAAACCATGTGCGACCTTTGAAAAGCACTAATCCTGTAGAATATCGCATCATGAGCACACAAATATTACAGCGCAACTTTTGTCTGCGCTTATTTGGTGCGCTGGTCTTTTTGCTAGTTTCGGCATTAAGCGCTTGCGCAAGTGTTGTCAGGCCAAACTACACACAGACACTCGCTGAGTTGCGCTCAGGAGTCTACGCGCTTGATCCTGAGCATGCATACCTGCTCTTTCGCATTGAGCATCTGGGGCTCTCAACTGTGGTTGGGCGTTTTAACACGGTCAGTGCCTCGCTTGATTTCAGTCCGGAAGCCCTCACGGATCTAGCGCTTGAGGGCGTCATCGATACGCAAAGTATAGATTTGAACAATGACGACCTTGAAAGTCGCTTACAGGGTCCCGACTGGTTGGGCACAAATCGTTTTCCTGAAGCACGATTCATCTCCACCTCCGTAGTACCGGGGGAGGGCAATGCGTTTATTTTGAAGGGCGATTTCACTTTGCGTGGTGTTACAAAGCCTGTGAGCCTCGCCGCTACGTTCAAAGGCGGGGCTGATAATCTGCTCACCGGTCATTACACCTTGGGATTTGCCGCTACAGGTTCAATCTCCCGAGCGGACTACGGTATTGATTCGCTCGCAGCATTGGTCGCTGATGAGGTGTATATCGAGATTCACGCTGAGTTTCAGCGTACCGGTTCTTGACTAACAGGCTATTCTAGCTGCCTATTCTTGCTAATTATCCTTGTTGACTATTCTTGCGCTCTAAAAGTGTGACTTATACGTTCTGGATGAACATATCGCGCCCGCATCACGTACCACAAGGCTACTATCGACAAACTTTGATACTACTTCTCTTGTCCTTGCCATGCTGATTTTACTCTCGCCAGCCAAGACGCTGGATATGCAGACACCATCCCGTGTCTCGGATCCGACATTGCCAGAATTCATTGATGATTCCGAGGCATTGGTAAAGACACTAAAACGCTATCGGAAAAAAAAGCTGGGTGAATTGATGAATATCAGTGAGTCGCTGGCAGAGCTGAACACGCAGCGCTTCGATGAGTGGCAAACACAATTTACCCAGCAGAATTCGCGTCCGGCCATTCAGGCGTTTCGCGGAGATGTCTATGTCGGGCTGGATGCTGACTCGCTGGGCAAGCGTGATTTGAACTATGCCCAGAAACACCTGCGGATATTATCCGGGCTGTATGGTGTTTTAAAGCCACTTGATCTCATGCAGGCGTACCGACTGGAAATGGGGACATCGTTGAAGACACGCCGTGGCAAGTCTCTCTATGATTTTTGGGGGGATGCAATTACAGAGTACTTGAATGAAGAGCTGGCCTCTCAGAAAACGTCATTGCTCGTTAATCTGGCTTCCAACGAATATTTCAAATCTGTCAAGAGAGCGAAACTTGAAGCCCCGCTAGTGTCGCCTGTTTTCAAGGACCAGAAAAACGGTACATTTAAAGTGATCAGCTTTTTTGCAAAGAAGGCACGAGGCGCAATGGCCAGGCATCTGATACAGGCACGCGCAGGTTCAGCCGATGATGTGCTGAGTTTTGATGCGCTCGGGTATGAATACGCAGAAGCACAATCTCTAGAAGGGCAACCGGTATTTTTGCGCTCTGAGAAGGCGGCGCAGCCTTATCTGGCGTAGTTGATAAGTCAGCTCACCGCAGATGATTATACAGCCCAGAACCAGAAGTAACGTCATGTTACTCAAGAGCGGCAACTTAGTTTAAAACCTTAGTATTCTTTTGTTGTAGAAAAAAAGCAAAAAGGCGCACTGGCAGAGTGCGCCTTTTTGATGAGAAAGTGCCGGACATGTACATTAGGCACTGAACAGGTACTGCTAGTTACGACTTGAAAACTCCGGATAGGCTTCTAAACCACACTCGGAGATATCCACACCTTCGTACTCTTCTTCTTCGGTTACGCGTAAGCCGATGATCATTTTGATGACGCCCCAGACAATAAGGCTTATAACAAATGTCCAGGCAAAGATGGCAACCAGCCCCAGTGCCTGAGCACCAAAACTGGCATCCTCGTTTGTAAGTGGAACCACCATCAAACCGAACATCCCTACAACACCGTGAACAGATATCGCCCCTACCGGATCATCGATGCGCAAGCGATCAAGTGTGGTTATGGATAGCACGACAATGATGCCACCTGCAGCGCCAATGAGCGTTGCAGACAACGGTGAAGGTGTTAGTGGCTCTGCTGTGATAGCCACCAGGCCTGCCAATGCGCCGTTTAGCGCCATCGTCAGATCGGCCTTGCCCCAGATCAATCGAACAGTAAGCAGGGCTGCAACAACACCGCCTGATGCCGCCATATTGGTGTTGACAAAAATAGCAGCCACAGCGTTTGCGTCTGCGAAGTTGGAAACGATCAATTGCGATCCACCATTGAATCCGAACCAGCCCATCCAGAGAATGAACGTACCCAATGTTGCCAGAGGCATGTTAGCGCCAGGAATTGGATGGACTTGTCCGTTAGGTCCGTATTTGCCTTTCCTGGCTCCCAGTAGAAGTACGCCAGCCAATGCCGCGCTGGCACCACACATATGCACAATGCCGGATCCTGCAAAATCGTTAAATCCTGCAGCGTCCAGCCAGCCACCACCCCATTTCCAAAAACCCTGTACGGGGTAGATGAATGCCGTAAAAACCACTGCGAAAGTGAGGAAGGACCACAGTTTCATACGTTCTGCAACAGCGCCAGATACGATGGACATGCCTGCAGCGACGAACACTACCTGGAAAAAGAAATCTGAGCGTGATGAGTAGTATGGTGCGTCGTCGCCACCGGCCGCAAATGCTTCAGCATCGTTTTCTGCACCTAACAGAAAATCAACACCTGGAATATAGGCGCTTATTGGCGCACCTGAATACATTATGTTGTAGCCGACCAACATGAACATGATGCAAGCTACCGCATACAGGACAATATTCTTGGTAAGAATCTCCGCGGTATTCTTGGCTCGTACCATGCCCGCTTCAAGCATGGCAAATCCCGCTGCCATCCACATGACCAGTGCCCCGGCCATCAAAAAGTAAAAGGTATCGAGCGCATAGCTCAGTTCTGCAAGCTGTTCCATTTTATATAGTCTCTTTATAAATTGCGTGTATTCGTGGTTTCACTATGGACATTATCTATAGAGCCACAGCGCCGGTCTCATTGGTCCGAATGCGTATGGCTTGCTCCAGATTGGTGACGAAGATCTTGCCGTCACCGATTTTTCCGGAACCTGCAGCACTGGCTATAGATTCGATAACCGCATCCAGCTGATCATCATCAACACCAATCTCGATTTTGGTTTTGGGGATAAAGTCGACCACGTACTCTGCACCGCGGTAGAGCTCTGTGTGGCCTTTCTGGCGACCGAAGCCTTTGACTTCGGTAACTGTCATGCCTTGCACGCCGATGGTCGATAACGCTTCGCGCACCTCCTCCAGCTTGAAGGGTTTGATAATTGCCGTAACTAGCTTCATGAGACTTCCTTAGGTTATGTAAAAAGTGAATTTATGAAAACTGGGGTTACATCATGCGTGCCATTTGAATATATTGATAAATTTCAATAAGATGCGAGCTTGATCTTGTTTTTATCAGCTCGCATTGCACTACAAGATAGCGCTGGGTTAGCTTTTATGCACCAAGATAGTGCGCTTTTGAATTATGTAATCTGCTCCAGACCAGCAGAGATAAAGTAAGCTTGCGGCAGGCCTATCCATCACGGAGAACGACATGATTGACGCACGTGTTTTCGACGATCTATCCAAGTCGCTCGGAAAACTTTTGCCGCCTGGCGTTTCAGACCTGAAAGAGGATTTTGAACGCAATGCAAAGGCGGCTGTTCAAAGTGCACTTGGCAACCTGGATCTGGTCAGCAGAGAAGAATTTGATGTTCAGGCCGAGCTTTTAAGGAAAACTCATGAACGGCTTGCGATGCTTGAGGCTCGAGTCAGTGCCATGGAGCCATCCATAGATGCAGGTGGGCGTCCACAACACGGTGTGGGTGGCGCGGGTGCCACTAGTGATCCGGCAATTTGATAGTGAAGCGCCACGGTATATCAAGCTGACAGGACCACTATCTCTCAGCGTTGATTCTTCCAACAGCTTGCAGCCGAATAACAAAAAACCAAAGCTCAATTTTCCCTTCATTGAGCTCACAGAGCACTACTGGCTGATTTTCCAGTAAAAATCTTCACAGCGGAGTAACGCAGTAGGTAGTTCGAGCATATTCGCGCATAATAGAAAAACCAAGCACACGCTAGGAACAGGAGGTTCCGTATGGCATTTGCCACTGTAATGTCATGCACCCTGTCGGGTGTAAAGGCCTTGCCAGTCACCGTAGAGGTGCACACCGCGGGAGGACTGCCTGGCATGTCGCTGGTAGGGCTACCCCAATCAACAGTGCGGGAGAGTAAAGATCGTGTACGTGCAGCCATTGAAAACAATAAATTCAAGTGGCCGCAACAAAAAATAATCGTCAATCTTGCGCCTGCCGATTTGCCCAAACACGGTGGCAGGTTCGACCTGCCGATAGCCCTTGGCATACTGTTAGCAACCGGGCAGTTGCCAGAGACGTGCGTCCACAATCTGGTTGTTCTGGGCGAGCTCGGTCTGAACGGCGAGATGCGTTCCATATCAGGCGTACTGCCCACCTCGTACGCTTATGCGGCATCCACACACGCATTGCTCATCCCATGGATCAATGCTGCCGAAGCGCTTCGTAGCACAGAGACGTGTGTGCATGCGGCATCTACTTTTATTGAGGTTTGTAAGCGTTTAAAACTTCGCTCGCGTCAATCATTACATCGCATGCATATGGATGACCTGGCAACGTCTGCCGGAGCTCAGACCGATACGTGCCACTTGTCAGACAATACTGATATGCGCGATGTTTTTGGTCAGCATAAAGCCCGGCGTGCATTGGAAATAGCCGCAGCAGGCTCTCACAACCTATTGATGGTAGGGCCGCCAGGTACTGGTAAGTCGATGCTGGCTAGCCGCCTTGCCAGCATTCAGCCGGACATGAGTGAGTCGGAGAGTATGCAGGCAGCATCAATAGCCTCTATCAGTCACACAGGTTTTAATGCCATGACCTGGGGTATCCGGCCGTTCCGATCCCCTCACCACACCGCTTCGGGTGTAGCGCTGGTAGGCGGTGGTTCTAACCCTATGCCGGGAGAGATATCGTTGGCGCACAATGGAGTCTTGTTTCTGGACGAACTGCCTGAGTTTTCCCGCGCGGTACTGGATGTCTTGCGTGAACCAATGGAGACAGGCGAGATCACGGTGTCGCGCGCTGCCAGGCAAGCTACCTTTCCATCACGCTTTCAGTTAGTGGCCGCTATGAATCCTTGCCCTTGCGGCTATCATGACGATCCCAAAATTTCGTGTCGCTGTGCCGCTGAGCAAATACTGCGTTATCAATCCCGTGTGTCCGGGCCATTCCTGGATCGTATCGATCTGCACTTGCAACTGCAACGAGAGACCCATAGCGACGGTGCCTTGCAGAGCACGCAAAACAATGAAGGTAGCCAGTCTATTCGAGCCAGAGTGGCACAAGCGCGCAACCGGCAACTGCGACGACAAGGTGTAAACAACGCCTTGCTCAATGCGCCAGCCTTACGCAAGTACGCGCGGTTAAGCAATGATGCGCAGTCGTTGTTTGCCAAGGCCAGTGACGCCATGACCCTTTCGTTACGGGCGCAGCATCGGCTACTACGAGTAGCCCGTACCATTGCCGATCTGGAAGATACCACTGAGGTATCCAAAGTGCACCTCGCCGAATGTCTTTGCTATCGACGGGCGCCGGTGTTGGACTAGGAAGCTGTCAACTTGATAGTAGAAGCTCCTTGCGGGAGAGTGCGTCTGCGTCCGACCCCGCTACTTTTGCTCGACGTTACCTGCATGGTTTGCATATTCAGGTTTTGCTACTGGTGCCCACTATCGGCGAGGGCTTGCTTGCTGGATTATCGCTATTGGACAGCGTTCTACCGGTTTTTTCGACAAGCTACTGGCCTGGCCGCAGTTGCCATGATATTCACCGTGATACCGGGTGCCGTGGAGGTCAGCAAATGGGTTTCTGCTAGAGTAGGACATGCGATTATCCAGCTGATCAGATATTGCAGGAACGTGTGATCAGGGGTTAATTGGTACGCAGTGGCGGGAATCCATGTAATTGAGCCAACGCGCATAGCATCTGTGTCAAAATTCAAACGTGCACCAATGCTCCTTTACCGCCAACTTATCTGTATTTGTCCGTGTTGATAGGATCAGGTACACAAGCAACTGCCTTGAGCAGCCGTTATCATAGGGACATGAACTTGCAGCCCATAAGCAGCCGTTCCCATATGCCGCTAGAACAAATATGCGCGTAGCCACTTATACAGACGGCGCAGCACCCACGAGAGGCTCTTTAGTAGCTCTGGGCATTCTGCTGCTGACTATTCTGCTGGGCATGGGTGTTGTGCCACAGGTCGCGGACTTTGCAGGTGGGGTGCTGCCACAGCTTATTACCCCGTTGTGGCTGTTGATTTATCTGGGGGCGTTTGCGGGGCTGATGTTTGGGCACGGAATTAACTGGATTTCCTGGTTGGTCAGATACCGAATTTTGCTGGTCATTTTACTTATTGGCACTATTGCATCCGTGGCGTGGTCAATTGAGGCCCGAGTGTCGGCCGAGCGAGTCGTGCATCTGGTGGGCAGCACACTTATTGCGATATATATAGGCTTCACCATTCCCCTGCTAACAACCCTGCGCTTTTTTGCTGTTGTTCTTGGAATCACCATTATTGCCAGTATTGGCGCTGCCTTGGGTTTGCAAGAGCTGGGTATTGAAAGCTACGAAGGGACTCGGGTGTGGCGCGGTGTTTTCACCTCCAAAAACGATCTGGGTTTCTGGTCAGGTGTTGGGGTGCTGCTGTACATCACACTGAGTGAATCGTCACACGCGGCGGCCCTCAAAGTTCTGTGTTTTTTGATGGCAGGGCTGTGTCTGGGCATGCTGGTGATGAGTCAGTCGGCAACATCGTTGCTTGCTATGCTGGTTGCTGGCTCATTGTCACTGTACTTGTATATCGCCAGCCGCTTTAAATTGGGTTTCATACGCATGGCTTTTGTGGCAGTGCTTTTTATCGCTTTAACAGGACTTGCAATCGCCAATATAGAAACTAACGAGCTGGTTGGAAGATCTAATGACCTGACCGGACGCGGTGAGGTGTGGGCACAAGTCATAAAGCTGATTCTGAATCGCCCTTTGACGGGTGTGGGCTACGGATCGCTTTGGTTTCCGACAGATGCAACCGTCTGGATTCAACAAACCTACTTCGACTTTACCTGGACCGTATACCACGCACACAACGGATTGTTACAAGTTGCTTCGGAGGTGGGTATCCCCTTGGCGTTAATAGCATTGCTAATGGTTGCACAGCAGCTTATCGAAATCTTCTATTGTCAGTATGAGCGTCAGCAGGTCGGAGTATTGTTTGTAATGGGGTTTGTCGTAGCACTACTGATCAGTAATTTTTCAGAGGCGCGGTTCCTTGTAACCAGAGAATTGTTCTGGATTTTCTTTGTAGCGTTGCCCATTAGCATGCTAAGACAGATCAATGTCGTTAGTGACGAAATGGCGTTGCCTGTCGCTGACAGGCATAAGGCTGACCAGGATTATGCCGGGCAAACGGCTACCCATGCCGGTATACCTGGGAAACCCTGGTTGGGGCCAATGCCGCAGGCAGAAGAACATATAGCTGCTGCCGAGGCGAAAGTAGCGCAGCTAGATCATCACGACGGTGATCCTGAGGCTACCAATCTTTATGACGATTCAGATGTGATTTCTTCCACTTTATCGCTGACAGAAGCTGATATCGATCTCGGTGATATGTTCGCTGATGCAGAGAAATTTGCTAATACTGAGAATGATGACGAGAACATAGACTTTTCGGCAGTTGACGACGATACTCATGGGGAGATTCCGGCCGCAAATATTCCCACTGCCGCGCGAACCGCTCGCAAACCTCAAACATTTAACAATGACGACACGTACGAGGTTGATCGTTACGATATCGATCTGGATGATTCAGACGACTGGGTTGATATTGACTTACACGAAAACAAGTAGCATTCATCGGCCATGAAAGACACCGCCTATTTTGATAATGCGGCAACGAGCTGGCCAAAGCCTGAGTCTGTCTACCGATTTATGGATAGCTTCTTTCGTTCGCATGGAGTCAATCCAGGGAGAAGCGGAAGTTTGCTCGCGGTAGAAGCTGAGCAGATGATTACGCAAACACGCTCTATGCTAGCGAAGTTTTTCGGTTTTGGTGGGCCCGCCGCTCGTGTGGTTTTTACGCTCAATGGCACCGATGCCTTGAATATGGCTATCGCAGGACTGATAGCTCGAGATGAACATATGATAATCACCCGGATCGAGCACAATGCCGTGTTGCGAACTGCCAGCCATCTTGAGCGTGACAATCGTGTCAGCGTGACACGCGTTGCGGCAGAGAGCAGCGGCTACCTTGATCCCGACAAGATTAAAAATGCCATTACATCCAGCACCAGGCTTATTGTTCTAAATCATGCCTCTAATGTCATTGGCACAGTGCAGCCACTGGAATCGGTTGCACAGATTGCCCGGGATGCGGGTATTCCACTGCTTGTCGATGCTGCACAGACGGCTGGAGTTCTGCCCATTGACATGGATAAACTGGGTATCAGTGTTCTGACGTTTCCAGGCCACAAGGGGTTATTCGGCCCTATGGGTATTGGCGGTATGATTGTGTCTGAAGCCATCGATATTGCACCACAGCGTTTTGGTGGAACCGGCGTCGATTCGATATCGACTTATCAACCCGACGTCTATCCGCATCGTCTTGAGGCCGGGACTATTTCCGTTCCAGGTGTCGCAGGGTTGCATGCTGCGCAGCAGTGGTTTCGTGAGCTTGATTCGGAGCTAGCAGTAAAATGTGGTGTAACGGGTCATGATTCCGGTGCATGTCAACTTGCCATAAATCACGTGCACAAGACTGAGCTTGCTCACATTCAACGCATAGAATCAAAGCTGCGAGAGTTCTCCAACGTCAGTATTGTCGGTGGTGCACGTAACGATGCACGAGTTGCCACGTTGAGTTTTACGGTGGCGGGAATTGCAACGCAACGCATTGCTGATGAGTTGGATGCTGATCATCAAATTTGTGCCAGAGCCGGACTTCAGTGTGCACCGCTAGTGCATGTAGATGCAGGCACGGTAGATGGTGGTGGAACCGTTCGGCTCTCTCCAGGCTACTTTACTGACGAAGAAGACATGCAGCAGCTGATGAACGCACTGGACGATATCCTGGGGTAGGCGTTTTCAAGTGAACTGTTGACCCTCGTGTTAAGGCTCAAAGACAAGTGGTAGATAAGCGCTACTCGGCTATAACGTAATCTGTTTGCTCTCTACCAACAGTTTGAGTTTCATCAGGCACACCATAGACAGCGCATCTGTGATGACACCATCCATAGCCATGCTCACAGCCTCTGCAAGAGGGACTTTTTTTATTTTGATAAGCTCTGTCTCGTCCGGCTCTGTCGTTGTAAATGAAAGTTGGCGTGCAATATAGGCAACGGCATATTCATCGCTCACGGAATTTGAAAGATGAGCTTGCAACAGGCTTGTCCAGAGTCCCGCTATAATACCTGTCTCTTCACGCAGTTCACGCTGAGCGGCTCCTAGTAATGACTCTCCCATAGGGGCGCCGCCCTCAGGTAGTTCCCATGAGTATTGGTTCAAGGGGTAGCGATGCTGCCCGACAAGCCAGATATTGCCTTCATCATCGATAGGTAAAATTGCCATGGCGCGATTTTTAAAATGCACTACTCCGTAAATACCATCATTGCCAGTTGGTGCTGTTACTTCGCGGTGTGATACCGATATCCAGGCGTTATCGTAAACCACCGTCTCGGTGTTAGTTATCCATTCATCAGCTTGCTTGTTCATATGTGCAAAGGTCTAGGCAGAGTTACTCATTGAGGCGGCGAGCCAAACTACAACCAGGAGTGCCAATGCCATAAGCATATTAATAGCACGCTGCGCGCGATGAGATAGCGCAAGTTTTTTCAAACCAATACCGGTAAATAACCATAACAGGTGAATCGGTATCCAGATAGCGTTTATAAGAATAAATTTCCACAGCGTCTCTTGCCAAAGTTCCATTGCTTGAAAGCTAAAACCTGTGAACAGTGCGGTATTTACAACATAGGCTTTGGGATTAATGGCTTGCAGCAAAACGGCATCGATGATTCCCGGAGGCCTGACGCTTTCGATAAACGCAATGGAGCTGCCCGCAAATGCGATGCGTAAAGCAAGATAGCAAAGGTAGGCGATGGAGGCGTAGAGCAGCACAGTGCGTAGTACCGGGATAGTCAAAACAATACCTGCCAGACCGGTAACCACCGCTATCGCCACAAGGTTAGTACCGATAAATAGACCGATAACGTATCTGTACCCCGCACCTTGCCCAAAGGAGGCGCCAACGCCTGCTGTGGAAAGTACGCCAGGTCCAGGTGTAATCAACATCAGGAATACAGCAACAACAAATACATCCATAAACTATCAATCACAAAAGACGAGCGATAGGAATAGTGTACTGTTTTGACGAATACTGCGTACGTGATGGTGTTTAGTGGCTGTTTGATGGACCACAAGAATCCTGAGAATACCGTTTGGGACGGATTGTCTATCGTGGCTCAGCTAGCAAGTTTGACCAATAGCGTTGAAAGTCGGAAACCTCGTCATAAGCGCAGGCAACAGCTACGTCTGTAAACGCAGGATTCATGAAATTACGACAGCTGCCAGGGCTATCCAGCCAATCATTAAGTGTCTCCTCAGCAGTATCATGTCCTGCTGCAATATTCTCAAACACACTCTGCCAGCGATATCCCTCCTCGGTAACCCGCGTTGATGCTGCGCTACCGTCGCTGCCGGTATGGCTGAAGAAATTATGGGTAGCCATATCCGTAGAGTGCCTTTGAGCCGCGCTATTCAGATCGTCATTCCAACGCACAGCCTGAGCTGCTGGAAATTGACTATCGCCGCAAAATCGAGCTGTGGCGCGGGCCTCGTTGATCAGCTGCAGCAGGCGCTCTCGCATATCTGATTTTGGCGCTGTGCAGAGCGCGCGACTGACAACAGGTTGCTCGGTTGTTTCGAAATCTGTTGATTCGTCATCGGGTGCTCCTATGGGAAGCTCAGGTAGTGCCAAACCTAATTGCAAGCCACTTGAGCTTTCAATTTCAGGTAATAATGTCGGCACAGGTTCTAGATCTTCTCCGGTGACAGGTGTCGGAGAAAGCGGTTTTTTAACTGATGACTCAGTTGGTTCGGAGGAGGTTTGTCCGGATGATGCTGCCGGATTTGTGCCTTGGTCGCTGCCTTGGTCGTTGCCCTGGACTGTGCCGTGGTCTGTTCTTGGGTCTGTGCCTGGATCTCCCACACTGCAAGCGACATTGAGTAAAGTAACAACAATCAGCAGGGTGCGCCACGCTGTCAGTCTAACTAGAGTTAATGGAAAAATAGTGATCGGCGGCAGGTAATCCACAGTAGCGCTCTACGAGAATATAATTAAAATTCATAGCGGCATGGAATCGGACAGTCTAAGGATCTATGTGTGAGCTGAACGTATCAGACCCACTCCAGGAATCGCAAAAACGCAAGGCCGAAGGTATAGGATAAAACTCCAAAAGTTGTGGTTACGGCTACAATTTCAGCTGCCAGAGACCCATGCGCAGTCATTTGCCGTGCCATGATGTAACTGGAGGTGGCGGTAGGTGAGGCCGACATAAAGAACAGCACACCAATCTCTTCCTGCCCTAAGCCTACTATCAGGCCTGAGCCAACCAACAGCGCTGGCGATACGAGCAACTTGAAGAATACGGCCAGAGAAATTGATTTGCCATGTGTTTGCAAAGAGCCAAAATCTAACGTGGCACCGATACATAACAGTGCCAACGGTAACGTCATTTGCGCCAGATAGCTTCCAGTAGATTCTATGAATACCGGCATAGGGAGCTGTATCAGGGAGGCTATTGCACCCAGGACTATGCCAATGAGGGTGGGGTTTTTGGCAATTTTTATCAGCGCGCCCGAAGAGTTTAGAACCCAGATTGCCAGTATGTTATAGATAGTGGTCACGACACCGATGTACAGAGCCACTGCGGGTAGTATTCCCTCACCGTAGGTGGCCACACACAAGGCGATACCCAGAATTGCAAGATTGCCACGATATGAGCCTTGTATGAACACACCGCGTTGATCGGCTGGAAGCAGCTTGCCAACTATCCACAGTAAACCGACGAGTACCATTGTGCCCACCGTACCCACCAATGTCAGCGTCAGGTTCATTGCCTGATCAAATGAGCCATTGGAGACCGCAAAAAACAGCATCACTGGCATCGCAATGTTAAACACCACCGTGTTCGCTTGAGAGACGAAACTATCGTCTACCCAGTGCAGGTATCGGATGCCCCAGCCAATGGCAAGCAGAAGTAGGATGGGGCCGGTAATACCGAAGGCGAACTGCAGCTGAGACAGCACCTGCTATTAATTCTGCGCTGGAGTTGTAGAAACTGGATTGTCCTTGTTATGAGCAACGTCGCCAGGTGGCTTGGCGAAGGGTTCTGTGTCTGTCAAACGTGGGTGCATACCTGCACTAAGTAATTGAGTACCCAGAATAGAGATGAGGCAATACGCTAGAAAAAACCAGAAACCGTTGCCAAGAGAGGCCTGAAATTCGACGAGTCCACGGCTTTCCTGAATACCATTGCCAGCAAGAAATGCGATGAAAATGGCGATAACGAAAACATCAGCCATAGACCATTTACTGATGCCGTTACTAATCCATACCAGCGCTGACTTGACTCGCAGACCCACCGGTAACAATAGGCCTAACAGTATCAGGGCTTTCAGCAGGGGCACGATGACGCTAAAGAGCACGATAAGCATTGCAACCAGCAAATGATTGTTGGCATAGAGCTCATGGGCAGTACCCAGTATACTCCGGGTTTTGTCGAAGGCCTCGACAGTGCCGGATACATTGAGTGAATCTACCACCATGTCTACAAGGTTGTTAACCATGGCAGGCGTGTTTGGACTTTCTTTAATCAGCTCCTTGCCCACAGCCACCAGTTTTACTTTTTCAACCGTACCCGATACGCTGAGCATGGGTTGAGTAAGCCCTGGATATAACAGGCAATAGGCAATGATTAGCAGGAGTATTCCGGCGGGGATTTTCATGATGTGGGTGCATTGCTCGCAGCGGGGGTTGTCAGGTTTTTTGCCAATGGCATTAAATTATCTACTTTTCGTCGAGACCGCATGCCTGACAGAAACAACAACAGTATAGACATCTGGCTGATCGGAAGTTATTCGTGCCCACATTATACTAGTGTGACCTGCTAAACGTTCAAACAGCGGTTGTTCAGGGGTGCAGCCGCCAGGCACGAGCTCGAAACGGTATTGGACATACCGTGAGAGCGAGCAACGACGCGGGTGCGCCCCTGAGCAATCGCCCCTCGGGAGCTCACCCAAAGCGGCTCCGCTACGTTGCTGTCCTTGACAAGGTGCCCGACCTTGCCCCTCAACCAGCGCATTGGTGGCAAGCGTTGTTGACAGCGATACCAAAGTGTCCGGCCGCACATTTTCGTTTAAAACTGCCCGCGTGGAACCAAGCAAACCCTGAACCAAGTTTTTGTGCGTTGTCAGTGATTTTGCCTTCGCTACGACGACTTGATCATCATAAATGAGTACGGCGTCGGTATAAGAGCTGCCTTTATCTAAACCAAGTTGGTAAGCAACGAGATGTTATGCAGATAAAGTGTTAACAAGATTCCAACACTATCGTCCAGTATAGCTCCGGTGTAAACCACCACGACTGATATTAAATGGCTAGATGCCGTTAACTGGACAGAGTTAGACATGAATGAGCCAAAGAGCGAATGAATCGACCTGGAAAAAGCAATTCAAATCAGGGATTTACAATGGTTGAGCTTCTGGTGACTATTGTCGTGGCCGGCATTCTGATTTCCATCGCTGCTCCCAGCTTTAATGACGCCATACGCAACAGTAAGCAAGTCGCTAAAACCAAAGAATTAATGAGTGCGCTGAGAATAGCTCGATCTGAGGCTATCAAACGTTCCACTCTTACTGCCGTGTGTGCGCGAAGAACGAATACATTGTGCGGTGACGATTGGTCAAACGGATTCATCACTTTTATTGATAGCGGAGACGTTGCTGGATCACGCGAAAATGATGAGCAGATATTGCGTGTTGCGCAGGGTATTGAGGGTGGTGGCTGGATTATGAACAGAGCACGATTAGTCAACACAAACGCCGCTCCGATTGAACGAACTTTCATTCAGTTTGGGCCTCGCGGTACCAGCCATTGGCGCGGTTCAGGGTACTTTGTGATTTGCGACAATCGCGGACAACAATCGGCGCGTGCGATCAATATCTCATTAAGTGGCGATCCAAGGCGCGCGCGAAAAAACGCGGGCATATTGATCAGCTCATTCGGTGGCCTGGCGGCTTGTGGATCCGAGAACACATCGGGCGGAGGTGGTGGATGAATAAGCTGCAAACACAATCTGGTGTTGGGTTAATCGAAGTTCTGGTCGCCGTTGCGGTGGTATCAATTGGTTTTCTGGCGGCCGCGAGAATGCAAATCGCTGGCATGCGAAATAGCCAAAACGCTTACTTTCTTTCCCAGGCAAATTTTATGGTCCGTGATATGACTGACCGCATGCGCGCCAACAACGCGGGCGTTCTTAACGAAAGCTACAGAAACCTTTCAACCAATAGCGTCACGACAGAGCAACAATGTATGACCAACGGAGTCCAATGCACCCCTACAGAACTGGCAAGTGCCGACCTCCATGCGTGGAGAATGAATTTACACGCGCCGGAAAACTCAATTGACTTCAAGCCTATATTGGCTTCGACCGATGCAATCGCGGCGCGAGGTGAAATAGCCTTCGACGCAGCAACTGAGGTTTACACAATCAGTGTGAAATGGGCAGAATTCGAAGATGGTAATGCCGTCGAGCAAGTTCTCAGCGTGCAAATGACACCATGAATGCAATACTAGCATCACGACCGCAGCGCACAAGTGGATTCACCCTTGTTGAACTCATGATCGCAATGGCGCTGGGCCTATTAGTCATAGCCAGCGCTATCACCGTTTTTTCCGGGTCGCGCAAAAGCATCGAGCTGAACAGTGCACTTACTGATATTCAGGATAGCGCTCGATTTGCGATGGATACAATAACGCGCGATATCCGAATGTCCGGCTTTCAGGGCTGTGTTGATATCAATACTTTAGCAGCCAAGATATATGCTGACGAAGCGCCAACTACTGACTACTTTAATACGGCGATAACCGCATCGGTAATTGAAGATGCAGGAATTTGGAATCCTGAACAACCCATCGGCTTTGATATACCCAACGATCGAGCGGTGCCCGTGCCAGGCACTCACGCATTATCGGTGCAATTCGGTAGTCCTGAAACTTACACGTTTACCCCAATGGCCACAATTGATGCTGATATTGTGCTGGATGTAGAAGACGCCATGCTGGTAGAAGGCGATCTTGCGCTGATATCCAATTGTCAGGTAGCCGACATCTTCGCTGTGACTTCGTACAGTGGCTCTACGATACAACACACAGCATCTCGCAACTCAGATAAACGACTGTCTGCACCCTACGGACTAGCGGGTGCTGACAACAGAGCTCGCATAATGCGCTTTGAAGCAAACATCTATTACATTGGCGATACCAATCGAGTCAACGACCACGGCGACAGGATTTTTTCATTGTACAAACAAACACTGCCCTATTCTAACGACAACCTTCCAATCGAAATGATTGAAGGCGTGGCAAATTTACAAATCAGACTAGGATTCCGAGACTCGGAAAATACCCATAACGAAGGACTCACTTTTGTGTCCCCAGATGATGCCGACACTACCCCCGGACGCATTGATGTAGTTCAATTTGGATTGTTAATGCAATCGTACGATTCGGTACTCGAAGCCGATGATACATCCACTTACTTCATCGCCGGTACCAGACTATTACCGAAAGAGGAACCATTCGATTCGAGCATAGCCTATGCGTCAGACAGACGTATGAAGCTGGCTTTTAACACCACTGTAAAAATTCGGAACCGACGGTGAATAATGTCCAGCCCAAGACACTTGGCAACCAACAAGGCGCAGCCCTTATGGTCGCCATGGTACTTATATTCATGCTAACTATTCTAGGCCTATCTGCCATGCGCGACTCCACTTTAGAGACTCAGTTAGCTGCCAACGCAATACTTAAAGAGGTCTCATTTCAATCCGCCGAATCGGCAACTGATTTTGTGCTCGCAATTGATGATCCAGACAATGAAAAAGCCATAGAGCGGGTTTTCTGTGCACCCCCTTTACAAGTCGAAATGGATGAACTGAGCAAGTCTGGTGTGCAAACGACAACGGCTACTCTTGAATACGCTGGTCAGTCAATACCGACAGGATGGTCATTGGGCGGCCCTATCGGAGGTAGGCGTTTTGTCATCACCGGCGAATCAACTTTAACTAACGCAAGCACCACCACCAGGATCACGCAAGGTGTTGTGGCCATTGGTGCAACTCAACAAGGAAGCAACTGCTAATGCAACTGTTCGACAGATTAAGTACAACGACACTTTGCGCTGTATTGAGTATTTTAATACTTGGCCCTGTAGTGCACGCAGATGATACTGAAATATTTTTTAGCCACTCCAGCGATGCTGAAAGTGCCAATCCAAACATATTGCTCGTATTAGACACGTCAGGGTCGATGAAACGGCTGGATGGCGGAACAACTACGCGTTTCGATCGTATGAAAGTAGCCATGCGCACCCTGTTGCAAGGGTCAAGCGGTGTCAACGTGGGATTGATGGGCTTTTCAGGCGCCAATAAAGGCGCCGGTGTTCGCTACCCTATCGTCGATCTGGATGAGCAAAGCCAAACCAATTGCCCTAACATCGACTGCCCGGATGAATGGAGCATCTCTCGACCAGCTAACGGCAAGGATGATGCGACCGAAGAAAACCTTACAGGTACCTTTGACTGGGGCAACAACAACTTAAAACTAGGTATGGTCTCAGCAGATAATGAGGTGCTTACTGTAGATGAAACCGATAATATTGTCGGCTCAGTCTATGCTACTTCTGTAGCGGCCGAGACTGAAGTTGGGGCAACTGAAAATTCACGGATTATCACCAGCGCATCTCAATGGTTTTACAACGGCACAGATAAGCAGAACGACGATCGCTATGCATATCGGTTCGAGAACGTAGACATCCCCAATGGCGCTGTGGTGACATCGGCCTATATAACATTTTCTCAGACAAGTGCTACAGCTCAAACCGGTAATATATCTGCACTCATTAAGCTTGAATCTTCCGCTAATGCTGCACCTTTGCCTGACGGCTTAAACGGTCAAGAGTCAATAGCTAAAAGACTGATATCTTCCACCCGCGGGATACAATGGAACAACATAGCGCCGGATAATACCGGCCTCAGTACACCAGACCCACAGGCCGATCTAAAAAGCGTAACACCCGAACTAAAGGAAATAGTAAATCTTGTGGTTACCTTGCCAAACTGGCAAGTTGGCAACCCCTTGTCATTTATTCTAGACCCCGTGGATGAATACATACCGGGCCCGGACGATATCAGAAAGATGCACGGTGTAGAAGCAGTAGATACACTGAAACCGATTTTGCACTATACCTACAATATTGCTTCAACCATTGATATCAAAACGACCAGTTCGACCGCCAGTGTCCACTTAGATGAAATCACAGAACAGAACACCCAAAAGGTGTCCAGAAATGTAGCCAACCCTGTTTCGCGTTTATTCTTTGCGGCGCAAAGTTACGAACCTAGAAAGCTGGCGTTTAGATTCGATGACATCAATATTCCAAAAGATGCCGAGATACAAACAGCGTCTCTGATACTAAACACGAGTCCAGCTGAATCGGAGGAGCAACCTATCGATGAATGGGAACTCGACTCCTCATCAGGTTTTGGTACCTCACAAGCTACCCCGGATACAAATGGAAGTGGAGGATCTGGGCAATCTGCAAGTAATGAAAGTATCACAATCAATATCAACGCTGAAATGACTGGTACACCTATGCCCTACAACAACGATATATTGAGAAATCGAGAAATAAGTGATACATATAAATCATGGGATGATGTGCCACTGACACCCGACACAGAATTGTTGTCACCAAATATTGCTAACGTAGTTTCAGAAGTTGTCAATAGCGATACGTGGGTTGAAGGCCAAAGCCTGTCGCTGGTATTGAGCGCGTCAAAAAATTACGATAACCTACTTGAAAAATCTGTTCTGGTAGACACTGCAAAGGGTGATATACCACCTTTACTAAGAATTGTTTGGAAAAACGCAACAACCGTCGATTCAACTGGCAAAAATTCGCTTACCACGGCAATTCGTTTTTCGGAAGTAAACGTACCCCCTCAAGCAACTATAACCAGTGCACGATTGGTATTTACTTCAGCCAGCGCTTCAATTAAACCGCTCAAGCTGCAAATCTTTGCAGAAAACGAGAGTGCTTCAGCGCCTTTTGAAAATGTACTTAACAATATTAGTTCAAGACAATCCACCCCAAAAAAAGCCTCCTGGACAGTAGAGCCATGGGACACGCCTAACAAGGTATTTTACAGTGAAGATTTTAAGGAAGTCGTTCAATCGATAACAGACCGCGATCTGTGGTGTAGAGGATACCCATTAACGATCATGCTAAAAAAGATATCAGGAATGGCTACACGACAGGCTATATCAGTTGATCAAAGTCAAATCGCATCTCCTAAACTGGAAATTACTTACGACCCGAACAGCGTCCCTGCTGGGGCTTATTGCTCCACTACAACCACGGTTGCTGAACTTGGTACAGGCGCAAATGATGCAACAGAAGACTTGGGAATTGATCAAGTCACAGTAAACGCAACCTCGCTGGGTGGTACAAATGTAAATACCAGTGAAAAGATCATTGGTTTGAGGTTTCCAAGCCTGGCGGTTCCAAAAGGTGCTGTTATTACGAATGCCACACTGCAATTAACCCAACAAAATAACGCCCAGCATGATCAACCGTTTAAAATAGGTGGCGTAGCAGCAATGGATTCACCGGACTTTGATGACGATTCAAATAAAATAACAGCCACCCATCGTACTATGCTCACCAGCACGGTAACCAATACCATACCTGAAAATACACAGGGAGACACCCGCTTTATTACTGACGTAGCGTCATTGGTCCAGGAAAAAGTCCAGCTTGCAGATTGGTCTGCAGGAAGTCCGTTCATCATTGTTGTTGAACCAACTGGTCAAAATAGCAGCGGGTTTACTGCGTTCGAAGGCGATGAAGCAAATGCAGCCAGGTTGGTCGTTGAGTATCAATCAGAACTAGTGGGAACAGGTACGCTCATGCGAGACACCCTTATTTCAGTCGTTGATAGTATGGAGCCAATAGCTGGAACCCCAATTGTTGGTGCATATTTCGAGGCAGCCCAATACTTCGGCGGCAGCCCGATTGACTATGGCTTACAACGCGGAAACCAAGCCTGGCGTGACATAACCAATAGAGTGAGCCATCCACTATCTTATGTAGGAGGAACGGTTGTCCGAGAATCCGGTTGTACAGATTCGAATCTGAACGCGAACGAGTGTATAAGTGAGAAAATTATAAGCAAAAACGGAGCTACACCCACTTATATATCGCCCATAGAGTCTGAATGTCAACAAAACCATATCGTTCTACTTACTGATGGCAGCGCTTCATCCATCCCACCCCGAGAAAAGGTAGAAGCATACACCGGTGAGGAATGCAGTGTACCTGACAAAGAAAATGAAGTCTGCGGTATTGAATTGGCCAAATGGTTAAACACTAACGATATCGCTCCCAATATCAACGGTGATCAAAATATCCAGACCCATACAATTGGTTTCAATCTAGCTGATCCTACATTCATAACAAATATAGCAAATGATGGAGGGGGTAATTTTTACGAAGCCGAATCCGCAGCAGAGCTACTCAACGCATTTAAAAACATTTTTGTCAGTGTGAACAGCACCGATACTTCGTTTGTTGCGCCAAGTGCCACAGTGAGTCAAGCCAATCGGCTCAAAAATAGTGATGATATTTACTTCGCCCTATTCAAACCAGGGTCAACCGCACGTTGGTCTGGGAATCTAAAGCGCTACAAACTCTCAGCCGAAAAAGGCGAAGACGCCGATATTCTTGATGTTAATGATAAAATAGCAGTGGATACTGAGACTGGTCGATTCTACGAAAATGCACAGAGCTGGTGGTCAAAATCAGCTGATGGAGACAGTGTGTTGCTTGGAGGCGCAGCCGAGCAATTGGAATCTGACGGTATTTCGCATCTCGCTCGGAATGTTTACACCTACACAGGAGTAAACAAAAATTTATCCAATGATACATATAACGAGTTACTACCTACTAATGAGTACCTGAAAAAAGAGAAACTGCTATTACCAGCAAGCCTTTCGTCAGACGAAGAGTATGTTAGCAATTTGCTTAATTGGGCGCATGGCGCCGATGTATTCGACATAGATGACGATGGCAATACAGACGAACCACGTGCGGAAATGGGTGACCCTTTGCATTCACAACCATTGTTGGTTAACTACGCTAATGGTCGCAGCGTCGTACACTTAGCCACAAACGAAGGTTTTCTACACGCAATTGATCACGAGACAGGGAAAGAAAATTTTGCGTTTATACCTGAGACATTGTTAGCCAATTTGCGAAAAAATTACGAAAATAATTCAACCCGTAACCGTCCTTACGGTCTTGATGGGGGCATGACATTCTGGCTAGATGACGCCAATAACAACGGACTTGTAGACTCGGACACTGACACAGCTTATTTGTATATCGGCATGCGACGTGGCGGAAACCAGTATTATGCATTGGACATAACTGACCCGGATAAACCTAAGTACCTTTGGGACATTACTGGCGGGGCTAACAGCATCGACCTTATTGACACAACAGCTGATGGTGATTTTAGCGAGTTAGGTCAAACCTGGTCCAAGCCGATAAAAACGAAAATATTCGATGGTGAGAACAAAAGAGATGTACTGATGTTTGGTGCTGGTTATGGATCAAATCAAGACCCAGACGACGACATCGCGTCATCAACCACGAATGCAGAAACTGAGTTTGAAGGCACGACTACACCACCACCACCAGTAGATGAACGACAGAAACGAGAGAAAGACACTGTAGGTCGTGGTTTTTTCATTGTCGATGCTATTACTGGCGAACAACTGTTTCACACAGACATTAATATTTACAGCGGATTAGATTACAGCGTGCCTGGTGAGCTACGGATTATAGATATCAATTTTGACGGTTTAGCCGATCAAATCTATTTTGGTGACATGGGCGGCCAAGTATGGCGATTTGATTACAACAACGATCAAACCACAACCAATGATGTAGATGGAAGAATGAACGGAGGACGCATTGCCCGCTTTGCTGGCGACACTCCTGAAAGCGCAAGACGATTTTATTACCCACCCGATATAGCTTTACTCAGTGTAAGTGGCGAACAACAGCTTTCCATTTCCATTGGATCGGGTTGGCGTGCTCATCCACTGGATACGGTTATACAAGATCGCTTTTACAGTTTTCGAATGACACAGGTGTACGGAGCGCCGACAACAGAGGATGGTGAAATTCGATATCCGGAAGTCACCGAGTCATCAACGGGAATGATAGATCTCTCAACGGTAGATGCTGTGCGCACCACCAACAAACATGAAAAAGGTTGGTTCTTGCCGTTGAATCCAAGTGAAAAAATACTCAGTAGCAGCGTCACAATTGACAATACTATTATATTTACCAGCTACATTCCAAGTAATGCTGATGTTCAATGTGGTGCCGGAGTAATCGGCAATGGCTTTGTCTACTTTGTGGACCAGGGTACCGGTAATCCTGTAAAAAATCTTGATGAAAATGATGAAACATCAGAGGATGATAACGCAGCAAATATACTAACTAATAATGATCGAAGCCGGCAACTCAATGCTTCTGGAATACCCCCAGGGGTAACGGTGTTGTTTCCCGAAGTAGGCAAAGCAACGGCATTCGCTGGCCGGGATAAGCTTGAGGAAGTGGATGTTATAAACCTAAAAATTCGAACTTTCTGGCAAGAACATATAGACGAAAACTTGTAGTGGCGATGCGAAAAGCAACGAAGATAAAACTGGTATCAATCAGGTTATCAGTTTATTTAAGATGGTTAAGGCCTCCGGCGACAGTTAACCATCGTACCTTATTAACTTACCGGCTTTGATCGCTGGCAGGTTCACTAACTTTGTAAAAGGACAATTCATTATGCACAGTAATAATAATTAAAAACCTGTGTCTATTATAAAACTGAAAAAACTCTCATTGGGCTTCACATTAATCGAAATGCTTATTGTAATAGCCATTGTCGGTATTCTTGCGGCTGTTGCATACCCTTCCTATACGTCTTACGTGGTCAGAACCCAGCGTTCTGATGGAGCTTTAGCGTTAATGGAAGCAGTGCAAGCAATGGAACGTTGCAAAATAACAAACTTTGCTTATACAAATTGCACGCTGTTAGGTCAACTGGCTACATCACCTGAAGGCCGTTACTCTTTGGCATTGTCACCAGACCCAACAGCAGCAACATATACAATTGTTGCAACAGCAATAGGACCACAAGCAAATGATACCGAATGCGCAACTTTAGTCATAGATCACCTGGGCAATCGAACGTCGACCTCCGGAACCTCTGGCAGCGCAGGTAATGATTGCTGGCTTAATGGATAAGAACAAGCAATTACAAATGAACCTGGATGAGCAGATATTGGCACTGGCGGTTGTAGCGATCTCGCCGGAACTTAGGTGTTCGCCACGACCAGCGCCCCAAAAGGCGACTCAGGAGATCAACCGCTTCAACCTAAAGTAACCTAGTGTTGCATAAAATTGCGGCCCAGAACCGCTTCGCTGCTTCTATAGCAGCATCTAAGTACCGGAGGCGGCCCCCGCCGTACTCATTTTTCCTGGATCTCATTTAGAATGACTAAACTCAATCCAGTAAAAATTCCGTGCAGCGCCCGCCTTATATACAGCTCTATAAGCTTCTGGACTCGAAATTTTATGCAATTGCAGGGTTGATCAACCAATTTCCAATCAAGGAAATCAACATTAATATTGTCCTGACCAGTCAGCACAGAGTTTAGGAAGGATAAAGCACCTGCTGCGTGTAGTACACGGATGGCAAGCAGCTGCCAAGGAACGCCCCCTAGTGGTCCGCTAACCGCCGCCGTTCCCAATCCGGAAATGCCGATGGGAGTTATGAGCGTTTTTTGTCTTGGCCTAAAACATATCAGAATAATATGTTGGGTCAGGAAGTCAGTGGATTTAGCGCAGAACGCGGCTACAGCGAGAAAACACGCTATCGATAGAGAGCAGTAAGCCAACGTTGCCGGAGAAAATTGTTTGGGCAAATACAGAAATAGGTAGGGGCAGGTTTTTTAGCGCGACTGGAGACTGCGCGGGGACATCAAAGTCGAATGCAGGGGAGTAAGCTAAAGACTCTTCCCGAGCCAATGCCATTGCATCCATACGATCGAGCAGGGTAGCGTAGAAAAGCTCATCCATAGCGAAATGGGCTCTGTGAGCGTGATCATCGATGGGGTAGTCCACTGGTGGTTGCATGATCTCGTTTTCGTCTAGTAATTAACCGTCTTACAACTTTGTACCTTAAATTTATGACAGAGGGATTACCCGGGGGCTAAAAATTCACTTGTGATAACAAATACGTGCAGTCATTCGCATTTGGAATGAGTGCGGCAACTCAAAATTTCGCCGAACCGCCGAACCGCCAGCCATCTCAGTCGTCTCTCAACTGAGCCGCAATGCTCCGACGAGACAATCGATAGGCTGGATACAGCCCTGCCAGAATGGCTGATAACAACGCCAGAATGAGCGTCTCGACAACTGATCCAGCAGACATCATGCTTTGCATGCTCCAGCCGAACGAACGTACGTTGATTACCTTGATAAGAACTTCAGACATCAACCAGCCAAGCGGCAGCGCCAGGCAGCCGGCCAATAGGCCCATCAGCACCGTCTGGGTGAGCACCACAGTCATGATGCGCTGCCTTGTAGCGCCACTGGCCCGAAGAATGGCAAATTCACGCGCTCGCTCCAGATGCAGCGCCAGAAGCGCGCTAAAGATCCCCACGAACGCCACCCCTACCGTTAGCCATCGAAGCACACGAGTGACCTCAAAGGTGCGATCAAAAACAACCAGTGATTGGCGGTGAATAGCGGTATTACTTTGTACAACGAGCGGCTGCTCAACTGTTGAAAGCTGTTCGCGTAATTTTCTCATGACCTCTTCATCGGATGCTGTGTCTTCCAGTAAAATACCCATAGAGCCGTAGTCAGGCTCGTCCCAGAAGCGATCAAATACCGGCCTTGCCATCAGTAATTTTCCATGGCTGGAACCGTAGTCACGAAATACCGCAACAATATCAAATGGTAGCAGTCCATCGCTTTCAGTAAATACATCGAGAGTATCGCCGGCTCGCAGCGCGTGCTTTGTGGCCAACGGCTCACTAATCATTAAAGTCTGGTCTCGTTGCCATGTCAGCCATGGTGTGTCTGCAAGCTCACTTATCAATTCAAAACCCTGTTCACTCTCTTCGTGTGGTTTAACCACGAGCATGTCTATGTTGCCCACCGATGTAAGGGTTTCAAGCGTACGTCCATGACTAACACTTTTCACGCCTGTCACTGATTGCGCCAATTGCAGGCTGTCAGGTTCCAGAAAGCGTTTATCTTCAGTGGATACTGCTGAAGGTGCTGTTATATAAACGTCGCTTTGTAGCGTGGTGCTCAACCACCGGTCAACCGTTGATCTGAAGCTTCCGATCATGACGTCGACGCCAAAGGTTGCCGACACAGCAATACTCAAGGCGGCTATGGCAAGTCCTGTTCGGCTGATGTTTCTGTAGATTCCACCAGCAGCTAGCGACATGCTGATGCCTGGCTTATCCAGCCACGGCTTCGAGAGGCGGGTTATTGCGTAAACCAGCCAAGGTATGAGCAGACCGTAACCAAGAATAATCAGCATCAGTGCAATAAAGCCAAGAATAAGTGATTGCGATGGCACGGCCGATAGCAACACACCTGCCACCATGACGAACAATCCACCGACAGCTATAAGTGGCAGTAAGCGCTGTGTCCTTTGTTCAAGTATTGATCGTTGTCGCGCTTGCACGGGACTGGTAGAGGCGGCATCTACGGCAGCCAGCGTTGCCGCTAGCACGCTGCTGCCCACGCCAAGTAACAGCCCTATGACAATGAGCCAGGGGCTGAACCAGATATCCTGTACATGCAATACAAAGTAGAGGTCGTTGATCGTGCGTGTGGTGAGTTCAATCAACACACTAGACAAGAAATAGCCTAATACAATGCCGATAATTGACGCCGGTGTGCTGATAAAGGCGGCCTCCAATAGGATACTGTAAAGCACCATCCTTGCAGTAATGCCGGTGATGCGTTTTATCGCAAACAGTTCGCGTCTTTGTACAACGGCGAAAGTCATGGTGTTGTGAATCAGAAACGCACCGACAACCAGTGCCAGAAGGCTCATGGCGGTCAGATTAATATGAAAGCCACGAGTCATTGCTTGCATTGTTTGTGTACGCGTCATAGCAGGTGTCAATTGCAGAGTTGCCGGTATAATCTCTTGCAACATCAGGACTTGACTGTCATCAAGAATCAGATCGATGCGATCGATTTTATTGTCACGTCCCAGCAGGCTTTGTACGAAGCCAATATCGCCAATCATCAATCCAGTGGTAGCCGCAGGGTTATCGGACGCGTAGGTGGCCGCCAGTTGTGCAACATGCTCCTCACCACCGATAGTTAGCCTTATTTCTTCACCGACAGGCAGATCGTCTTGTTGTGCGCTGCCTTCGCTGATAATCAGGGCATCGTTTTGCATCAGGGCTTGAACAGGTATGTCGTCAAACGTTGATGTATTGTTAGTGCCTGATGCGGTTGGAGTTGTAGATGAGCCAATTCGTTTAAACGCAGCTTCTGCAAATGGGTCCAGTCCCAGTATCGAGTACACCTGATCACCCAGCGCCACGTGGCCTGCAATAACAGGTGCCATAGGCAAATGGGCAAAGCGCTTTTTAAGATCTACATAAACCGATTGTTCTAGTCCGTTAGCACCACTGAGTTGATGTGTTGTGCGTCCGTACAAGGCTTCGGTTGATAACGCAAAGGCTTTTTGCGAGCTGTGATTGGTAACCAGAACTGCCGTGACGATACCTACGCCAAGGATAATTCCCAGCATCGATAGTAGTAGCTGGGCAGGGTGGTGACGATAAAATCGCCAGCTGGATCGCGCCAGAATTCTGAGCAACATAAAACTACCAGGCGGCGCTCTGACTTAGCGCATTACTGTCCATGCTGTCGATTTTTCCATGCTCCAGCAGCAAAACATGGTCGGCACTGCGCGCAACCTCCATACTGTGTGTCACAAGCAACATCGCGGAGTTTTCAGTTTTAACAAGACCTTCGAGCAGTTGTAAAACAATCCGGCCACTTTTGGCGTCAAGGTTGCCGGTGGGTTCATCGGCCAGAATCAGTGCCGGTTTATGGACTAGTGCCCGGGCAATGGCCACCCGCTGTTGTTCTCCACCGGACAAGCGATCCGGGTAGTCATCGCCTCGTCCGTCCAGTCCGACAGCACTCAGCAACTCAAGGATGCGTGGAGTTTGCGTTTTCAACGTAACTCCGGCCAATGCTAACGGTAACGCTATGTTGTCATACACACTTAGCGTCGGTATAAGATTGAATGCCTGATAGATAAAGCCAATCTGCTTACCGCGCAACAGGGTACGTTGGTGATCATTCAGCATTCTCATGGACTGGCCGTTGAGAATGACATTGCCTGTGGACAGCGGCTCAAGCCCGCTGATGAGATTGAGAAGTGAAGATTTGCCTGATCCACTGCGGCCGATGAGAGCAACAGTCTTCCCTGCGGCTACGTGTAGAGAGGCGTTGTCAAGGATGCGGGTCTGGCTTTGTCCGCTGGTATATACATGGCTGAGTGCATCAACCTGTATTGCAGGTGTTGGTGCAGTGTTTGTCAATGACTGGAATCCACGAAACGCTTGATGTCTTCCCATAAGGATGCCGCCCCGGCTTTACCCAACATTTTTTCAAAATGCTTCGGATGCACGTAGGCCAGATCGTGCAGCGTTTTGGCATGATAACGTTGCGTAAGTGGCTCAATTCCCTCGTCAGGCACACATGCTGACAACGGAGCGTCGAGAAACTTTGGGTGCCAGCCGACCCGGTTGTAGAAAGCCAGTACGCCCTCCGTGCGAGCGATGGCAATGCCTTGCAACGGTGGCGATAGTTGCGCAAAAAACTGACCGTTGACAACATCATTGTCGAAGTCGATATCAGCCGTAACATCCGGCTTTATGCGGGCAATGCTGTCAAATACATCTCGTTTGATGCGTCGTTCGAGAGCGCCTGATGCTTCCGGATCTACCAGATGTGCAGCGGCGCGTATGGGGTCGGGAGTCGAGTTGGTCATTAAGAGCTGTCTTTGGTATTTATACGTAGTATACGAAGTTGATGACGCAAACACTCACTTTGGCCTCATGAGCGGCAAATCTAGCCATCCGACATTCTATACGCTCTTGCAGCGCCGCCTGCACTGGTTGGTCATTGTCCTGCTAATGGGGCAATGCATCATTACCTTGAATGGTCGTTTGCCGCTCGGTTGCATATAGTTGGCAAGAGGCTACTTTTTGCGTTGATTGCCTTGCTTGTGACTGGTGCACTGGTAAATATGAGACAAGGCAGCACGGTTTTACGTCGTATGATGGGCAGAAACAGCACGCCTTGATGCGATAGAATGGAGGAACGGATGTTTTCGGCCGATAGATGCCTGTTGCTGGATAAAAATCCGATTCGAACAGATAATGATGCTCTGCATCCGAACAGAACATTGAGATAGAGAAAGTGGAGAAAAATGTATGAGTGGTGCCACCGATAGCGGTATGGTCAAGATTATGGGCATTGTCATGGGCTGCCTAACCGTATTTGCTCTGGTTTGTGTATTTGCCGCACGCCTACTGGGGATAGGTGACGATGATTCGTCTGACACAATGATGCGTAACGCGTTAATTCAGAGGATCCAGCCGGTCGCCGCAGTTCGTACGTCCGCAGATGACCTCGTGGTAGCGGGCTCTGAAACAGCGATGGACGATACCGCAGTCAAGAGCGGCGACGAGCTGGTCAATGGCGCCTGTGCTGCCTGTCATGTGGCGGGCGTTGCTGGTGCTCCCAAGTTGGACGATGAGAAGGCCTGGGCCGAGCGGCGTGAGTTGGGGCTTGACGCTCTTGTAGCCAGCGTCATCAACGGCAAAGGTTCGATGCCTGCACGCGGTGGCAGCGATTATAGCGATGAGGAAATCCAGCTGGCTGTGCAAACAATCGCACTGTTTGAAGTTGACGATTCAGAAGCAGCCCCTGCGTCTGAAGAGACTCCGGTGGTGGCTGATGAGACTGCCGCTCCCGAAGAGGATGCAGCCGCCCCCGACGAAGCTGACGCCGATGAAGACGCTGCCACGCCTGCGGAAGGTGAGCAAAACAGCGCTGCAGACAATGCAGAGCAGGCTGTCGCAGTCGTAGCCGATGAGTCTGAAGGCGAAGCGGCCGTGACCGCGTTGGTGGTTGGTCAAGTGCCTGATGGTATGACAGACAACATCAAAGCTAATGTTGATGGCGTCTGTGCCAGTTGCCACCTGGCAGGTGTGGCGAATGCCCCCAAAACTGGAGACAAGGCTGCCTGGCAAGAACGTGCCGACAAAGGCCTGGCGGCACTAACCTCGTCCGTCATCAATGGTTTGAACGTCATGCCAGCGAGGGGCGGATCTGCATTGACCGACGAAGAGATACCGATTGCTATTCAGTATTTAATGAGCAAGTAGCTCTGGCGCGTATTCTCTGAGTTACGGCTGAGTTACGGCTGAGTGTCGGCTGAGCTTTCAATAGGGAGATCACGTTAAAATTCAAGGGCGCTCAAGTAGCGCCCTTTTGCATCTATCACAACTAATCCCGGTAAAGTGTTGTGTCCATTGAAATGGGTGTTGGATAACGTCGAACTATCCAGAAAGAGCTAGCAACGAAACTCAAAATAGTGGCGCTTTGCATCAACGCTGACGCTTCATCCGACATGAGCTGTAGTTCTGTGGCGACCACCACAATCAATAGTGAAAATTCACTTATTTGACCCAGGCGGGCACCCGTCTCGTTAGCCATCTTCGCCTTTTCCTGCTCTCTTTCTAAAAGCCAGCGAAAAACAAAGGGTTTGACCATGACCGACACGGCTGCAAGGATCAGCGCGGGTACCAGAATCTGACGCAGTGAGCCTACGTCAAAGCCTGCACCAAGAGCAAAAAAGAACATAACGAGAAAGAAGTCTCTAAGTGGCCTGAGACTGTCAGCGATGAATCGTGAAACCGGGCTCGTTGCAAGGGTTACTCCTGCCACAAACGCACCTACCTCGTGCGAAAGGCCAATGAGCGTGGCAAGTTCTGCCAGCCCGAGACACCAGCCAATGGCAACTAGAAAAAGGTACTCCTGTATTTGGTTAAAACGTAGAAAGAGCCTCGTCAGAACTCTTGTGGAAACCCACCAGGCCATTGCCGCCAGTGCAGGGAGTCCGACGAACAGAATAAGTGTTTCGGACCAAATCGTGTTCTTGTTGCCCAATCCTTCTAATCCGAGTAACACTAAAATGGCCAACATATCTTGTAACAAGAGGACGCTGACGATGATCTCTCCCATGCGCTGATGATGCAGAGCGCTTGTTGGTAGAAGCTTCAAGGCGATAATGGTGCTGGAGAACATCATCGCAGCCCCGACAAGCAAACTGTCAATGAGTGAAAAGCCGAAGACTGACGCCACGATAAAACCTATCAACGCAAAGGCGAACGAGCTTGCAGCCGTCACGACCATTGCTTCACGAAACAGTTTTTTGAGATCCTTGGGTTCCAGGCTAAGGCCAAGCAGAAAAAGCAGGAACAGTATCCCGATGTTCGCTATATCAGCGATAAGCGCGGGATTGGAAACCATGTCTAGTGCGTAGGGACCCAGTAACGCGCCGAGCAGGATGTAGGCAATCAGAAGTGCCTGCCTGGCATACAGGGCAAGGGTTGCGATAAGCGCCGCACCTGAGAAGACCAAAAACAGGGAGAAAATAATAGAGGCGTCGTGCACGGCAGTTTGGGCATCCTGAGATTCTTAGTGCCTACGTTAACACTAAGTCAACCCCAAGCCGATCTCGCAAACCCGATGTGTCAGGGGTGGCTGATCATCATTTTTATCCCGTTAACGTTTGCAAATGACGCAATGCAGGTTATTCTTGCTGGCTGATTAGCCCAGGTTCAGGCACTTTTTAACTGACATGTCCCAGATCATAGAGTTCGTAGGAAACCACACCCTGCTGTTTATAGCATTTCTCGTCACTTTGGGGATGCTGGTTTACACAGAATATATGCGTTTAAGCACGGCTAATACTGCCCTTACGCCGTATGATGCCACTCAGAAAATGAATTCGGGCGAGAGCGTATTTCTCGATGTACGCGATGAATCGGAGTTCAAAGGTGGGCACCTCCTGAATGCGCGCAGCATGCCGGTAAACAAACTAGCTGAACGAATGCATGAAATTGAGAAACTGAAAGAGAAGGATATCGTCATCTATTGTGACAACGGAATGCGGGCCAGTCGGGCGGTAGGAAAACTGAAGAAAGCTGGTTTTTCTCAACTATTTACTCTTGCCGGTGGGTTGGCTGCTTGGGAAAAGGCTAATCTGCCCACAGTTACCAAATAATAAAACGCGATACCTATCCAGCTCAAATGAACGATTCCAACGCCGAATCCCCGAAATCCATCGTGATGTACGAATCAGACTGGTGTGGCTTTTGCCGAGCCGCCAAGCGCCTTCTGGCGGCTAAAGGCTGGGAATATGAAAGCCGGTTGGTCGATGGTGACGCGCAGCTTCGAGAAGAGATGACTGCCAAAACAGGACAGACCTCGGTGCCGCAGATATTTTTTGGTGAACGTCACATTGGTGGATTCGACGACATGGCGGCGCTGGAGCAAGATGGTGAGCTGGATGAAGTCTACGAAAGCATCGGTGCGTAGCCAATCATGCTTTGGTAGTTGAGTTAATCACCGGTGCCAACCCGGCGGTTAGTAAATATGTTTATATGATTTTTACGACGCACATTTTCCGAAAGTGATTGAAAATACAACTGTAGACAACAAGCATGGCAAACGAAAACAAAAACGAACAAGCACCTGAAGCGGCGAAGACCGAGGCGGCGAAGACTGAGGCGCCGGCGCAGGTATTCAAGATTCAGCGTGTATACCTCAAGGATGTCTCTTACGAGTCACCACAATCGCCGAAGGTCTTTGTCGGTGGTACCTCTTGGCAGCCCAACGTATCATTACATCTGAATACCGAGAGCACAAAGCTTGAAAATGATATGTATGAGGTTGTTCTCACGGTGACGGCCACCGTCAAGCTTGCGGAGGAAATTGCGTATCTGACAGAAATCAAACAGGCCGGACTGTTTCTGGTCAAGGGTTTCGAGCCCGCACGTCTTGGGCCAATGCTAGGTAGTTTTTGTCCGAATCTATTGTTTCCCTTTGCTCGTGAAGAGATAGCATCGCTGGTACAGAAGGGTGGTTTCCCGCAATTATTGCTTGATCCTGTCAACTTTGATGCGCTGTACGCTCAGCACGTCGAGGCGGCCAAACAAAACGCCCCTGCACCTGATACATCTCAATAGTTATGCTCTAGCGCGCTTAGGGCTGGGGATAGAATAAAAGTGCATGGATAGTAAGAGATGTGATTTTATTTCTTAGGCTTTTTTTCTATCCAAGTCCAGGAAAGCCGAGCTGTCTTAATGCTTCGAAAGCGACGATCGCGACAGCGTTGGATAAATTCAGGCTGCGACTATCGCTTTTCATCGGTACCCGGATTGACGTGTGGATACGATCGTCGTTCAGCAGATTTTTCGGGAGCCCTCGGGTCTCCGGACCAAATAGCAGAACATCGGATGAGTTATATTCTGCATCGCAGTAGGTGCTAATGCCTCTAGTGCTAACAGCAAAGACGCGGCGATTACTGTCTGGTACATCCAGAGAGCTTAAACAGGCATCAATGTCTGGATGGATAAACACACTTGCTGATTCGTGATAGTCCAGCCCAGCACGTCGCAGAGCCTTTGTATCCATCGAAAACCCAAGCGGTTCTACCAAGTGTAATTGCACTCCGGTATTAGCGCAGAGTCTAATCAGGTTCCCGGTGTTGGGCGGGATTTCCGGCTCAAACAGTACTATGTGTAGAGCATGTAATTTTTCTGGCACTATGCGTCCATTGAAGGGTAATAGCCCTGACTTTAACCGTTGTTTGCTCTGGTGGATACAATATGGCTGTATCTTTGTCTTCAACCGCTAGTATATTGACTCGTAACCTGGTGCCTTGCACATTAGAACTTGCTGCATGCGCCAAACCGAACTATCGTAACTGCTCAAGCGCGGGCGGATGGCATCCTCGTTGCTGACATAAATGGGACATGGTCTATTCGCTGAACTACTAAGCTCTGGCATGAATCACAACGAACAACGTGTCGATTCTGGACGACGACTCTATTATTCCTCGTCTCAGGGTCCGTTTTACAACGCCAACAACATTTTTATGTTTTATGGTGGTGCCAACCGTGGCAAAATTGTAGAAAGCGTTATTCGAGCAGTTCGTCAGCATGAGCCTATAATTCATGTTCACGGGGAGGCGGGTAGTGGCAAGACCATGCTGTCTCTTGTTATCAGCGACAGGATCAAGCACAGGTTTCATACCATGCGCTACGATCTGCCGGAAATCAGTGCTGGCAAACTGCTGCGTCATCTGCTTATAGAGCTTGTGCCGCAAAGCTCGGATCTTATCTCCTCAGAACAGGCGCAAGATGGCGCCGATCGAGAATCTATTGACAAAGCCTTGGCTTGCGTACAGCAACAACTCGGGCAGGTACGTCATTCACTGAACAACAAACCTTTTATTCTGTTCATCGATTCCAAAGGCAAGCTGAATGCTGAGGCGCTGGAGGTTATAGAGCGGCTCTGCGCGTTTCGCGTAGATCACGAGCACATCGTTCATTGTGTCGTTTTTCATACGACTGCCAGTAATGCAGAACGTTATGCAGCGGTAAGCGAAACACCCTACCAGTCAAAAAATCATTTCTGGTTGCGTCGATTGACACTGATCGAGATTAATGAATATCTACGACATCATATGATGTTGTTCGATTTCAACCGTCGCGAACTCTTTACTCGCGAGATGGCTTACTTTATAGCGGATCGATCAGAGGGTGTGTTCAAGTCAATCAATACATTGGCCCGTAATGCATTTACCATTGCAAATCTTGAGGAGGCAGATCGTTTGTCAATCTCGCATTTGCTCATGGCTGGCCTGCCTTTGTCAAAAAAGCCTCAGTCGACTGCTGAATTTTTTGCCTGTCATCGACGTGCCGTTGTCGTAGTGACAGGGTCTTGTGCTCTGGCGTTGATGGGACTTACGCTTTTCTTAATAGGCTAAAGCAGGTCATCGATTTGCTTGCATGATCCACTTTGGGGTGTGCCTGACAGGCAACTATCTGACCGTAATTTCAAGCTCTTCGGTATCAACGAGAACGCTAGCTGGCTCAATTCCCAGTTCTGCTCCTACAACCAAAGTTTTCGGAACATACCGCACGAGATATGTTCCCGGAAGATCAATTGTGTAGTATTCGTCGAGATTGATCGTCTGCACCAGTGTCTCGTCAGGACCTATCCACATGATGTTATCAGCTACTAAAGGTGATCTTCTAGCCTTAATGCCGGTATAGGGCTGTATCTCATCATCAAGCAAGACCTCGAATACATCCGCTTGTATCGGTTGCTCGAAAGCTGTGTCGATGGGGAGAAAGGGGAGCTCCATGCTAGTAGCGTTTTTCAAAGTCATCATCAACATAACTGCAGTGCTCGCAACTACCGCCTGCCGTTGGAACATTATCGTCAGGAACAGTATCGGTATTGCTACCATCGCCGATCATCGGTAGTGTGGGTTCGTTGTTCGATGCAAAATAGGTGTGGTTGTCTGCGTTGTTCAACGCGTCAATGGTTGAGTTGTCAGCCAGAGAGGCTGAAGCTGAAGCACCGTATGCCAGATCGTCCGTTTGCCTATACGCAGCAGGTGAGAGAGCTCGTGCACTATGGTCGCTGCACGATCCTCGTCTGAAAATCGGTTTTCGTCAAAAAACAAGGGGCAAAGGTTGATGTCTTCGCGAAGGAATGGCTGAACATAGGCAATAGTTGAGCTACTTGAGCAATTTTTGCGGACTGCAGCGATAGACTATGGATTCATTCGTCAGTACGGATGCCATCCGTTCATATATCGACGAGACCAAACCATAGTTTGGTGGCGTGTACAACCCGAACCATGTTATATATCGAGGTGAGGTCTCTCGGTTCTGTACTGGCGTGCTCTGAAGGCTTTGTAGGGACTCGTTGGAATAACTTCGCCAGAAAACGTCGCGGCTTCTATTGCTTGCTGCTGAACTGCTGTGCAGTTATCGAACCGGGGTTGCTGGGCTCTTGGTTCAAAGGCTAAGGGTTCGGCCGTCATGTCAAACTCGATAGATACTGTATCGGTTCTCAGCTTGTTGTCTGATCGACTAGAGCGACGCTTGCGCGCATCGCGCCAGTGTCTACCATTCAAACGTGCCTGCAAAACTTACACGGTAGGCGCCGTCTACCGCGACCTGATAACAGTTGGTAATGTCGGTTTCAGCTTGAAGAGATTCTGATGGTGCTATTTCGATAACACGGCTCGCGTCAACAGGTAGTTGACGATACACAGGTCCGATATAGCGGGCCTTTGGTGGATTAAAGCCCGCCTTGCCAGCGGGTATGATGCGCAGAATGTCTCCGCCGGGGACATCATCAAACGGCGTCCCATCACGCAGCATTTTTTAGGGAAGTTGCCATCGTTGATGAATTCGAGGATCACGGATGATGGCTGCGAACCCTGTGACATACGATTACTGTATGTTTCAGTTGCCTGAGCGTTTCGGCTTACATTTTTTTCTGCAGGCACTATTCCGCTGGGTAAAATTGATAGAGTATCGCTAGCAGCTATAGATGCGCCCGATTACAGCGGTAGTATCAACGCTAATATCGCGTTAAAAGACGGGGTTCTCTTGCCGCTTTCAAAACCGCTATGTGGCTTTGTATGACGATTCAGGTTTGTGTTTTTATCTTCCATGTTAACTGTCTTGTCCGTATACGATGATTTTTTGGGTCCATGTTCAGACCGATTTACTTGCCGTAATTTACATCTTCAGTCGATATGTCCGATTACATCTTGAATTGCAATTACCTTTTTTGCAAGTACTGTAGGCCAATCTCTCTGCGAGAGCCATTCGAAAAATTTAGCCGACCGATCCATGGCAGTTCAAAGGCCACGACTAACTAATATGGAATATCGACGATTCTGTGATAAAAACAACCTGTTGCGAGAAATCAACAGACATATGATTATTCTTTGGTTGTCAGCTTTGAAAGTCAAGCATAGGGTTTAGCGGACTTCTGGAAGGGCTGAATCTGTCTAATCTTTAAAATTGTCTACATAATGAAGATATTATGCCGAATACCTCGACCCTATCAAAATTACTGTCGACAGTTACCGCAACCCGTTGCAATAGTCAGTCATCGCGTTGTAGCATTCGCCACAGTCAGTCCAGACTTGCTGGTCAGAAGAAAGGTGATGGGGCCATAGCTGCGTAATGGAATCGTGGTTGGTCCAGGCAGCTTTGTCATCAGGACGATGGCAGGTCGTTTGACTAGAGCCTTTTGACAAAATACGAACAAATGGAGTTGTTCTTGAATCTTCTTAGAAGCTTTTCGCGTGTTCGCCATCGGCGCGCGCACACTAGACCCAAATTCACTGCCCGGGTATCCAGCATTGCGCGCGGTGTGTTTTTGAGCAGCGCAGTCTTCATTCAAGGTTGCGCGTTCGAGCTTGCAGCCTTACCCGATTCATCGTTTGGCACTCACTCCACTACGCATGCCAGCGAAAGTGCCTGGCCAGCATCACGTTCTAAATCTGTGACTGATGCCCTGCCAGGCACCGTTCTATCTGTGCAATCGTCAAAAGCAACCGCTACACCTCGATCCTCACTGGAGAGCAGCACCGATAGGCTCCTCGACTCTTATTCGAGTTTATCCAACGACGATGTCGGGACAGATCGCGCCGATGTGGTGCAACCCCGACGCGGTGGTATGGATGAGACTGATCAAATAGATAGTCGCAAGCAACTTGATTCATACTCTATAGAGGCTGTGAGCACGTCAGTGCATGCGTTGCTGTTTACGCTGGCCAGTGATGCAGGCTTGCAGTTAGCGATCAAAGGTAAGCTGGATGCGAGAGTAACAGTCAATAGTGTCAGGCAACCGTTGGAAAAAATACTGACATCGCTGGCAGAGCAGGCAGGTTTTGCGTGGCAATTACGTGCAGGTACTCTCACCGTCTGGGGAGGGAAGGCTTTTAGTTTCAGCTACCCGATCAATTATTTAAATATCCACAGAAGTACACAAAGTAGCGTTGGACTGGCTACTCAGGTCGGTACCATCAACGCGACTGACGATAGTGGCACCTCGATTGCCAACAGTTCACAAACACGGGTAGAAAATACCAGTGAGCATCACTTTTGGGATTCCTTGGCTGTAGACGTCGAAAATCTGCTGTCTCATCATCCAGCTGATGGTTCTGATGCCGGAACCAGATTTTCCGTTAATCGCGAAGCGGGTTTGCTGACACTTTACGCAAGGCCAGATGTGCATAGAGACTTGCAGAGCTATATATCCCTTCTGCACAGCAGCACGCAGCGTCAGGTACTGATTGAGGCGACAGTCGTCGAGGTGGCATTATCCGAAAATTTTGATGCTGGTGTGGATTGGCAAGTGCTGGCAAACGGAATCAGCGGTGTTAGCGCCGCACAGATTCTCGTCGGTGCTCCGCTGGCAGCAGCAGAAACTGTTAATCGTATTGCTGCTCCTGCGGGGCTTGTCAGTCTTGTGCAGCAAGGTAGTAACAGGGATGTTCAAGCGACACTTAGCTTACTTGAGCAGTTCGGCGACGTCCGGATTCTATCAAGACCACGCATCATCGCCCTCAACAATCAATCATCGGTATTGAAGGTCGTGGACAATCGCGTCTACTTCACTGTCAATGTACAACGACGACAAACTGAGGAGCGGGACGAGATTGTCACTGAAACTGAAATCCACACAGTCCCTGTCGGTCTGGTAATGAACGTTACCCCTCAGATAAGCGAAGAGGGCATGGTCATGCTTAACGTACGACCCACATTGTCACGAATTCTTGGCTTTGTTGACGATCCAAACCCTGAGCTTGCGCTGGCTAATGTACGTAACGGCGTACCGGAGATACAGGTGCGGGAAATGGAGTCCATGCTTCAGGTACGTAGCGGAGATGTTGCAATCATTGGCGGATTAATGCAGGAAACACAAGCAGACACTGATGCGCGACTTCCGGGTTTGGGCGCACTGCCGGTCATCGGACGACTGTTTGCCAGGCAGAGTCGTGAACGAAGGCAGACTGAACTACTGATTGTGCTACGCCCAACGGTACTGGATGATGAAAATCCCTTGAATCGGCCTCGATCATGAATGCCGCCCATCATGAGTTTCCTGAACACCTTGACCTGCAAGAACTTATCTCTTGTCCTGAGGCACTTGCCTGCCTGAGTGAAGATATCGCCAGAAGACTAGGTATGTTGCCGATTGCCATTAGCGAATCGGCAGGTTGCAAGGTGTTGATAATTGCGTGCAATGACGTAATGGCTGTGGATCAGCACGAACGCGTCGCCATGCATATTGATCCAAAATATTGTTTGCAGTTTGTTGGCAGTCCTCAATCACAGTTAAGTCCAGCTATAGAATCTTGCTATCGGGAAGGCGCATCGCTGGATACATTGCTCGCGCTTGCAAACAGGCAACTTTCCGTCGGTTCAGAGAAACCGTTGAGTGAGCAGTTTCCGATACTACTTGTCAATGCGCTCATACGGCAGGCAGCACGAATGCGCGCCTCCGATATTCACCTATCGCCTGAGTTTGATTCTGTGCAGATTCGTTTTAGAGTAGATGGTGTATTACTTCACTACGCAGCTGTGCACAAGTCGCTACTCAATAGCTTGCTGGTGCGATTAAAAATTATGGCGTTACTTGATATTGCGGAGACACGCTATCCACAGGATGGTCAATTTCGACGCCTCATTGATGCGCATCCAATTGATTTTCGAGTATCGACTTTTCCTACCGTGGCTGGTGAGAACACAGTTCTGCGATTAATCGATGCAAGCATGCGGTTAGATTCACTAAAAGCGCTTAATCTACCGACATCGCTGACAGAAAGACTTTCAACTTTGATGCATAGCCCGGATGGGCTCATAGTGGTCTGTGGTCCTACCGGTGCAGGCAAGAGTACAACCTTGTTTGCACTACTGGATCAAATTAACAAGGGTGCATTAAACATTATGACGCTGGAAGATCCCGTCGAGCATCGTGTATCCGGTATACGTCAAACAACGATAGATGCCTCGCGTCAGTGGGGATATGCTCAGGGTTTACGGGCTTTGCTCCGTCAAGATCCTGATGTCGTGCTTGTGGGGGAAATCAGAGATCCTGAGAGTTGCGAGATGGCTTTGCGTGCTGTATCAACCGGACATCAGATATTGACAACTGTCCATGCCAGTTGTGCCCACTCAGCACTGCATCGTTTGCGCGAATTAAACGCTGATGGTGAAGCCCTTGGACTGGGACTTGTAGCCGTGCTTGCACAACGATTAATAAGAAAAATTTGTACATCCTGCCACGCTGTAGACGCCACATGTGGTGCCTGCCATGGCACAGGGTTTAGTGGTCGACAGGTCATAGTGGAATTGTTGGAAATAACAGCCGACATCAAGGCATTATTGGTTGCTGCGGCCAATATCGATGAGATCCGGGAGACGTCAATGAATTCCGGTTTTGTAGATATGCGTGCACAGGCGATGACGATGGTCGCCGCTGGAGAAACAAGTACGGAAGAGCTTTACCGGGTTTTTGGATCTTAAACCTTTTTAGGTAATCAATGATGTGCGTGCTTGTCCACAAGGAGGTGGAAAACATGTTTCAAATAATTTACAACATGATGTCGTTCAGCAATCAGGAGCCGAAGCGCTCTGATACGGCGTTGGCCTTTTTTCAGCTATCTCGTGTGTTGAGTGCCGGAGTGAGCCTCTCCGGTGCGCTTAATGACTTGGCATCTATTGACGGTCCCGGTCGTAGCCAACGAGTCTGGAAACGAATTGCGCTTAGTGTCAGCTCCGGAAAATCTCTATCGGATGCGATTGATGCCACACCTATCGCTAAAGATAGAATGATTATTGCTTTGCTCAGGGCAGGTGAGGCTGGAGGCGAGCTACACGCGGCCTGTGATTCGATCTACCACTACCTTGAATGGCATATGGGGCTGCGTCAGCGGTTATACACCTTGCTGATTTATCCGTTGTTCTCTCTAGGTGTGCTTGTGATTGTTGTCGGATTTCTTTTCGTATCGGTGGTGCCTTCAATGAGGGGATTCCTGCTGTCATCGGGGAGTGTTCCGGAATGGCACACCCTTGCTCTCATCGGTTTATCGAGTTGGTTCGCACAGTACTATTTAGTAGCATTATTCGCGATTGGGGGCGTCGCATTTTTTGTTGTTATTGTGCTTGTTTCCAGTCCAGGGGTGCGTGTTGTCTGGGATACATGGATGCTCAAAATACCTCTATTAGGGAAGCTGATTGTCGATTTGACCCTAAGTCGATATTCACGATGTTGTGCACAGCTGTATACCAACGGGGTGATGTTGGAATCATCCATGGAGTTGGCGGAAGGAACGGTTATGAACGAGTCGCTACGCGCAGACTTGTCAAATGCGAGAACCGCAATTACTCAGGGAGCAACGCTTGCGCAAGCCATTAGAGATGTACCAATTGTACCTCGATTATTTGCCAGGCTTGTCGAAGTGGGAGAAGCTACCGGGGAGCTGGCAGAGGTGCTGGTACAGATAGGCGAGCATCAAAGCAGCGCTGCCGAAGTATCCATAAAGCGAATGGAGCAAATGATTGGACCACTGTTGTTGATGAGCGTGGGTGCGATGCTTTTATGGATCGTCATATCAATTCTTGGTCCTGTTTACAACATGGCCATTGCGACAGTGGTCGGTGTGTCATGAATAACTCAGAAAAACGTATTACAAGTAACTTGCAAACGCGAACCGTTCTTGTTCTGCAGGGTGAAAAATCTTTCTGGTTTAAAATAGTTAACGCACAGATAGTTGATGGTTATAGCGAACACATTTCTGATGAAGGTGATGATTGCCAGCTACTTTGTCCCTGGTTACAAGAAAATGATGCTTCAAGTTCCTGTCTGGTTGAGCTGATACTTGATACCACTCTGGATGAAGTAGACAGAGTGGGAATCGAAGTAAGTAAAAGTAGTGTGATCAATGGCTATCGCAGGTTTTTGACAGTGGCTCGGCTGCACAAAGATTATGCGCAAGCGACTATCTACGAGCTGTCTGGGCTGCGACAGAATAATGTTGCTTCAATGATGCATCATGCCATTCCTGAGCGCTGGTCCATGTGGCTTTTGCAGTTACAGAAAAGATTAATAGTGTTTCATCGTGTGACGACTGGCAGCCAGTTGGCTGCACATTGGTCCAGACGTTGGACGGAGCATAAACTACTTGTTATGCATGTTGCGCAATACGAGAGGCATCTGTTGGTTCAACGCGGCGCTGTGTTGTTTTTGCGAACCGTACCGACAGTTTCACGGGATGAAAATCCGACGTCGGGAAGTGCAGAACCTGTCCAGTCTTTGATAGATCAAAGTATCGAGTATTTACGCAGTAATGATTCTTTAAACATCGAATCTGTTGCTGTGGTAAAGCCTTACTCCTTTGCTTTTCCCGCCGCTAGTGAATTGGTGGTGCAGGAAGAAAACTCTTACTGCCCTGTCAATGGTCCAGATAGCACCGAGAAGAGTTGTCGTACGCTCGACAAGGGATCAACATACATCTTAGTCTCAATGCTGCTGGAGCAGGCTTTTGAGCTTGACCCAGACCCAGACCCAGACCTGAAAGGTACTGATGTCCTCTGTGACGCAGCTAAACTCCCCGAGGTGATGCAGCCGGGTCATCGTATGCTGGCCGACTCGATACGATCACGATGCAAGCCTTGGTACGGCAGACCTCACTCTAGCTCAAGACGTGCTTCGGAAAAAAAATGGTTATTACGCTGCTCGGCTTTACGTAAATTAAGTGCTCTGGAACCCTCCTTGCAATATGTGAACTCAGCATATCGCCTGGTTCTTGTCCGGCGTGTATCGATGGTATTTGTATTTATAGCAGCCATCTCGCTATGTACTGCACTGTTGAGTGGCTTAGCTGGCAATCGCTTGATACAGAGTAATCAAATACAACAGGCTGCAATAAAGACGGCAGAATCAGATATATACAGTCGTGCTGGTTCTGTATTTTCTCAGCCGCAAATTACTGCAGATTCTCTATTTATAGCAGATAGTTTATCGGGTTTGTCATTTTCAAAGCCAGAGAAATTGCTTGAGGATATAGCAACTGCCGTGACTCGCGTTGCGGGTGTTGAGCTGGATCAGCTGGTATGGA
>Ga0209828_1000020_pt1 | contig 120082 bp, 111 predicted proteins | sample MaitaG_FD_187429 | JGI IMG/M metagenome (GOLD analysis project Ga0209828, IMG submission 187429) | Marine algal microbial communities from Maine, USA - Maine_Asex2 metaG (SPAdes) (version 2) | ecosystem: Host-associated > Algae > Red algae > Unclassified | place: Maine, USA | collected 2015-01-05
ATACTTTTCAACCAGCCCGACAAACGGAAGTTGATTGAAAGCATATCTAGCTTTATCGGTGAGACTCAGCTTTTGATCAAGAGACATGGCGCTAAATCGTCGGGCATGAAATTCACGGCATTGAAAATCTGTTTTTATCGACAGTCTGGTTTCAATATAACCAGCAAGACTTGTGTTTCTAGCTAATGTTGATCCAAAATTAGATGTGTTCTGCTTCGCTTCGAATGTATACGCAGAAGCTATTCGATCAATGGGATGCCTGATAAATATTATTGGGAAGATATCAATACCTTCTATTTCAGGTACAGGAAGTTCTGCGGTATGAGATGAAAAGCAGACAGCAGTCTCAGCAGAATTGATCCAATCAATTGCAGCCTTGGAATTCTGGACAGTGCCAACTGGAAGTTCTCTCGTAACCCATTGGTCTGATGCTAATGCCTTTTTGAAAGCACCATCCAAAGAAGTACCTGCATTTTTAAATAAGTGGTAATGAAGAATAATCTTTCTGACGCCCTGTGCAGCAGCGCCGCTTTTCTCCGCGCGTTCTATCTTAATTCCATTGTTCATTATTTGCTGTTGTCTTTTCGTCGAATTCTTATCGTCAATCCTGATTGAGTCACTGAACGCTGGGCTAGTAAGTTTCCAACCACGACAACACACATGCTCTAATTAACAACGTTCGTGCTTGGTTGATTAAAGAGCATTGTTCGAGTATCTGCAGGATCCAGCTCAACATAAGATAAGACATCTGCCATACGTGAAATACCCTTTTCAAAGCTGTATTCATTGTTAACAAGCGCATTCGAATTCTCTGCCAGTTTATTCCATGATTCTTCATTCCTATAGAGATTTATAATTGAATCACACCACTGTTCAGTAGACTCCGCAATGAATGTACTATGACCATGAGTCAGCCCGGTTGCTTCAGCCGCTACCGGAGAGAGAACCGTTGGAATTCCATGCGCGATACTTTCCAACACTTTTCCCTTTATACCTGCACCAGAAAGTAAAGGCGCTACAAAAACACGGCAAGTATCAAAAACATCAGAAAGTTTTTCAACATAGCCTTTGACGATGACGTCGTCGCATGCAAGTTCTTTCACATCATCAGTTACACGGCTGCCATAGATGTGAAACTCTATACCGGGCTGTGATATTCTCAATTGCGGCATTACATTCTTGACAAAATGTTTAACCGCTTCCCTATTTGGAGGGTGACCATATCCTCCAAGAAAAGCAATACCACTTCGCTCTTTAAAGGTTACGGATGACCTTCGATTGTGAAGTACCCAAGGGCACTTGAATACATTCTCTTCCGACAGATTATGCGATGCTATGACTGAATGTTCTGTTTCGTTGTAAGAAAGCACAGCATCCACTTGTCGCATAACTGATAGTTCCCGTTCGCGCGTCTGGACCGGTGCTTCCATAGAAGTATCACCCGCTTGTAATGCTGCACGCAACTCACGCAGAAAATGCAGATCAGCATTGTTGAATATAATTTTCGCATTTGAATACTGCCTCACACGACCAATCACTTGTTCTGCGATATCGTAACGTGTTACATAAACAACATCATAATCGTATCCTCGAGCTTGCAAAAAATCTGTCAAATCTAAATAAAAGGGTGCGTGGATACACTCGACTCCCTTGCGCTGAAGTGCTTCAGTATGTTTTCCCATGTGCGCAAAATTGTTTGGAATAAAGGTCACTTTGCAACCTAGCTCTTGTAGCAGCGTTATTTCCTGTATCGCAGCATAACCACCTGCATCTTGATCGGGACACGGCGTTGCGTAATCAATGACCAATGCCCGAAAATCCACATTGCGGTCCATCATGAGTGAAAAGTTCTGACCTTCAGCTCCATTATTTCGATAGGAGTGCCTCCACTTTGATCGGAACTTTGGAGCGTTCACGCTCTGATAACGTTTTATACCCGTATTGGTATCACACCCGTTACTCATCCCCTCGAAATGTACAACGGTAGATGATGGACAATAGAAAGTTCGGTAACCAGCCTCTCGAACTTTAAATGCCAGATCAGTATCTTCATAGTACGCTGGTGCAAATTCTTCACTGAAACCACCTGTTTCATCCCACACGGTACGCGACACAGTCAATGCAGCGCCTGACAGATAGTCTACCTGACGTGTGTAGTTGTACATAGGATGTTCAGCATTCTGTCCATTACCTATATTCCAGGGTTTTCCATTACTCCAGACAATACCACCAGCTTCCTGAAGTTTTCCATTTGAATATATCAGCTTACTTCCTACAGCTCCTACCTTGTTAAAGCACTTGAACACATCAAGCATTTCGTCTAACCAGCCTTGGGTGACCTCAGTATCGTTATTCAGAAAAACTATATATTCTCCCCTGGCAACTTCAGCGCCACGCTTTGAGCTCATTAAAAAACCGAGGTTCACATCATTCCTTATGTAAATCACGTTTTTTACGATATCTTCTATCTGTGTGGTTTTGTCTGCTGATTTATCATCTACGACAATTACCTCATAAGTTGTAACTTCATTGGCAAGGATCAACGATGCGATACAGTGGTATGTCAGTGCCAGATTGTCATATACCGGAATTACTATACTAACGTCAGGTTTATCCAACGCTGGCAAAAACAATTCCTTATACTCTGTACGATTTGTATATCCCTCAACCAGTACATCATGAGCACGTTTTATATTTGCAAGGCAATCAACATCTAAAACGCCAAAGTGGGATGGTTCCAGGCACTTTTGTAACGCTGCGTAGCGGTAAGCTGCAATCTTGGAAATTGCACTTCTTCGATGTCCGCTAGCCCCATCGCTGATGTATTCCCATGGCGTAAGGATACTAGGCAACGTTTCAATATAGGGTGTAGCAACGGTCAGGTGTCCTTTAATTTTCACTGAGTAAACATGTTGATTGTCATCAAACATGCTTGCAGGCAGGCCAATATTAAACACAAACTGCGCAGGGTTATCGTTTTTGGTACACACCGCTTCTGTCAAGGGGTCACCGTCCACCAAAAGCTCGATATCAAAGCCGTCTACGTCGTGTGGTTGTGAAAGCTGTATATGTCCTGTAACAGAACCACCTTCAATTCGTTCAATGTAAGTTCGAGCAAAAGCGGGTACCGTAACTTCAAGTATCGAAAGCACTGTGTCGCAGTCTAATATTTTCAGTGCCAAGCGGTGTAATTTCCCATCCATTAAAAACTCAGGGGTATCAATGAGAAATCCGAAACCGCCAGTCGCATAACCAGCTTCAACAAGATCAGGACGTTTAAGATTCGCCTCGTCGGTAGCGATAAGTTGATTTCCATCGAATATCTGGAATGAAACCGACTCGCTACAGTGACTGTCTACCACCCATCCAGAAATTTGATGGCCCACAACATGTTCCAGATTCCCATCCTGCTGGCGCGTCACTTTCTCAGGCTGGGCCCTCGAAACATACGTTTTGTGACTGAAATTTAACTTTCGACTTGGCAGACTTACAGCATTCATTTATAGGTATCTCAGTGTACGGCACACAATATAAATACGATGTGCTCGAAACCGAAGCAATTAGTTAGCCAACCTATTCAGCAATCAGGGGATTTTCAGACAGGCACATTCAGGTGAAATTATTCCCTGCTACATTGGACAATAATGTTGCCAATTACCGGTACTGCCCTTCATATCCTACTGAAGGTTTCGAGTCGTTGCAGGCGGCACGTGAGTGGATGACAAGATTTGTCTATTGGTACAACACCAAACATCGTCACAGTGGCATCAAACACGTCACCCCTGAGGAGCGTCATACCGGTGCTGATATCGCTATACTTGAGAAGCGTAAAGCGCCATGCGAAGCAGCCAAGACTCGTAACCCAAGCAGATGGAGTGGCAACACCCGAAATTGGGACCGTATCAATAAGGTGTGGCTGAACCCGGAACGATCAAGTAACGAAAGCACGCAGACTACGAGAAAGACTGCGTGAATTTATTTTGACAACTAGCTTGAAAATCGCCGCTTTAGTTAAACACAGTAATCGATAACTGAATCCACATCCTCGAGGCTAATTGTGTACTCGAAGTCATTTGTCGTATTGCCAGTAGCTCTGCCTTCTCCAAAGATAAATACTGTATTTTGATTACAAGCTGTTCCTACGCCTGCTTGTGCAGGCCACATAGGGCTTGAGTCATCATTATATGAAAGCACTATAGAAGTCTCGACAGATTCTGAAAATGCGCTGAGATGCAACGCTGAGCCGCGTTCACCGGCAAGGATTTTTGTGCTTTGCAACATGTTCATCATGTCCACTAATCCGTACTCCTCTGGTGAAACTATTTCGTAGCCTCTAGTTCGAAATAAATTTTCTACCATTTTTCTATTAGTAAGAAAACGATAGCTTCTACTCCAGTTTGATCTGGAAAAGTATATTTTCGCCGGTGAATGTACATTGGTATCAAGCTTTATATTTTCAAACAGACTTTTACGAAATAGTAGATAATTTGAGTTGTATAACAGATTGCCATGATTAGGTTTATCGCAGAAATACAGGTCTCTTATACCTACAGGATCATCATCAAGAAAGATCGCGCCATCGAATCCATCTATTGTTTTAAAAAAGTGTTCGAATATTCTAAACATCGATTTCGCCCGCTTATGAAATAGACATTTAAATTTTTTGCCTTGTAGCTTTTGAGAATAGAACCAGGCGCGAGGTAAGGTTTGAAAAATCCAGTGGCCAAAAACAGCATCACCTGGTTGAGAACAAAAACAGCAGTTAACGTCAAAATAATCTACAGGTTTTTTCAGTTTTTGTATTATTTTTGGACTGTACAGTGACCCCTTCTTATCAACATAGATCTCGGCAATATGTAATAGTCGAACGCCTCTAAAAGGTATCTTACGCTGAAGCATCCATTGTAAATTTGGCGGAGCCTTACCTATATGTTCCACGTTGCGGAAGGTAAGCTCTACCCCACGATCGTAACTGGTCGCACTATACTGATCACAGTAGAGGGTAAGATCAGATGCAAACGGATTTCCAGTGAGCAAACAATCTGATAGCATTTGGTTCTTTTTAAAATAAGACAAGCAGCTGTACGCCGGGAATCATTCTAGATAAGCGATATTTTGAATAGCACTAAGCAATTGTTAAGCCAACGATCATGCGTCTTATATATCCTAAATACATTTCATTCAGATCATTTATTTTCATCAACAGCAATTGGTACATTATTTGATTATCAACTTAGATAAGACAAGCCTCAAGCCAATGCATAAGTTTAGTATTTTCCAGAGAAAATAGAATGTCAGCTACCACGCCCAAACTCGAAAAAAAACAGACCCCGGCGATACCGAAGGGGCATTCGTCACGCATAAATAATATTATTGAAGTTACAAAAGCAACAAAATATTTAGAAATTGGAGTGGAAGCAGGCAATACGTTTCTTAATGTTTTAGCAAAAAACAAGGTGGCGGTAGACCCGAAATTTCGTATTGATGATGCGATACAAACGGAGATGAAAAAATCAGGCAGTCAATTCTTTGAGGTCACCTCAGACGATTTTTTTAATCAGTGGGATAAAACTATTAAGTTTGATGTCATTTTAATTGACGGACTTCATACGTACTCTCAAACACTTCGTGATTTTACAAATTCCCTATCAGTCAGTCACGAAAAAACGGTATGGGTAATTGATGACGTACTGCCTACAAACTATGCTTCGGTTGCACGTACGCAAATGGAATTTCATCGTATAAAAAACGTAGACCATACGATTCCAAGTGGATGGTATGGAGATACATATAAGATATTGTTTTTTATTCAATCCTACTTTCCATCACTATCAATGCTTTTTTATGGAGGCAGTCGTGGACAAGCGGTTGTATTCCGTGATTCAAAAAATGTGCTATGCCAGGATAAATCAATGAGGCCTTTCGATATAGAAGATATTAGTAATTTGGATTTTGCTGCGTTTCAATTACATAGATCTGAGTATTTTCCTGAACAAACAGAAAGTGAAGTATATGCAGATCTCAGGGAGGTATTCGAGTCTTACTGATTCATGCACTCATAAACCATCTTCACAAAAAGTTATCCGTTTTCCCAAAGTTCTTTATGCAATTATAAACGTCTTTTTTGCGCAACTAAAATAGTAAATAGCCACAAGACTAAAAGAGCTAATAAATTATATTCATATCAGAGTGGTTGGCAATTGTGCGAGTGGGTGGTAAAAAATGAAACTATTATTAATCGGCAATTGCCAGGTAAGGCCTGTTGCTGAATTTCTTCAACTGATCAGCAGTGATATTGAGATTCTAGGTAAGATTATTGTTCATCTAGCCAAAGATTCTGATCTTGAAAAAGATTTGGCACGTTACTCTGAGGCAGATATTATATTAGCTCAGCAGGTTGCAAATACGTATCCTGTAAAGCATGTATCTACTGATTATATAAAAAACAAATATCGTACGAAGGTGGTTACTTGGGTAAACGTGTTTTTTCAAGGTCAAAACCCCGATCTGTTTTATGTCTCAGGTGAAGATGGGAAACGGATTAACGGGCCAACAGATATTTACCATAGCAAAGCATTAATTGATTTGTGGAGCTCTGGCACATCAGCAAAACAAGTACATCAATATAATTACCTGAGTCAGACCACCAGTGCAGAGATGCTACGTGAGCGGGTAAATCGGTCTTTAATCAATTTGGAAAAACGAGAAAATGGTGTGGATATTTGTATGTATGACTATATTGCAGAGAATTGGAAAAGCAAGCCACTCTTTCATACATTCAATCACCCTAACTTGATAACGATGGTTGAACTTTGCAACAGAATCTGCAAGAAACTTGATTTGCCATCTATCGATCAAGATATTCATACTCTTACCGATCGTCTTTCACTTATTGTTCCGCCAAATGAAGAAAATATGACAAGAGAGCTTGGAATGATGTTTACGTTAGAATCCAAAATTCATGGTTTACAGGTTTCGGAAGACCGGACCAAAGCCCTACCGGGAAAACGAGTGATTTATGATTTTTCAGAATTCGTTGAAACAGCATTTAGTTGCTATGACGCCCAAAAACGCTGCATGAATACTCTTAGCTACACACCAGCTTGAGCATACGTTTTTCGTGTTGTAAATCGCTGGGAAAATCGTAGGTTAATTCACATATTAAAGGGGTACGTATAACTGTCATTAAAAGTAGTGGAATATCGATCTCAGGAATACAAATTGCAGTAATACTGAAAATATCTATGCAAACAAGGTTCTAGTGCAATAATGAAAAGTAATTTACAGTATTGGCAAGGCATCTATACCTCTTCTGAGGTGCCGACTTACCCCTCTCAGTTTGCTGTCTTCGTTCAGTCTTGGCTCGGCAGTGAACAATGTAATCTACTAGAACTGGGATGTGGCAACGGCAGAGATTCTATATTTCTCTCTAACGCCGGACACAATGTCGTTGTTACCGATCAATGTATAGGTACCGAACTACAAGAAATCTGCAACGCATCAGAAAATATGAATTTTATTGAAGACGATGTAGTCAATGCTGTAAATCAACTTGAGTCATACATTGATCTCAGTCAGAGAACAGTCGTTTATTCACGATTTTTTCAGCATGCGATTGATGGAAAAAAGGAAAATGAGGTGATGACCCGTCTTGGCAAAAAACTTCCTGAAGATTCGATACTATTTTTTGAATTCCGCCTGGCAGAAGATGAAAATCAATTTAAGGTTTTTGGAACAGATCATTACAGAAGATTTCAATCTGAAAATGATTTCGAAAACCTATTGCACGAAACTGACTTTACTTGCGAGTATCAGTGCAAGGGACAAGGGTATGCACGCTATGGAAACGAAGACCCGATTGTTGGTAGATTCGTAGCTAAACCAGTTGGTAGATTCGTAGCGAAGCCATCTGCAAAGGTTAAGCTACGCATGGTTTAGTTGTGTTTAGTCTCAGTTATTCCTAGTCATTTCGCATGTCCAAATCTTGCGACGTTAAGGTGGATTATGTCAGATCATACTCGAAGAGTGAAGACCCAGTGGAATAGTTATGTCCGGCCATTTGACTCGTTTAGCGATGAGGAAATATCTGGCTTGCTTGGATTCTGCAGCGAATCAACAAAAGTCGCAGAAAAGTTTTCTGGAAAAAAATGTTTCCTCGCTTATGGGGCCTTGTTGGGATTGGAGCGCTCGGGAAAACTGATTCCACACGACTTCGATATTGATGTCGCGATTGATTGTGGTTTGTCTACCAAAGACGAGGTAGCCGAACTCTGCAGAAAACTTATTATCAGATTTCTTGACGCAGGTTATGAGGTAAAAGCAAAATGCTTCGCACAGTTTTTTGTACTACCACCCAAACATGTCAAGCCTAGATATAAAGTTGAATTTTTTGCATCATGGATTGAGGAAGACAGGTTTTACTTATACTTTGCTCTTCCAGGTGTAAACATCGTTGATTCACTTTTTCCGTTGAAAGATGTCGAACTTGAAGGGCATCATTTTCTTGCACCTAAAATTCCTGAAGATTTACTCGCAGCAACATACGGAGAGGATTGGAAAATTCCTAATCCAGAGTTTAAATATTGTATGACCCCCGATAGGTGGGCGCCTTTCACAAGTTTTTTCTTCAGTCGAAATAAGAAACAATGGGACGAGTATTATTCAGAAAAGGGAACTTCTGTGCAGTGCGACGAAGATACGAATAGCGATATCGACTATACGCTTAATCTCCCGAATAGTGATGCCATGTGTATATTAGATATTGGCTGTGGCAACGGCAAAGCAGCTATAGGTCTTGCGAACAAAGGGCATTTAGTGACGGCTATAGACACATCACAGGTTGCGATCGATCAAGCGAATATAATTGCAGATAGAAATAGCATACTTTCATTTAGCGCCGAAGTAGTAAATCTATACGATATTCCAGAGGCTGAGGATTTTAGTTCTAGAAATGAAGGAAAGTTCGAGCTGATAATGGCTAATGATTTAATAAACCACATATCACCTGTTGGTGAGTCAATGATGTTTAGGCTAGCCTTTAAAACACTATCTGGAAATGGGGCGCTTCACATCTCGGTCCCGTCTCACTTACTAGTAGAAAGTAGTCTGGCAGCTATCGCCATAAATCCTGACAAGGCTAGAGGAATAGCATTTTACACAAGAAAGATAAGTATTGAAACACTCGAAAATGTGGCCGAAGAACACGGTTTTTCGTTGGTAATGACTAGTGTCGATAACAGCTCAAATAGTACGAATTTTGGCTTTCAGAAGGTATGCAATGTCAGTGTTTTGCAAATTGCCACGTCTGCTTGAATTCTGATTCGTACCTGCTATTCGAATGTAGCCTGTTTGCCTCACATCCATCATCTACAGAGTGTGGAACACCCCGACAGGCACAATGTTCTTGCATGTACATAAAAACAACTAATCTAACGAAAGGAAATTCCATGCCATCGCTACACGAAATATTCCTCAAGAACGGTGAGAGGCGTATACACAAATGGGTACACTATTTCGATATTTATGAAAGGCATTTTAGAAAATATTGTGGGAAGGCTCCAACTATTTTAGAGATAGGGGTGCAAGGAGGTGGCTCACTGAAGATGTGGAAAGAATATTTTGGATCTGACGCTAAAATAATTGGCTTGGATATACAGCCAAAATGTAAGCAGTGGGAAGAAGAAAATATAGAGATCTTTATTGGTTCACAATCCGACTCCAAGACTATTAATGAAATTATTTCCAAGTACGATATTGATGTTGTCATAGACGATGGCAGTCATGTGATGAAAGACATCAAAGCAACCTTCGATATGCTATACAACAAAATTGATTCTCATGGTGTGTATCTGGTTGAAGATCTCCACACATGCTATTGGCCCAATTTTGGAGGTGGCTTGGGGAATGAAAATTCATTTATCGAATTCACGAAAAAGTGTATAGATGAACTTAATGTTGTTCATTTCAAGGGCGATGATGCTCGAGATCCTTCCGAGTTTACTGCATCCACATCGAGTATCGCCATATACGACTCCATAGTGGTTTTTGAAAAAGCCCCACAAGGCAAACGGCACGCGGTAATTACAGCTCCAATGATTGTTCAAGCTGAAAAGATCACTGGTAGTTAGTTGACCCTGGTGTTGAGTCACGGTTCAGGTCCTGATTTACAAACATCAGAGCATAACCTTGTATAAGTGCTACGGATCGCATAGGTGGTGTCAGTTGAACCCTTTCGTATGTGATGTTTTACTGTAGTGATTTGTCGACGTTTTGAATACCACCTGCTCTCGATGCCTGCGGCATCGTCTATGTAAACGTACTGGGTGATAGTGCTTTTCGATGGGTCAACGGCCACAGAAATTTTCTGATAGCTTAGCTTCGAATGGTGTTTAAGACTGAGTGTCTCAGCGATATTTGAAAGGGATATCCTAGCTGCTGCTACGCTCTGATCTCGGATGAGATTATCAAACAATTAGTGCTGCGTAGCTACCGTAACCGCTTATGGCACAGGCGAGTTCAAAATAGTTAGCTCTCTTAAACGAGCGCTATTAACTAAAGCTTTTACCCGCTAGAGGTTTAGTCAATAACGCTCGTAAAAGGAAAAGCGCCAAAGTTTTAGGGTATCTGGCGCTTCAACCTTCCCTTAGGACATATTGCACGGCATGAGCGCATCAATTGCCTAAGCCGTGTCCGCGGTTGTGATCTTGCCAATGAATTCTTGCTGGCCAGCGTTTATACTAGGAGAAAGGTTGGATATTACGAGTAACACCATGCAGTACCCCACTCAATACGATGTCATCGTCGTTGGCGGCGGCCACGCTGGCACAGAAGCTGCGTTGGCCTCAGCGCGCACGGGCGCAACAACGTTACTGCTCACCCATAATATAGACACCCTAGGCCAAATGAGCTGCAACCCGGCAATCGGCGGCATAGGTAAAGGCCACCTGGTTAAAGAAATCGACGCACTGGGTGGTGCCATGGGCATAGCCGCCGACAAGGCAGGTATCCATTTCCGTACACTCAATTCACGCAAGGGCCCGGCAGTGCGCGCAACCCGCGCTCAATCAGACAGAGTGCTATACCGCTCGGCCATTCGCCAGATCCTCGAAAACCAGCCTAATCTTAGTATCTTCCAGCAAGCGGTAGATGACCTTGTCCTTAGTGAGATCTCAGAGCCAGGCATGGCTCAGGCAACGGTGACTGGTGTTATCACGCAGATGGGCGTGCGCTTTTCGGCCCATACCGTTGTTCTTACGGTAGGTACCTTTCTTGCCGGCAAAATTCACGTCGGAGAAGCGAATCAGGCGGCCGGCCGTGCAGGCGATCCACCGGCCATGACGCTGGCCGCAAGGTTACGCGAAATGCCGTTTGACACTGGTAGATTGAAAACCGGTACACCGCCAAGAATCGATGGTCGAACGATCAATTACGATGTTCTGCAAACCCAGCCGGGCGATGAGCCACGACCGGTGTTTTCCTACCTGGGCACGGTAAAAGATCACCCTCGACAGGTGCATTGTCATATCACGCACACCAACGCAAAAACACACGACATCATCCGCAATGCCTTGCATCGATCGCCCTTGTTTTCAGGCGATATCGAGGGTGTAGGGCCGCGTTATTGCCCTTCTATAGAAGACAAGGTGGTGCGTTTCAGTGATAAGGATTCACACCAGATTTTTGTCGAGCCAGAAGGTCTGAGCACGCATGAGGTCTACCCCAATGGTATCTCCACCAGCCTGCCTTTCGATGTGCAGATCGAGTATGTGCAATCCATCTACGGGTTCGAGAAGGCGCATATTACCCGTCCGGGCTATGCGATTGAATATGACTATTTTGATCCAAGGGGTTTGCGTGCATCACTGGAAACCAAGAGTGTTGCAGGGCTTTTCTTCGCCGGACAGATCAATGGCACCACAGGTTATGAGGAGGCCGGCGCACAAGGACTGGTTGCCGGTTTGAATGCTGCACGCAAGGTAGCAGCTTTGGAGCCATGGACTCCGCGGCGTGATGAGGCCTATATCGGCGTACTTATTGATGATCTTATAACCCGTGGTACCCGCGAGCCCTACCGCATGTTCACCAGTCGGGCCGAATACCGACTGCTGCTACGTGAGGACAACGCCGACCTTCGATTGACAGAGATGGGCCGACAGATGGGTCTGGTGAATAATCAGCGATGGCAGGCATACAGTGAAAAGCGCGAAGCCATTGATAGCTTGAAAGACCGAATTCATGGTTTATGGATACGGCCAGCTACCCCACAGGCCGTCCAATTGCAATCCGACACCGGCATGAGTTTCGAACGCGAAAAGCGTTTGACGGATCTGTTGAAGATGCCAGAAATTCGCCTGTCGAAGTTGCTGGAAATAGCAGAGCCCGGCAAAGATGCTGAAGCACCCGCAGTTGTCGAGCAGGTGGAAATCCAGGGAAAATACGCTGGCTATCTCGATCGACAGCGCGCGGATATCGACAAGACGCTAGCACAGCAGGAGACGCGCCTGCCCGATACACTGGACTACTCGAAAGTCATTGGCCTGTCCAATGAGGTGTGTCAGAAGTTCACGGATCATCGGCCGGGTACGATAGGCCAGGCGTCGAGGATCTCTGGTGTGACACCTGCTGCCATTTCCTTGCTGTTGGTGCACTTGAAGAAGCATCCAATGAAAATGAGCGCGTAGTTGTCGGCTACGTCCACTGAGGTAGAGGGTGTTCTGGTCGCAGGGTTGTTGTATCTGGCCCGACAGCATGACGTACATATTCCCGAGCGGTATTGTCCAACGCTTCTGAGGTACATCTCTCTACTAGTGAAGTGGAACAGGGTGTATAACCTTACGGCTGTTCGTGATCCTTATCAGATGGTGCAACGTCACTTGCTCGATAGTCTGGTTCTCTGCCGTTGGCTGCCAGAGGTTTCAACAGCCGCAGAGGCGCAGTCTGTGGATGTCGCGGATATCGGTAGCGGCGCTGGTTTGCCAGTGCTGCCATTGGCTATTGTCAGACCCGATCTGAGCTTTGCCTCGATCGAATCCAATGGAAAAAAAACACGATTTCAATATCAGGCACTACTCGAACTGGATATCGGCAATGTTCAGATTGAAAACCACCGTGTACAAGATGTATCCCTGCAGAGCGCCTTCGTTACCTCAAGGGCATTCACAGCACCTGTCGAATTTCTGCAAATAGCCCAGACACTGTGTCGTGGGCAAGCGCAGGTCGCCGTCATGCTGGCACACAGCGACACACTGCCAGATCCCTTGCCGACGGGTTTTTCGCTGCAAGAACTTGTACCAATCGACATACCAGGTAATTCAGCCCCCCGGCATATCGCGATGTGTCGCTGGATGCGATAGTTTTGGCCAGCCGATATGGATTACACTGGTCGCCATGAGTCGTATTATTGCCATAGCCAATCAGAAAGGTGGAGTGGGGAAGACCACCACTACGGTCAATCTCTGCGCAGCGCTTGCCAGTATGCGCAAGCTTGTGCTGATGATCGATCTTGACCCACAAGGCAATGCCACCATGGGCTGCGGTATCGAAAAGCATGATGTTGATAAAGGTATCTTCGATGTGCTGGTCGAAGGCATGTCGATTGAGGAGGCCCGCCACGAGGGTGAGGATAATGCTTGCGATGTGCTAGCGGCCAATAGCGATCTCACCGCAGCAGAAGTCCAGTTAATGAGCATGGAGCAGCGCGAGCAGCGATTGAAACAGGCGCTCAGTGTTGTCAGAAGCCAATATGACTACATTCTTGTTGATTGCCCACCCTCACTGAACATCCTGACGCTTAACGCTTTTGTGGCAGCTGACAGTGTGCTGGTGCCTATACAGTGCGAGTACTACGCGTTGGAGGGCTTATCAGCGTTACTCGAGACCATAGAAGGTGTACGGGAGTCGGTCAACCCAGACATAGCTATCGAAGGGCTGCTTCGCACCATGTACGACGGGCGTAACAGACTGGGTGTAGAGGTGTCCACTCAATTGATTGAGCATTTTGGCGATCAGGTGTTTCGCACCGTCGTGCCGCGTAATGTACGCCTTGCAGAGGCGCCTAGCCACGGGATTTCAATTTTGGAATACGACCCGACCTCACGAGGTGCTTTGGCTTATCTGGCCCTGGCGGGAGAAATAGTCAGGCAGCGAACCCGTGACAGTAGCGACAGCGATGGCGTTGCGCACGCTGTAAACACAGCGGTCATCGAAGAACCACGACTAAACACTGAACCCGACATGCTGTTATCAGAAGATGGTACAGATCAACCAGAGAACGCCCACGTGAGCGATACCGAACCCGCCAATGGCTAAACGACCTCGCATGGGCCGAAACCTCAATGCATTGCTGGGCGATGCGGCGAAGGAGCGCGCTGACAGCACCGAAAACGCGGATGACAGTGAGCAAGTCGCTGAATTGCCAGGTGACACTGACAAGACTGACGCGCCTTCGAGGCCTCAGGTTGATGCAGGTTCCAGTGTGTCTGACTCCGACACGAACGATACTAGCGTATCTGCGAAGGTTTCTGGCAACGATCCACGCTCGATAGCAGAGGCGCCTGAAGAGTCGCCCGATTCAGAAAAGGTTGCAGAGCCAGACAAACCGGTCAGCAGCACAACGCAGAATAAGCCCACGCTGGTCGCCAGTAATGCCTCAGCAGAGCGCCTGATTATGCTTGGCGTAGAAAAAATCAGGCGCGGCACCTACCAGCCAAGACGCTTGTTCGATCCAGAGCTATTGCAGGAGCTGGCTGATTCAATAAAAGCTGAAGGCATGATTCAGCCTATTATCGTGCGACCTTTCGCCGATGGCTTTGAGTTGGTGGCAGGTGAACGTCGATGGCGAGCCTCTCAGCTGGCGGGGATAGACAAAATTCCGGCGATCGTACGTGAAATGGAAGATCGCTCAGTAGCTGCAGTATCGGTGATCGAGAACATTCAACGTAAAGACCTTAATCCTTTGGAAGAGGCGGCAGCTTTCGAGCGACTATGCGATGAATTTGCAATGACACATAAAGCGGTGGCTGAGGCCGTAGGCCGTTCAAGAGCGTCGGTGACCAATCTGATGCGACTGCTTGAGCTGCACGATGACGTCAAAGTTATGGTCGATAAGGGCGATCTGGAAATGGGTCATGCCCGTGCCCTGCTTGGAGCTCCAAAAACCCATCAGTCTGAGATTGCCAGAAGAATCGTCAAACAAGGTCTGACGGTGCGTGCCGTCGAAAAATACGTAAGATCACTGGACGCGGACGGAAATGAAGTGCCAGCAGCTTCCAGCGGAAGTGTTGCTGATCCCGATATTGAACGCCTCAGCAAGAAATTGAGTGAAACGCTGGGGGCTCAGGTGCAGATAGCTCACAAAGGTAACGGTACTGGCAAATTGCAGATAAGCTATACGTCGGTGAGCGAGTTACAGGGCATACTTGCGCATATTAAATAGTGTGTATAGGCACGGTGTTTTAGCGTCTTGTTATCGGCAGTCCATACACTGTAAAATGTCCTAATACCCATTTAAAACACTAGTACGAAAGGCTTTTATCAGCTTATCTCCCGTGGCTTCAGTCTTGCTTCTATACCTGTGCTGATTACCTGCTGATCAATAATTGATTGTTTTGCGCGTATACAGCGAAAAAACGCTGGTATACTTCCGCTGCTCGAAGTTGGACTAGTCAGGTTTCATCGTCCAACCACCCAACAATTTATATTTATCGCCGTCATGCGACAGGCCGAACAGCGGTTGCAAGTAATAAGGCTGCTGCTTTTCTGGCAATTTGTCGGCGCGATGGGCGTAGGTCTTGTTGGTGGGTTCTGGGGTAGTAGTGCAGCGTTTGGTGCATTGTCTGGCGGTATCATCGTCTGGTTGCCTAATTGCTACTTTGCTTTCAGAGCGTTCAGGCATCGGGGCGCGCGAGCTGCCCGATTGATAGTGCGATCGTTTTACGCGGGTGTAACAGGTAAGATTCTGCTAACCGCCAGTTTGTTCGTTGTGGTGTTCGTCAACCTGAAGCCGTTAAATGCTCCGGCTGTGTTTGCGGGCTATATTCTGGTTCAGGCACTGAACTGGATTGTGCCATTGTGGGTATCAGTGCAAAATGGTGACCACAAGAAAAGTGTTTAGCGCCGGCCCATGGTGGGGTCAGGCCCTTGAGTGAGGCATGGAGGTCGTGAGTTAAGCGAACGGATAGTACGTAACAGATGGTACGTAACGGATGGTACGTAACGGATGGTATGGAACGGATGGTACGGAACGGATGGTACGGAACGGAAAGTTGAGTAAACGGGCAGTAAGTGCACGGAACAACTGCTGTTACACGCTTTTAAGATATTTTTAGTAGCGCAACGTTGTAGTGGAAGCACGGAACAACTGCTGTTACACGCTTTTAAGATATTTTTAGTAGCGCAACGTTGTAGTGGAAGGCATCACCGGCCGTTAAGGGCCCCAGTCAAGCATTAGCAATATTTGTTGAGATCATGGCCAGTAGTCACGCACCGACATCGACAGAATATATCCAGCACCATTTGCAGAATCTGGTGTTCGGGTATCACCCGGAGAATGGATTAGGTATCGCACATAGCGGTGCCGAAGCTGTAGAGATGGGCTTCTGGTCGATCAACCTGGACTCCATGTTCTTCTCTATAGTTCTTGGCGCATTCTTTATCTGGCTGTTCAAGAAAGCTGCCGAAAACTTCAACCCCGGGGTGCCAGGGTTGCTACAGAGCTCGGTCGAGGTTATTGTCGAATTCGTTGATACCAACGTTCGCGACACCTTTCACGCTAATAACCCGCTTATTGCACCGATGGCGCTAACCATTTTCGTCTGGATATTCCTGATGAATCTCATGGATCTTGTGCCGGTCGATTTTGTACCCCGTCTGGGCGAGGCTATTGGTATCCCCTACATGAAGATTGTGCCAAGTACTGACGTTAACGTCACGATGGGATTGTCACTGTCTGTATTCGCTCTTATGATCTATTACAGTATCAAGGTCAAGGGTGGAATGGGTTTCGTCAAAGAACTGACATTGATGCCCTTTGGTAGCAGTAATCCTGTCATACAGGCAATCTTCGTACCTGTAAATCTTCTGCTGGAAGGCGTCAGCCTGATTTCAAAGCCTATCTCGCTTGCCTTGCGGCTATTTGGCAATATGTATGCTGGCGAACTGATATTCATACTCATCGCGCTGTTGCCGTTCTGGGCGCAATGGTTGTTATCCGTGCCTTGGGCTATATTCCATATTCTGGTTATTACCTTACAGGCATTCATATTCATGATGCTCACCATCGTTTACATGGCGATGGCACACGAGAATCATTGATCGTAGTTTGTTCGTTTCATCCCTCGTTTATTCTTAAACCTTTACCTTTTCAATCTTTGGAGTTCTCATGGAAACTGTAGTTGCCTACACCGCCATCGCCGTTGCGATCATGATCGGCCTAGCTGCACTGGGCACCGCAATCGGTTTTGCGTTGCTTGGTGGTCGTTTTCTCGAAGGCGCAGCACGCCAGCCAGAAATGGTGCCCATGCTGCAAGTAAAAATGTTTATTGTGGCGGGTTTGCTTGATGCGATTCCCATGATTGGTGTTGGTATCGCGTTGTTCTTCGTTTTCGCTAACCCGTTTGTCGGCCAGCTCGCAGGCTGATCAGACTTGACTAACGGGAGGCAAGGCATATGAACCTTAACCTGACATTACTTGGCCAGGCTATCTCGTTTGCTGTGTTCGTCTTCTTCTGCATGAAGTATGTATGGCCACCCATCATCAACGGCTTGCGCGACAGGCAGGCTTTGATTGCAGGCGGTCTGGCAGATGCTGAGAAGAGCTCACAGAAACGCGAGGAAGCTGAAGCCGAAATATCTACCATGCTTCAGGATGCGAAAGCGCAGGCTGCTGAGATCGTGGCACAAGCTCAAAAGCGCAGCAATGAAATCGTCGAATCGTCCAAGGACGCTGCACGCACCGAAGGTGACAGGCTGAAACTCAGCGCTCAGGCAGAGATAGATCAAGAAGTGGTAGGCGCTAGAGAGGGTCTGCGTAAGCAGGTCGGCTCATTGGCTGTCGAGGGTGCACGACGCATTCTAGGTAGCGAAATTGATCAGGACAAGCACAACGCGGTCATCGATGATCTCGTCAAGCAACTCTAGATAGCACCGACAACCGTACTTCGTGCGGTCCGAGCCCGGTAAACACCTACCGGGCAGGCATACACTGGCAACGACAGGCAGTTATTCATCATGGCAACCGAATCGACAACAGCAAGACCCTATGCCCGAGCCATCTTTGAGCTTGCAGCGGAGCGTGGTGGATATGATCAGTGGTCAGGTCGTTTGAGTTATTGGGCGGCTGTAGTACAGGACGATGCCATACGTACCAGACTGGCAGAGCCTGGCGCCACGGCTCAAGTGAAGGCAGATCTTATTGCTCAAGTTTCCGATGGGCTAGATCAGGACAGTCTGGGTTTACTAAAGTTATTGGCCGAGAATGACCGCCTGTCAGCACTTCCCGATATTCACAGACAGTTTGAACAATTGCGTCGTGAGAATGAGGGTGAGGTAGAGGCGCATGTCATTAGTGCCTTCGCACTGTCTGATGAACAGTCAGCTCGCATCGTCGAGGCCCTTGGCAAACGGCTGTCACGTACGGTCAAGATTACCAGCGAAGTGGATGCTGATCTGATCGGTGGTGCAATAATCCGCGCAGGCGATCTGGTGATTGACGGCTCCATACGCGGGCGGCTTTCCGGGCTGGAACAATCCGTCGCCAGTTGACGCGGGTAGGGCCAAGGGCCGTACCAAGTGCCGACGCTGAACCGACTTTACTGATTTCAAGAGACTACATATACCCATGCAACAACTGAATCCATCCGAGATCAGTGATCTGATCCGAGAGAAAATTGGCAGCACTGATACATCTGCTAATGTGAGAACCGAAGGTACCATCGTTAGCCTCAATGACGGTATCGTGAAAATTCACGGTCTTGACGACGCGCTATCTGGTGAGATGATCGCTTTCGACGACGGACTATTTGGTCTGGCTCTGAACCTGGAGCGTGACTCTGTCGGCGCGGTTGTATTGGGAAGCTACGAGAATCTGTCTGAAGGTGACAAGGTTCGCTGTACCGGCAAGGTACTTGAAGTGCCAGTCGGTCCAGAACTTCTGGGTCGAGTGGTTAACGCCTTGGGTGAGCCCATCGATGGCAAAGGTCCTATCAACGCAACGCTTACATCACCCGTAGAAAAAGTGGCTCCGGGTGTTATCGACAGACAATCAGTAGACGAGCCAGTTCAAACAGGCTTGAAAGCGATTGATGCGATGGTGCCAGTAGGTCGAGGACAGCGTGAGCTGATCATCGGTGACCGCCAGACTGGTAAAACGGCTGTTGCCGTAGACGCCATCATCAATCAGAAAGATACAGGCATCAAATGCGTGTATGTAGCCATCGGCCAGAAGCAATCGACCATCGCTAACGTGGTATCCAAGCTCGAAGAGCATGGCGCACTGGAAAACACCATTATCGTCGCTGCGGGTGCAGCCGACTCTGCAGCCATGCAGTTTGTAGCGCCCTACGCCGGATGTTCCATGGGCGAATACTTTCGTGACCGTGGTGAAGATGCGCTGATTGTGTATGACGATCTGACCAAACAGGCATGGGCCTACCGTCAGGTATCCCTATTATTGCGTCGTCCGCCAGGTCGTGAAGCCTATCCGGGTGATGTCTTTTACTTGCATTCGCGTCTGCTTGAGAGAGCTTCTCGAGTCAATGCCAACTATGTGGAGAATTTTACCAACGGTGAAGTCAAAGGCAAGACTGGCTCGCTGACGGCCCTACCCATTATCGAAACCCAGGCAGGAGATGTATCGGCGTTTGTACCAACCAACGTTATCTCTATTACCGATGGTCAGATCTTTCTCGAGACAGATCTGTTTAACGCGGGTATTCGCCCAGCGATTAACGCAGGTTTGTCGGTATCACGTGTCGGTGGTGCAGCACAGACGAAAATTATCAAGAAGCTCGGTGGTGGTGTTCGACTGGCACTGGCTCAGTATCGTGAATTGGCAGCTTTCGCACAGTTCGCCTCCGATCTCGATGAGACCACACGAAAGCAGCTCGAACGAGGTCAGCGTGTTACAGAGTTGATGAAGCAAAAGCAGTATGCTCCACTGTCAATTGGCGAGATGGGTGTGTCACTCTATGCCGCCAACGAAGGCTTTATCGACGACGTACCCGTTAATAAAGTCGTCGATTTTGAAGCTGCAATGCACGACTACTTCCGTAGCAATCATCAAGAGATTCTTGATCAGGTTGATGAATCTGGTGACTGGAACGATAATATTCAGGCTGCATTCAAGAAAGGTCTGGAAGCGTTCAAGGCTAACGGAAGCTGGTAAGCGCTCATGGCCTCCGGTAAGGAAATACGCACACAGATCAAGAGTATCCAGAATACTCAGAAGATCACCAAAGCCATGGAGATGGTGGCGGCTTCCAAAATGCGCAAGGCGCAGGAACGCATGGCTGCGAACCGGCCCTATTCGCTGAAGCTTAAGGATGTGGTGGGGCATGTTGCCTCGGCAAACGTCGAGTACAAGCATCCCTATCTGCTGGATCGTCCTGAGCCCAAGCGCGTCGGATATATTGTTGTCTCTACCGACCGCGGTTTATGTGGCGGTCTTAACACCAATACATTCAAGGCTGCGGTCAACTCCATGAAGGAATGGAATGATCGTGATATACCCATGGATCTTTGCACTATCGGTAAAAAAGCCCAGGGCTTTTTTCGTCGCATAGGTGGAAACATTGTCGGTAGCACCATCGATATCGGTGATAAGCCGGAGCTTTCAACGTTACTGGGATCCATCCGCATCATGCTGGACAAGTACGAAGCGGGTGAGATAGACAGGCTCTTCATCGTGGAGAACCAGTTCATCAATACCATGACGCAGTCACCAACAGTAACGCAACTACTACCTGCTGTTGCCAATATCGAAAGCGATGTGAACTACGGTTGGGATTACATCTACGAACCCGACGCACAGGACGTGCTCGATCACGTGATGGAGCGCTACATGGAATCACTCGTCTACCAGGCCGTTGTCGAGAATATCGCTTGCGAGATGGCTGCCAGGATGATTGCCATGAAAAGCGCATCTGATAACGCCGGTGAACTTATTGACGACCTTCAACTGGTCTACAACAAGGCGCGCCAGGCCGCCATTACCCAGGAGATCTCGGAGATCGTGGGCGGCGCAGCAGCAGTTTAAACAATGAATATTATTCGACCCGGACACCGATCATGAGCACAGGAAAAATCGTCGAGATTATCGGCGCGGTAATCGACGTGGAGTTTCCACGTAATGCAGTACCCAAAACCTACAACGCCCTGACTGTCGAAGGCAGTGAAACGGTATTGGAAGTACAGGGCCAGTTGGGCGACGGTATCGTTCGTACCATCGCCATGGGTGTGGCCGAAGGACTCAAACGTGGGATGGATTGCTCCGATACAGGCGCACCTATCTCCGTGCCTGTTGGAGAGGCGACGCTGGGTCGTATCATGAACGTTCTTGGGCAACCGATCGACGAGGCAGGCCCGATTGCCACAGAGCAGCGGATGCCGATTCATCGCGAGCCACCCACCTACGCAGAGCAGTCTGGTTCCACAGAATTACTGGAAACCGGCATCAAGGTTATCGACCTTTTGTGTCCGTTTGCAAAAGGCGGTAAGGTGGGTCTGTTTGGCGGTGCTGGTGTTGGCAAGACCGTTAACATGATGGAGCTTATCCGGAACATTGCAGCCGAGCACTCAGGATTCTCGGTATTCGCAGGTGTCGGTGAGCGAACTCGCGAAGGTAATGATTTCTACCATGAAATGACAGACTCCAACGTTATCGACAAGGTATCACTGGTCTACGGTCAGATGAATGAGCCACCGGGCAACCGACTACGCGTAGCGCTAACCGGCCTTACTATGGCCGAGTTCTTCCGCGATGAAGGCCGTGACGTACTGCTCTTTATAGACAATATTTATCGATACACACTGGCAGGTACTGAAGTATCTGCACTTCTCGGTCGTATGCCATCGGCGGTGGGATATCAGCCGACACTGGCGCAGGAGATGGGTGCATTGCAGGAACGAATCACCTCGACCAAGACCGGTTCCATCACCTCCATTCAAGCGGTTTATGTGCCTGCTGATGACTTGACCGATCCTTCACCAGCTACAACATTTGCTCACCTGGATGCCACGGTCGTTCTGTCCAGAAACATTGCCGAGCTGGGTATATATCCGGCGGTAGATCCACTGGATTCAACCAGTCGTCAGCTGGACCCGTTGGTAGTCGGTGCCGAGCATTACGATTGTGCTCGTGGTGTCCAGAATACGCTGCAACGTTATAAAGAGTTGCGGGACATCATCGCTATTCTGGGTATGGACGAGTTGTCGGAAGACGATAAACTGGTCGTATCACGTGCCCGTAAAGTGCAACGCTACCTATCTCAGCCGTTCTTTGTTGCTGAAGTCTTTACAGGCTCCCCCGGTAAGTATGTTTCATTGAAAGATACTATCTCCGCATTTAACGGCATTGTGGCAGGTGAGTATGACCACCTGCCAGAGCAGGCGTTCTACATGCAAGGCACCATCGAAGAGGTGCTTGAGAACGCAAAGAAAAGTAAGGCGGCCTGATCATGGCTGCTGCGCTTAAAGTGGAGATCGTCAGTGCCGAGAACGAGATCTATAGTGGTGATGCCACCATGGTTGTCGCATCGGCACAGATGGGAGAAGTGGGTATTGCACCCGGTCATACGCCTTTCATCACGCGCATCAAACCAGGTGAGGTGCACGTGCGCCCCACCGGTGACGGAGAGCCTCTGGATATCTACGTGTCTGGTGGATTACTTGAGGTTCAGCCAAATTCGGTAACTATTCTTGCGGATACCGTTTTGCGTGCTGATGATATCGACGAAGCAGCTGCACAGAAAGCCAAAGAGGAGGCCGAAGCTGCGCTTGCTGGTGGTAAAGTTGGCGAGATTGATTTTGCTGCAGTTCAGGCTCAATTGGCGGAAGCCGCTGCCCAACTTGAATTTATAAAGAAGCTTAGAAAATAATTGATTGTGGAGAGCCGGTGCAATGCGGGCTCTTCCGTTCCTTGATAAGCACTTTTTTGAGGATATTATCGCGTCTGCCCTGATGTTGTGGCATTGATAGTTTGGGAGTTAACCCTCTGGAGAACCATCGAACAAATGTCACAGACGTTATGATCGAGCTGACAGTTAATGAAGGGAGTTCTGGTCTCCTGCACCACGTACCGATGTTCTACACGGTTCCGACAGAATATTGACTTTACGTGTGTTGCACATTCTGGAACAAGATAGCTTCAGAAAATGGACCTTCCAACCGCTAAATCAATGCAGGTTGTGTGTGTGCTTACGGCTAGACGGCTATTTGACACGTACACTTGATTGGCAGGGTTAAGCTGCGCTCACCGAATCGTGCTGGTGCATGGGATAATAAACAACATTTACGCTAGGACACTTTCATGGCCACCCGTTTGATCGTACTAGCCGCTGGTAAAGGCACTCGCATGAAGTCAGCGATTCCCAAGGTGCTTCATCCCCTGGCGGGTAAGTCGTTATTAGCGCATGTGCTGGATACGGTTGCCGGGCTAAACCCCGCTGGCATAACCGTGGTCATCGGGCACGAGGCTGAAAAAGTCAAACAGACATTAACAGAGACCTCTGATCTTGCTCTCGATTGGGCTATACAAGCTGAACAACTAGGGACAGGCCACGCTGTTCAACAAGGCCTTATAAACATTGCTGATGATGACACTGTTCTTATTACCTACGGTGATGTGCCCTTGACCCGAAGAGCCACTTATCAAGCACTACTGGACGCCTGTACGGAACAATCCATAGGTTTGCTGACACTCATGATGGATGATCCGACAGGCTATGGACGTATTCTTCGTGAAGGCGGTGCCGTTGTGGGTGTTGTCGAGCAGAAGGATGCCACCGATGATCAGCTCAGCATCTCGGAAGTTAACGCTGGTGTCGTGAGTATCAAAGGACGTAGCTTACGCACACTGCTCGATCGACTGGACAACAACAATGCTCAAGGTGAATATTATCTGACTGATATTCACGAGCTGGCAGTGAAGGATGGTTTGAAAATAACGGCTGTGCATCCTGCTGATGCCTGGGAGACTGATGGCGTCAACAGTCGCTCACAGCTTGCCCGTCTCGAGCGCTTGCACCAGGCCAATCTGGCAGAGCAACTTATGGCGGCAGGCGTGACGCTCGCTGATCCTGCCAGAATCGATGTGCGTGGCAATCTGCAAACAGGTACGGACGTCAGTATCGATGTCAACTGTGTGTTTGTCGGTGATTGCACTGTAGGAAATAATGTCACGATCGGCCCTAATTGCCTGATATCAGGCAGCAAGATTGCCGACAACAGTGTTGTGCTGGCAAACTGTGTCATTGAGGATGCGGTGGTTGGTGAGACAACCACGGTCGGTCCCTTTGCCCGTCTGCGACCAGGCACCCAATTGGGTTCGCGTGTCCGGATTGGCAATTTTGTTGAAACCAAGAATGTACAGATTGGCAATACCAGCAAGGTAAATCACTTGAGCTACGTCGGTGATACGGTGGTTGGTACGAACGTCAACATTGGCGCAGGTACTATCACGTGTAACTACGACGGTGCCAACAAACATCAGACGATATTAGAAGACAATGTATTTATTGGATCCAATTCGGCATTGGTGGCACCTGTAACTATCAGCGCCGGTTCAACGGTTGGCGCAGGTTCTACCATCACGCGCAATGTGCCTGCTGACAACTTAACGTTTACTCGTGCAAAACGGACCGACATTGAGCATTGGACCCGACCGACCAAAAAATAGTTATTCACTGCCGTGGCAGTTGTTACGGCAGTTTGAGTATTGCAAGTGCAGCTGTAGATATTGCAGTCAACCCTGAGACGATAATCTAATGTGTGGAATAGTAGGCGCAGTAGCGCAACGCGATATCGCCGACATCCTGTTAACCGGATTACAAAGCCTTGAATACCGTGGGTATGATTCTGCGGGCATTGCCACCACGAGCGGTGATGGCAAACTCAATCGCCTGAGGCGTGTGGGCAAGGTCAAGCAACTGGTAGAGGCAGTTAGCGAATTCGGAATGCCTGGAGGGACAGGCATTGCGCATACACGTTGGGCAACGCATGGTGAGCCCAACGAGGCTAACGCTCATCCACATGTGTCGTCTGATCGAATCGCGGTGGTGCATAACGGCATCATCGAGAATCACGCAGAGCTTCGCGAAAAACTGACAGCATTAGGGTATATCTTCGAGTCAGACACCGACACCGAGGTCATTGCCCATCTGGTTGATCACGAACTGAAAACGGCAGACAGCCTGTTCGAGGCTGTGCGTATCGCGGTGCCTCAACTTGATGGTGCCTACGGCACAGTCATCATGGATCAGCAGCAACCGGATCAGCTAATCGTTGCTCGATCAGGTAGTCCACTGGTTATCGGTTATGGCATTGGCGAGCATTTCATCGCCTCTGATCAACTGGCACTTCTGCCTGTCACCAGACGCTTTTCGTTTCTGGAAGAAGGTGATGTGGCGATGATTACCCGCGAAAAAGTCAGTATTGTCGATGTAGAGGGTAATGAGGTAGTCCGACCGATAGAAGAATCCACCTTATCCAACGATGCCAGCGATAAAGGTCAATACCGGCATTACATGCTCAAGGAAATATATGAGCAGCCTGTTGCCATACAACGCACGCTGGAAGATCGCCTGGCCGGTGGGAAAGTGCTGGATGCAGCGTTTGGTCCAAATGCAGAATCGTTGTTGAAAGACGTTGAGCACGTCCAGATCATTGCCTGTGGTACCAGTTATCACGCAGGTATGACGGCACGCTACTGGTTTGAAGGTTTTGCTGGCGTGTCGTGCAACGTAGAGATAGCCTCCGAATACCGTTACCGGCAATCCTTTGTTCGCCCAAACAGTCTGCTGGTGACGATATCCCAGTCAGGTGAGACAGCGGATACTCTGGCAGCTTTACGCCTTGCCAAAGAACAAGGTTTCATGAGTAGCCTGACCATCTGCAATGTCGCCGGTTCATCCCTGACGCGCGAGTCGGATATGACTTACCTGATGAAAGCGGGTGCGGAAATAGGGGTAGCATCCACGAAGGCGTTTACAGTTCAGTTATCAGCATTGCTGATGTTGGCAGCAGCGGTGGGTCATCACAAAGGCATGAGTGCTGGCAAGGAGCAGGAAATCGTTACAGCTCTTCAGACCCTGCCCGCGAAAGTCGAACAGGTGCTGGGAATGGATGAAGCCATAGCAGCGCTTGCCGAAGGTTTTGCCGACAAGCACCATAGTTTGTTTTTGGGTCGCGGGGATCAGTACCCGATCGCGATGGAAGGCGCGCTGAAACTCAAGGAGATCTCGTACATTCATGCCGAGGCCTACGCCGCTGGAGAGTTAAAGCACGGTCCGTTAGCACTGATTGACGCTGATATGCCGGTCATTGTAGTAGCACCTGACAACGAGCTGGTAGAAAAGCTGAAGTCCAATGTGGAGGAGGTTCGTGCACGAGGTGGTCTCATGTATGTGTTTGCCGATAGCAAGGCAAAATTTGCCAGCGACAAAACCATGAGTGTTCTTGAAGTGCCCGGTTGCGATCCTCTGATAGCGCCCATTGTCTATACCATCCCTCTGCAACTGCTCTCATATCATGTTGCAATAATAAAAGGTACTGATGTGGACCAGCCGCGCAATCTGGCAAAGTCGGTGACGGTGGAGTAGCGTTGATGGTCAGAGATCTGCCTCTGATTCAAGTCGCACGCAAACGGTACCCAGCTCCGCGCACAGTTTCCAGCAGAGAGTCGGCATCAAACGGTTTCAAGCTCTTGCGAAGTCGTAGTATGTGCACATCGACAGTGCGCTCTTCGATATAGGTGCCAAGCCCCCAGACATGATCAAGCAGCTGTGCTCGGCTATAGACGCGATCGGGATGTTGCATGAGAAACGTCAAGAGTTTGAACTCGGTATGGCCCAAGTAGACCTCCTGACCCGACACCTTTAATCTGTGTGCTGCCATGTCCAGCGACAATGGCCCACGGGTGAGCTGTTCGCCATCATGAAAATCGATACTGCGTCGCAATAGTGCTTTTATGCGGGACTGCAGCTCCCGTGGTGAAAAGGGCTTGGTCACGTAATCATCTGCCCCGGCATCAAGGCCGGCGGTAATATCATGCTCTTCTGTTCGTGCGGTAAGCATGATGATGGGCAGATTTGCATAGAGCTTCTCTTTTCGTAGAAATCTGACGTATTCCAGCCCGCTGCCACCGGGTAGCATCCAGTCGATGATCGCCAGGTCCATCTTGTGTTCGGCCATCAGTATCCGGCCTTCAGGGACCGTCGCCGCTGTATGAATGTGTTGGCCACTACGTTCTAATGCAAAACGCACCATATCGCGGATGGCAGATTCGTCTTCAACGAACAGAATGTGAGCTGACATGGCCGAATTGGAGTCAGATAGTATTGTCGACTGAGTAATCATGACGCTAAGCTATAGTTTATCAGTCTTTAAGATCATTGGCCTGGCCATCGTATTGTGCACCAGTCATTATGACAGGCAGGTGACGTGGGATAACTAGCCATTGATGCATCGATGGTTATGCGTGTCTGGTCAGTGGCTTGTCAGGCAGGACGCTTTGTCGTCAGCTATGCTGCGCAACGTCAGCAACCCTGACCAATAACCTGTTGTAGATTACCTGCGACAGATGACAGCAGTGTGAAACCCTAATGTTACCTCGCCTCGCCACTAATGCGCTGATGGTATCGCTGCCCGCAGAGTCATCAAAGTTTCATCTTGTTGATAGCTTCTTGTAACAATCGATCACGATACTTCGCCCATCGAAGTCACCTGTGGCGACAACCATGCGTACGCCTTACGATCGAGCTTTGCTGAGACTCTCGCGCCGTGCATTCTTAAATATTGCTTGCTTGCTGATTTTGAGCAGGGGACATCATGTATTCACAGGCGTCAGGCAGGCTGCTGGCGTAATCTGCTTTCAACGACTACCCGTTCACTCTTGGCGTTGCCTCAGGCGATCCCGCCTCGGATGGATTTGTTACATGGACACGTTTTGCCCCGAACCTGGTAAGTACGTGATGGAGCAAGACGATGAACAGTAGAGGCTTTGTAATACTGAAACTGTCAGTGCTGTCGGCATTCACGGGTGCTCTATTGAGTGCTCTCGTTACATGCATGACCCCACAACTTAATAATACAATCACAGAATCTGAAACTTCAGCAGGCAGATTCAGTATTAACTATTCCGATTGCCTGTGGTATGTTGCGCGCAATCATGGCTTCTATCAGGTGCAGAGAGAAGTCGCTAATGGCCACAGCAGTGTGCAGAACCAACAGTTGTGGCAGCAGTTTGTCGAGACTACGGGGCGGGATGAGTGTGGCCTCTTGCGCTCGGACATTGAAGAGCTCAGATCTGCCCTTGCAGAAACTGTCTTACAGGCAGATCGGCATTTTCTATCGCAATGAAAGCTGCAGATGCAATCAGGTGTTAGTACGGTAAGACACGCTTAGCGAACCTGACTGAATCGAATGGCTAATTACTCAAGGACAGGAGCGTAACGGTGCTTGCCGGAGATTCCAGAAAATGCAATCTCAGATGTAAAGCAAGTAAGGTAAATCATACTAATTTACCAGTGATCAGCCGCATCTGTAACTTCAGTGTCATATTCGGGACCGATAATCATCACGGTTACCTACAGTACCTCAACCAAGAGAAATCAGTTATGAAAAAGACACTACTTCTTGCCAGTACAACGGCCATAGTCAGCACCTTAGCCACCCACGCGATGGCGCGTGACGGCATCAGCATCGTCGGATCTTCCACGGTCTTTCCTTTTGCAACGGTCGTTGCCGAGCGCTTTGGCAAGACTACAGACTTTGCTACACCGAAAATCGAATCCACGGGCTCTGGTGGTGGCCTTAAACTCTTCTGCTCAGGCATTGGAGTGAATACGCCGGATATCACCAATGCTTCACGGCGTATCAAGGACAGTGAACTGGAGATGTGCAACAGCAACGGCGTGAGCGATGTGGTCGAAGTGCTCATCGGATTCGACGGTATTGCGGTTGCCAATTCAGTCAACGCCCCGCAGTTCGACATGCGCATGGCCGATCTCTATCTGGCACTTGCGAAGAGTGTTCCCAACCCGGATGGCTCGGATACGCTTGTGGAAAACCCCTATACGCAATGGTCCGAGATCAATCCTGACCTGCCTGCGATTGACATTGAAGTGCTGGGCCCACCTCCTACCTCGGGCACGCGTGACGCTTTCGCAGAACTTGCGATGGAAGCGGGCTGCAATACGTTCGAGTTCATCGAGAACATGGAAGATGATGAGCACAAGGCGACCTGCCAGACGATGCGTGAGGACGGTCTTTTTATTGAAGCCGGTGAAAACGATAACCTGATTGTGCAGAAGCTTGAGGCCAACCCCAATGCATTAGGTATCTTCGGCTATAGCTTTCTTGAGCAGAACGCTGACAAGGTACAAAGCTCGATCATAGATGGACACATGGCCGAATTCGAAGAGATAGCCAGCGGTGACTACGCTATATCCCGACCACTGTATTTCTATGTGAAGGCGCAACACGTGGGTACGGTGCCTGGCATTGAGGAATACCTCGCCGAGTTCACTAGCGAGCAGGCCTGGGGCGAGGACGGCTATCTGGTTGACAAGGGTATGATTCCATTGCCAGAGGATCAGCGTGCTGAGATTAGCGCACAGGTTAAGTCACTGTCAAAAATGGAGTTGAACTAGCCGCGCGGCGGCCTTTGTAACGGCCACACCTTCGTCCTGAAGAGCCGCTGGATGCCTGAAGCGCAATATGCTGCTTCAGGTGTGCAGCGGCTTTTTTGTGGCAGCTGTTCTTGATGCCATAGCATTACAAGACGGTCCGCTGTCTGACGCGGCATTGTCACTGATCGGTGTAGTGGTTCAGCTTATAACACAAGAACAGGCAGTGGCACGTGACGGACGAACTTGCCTTATAGCTTTTTTTCTCGTCATAACCTTGTCATCTTCATGGCAGAAATTCTCGCTCATCTTCAAACCTTGTACGAAGTCAGAGAGAACTCATGAGCAAAGCCACATTCGACCCAACCCATTACAACCCTAGCAGTAACCCGCCGTTTTCTACCATTCTGGAACGTGAAATTTCCCGACGTACGCTACTCAAGCGTGGGTGCGGAATGGCCGCATTAAGCATGTTCGGTGGCTTGGGTTTAAGCGCGTGCAGTGATAGCGACGATGCTACCGACGTAGTGATGGACGATGCCTCAAACAACTTCACATCCAGGCTGGGATTTGACTCGATCATGGGATCGCGTCTGGATGCAGCTGTATTACCTGAAGGCTACAGGGCGCAGGTTCTGGCTCCGTGGGGTACGCCATTAAACAGTCGTGCGAACCCCTGGCGAGAAGACGGCACCAACACCAGTGAGGATCAACTCAACTCGGTAGGGATGCACCATGACGGTATGCACCTCTTTCCGATTGACGGTAGCTCAACTGATGGGCTGTTGTGTATCAACCACGAGTATATCGATGCCGATGCACTGCACCCCAACGGCCCAAGCATTGATGAAACTGCTGGGCGCCGCACCAGCGCAGCCCGTCGTGGTCTATTCAGGTCATGATGCGCGCTTTGAATACATCTACAAGTTTGTATCCAGTGCCAACTGGGATCCTTCCGATGTCTCGCCTGTCGATCGTCTTGCCACCGGAGCCAAGTACCTTGATGGGGCTGTCTATACAACATTGACGAACAATACACGACGTACCGGTGAAACGCCGGAAACTGATGTCAACCCTGCAAACCCGCCTCTGGATAACGAGTTCGGGCACATCATCCGCTGGGTGGAATCCGATACCACCGCCTTTACGTGGGATATTTTCCTGTTTGGTGCGCCAGCGGCAGGGGATGTGAACATCAACCTCTCCGGGCTGACCGACCTGAACCAGTTTGCCAGCCCGGACGGTATGAACTTCGATCCGAGAGGTATCCTATGGATTTTGACAGACAACGGTGACCAGTTCATTGTGTTGGCCATGCGTTTGCGGTCCGATGAAGACTGCGCGTCCCGGATAATGATGGTCGATGGATAATGCACAAGGAAAAAGCGGATAGGGGCACCCGGCTAGGGCAATGGCTGCACGGTGGTGATCGTATAGGTGCCAGAGAATAGCCGAGTCCTCAATAGCGATCGCTTGGTTTAATCCTTCATTTGGTCTACAATTACTAACACATAGTGACAGTAAATGTAGAGTGAATGGCAGCTCACGCAGATTTTCTCAGCATGATCTTAAGGGCATTTGCCACCCAAGAGCGCTACCTATTCACGCTAAGTGACCTAGCTTGCGTATTTCCGAACCACAGTCGCGCGGCGTTGCTTGTCGTGCTGAGTCGCGCCGTAAAAAAAGGCCTGTTACAACGTGTCTGTCGTGGCATTTATCTCTATCCAGATACTGATCCTCATGACGGTTTGTTGCTCTATCACGTAGCGGCCAGACTGCGTGCCGGGGATTTTAACTACCTGAGTCTGGAATCGGTGCTTAGCGATGCTGGAGTAATCTCACAAATACCGATTGGCTGGATCACATTAATGTCATCTGGTAGGAATCGCATTGTTGATTGTGGTCACTTCGGTCGAATCGAATACATTCATACGAATCGCTCGGTAGCCAGAGTCGCAACTCAACTACAATGGGATGGTCGAATTCGGTTGTGGCGTGCTTCTGTGGATCTGGCACTAAAGGATTTAAAGCACACTCACCGCAGCCTGGATTTAATTGATTGGGATATTGCTAATGAGTTTATTTGATCAGTTAGTCACCCAAGCGCTAAAAACTCGAACCGAACTATCGCCATTGCGAGTGGTGGTAGAAAAAGAACTACTACACCACGATATCCTTCGTGAGATGAGTGAGGCAGGTTTGCTACAGAATCTTACTTTCATGGGAGGAACCTGCTTGCGTGCTTGCTATGGTTCAAATCGCTTAAGTGAAGACCTGGATTTTACGGGTGGCGTTGACTTTAGACGCGAGCAATTAATGGATCTTGGTGATGTACTAACTAATCATTTAAGGACCAAGTATGATCTAGCAGTTGAAGTGAGTGAACCTAAAAGACAAAGGGGTAATATCGATACGTGGAAACTTAAAGTTACTACCCGTCCAGAGCAATCGAATCTACCGATGCAGCGTATAAATATAGATATTTGTGCGATACCTAGTTACGAACCAAAGCCGATGATGCTGCTTAATCATTATGGTACCGATATGGGAACTTCGGGCCTAATTCTACAAGCTGAGAGCCGAGAAGAGATTTTAGCGAATAAACTTGTTGCATTGGCTCTACGTCCAAATCGCATTAAGAACCGTGACTTGTGGGACATTACATGGCTACGACAGCAAACTGTAGAATTACCTTTGCCATTGCTAGTTAAAAAGATAGCAGACCATAAGCAGAGCACGGGAGACTTCCCGGAGCTGCTTGAAAAGCGGCTCAATCAACTAAAAAGTGATGATATGTCACGAGAGAGCTTTACTCGGGAGATGCACCGATTTTTACCACCGGCGGTTGCAAAAGGCACTGTGGAAAGTGATGAATTTTGGCAGTACTTATGTATGATCGTGACACAACAGGGTCAGCGCGTGTTGAGCTATCTTACGGAGGGAAGTTCTTCAGATGATCTTTTTAAAATGTAGCGCTGTAGCTATACGAAATCGGTGCTGATCTGACAACCAATTCTGAGCGACTAAAACTTGCGGTAGAAGCAGAAGTGGGTGCAGCCTCCTAGACGCAGATGCGAGTCGTGCGTTCGCTGACCGCGCTTCATTTGCCGTGCTTAGTGAGACGGCATCCAGCGGCACAGGCTATGCTCCGTTTGAAAGGTTTGTCGGAGTACTTGGAGGTGAATCAGATTGTGCTACCGCAAGTTGCGATACACCCATCAGCAAGGCTAAAGCAGCAAGTGTAAAAATTTGTTTTTTCATTAAGGGGCCTTGTATAACGGGCTGTAATTCAAGATACTGGTGCGGTCGAGATGTGCCGCGGCTCAGGCCAGTAGTGCAACTGTGGCACACGCGCAAGCTACCATAGCCACTCCGAAGTTGTTCACTAACGTGGAGGTAAAAAATGGCGGATCTTGACGGAGAAAATGGGTAATCACACATTAGTGACAGGCGCAGTTAATGTTGCAAACGGCGCCAACGAACGCTTTACTCCTATCGCAGCATCCGGTCTGAATCTGGTTTCATGTAGCGTGAGCAAACGTGCGATAACCTTGTGGCTGGCCGTGAGTCCTCAGTGATGCTGATGTGTCGTAACATCAGGCTAGCCTGATGGCCTATGGCGTCCCTGTAATTTCATGAATAATCCAGGGTTCCACCAATCAACGTCCAAGCGTCCGCCAGGGTAACGAACCATCAGGGAAACATCGTCCGACGGATTCGAGCAAGATCATCAAAACCGCAATCACCATAGTAGCTACAACTGCAAGTGCGGCAGCTTCAGCTCCCAGGCCGGCGTCTTCCAGATCTATAAGTGCCACCCCAAGTGTTTCTGTACCAGCAGACCATAGCAAGCCCGAGATGGTTAACTCGTTGAAGGCGAGCAGAATAACCATTACGCCACCTGCCGCTACGGACGGCAGTACCAGCGGCAGAATTATTCTGTGCAATCGCACAACTACCGTTGCACCATCTAGCAATGCGGCCTCCTCGACAGCTTGATCCAGTGTCATCATGGCTGCTATCACCGGTTTCAAGGCGATGGCGAAAATGAGACTAGATAGGCAAACACGATGATCCAGCTGGTGCCGTAGAGACTCACTTCTATCAAGGGTATAGGCTTAACAAACAGTAAAATACAGGCGATCGCAACGACCACTCCGGGCAGTGCATAGAATGTGATGTCACATTTACAGGTGATGGACGGCTGCTCTGGTTCCCAGGCCCAGAGTAAACCTGACCCGGTACCACGGAGTATTCGTGCGGGGCGGCCTTCCGCCGAACAGTAAGCACCGAGCGTTGGTCACACCGGCACGGCGAGGCAAGGGCGCTCGGAAAGACACAACACAACAGGACAAGGAGAAAGCACAGACCAACCGTCATGTAGAGATGAGCTGGGCACAAAGACTCAAGCGAGTATTCATCGGGGCCGCCCAGGCATCGATGTACAACGATGCCGCGTCTGCGGCGGTAACGCCCGTGTGATCGCGGCCATCGAAGACAAGGCGGTCATCAACAAGATACTGATGCATCTTGACACTGAAGGCACTTTACGTATCCTGACGGCACGAATCAGGCAAGAATTTGATGCGCAGTCACGCGATATTGGAAGTATGGTTCCTGCTCAACATCGGCGCACTACATACAGCAGATGCTTTATTCTTCCTAAACTCTCAGCCGACCACCACGTCCGTGAATAGATATCCAGCGCCAGTAAAAACGAAATCCTTTACGATGCCAGCGCACGAGCGTATTGGGCTTGAAAACCATTAATGTCTGTAAACAATCTGGCCAGTTACGGTACAGCAAAACCCAAAACAGACGCTCTAGTCGACTGAAGCACATCCGCTTTTGATCTCGGTGTGCAACCATGGCTAATTGTTGGCGAAGTGCCAGAATGTCCAGGTGAAGCAATGCCCTGCTTTAAGAAGGTCAACCAGTGTTGCGAACAGTGGGTTGAATAATGTATTCACTTCGTAAACAGTATCGACCAGACGAATATATTGTCAAGCGTTTCAATAAGTACCGAGTTTTTGGTAGGGACAGGTTGTTTAATAAGCCGGAGATTCGAATGGGTGAAAACATTCGCCGTTTTCGTTTTCAGTACCGAGTTTTCAGTGACAGCACATCGGCCTGCTCTCTACCACTGGTAAGCCACACCTAATTCTGTTGCCAATTGATTCAGTCGCTTATCTACTGTCCACAGTGACTTGGCCTGCCCAAGTTTTGTGGCGGCTAGCAGGTGGAAGTCGCTGTAACCGACGCCTCGGCTGTAAAGCTGTTGATGTTCAATGAAATGCAACACATCTGCATGTTGCACGCCGATGACTTGTGGCAGATCATTAAGATCGGCAAGCGTTGCTCCTCTGTGACGCAAACTTCCAGAAGCAAGTTCACCGATGACAATACTGTGAATTGAAATGTTGTTTTTTATCAGTTCGGTAGACAGCGGGTGATTGGGTGTGGAGAAATGTCTGATCCAGACAGATGTGTCAGCCAGAATCATTCGTGGGGTCCCGAACTGGTCTTCTTCGAATCGGGCGGACGGCGTCGTGGGGTGATCTCCAAATCTGGCATCGTGCCACCCAAGGCTGCCAAGCGATGTGCAGCTTCTCTTTGGATTAACGCATCGAGGGCTTCGCGCATGAGGGACGCCGTGTCAGTGATACCAGTTCGTTCTTTGGCATTGGCAACTTTAGCGTCGTCTAGTGTAACTGTTGCGCGCATAACCAGAAGCTCTGTAGTTTTAATATCATCAAAATATCACAGTATTAGTAATCATAGGTGACTATATTGATTACCATAAATAGTTATCACGCGATAGCACACAGTGTTTCAGCAGTCTGAGGTTTACTCTCAACGTGTAAGGTAGAAACGCACTTCCTAAATTCTTGGTATGGCGCTCACTTTTGGGACTGGCATTCTCTACCCCTTCCGTTTGATGCATCGCGCAGCGCGATTTCATCTGCAAACACCACCGGTACGGTGGTAATGAATGTACGCGAATACGCAGTTCTGCACGATCAGTCGAACCTGACGAGAACTGGTGATCGGCCCTTTTCCCAAGTGCTTCAGTACAACTGTGTCGATTCGTTGGAATCAGGTAGGGGAGGCAGGGAGAGTAAACCTGACCCGGTACCACGGAGTATTCGTGCGGGGCGGCCTTCCGCCGAACAGTAAGTAAGAGCACCGCCAGCGGCGGGTTTGTTAAGCTGATTCGAACAGAACAGTTGGCCATTGCAGTCGAGCTTGTTGCCAGCGAACGCAGTGCAGCAGGGCATCGGCTTGCCTGTCGGGGGCTTCGGTGCGCAAAAACACAGCGATGAAGGCACTTTACGTATCCTGACGGCACGAATCAGGCAAGAATTCGATGCGTGTTTGAGTGCATGACTTTCTTGGAATGGCGGTTCAGTGTTTGCCGAAAGGTTCGGGGGTGTTGCTGTCTTCGGTCATTAGATACATAAGGCGCGGATTGACGAATATTTTTTCACGGCCTGCCTGGCGTTCTTTAAGCACCCCGATATCAGCCAATTGCTTGAGATAGACTGACGCCGTTTGTCGTTTGGCTACTCCACAATCAACCAGGTACTGGATCCGGCAATAAGGCTGTTCGAAGATGACTTGTACCAGCTCATGACTGTATATTTTTGGCACCTCTTGTCTGATGTACACACCAGCGCTGTCCATCAGGTTGCGGATCGCCGCAATTTTCTGACAGGTCCAGATTGAGACCTTTTCAGTGCCCTTGAGGATATAGAGCAACCAGGGCAGCCACTCTTCATTGGCTGTCACGGAGTTTAGCAATCGATAGTACTCACTCTTGTTTTGCACGACGTAGCGGCTGAGATACAGAATGGGCAGCGTCAACAGGCCTTGCTCTATCAGGTAGAGAATATTGAGGATACGGCCAGTTCGACCGTTGCCATCGTAAAACGGGTGAATCGCTTCAAACTGATAATGCGCAACGGCCATCTTGATCAGCGGGTCGATGTCATCATTGGCATGAATGAACTGCTCCCAATTGGCCAGTAGCTCCCGAATCACCTGCTCACCCACAGGCGGCGTGTAGAGAATCTGTCCTGTGCTCTGGTTGCCGATCACCGTACCGGGCACTTTTCGGATGTCCATCTCACTGCCTTTAAGCTCACTGCAGATCTGAACCGCAGTTTTGGTGCACAAAGGCCGGTCGCTGAGCTGCTCAAAACCCTGCCTCAGGGCTGTGCGGTAACGCAGTGCTTCTTTGGTAGCAGGATCGGCGTCCTTGTCTTCGCTGGCGTGCTGAAACAGTTTATCAGTGGTGGTGAGGATATTCTCAATTTCGGAGCTGTCTCTGGCTTCGAGTAATGGCAATAGATTGATCAGCAGGCTTTGGTTGGGCAGCAGTTCGGCAGCCTGTTTCAGCTCAGCCAGTGCCGCGCGGGCACCGATACAGGCCTTGAGTGTTTCTGTGGTCTCCATCACCTGCGCGGCCGGAGGCAATAACGAAAGTTCGTTGAAGGGCTTTTCAGCATGCCATGACATGTTTATGAAATCCATTTTTTTAAACATGTTAGCGTGAAAAAGAGCCGACATGTTGATATCATCGACATATCGCTACCTATATGTCGACAAAATAGAGCTATATCGACACGTTAGATAATCATGTCGAGGTAATCAATCTGTTTTCACCACATGTCGATAGAACGCTGAATTTCACACTGTTGATGTCTGTTGACGCCAAGACGTTACTGGCAAGCTGTGTTCGGCCTCAGGCCCAGAATGCCTCGCTCAACTCTTCCAGTACGGCGTCCAGTCGCTTATCCAACACACTGTCCAGGTGCTTCGCCCCACCGTGCTCGGAGAAGCAAGTATTGACAAATTCACGGTCAACGATAACTTAAAAGACCAATTGTTCTGCCAGGCGTTCCAGCCATTTTCGCTGGTTGGGTTGCCAGTTGTGGCGGGTGTAGATACGGTCCATAGCTTGTGCCACCCGCTGCTCAAACGGTTGCAGGGCTTCACCTAATGCCGCGCGACGGATATGCCCGATAATACTGGCCGCTTTATCCTGATTACTCTGCTGGCGGACAGCGCTTTGCAGATTGGCTTCGGAATAGCCCTCACCATCGAGCAGCATTTTCACTTCCTTGAGCTGCGCTCGGGTCAAGTCACGTGGACGCTTGACCACCACGGCCAACGCCGCACTCTGGTTGAGCTGCTGGTCGACAAAGTGTTTGAAGCTATCGAGGTAGTCTTCCGGTCGTTGATGCTTACCATAGCTCTGCGCACGCTCAGCCAGTGCATCATCGTGCTCAGAAATAATCGGTCGATAGTCAGTGCTGACGGCGGCCTTGATCTCGCTGACCTGGCGAAGCAAGCCGACGTGTTGACGTAAAAACTGCGCAGTACCTTGTGGCCCAAGCTGTCGCAGGTTCCTGTGTAAGCTCTTGGGCTCCACTTCACAACTCTCATGCAGTTTTACCAACGTGTCGTTTAGCTTGGGGTCTATCGCGGCCTTGTGCTCAGCTTTACGCAGAACGCGCATCAACTTCTGACTCAGTTGGCTCAGTACCACGTCGGCCTGGCTCTCACCCTCAATTTCGCCGGGACTATCCAGCGCTTTTTGCAGTTGCTGCGGGTCAGTGAGTTCACCTGCCAATTGCTCAATGGTGATCAAAGGGTCTTTCACCAGCGGCTTCATGGTGTTGACCTGCTGCAGACTGGCATAGATATCTACAATATCGGCTCAATGCGCTGGCAACATCTGGATAAACGAATCGCTTGTGCGTCGGCTTGTCGTAGATGAATTGATCCAGCTTTAGAACACCAATATCGCGTTTAATCGGATACAAATGGGTATAAATGGATATTTGAGCTGATAAATGGATATTTATTGGATATAATTGGGTATAAATGGATATCCAACGCCACTCATGCTGCAATTCCAGAGCATTCACATAACAGCAGAAACCCTGAAGTTCATCAGTGAACTTGATGAATTCAAGGGAAAGTGGCAAGCCACTCAAGATCTGGCGCCCGACCGTTTGAGTAGTTTGAAGCGCGTTGCCACGATTGAAAGTGTAGGGTCCTCCACTCGTATTGAGGGCGCAAAACTAACCGACGAGCAAGTAGAAAAATTGCTCTCAAAGTTGGAGACCCAAAGCTTCACGAGTCGGGATGAGCAGGAGGTGGCGGGCTATGCCGATGCGATGGATTTGGTATTCGAAAATTTTGCGTCGGTAGCCTTGAGTGAAAATCACATCAAACAGCTCCATGGAGTGCTACTCAAATACAGCAGCAAGGATGAGAAGCACCGTGGGGAATATAAGAATATTACGAATCACGTGGAGGCTTTCGATGCAGACGGCGAAAGCTTGGGCGTTGTATTTCAAACAGCAACGCCATTTGAAACACCCTTAATGATGAAAGCATTGGTTGATTGGTATGCAGCTCAACAGAACGAAGAGCTGCAGCATCCATTACTCAGTGCCGCTGTTTTCGTAGTCGTATTTCTCGCCATTCACCCGTTCAAAGATGGCAATGGCAGATTGTCTCGTGTTCTTACCACACTGCTTCTGCTTCGCTCTGGGTACTCCTATGTACCCTATAGCTCTATGGAGACAGTTATCGAGTCTAATAAGGAGAATTACTACTTGGCGTTGCGGCGTACGCAACAAACCATCCGCACCGATGATCAGAACTGGGAGCCATGGGTTGCCTTCTTTCTTGAAACGATGGTGACTCAAAAAAACAATCTTGCTAAAAAGGTTAACGAGGAAAGGCAACTGCGCGAGACGTTGCCTGCGCTCTCACTTAGTATTCTAGACATGGCAAAAACTAGAGGAGAAATAACTGTACGTGAGATAGAGGCGGCCACAAGTGCCAATCGCAATACGATCAAAGCACATTTGAAGAAGCTTGCCGTGCAGGATTATCTACAGGTGATTGGCAAGGGGCGTGGTGTGCGTTATGTGTTGAAGACGCAAGGTTGAGCATGATTAAATTGAATTCACTAGCGAGCAGGCCTGGGGCGAGGATGGGTATGCGAGGCCGATCGACTAATCCATTGAAGAGCGCATCAAGGGTCCAGCAGACCCAGAAGTCCTTTTCTACATTCTGCGGCGTGGTGCCGAGGCGCTGGGCGGTTGTTGTATAGAGGCCCAACCGTGTTTCATCGTTTGCCGCAATGATCTGATCGAATGTGAAGTTCATCATGTGTCGACCTGTTCTCGCAGCATCGGTCGTAATATTTGCTGCATCCAGGTGGGTAGTGTTGCCAGACCCGCCAGTAAGTCTGCTCGGATTGCTTGGCCATTCTCCTGATCTCGAAGAATTGCATTCAGACGGCTTGCTAGAACTTTGTCGTCGTCGACCTGGCCCATGGTGTCTCTCAGCCAATGCAGCGCCTGTACGATGCGCATTGCCGGTCTTCCAGCCCAATACAATTTGCTCGCAGCAGTTAGTTTGAAAGTGATATCAAGTTGGCCGAGCGAAATCGATTTGAGCCGTGCATCTGTATGCACGACGATTTTCGCAGGAACTGCATTCGTTAGTCCGAGATCATTCGCAGCGGTCATACCATCAACGAGAACCCGGATCTGATCTCGTCGCGCAACGGTTTCGATAACCTAGCGTGGGTCGGGAGGATTACTATTCTGTGTCAGATTGTTAAACGACGGCTTGTCATAAAGCCCCCGATCGACCCGACGCAAAGTCCCGGCACGTGTTAGACGCTGTAGCGCCTTGTCGACAGAGTCGCGCGCGGCAAGATCGAGGAAATCTCCCGGCGTCCAGATTCCTGTTGGTGCACCGTTTTCGATGCGCGCCACGAGTGCAGCTTTCAAGTCAAATTTGGTCTCCTTCATGTCCGAAAAATGTAGCATTATTTCGGACTGTCTTTAGATTTCAAGGTGTCTGCTTGATCCCTGTCCAGATTTCTCTTGAACGGTGACCGATCACATTCGATGACCATAGCGAAAAACCCTAAACAGGGTTGACCGGAAAACCGTTTAATATCGGCACCCAGTGCCATTTGCGTGAAGGCACGTTGTGCGTATTCAGTTATCGGGCAAATCGCTAATGCTATTTTCCCAGACTCAACAAGCTTGCTGCTTCGAGCAGTATGAACTCATTGTTATCTGGATTATTCAGGTCTCTACCTTTGGAAAAGGGAAAGTTGTTGTCGTTGGCTACAATAATATGGGCGAATTTGCTTTCGACCCAAAACCGTTATCGGTCAATACATAGTATCGATTGCCATCAATTTTCTTAATCCCTGAAAATCCTTATATTGGCTGGCCGGAAAACGGTGCTTCATTCGCGTTAAGTGGTTTATTAGCATCGTTACGACTACTCTCAATAGTGAATTTCCCAGAGAATTTCAGTGCCTCGGGTGCATCCTCCGGAGCGTTGATAAATGACGCTGCCGGCAGGACTGCGTGACCAGCCAGCAACGCTGGTTGCTGTGTTTGGGCAATGCTGGCATTGGGGAATACGAGAAGGTATGTTGTGCAAGCACAAACCATTGTTCGTAGCAGCATTTGTAATATTTCTATTTTGATACAGGGTAACTTAGGTTATAGCTTAAAAAAGCACACTTGACATTGACTACTATGCTGCACACGACAAGTGTGCAGTGGGTGAGCTGAGACTTGAGCGACAGTTCATCAAGGATTCTCTTTTTTACAACGGTGGGCTGCAAGTGCAAGGTTGCGAGTTACGCATGCGCATAGTGACGTGAGCACGTGACAGACGAACTTGTTTTATAGCTCTATTCTTGTCATAACCTCGTCATCTTCATGGCAGAAACTCTCGTCCATCTTCAAACCTCATACGAAGTCAGAGAGAACTCATGAGCAAAGCCACATTCGACCCAACCCATTACAACCCTAGCAGTAACCCGCCGTTTTCTACCATTCTGGAACGTGAAATTTCCCGACGCACGCTACTTAAAAGAGGATGCGGTATGGCCGCGTTGAGCGTGTTCGGTGGCTTGGGTCTAAGCGCTTGCAGTGATAGCGACGATACCACCGACGTAGTGATGGACGATGCTTCAAACAACTTCACATCCAGGCTGGGATTTGACTCGATCATGGGATCGCGTCTGGATGCAGCCGTGGTACCTGAAGGCTACAGGGCGCAGGTTCTGGCTCCGTGGGGTACGCCATTAAACAGTCGTGCGAACCCCTGGCGAGAAGACGGCACCAACACCAGTGAGGATCAACTCAACTCGGTAGGGATGCACCATGACGGTATGCACTTCTTTCCGATTGACGGTAGCTCAACTGATGGGCTGTTGTGTATCAACCACGAGTATATCGATAGCGATGCACTGCATCCCAACGGCCCAAGCATTGATGAAGCTGCAGGGCGGCGCACCAGCGCTGAGGAGGTGCGTAAAGAGATCAACGCACATGGTGTGACCGTTGTGCGAATTCGACTAGTGGGCGATGAGTGGGACGTGGTGCCAGACGATCTGCATAATCGTCGTTTTACAGGTGCAACGGAAATGGCAATAGCCGGCCCTCTGGAAGCAAATGCTGCATTAACGACGCCCTATTCACCTGTTGGTAATCGTGCAAGAGGTACGCTTAACAACTGTGGCAATGGTTACACACCTTGGGGAACCTATCTCACCTGTGAAGAAAACTGGCCGGGATACTTCACCAACTCGGGTACGCTCACCGCTGAACAAGAGCGCATCGGCCTGAGTACCCAAGGCACGCGCTATGGCTGGGATACCGTGGCTGGTGATGAAACCGAGATGGATAGTGAGTTCGCTCGTTTCGATGTTACGCCAACGGCTGCCGATGCCAGTAGTGACTATCGAAACGAGGCCAATGGACATGGCTACATTACTGAGATTGATCCCTACAATCCTCAGTCGATGGCCACCAAGCGTACCGCCATGGGACGCTTCCGTCATGAAAGCTGCGTGTTCGGCAAGCTGGTTGAGGGTCAGCCAGTCGTGTTCTATTCAGGCCATGATGCGCGCTTTGAATACATCTACAAGTTAGTATCCAGTGCCAACTGGGATCCTTCCGATGTTTCGCCTGTCGATCGTCTTGCCACTGGAGCTAAGTACCTTGATGAGGGTGTGCTGTATGTTGCTCGCTTCGATGAAGGTGGTGTCGGGCAGTGGCTGGCGTTGACACCTGGTACCACGACGCTTGATGGTGGTAGGTTGGGGGATGTATACAGTGATCTTGCCGCCATCCTTCTTGACACGCCAGGTGCTGCTGATCTTCTTGGTGCAACACCCATGGACAGGCCTGAGTGGATTGCCGTCAGTCCCGTTGATGGGGCTGTCTATACAACACTGACGAACAATACACGACGTACCGGTGAAACACCGGAAACTGATGTCAACCCTGCCAATCCGCGCCTGGATAACGAGTTCGGGCATATAATCCGCTGGGTGGAATCCGATACTACCGCCTTTACATGGGATATTTTCCTGTTTGGTGCGCCAGCAGCAGGGGATGTGAACATCAACCTCTCCGGGCTGACCGACCTGAACCAGTTTGCCAGCCCTGACGGTATGAACTTCGATCCCAGAGGTATCCTATGGATTTTGACAGACAACGGTGCTGAGGCGGTGGCTGAAGAAACCAACGACCAGATGCTGGCTGTCATTCCGTCCACCCTACTGGATGAAAACGGCAATCCGGATGTCATTAACCCAAACAATCAGAGTGAATTGAGGCGCTTCTTCGTTGGGCCCAACGATTGCGAAGTCACGGGCCTGGCCTTTACCGACAACTACCAGAACTTCTTCATCAATGTGCAGCACCCTGGTAACTGGCCAAGCACCACCGATGCAACGGTTGAGACCGATGCGGGTATGACGGTAAGGCCACGAGCCAGTACAGTTGCTATACGAAGGATTGATGGTGGAGCCGTAGGGGTTTAGTACACGTAACGGATAGTAAGTTCAGGAGTCTGCTGGGCAGGCTCCCGGACTGCAGAAAGCAGACCGTTCGGAATAGTTTAGATGGTATCCATTCATAGCTGCATTGAATGAGTTATACGAACCATCAATCATTGGACTGAGCATCAGCGGAATCGCTGCAAACGTATCACTGCCATTCATCGCGCTAGGAAAGATCTCTATCACTAAGAATGCGCGTAATGGAATTCCAGCAGAAAAACAAGCATGATCATGGCGGTATCCAAATGATAGGTAAGCAGGTAACAATGCATCATACCGAGCGAATGGCGATATTGGCTAAGGCTACGCTTGATGAACTTGAGCTAGCCTGGGATTGTTTGCCTGAATTTCCCTGTGTTGAGGATTGGTTGGAGCCTGATGTCAGACTGTTGAGCACACGGTCCAAGGCTCCGGGTTCTTGCTGTAAAAACACACCGGTTCACGTTTTTTTATCTCATGCGGCAGTGCGTTTGGAATTGAGCGTTGAGAGAAAACATCAGGCTGCTGAAACACAGCTAAACCAGGCGTAATCGAATCACGCAAGGATGTGTTTTGATGGCACATTCAAAGCCGGACACGGTGTCTGGACGGATAGCGCCACACATCAATACTCAGTTGCCGAGCACGCAACAGCCACTAAAACACCACCCGTGCTTTGTCAAGCAACGCAAGGTCACTCAATAATGGACTTGACAATGAACTGCTATATATACTGTAAATCAGCTATCTTCATACAAAAAGAAACTACTGGCAAATGCAGGATCAGCTTGAAATTCTCCTTCTGGTTGCTGAGCATCTTGTGGCTCAGAGTATTCCTTATATGGTCAGTGGGTCGATGGCTATGAACCAATATGCGCAGCCACGAATGACGCGTGATATCGCTATTGTCATCCAAGTGTCGTCACAAGATGTTTCAAAGCTCGTCAATGTGTTTTCAAACGCATTTTATATTGATGATGAAGCTGTTGCAGATGCGATAGCGCACGAAGGTATGTTCAATATCTTTCATACTGAGTCGATAACGAAAATTGATTTCATTGTTCGAAAAAGTACACCGTATAGAGAGTTAGAGTTCAGTCGCCGTACTGTGACGGAGATAGCGAACCAATCTGTATCATTAGTCAGTGCTGAAGAGCTCTTACTATCCAAACTTGTGTGGGCAAAGGACAGTCAATCTGAATTACAGTTAAAGGATGCACAGAACCTGATTGATGCAAAGACTGACTTGGACTGGACATATCTCAGGCGCTGGGCGGAGGACTTGGACGTCACCCGTATGCTAAATGCTTTGACTGGTGTTCCCCAATGAACGATACACCCGATCAAGTTAACCATCTGTTTCACACCATGACGATGGCCCGCTCTGGTGAAGAACGAATGGTGATGAGCTGCAGCATGTTCGATGCAGCACGCAAAATGGCTTCGGCCAGCCTTTCGCATCTTCCTGAAGAACAAATCAAAGTAGAACTTTTCAAACGATTTTACGGATCTGATTTTGACGGTGTCACGCTGGTGTCATGCAGGGGATTCACTATGTAGAGTTAATCTGCGGTCCTTCAGCGAACAATTCAGGCGCGCAATATACTGACAGTGCCATAGCCTTTTTACAGCTGATAAGAGAAATAAATGAAACGAATCGCCATCAATGGTATGGGGCGCATCGGTAAACTGCTGCTGCGCGATCTGGCGCAACGCGGACTGCTGAACCGTGTGGTTCTCGTGAATGAACCCGTGGGTGATCCTGCTCAACTGGCTCACCTGCTGGAGTTCGACACGGTACATGGGCGCTGGCAGGCAGATATCGGGCATGACGATGAGCATGTGATCATTGGGAAACAAAAGATCAAAGCGTCTCAACACAGCAAAATAGGGAAAATTCCGCTACAAGAGCATCAAATCGATTTCGTTATTGACTGTAGCGGAGCATTTCGCAATCAGAGAACCTTGCAGAAATACTTTGATGCTAGTGTAAAAAAGGTCCTGGTTTCTTGTCCTGTCAAAGAGCCTGAGGCTGCCAACATCGTGTTTGGTATCAACCATGAGCTCTACAATGCAAAGAAGCATCGCATAATTACTGCAGCCAGTTGTACCACCAATTGTTTAGCTCCTATAGTCAAGGTTCTGCACGAGGCAATTGGCATTTCACACGGCTCTATCACAACGTTGCACGACGTCACGAATACACAAACAATTGTCGATCGTCCAGCGAAAGATCTTCGACGTGCACGCTCGGCACTCAATAGCCTGATACCTACAACCACGGGTTCCACGACGGCTATAACGCTCATCTATCCCGAACTGACGGGACGCCTCAATGGTCATGCAGTCAGAGTGCCACTACTCAATGCCTCTCTTACCGATTGTGTTTTCGAGATGCAGAAAAACACTAACGTCATTGAGGTCAATGCCCTGTTTGAAAAAGCGTCCACCGGTGATCTGGCGGGTATTCTAGGATACGAAACGCGTCCCCTGGTATCAGCAGACTACGTCAACGACCCAAGATCCACCATCATCGATGCGATGTCGACAATGGTTGTCAATGATACGCAAGTCAAGGTATACGCCTGGTACGATAACGAGTGGGGGTATGCGTGCAGGCTAGGTGATATAGCGCGCATGGTGGCACGTTTTAAAGCACCATGAAAGATATGCTCCAGCAACAGGAATTGCGCGGGTACTCTGTCGTCACTGTCGCCTACTGGTCATTCATGCTCACAGATGGCGCGTTGCGCATGCTCGTTCTGTTGCACTTCCATGCCCTGGGTTTTTCGCCCATTCTGCTTGCCTATATGTTTGTGCTTTACGAGATCATGGGCATGGTCACCAATATTCTGGCCGGTTGGCTTGGCACACGGTACGGGTTGCGTCTGACCTTGATAGCTGGCCTGGCCTTGCAGATAGCATCACTGCTTTTGCTATCCGCACTCGACCCCAACTGGTCGGTTCCAGTCTCTGTCGTGTTTGTGATGCTGGTGCAAGCGTTATCGGGTGTCGCCAAGGATCTGACCAAAACCAGTGCCAAGATTGCGGTGAAGCAGCTTGCTTCCAACCGTGAAAGTGGCACGCTGTTTCGTTGGGTAGCCGTTTTGACAGGATCGAAAAACGCTGTTAAGGGTCTGGGCGGTTTGCTACTGGCAGTCAGCGGATTCGAGCAAGCCGTTCTCATCATGGCCGGGTGTTTGTGTGTGGTGTTTATCGTCGTTAGCATGATAGACAAGCTTGATCTTGGTGTGACCGACTCTAAAGTGAGGTTGCGCGAGGTCTGGTCTACCAGCCAATCGGTAAAAACGCTCTCCAGCGCCCGTGTTTTTCTGTTCGGGGCGCGTGACACATGGTTTGTAGTAGCTATACCTGTATATCTGCATACAGTGTTCACCCAAACCTTTTCACTGAACACGCAGCAAGCCTTTTTTATGGTGGGGGCGTTTCTGTCTGTGTGGGTAATGGGTTACGGATTCGTTCAGGCAAAAACACCTCAATGGCTTTCCTCGGCAAGGCAATCATCCGTTGGTGCCGTCAAGGCTGTGAAACTCTGGTCTGCTGCTTTGTTTGTGGTAATGCTGGTGCTGTCCTCTTCCACTTATTTGATTGGCGAAAGGGCCTCTCAGTTGGTATTTGTCGTGATACCGGGGTTGCTGATTTTCGGCGTTGTCTTCGCCATGGTTTCTTCACTGCACAGCTATCTGATTCTGGCGCTGACAACGCACAAGCGCTCAACAATGGATGTCGGTTTCTACTATATGTCGAACGCTGCAGGTCGATTATCGGGCACCTTGCTCTCAGGTTTGAGCTATCAGTTTGGCGGGCTGGCGTTGTGTCTTGCAACGGCAGTGACGATGGCAGCTGCCAGTTGGTGGTTTGCTCAAGCACTCTCGCATATGCCAAAACAGGTTTAGGGCCTTAGAATTTCGAAACATCGACGTTATCAACATAGCCTGCCAGGCTGCGCGGTCCAATCCATCATGAACAATTCAGCTCATACACTTCGCCATGAAGTCATGCGGATTGGTGGTGAAATAGTGATTGTGCATCGCTGCCACGAATTTGGTAGTCGGCACACCTCAAGAGCAAAAGATGATCGATGGACACTGCATAAGGAAGATTCGAGTGCAGGATGCGGCTGACTTAGGTTTGCGAGAGGTTAGTCGAGGACAATTTGTAGAATTTTGTCATCGGAAAAATCGAAATACTGCCTATGTAGAACTGCTTGGCAGTGACTGTTTAACGAATAATTTAATTTTTTTTGAATTTTACCACCTTGGTGTGGCAGGGTCGAGAATTGCCCGACTCTTTTTCTGTCAAATCAGCTCGCGCAATGTTTGTACCGCGATCAAAGCATGAACGAATATCAGCGACTGCATGGGATACCAATTCGTCGATTAGGGACTCTTGACTGTCATTAGCCAGCCCGACTTGCGGATATAGCAGCGACATTGCGGACGCAGAGATCACAGCTCGCTTAAGCGGCTTTTCCCCCGCGGCAAATTACTGTACTAAACGCTGAAGTTCAGGGGATCCAGGGATGCTGCCTACAGGTTCAGTTGAAATGCTTATGTCAATCAGCTCTGTTCATCTACCTGGCAAACCGCTAGCGGCGGCACGCGCGCTCCAGCGCGACGATTCACCGACTGGAAATGAACGACGTTGATGAACGACAAGTGCGATAGACACACTGTTTACATGAATTGACTGTAGTGTATTTTTTCTATAGATCTGCCATGCAGCAAATCGTGATTGCACCATTTTTCAAACAGATTCATCTGCAGAGTATCCATTATCTGCTGCATCGATTATCTCCGATTTCGATAAAAACTTCAGATGCGCGATTAGTAGCTAGACGCAGATCGAAATCCAGATTAGTGATAAGACTGTGTTCTTGCTAGTGTACATAAATGTCTTGATTTTCAAGTTCTGTTTTACCCACTTGCAGTATGACTGGGTCAACGACGCTGATGAGAACTTTTATTTCTGAATGACCCAGCTGATAGAAGTCGCGGCTCCTGAGAACGAAATGGTGTCTGTGAGCATACTTCTATAGGTTTGCTTTTCGTCTGCAGACATGTCGATTCGCGCTAATGTATCGAGTCAGTTTTGTCGTCCAATCTATCCAGTATGTCTTCATCATAAGGCCGCTGTTCGAAAAGCTCCTCGGCCTCCTCTAGCTCGTTCAGCATCTCCTCCTCAGCGGCATCAATGGCGTAGGCAGTAGCCAGTCCCGAGGTGTTTGAAGAAATAGGCAGATAAGGCGCGGCTTCGTCAACCACGGTGTGGGCGCGTTGGCTCATACGATAGATCCCGTACAGGCAGATCGCACTCATTAGCAAAACCAGAATGATAAAGTACCATTCGATACCCAGCTTTGACATGGCATAACCAACCAGGATCGGGCCCGACATGGCGCCAAGGCCGTTGATGAACAATAGTCCACCTGCCGCTGCTGCCATCTGTTCAAGCTCCAGATAATCGTTGGCGTATGCTACCAGCAGGGAATACAAGGGATTGGCTGTGCCGCCAAGGATAAAAGCTGCTGTGAGTAGCAGGACATAAGTGTCTCCAAAATGCATGCAAATCAACGCTGTGATAGCACCAATACCGGTTGTCCCGATGATAAGAATTCGTCTGTCCAATTTGTCTGATAGCCAGCCGATAGGAAACTGAAAGATCATTGCTCCGGCAAAGATGGTCATGATGAAGTAGGAGGTTTGAGCCACACTTAAGCCGCGTTCAGTGGCATAGACCGGCGACATGGCGTATAACACGGAATAGATGCCACCGAGCATCAACATGCCAAAGCAGGCTAACGGCGAAGTACTTATCAGCTCTTTCAGCGGCATCGCCTTGGCTGAATTTCCAACGGGCGCAGTATTGGAGGCGGACAGCAGAATAGGCGCAATTGACAGTGACACCAGTACGGTAATCAGGACAAACAGTGAGTAGTCAGAAGGGTCGCCCAGATTCAGTAGCGACTGACCGAGAAACATACCGAGCATCTGCACAATCATATATAGAGAGAGTGCCTTGCCGCGCGAGTCGTTGGAGGCCGAATGGTTCAGCCAGCTTTCGGCTACTACATACACGCCAGAGAAACAAAAACCGACCAGCACCCGAAGCAACCACCAGGCATAGGGATTGACGATCGCGGCATACAAGATAAAGGCCGCTGATATCAGCGAGCCAAAGGCGGCAAACACGCGTACATGCCCTACTCGTTGTAGCAGTAAGGGTGTTAATTGCGAGCCACCCAGAAAACCAAAAAAGTAGCCTGCCATGATGTAACCCATGGCTGCTGAATCAATCTCTTCCAGTGAGCCTCGTACGCCTAGCAAGGTGCCCTGCAGGCCATTTCCCAGCATTAGCAGCAACATGCCCAGCATCAGGGCCCAAGATTGTTTAAGTACTGAGAACATGAATTCAGGTATACGCTATTAGCGTGAGGATTGTACGCAAGAGGGTGGAGAGGCAACAGGCGGGCGACGCAATTAAAAGGCCTTTGTCGTAGCTTGAACATTCCGATAGGTATAATGCGCTCAAGAATTGAGGTAGGCAGGGTTGCCAAATCATATCCGGATTGTTACCTACGAGGCTTCTTGCTACCTGCCATTTGCAACACGATGTCCAGACACAGGGCGAATATGATGATGCTGCCACCCACGATAGCCATTGGTGGTAAGTCGGTTCCTATCAATATGGCTGCAGAGAGTATCGCGACGATTATTTCTGACATAGTCAGCAATGCAGCTGTTGGTGCAGGGATACGGCTCGCTCCCCAGATTTGCGCAAGCATGGCAGGATATAATGCCAGAGCACCAAAACTTATGGCAATCAAGGCAATGAGTAATGCTTGTGTATGCACAGAACTTCCACCATCGCTTGAAGACTGTGAAGGTATGGTGCTGTTGCTAAGATGAAACCACAATGTGGCCAGTAGTGAAAAAAGCATGGCACTACCGATTGCCACTAGCGTTCGTGAGTAGGCACCGCTGTTTTCATCCGCCCGCAATAAACTCAGACTGATACCCCAGCACATACCTGAGGCAATGGCGCACCAGTCTCCTGCAGAACGCGGTACTGGAATGCCATCGCCTTCACTGAGTAATAACCACAAACCCACTAATGCTACGAACATAATGACCAGCCTGACAATACTGATGGGCTCGCCGTAGATGACTCTTGCTGATAACGTTGTCCAGAGTGGTAATAGATAAAACAGAAACACAACGCGAATAACATCGGTATAAATGAGTGCAATAAAATACAAGGTTGTTGCAAGCCCCAATACAAGCCCTGCACGCAAGGTCACTCGCTGTCGAAGATCAGTTAACTCCGATCGAATGACCGTCATGATTAATGCAGGTAACAGGGCTGCTGCCATAACGAAGGTTAAGGCCCACAAGGCGCTGACGCCCAACGTATCCAAGTAACGCAACGGTATCCAGAATAAACCCCATAGCGACGCTCCTGTAACCACAGCGAGGGCACCAGAGGTCTGCGTCTTTGTGTATCCTGAATGTGCTGTAGTTTTCATACGTAGGCAGTGTACAGGTCTGCGTATTCACTTTGCATTAAACGATATCTCGAGGATATGCTATGGATTTACTAAAAATGGGTAAGGATCTTCTGGGCGATAAACTGGGTAATTCCGGTGGCGTCATGGAAGCTTTGTCAGGTCTGACGAGTGGTGAAGGTCTGGACATGGGCGGTATCGCTGAAAAACTTAAAGCGGGTGGTTTGGGTGACAAGGTAAGTTCATGGCTGGGAGATGGAGAGAACGAGCCGGTATCAGGTGAAGAGCTTACTAATGCTTTGGGTGCCGATCAGATGGGCGCAATGGCAGCCAAACTAGGCGTCGAGCCTGACGCCGCTGCTGAGACTATGTCCAAAGCGGTACCATCGCTTATGGACAAGATGAGTTCTGGGGGGAATATCCTCGATGCAGCCAAGTCGGGCAATCCTCTGGACATGGCGAAGAACCTGTTCAAGTAGGTTTTGAATAAAAGGCAAAAGCCAATGACACCAGGGTTAAATGAAAGCCATTTAATAGTAGCCCTGTGAATAATGGCACGAAGGCCAGGCGAACAAATTTTTCAATAATCGCCTGGCCCGTCAATGTATTCACAGGGGGCAATCCTGGTCAATTACCAATAGCTTATGGCATTGGCATACATGTTTTCCAAGTCAACAAGGTTCGAGTCGCGGGGTGCATTGGCTATTGCACGCCCCTGGCGAGATGATGAATTGGCCAGCGCCTGAACATTCGATTTATCAAACCCTACACCTGACAGTCCGTTAGGCATATGCGTTGCGCGCATCAGTTCAATCAGGCGATTTGCCAATACTTCACCGGCATCATCGAGTGTAGCGCCTTTGTCATCGGCTAGTAAAAAACGTGCGCCCTGAAGGTGTCTCTCCGGTGCGGCTTCTGCGGTATAGCGGAAGATGGCTGGTGCATTAACAATGACGCTGATTCCATGCGGTACGAAGGGTGTTGAGACTGGATAACCTTCGGTAGTGATGTCTTTCATCAGGTGGGTCACACCATAGGACATGGCATGAGGCAGGTGCGTGCCAGAATTGCCAAAGCCGATTCCTGCCAACGTCGCGCCCCACATGAGCTGGTCCCGCGCAACCGTATCCGAGGCATCATTAACACCACGAGCCAGAAACTTGCCTACGATTTCCATGGCCTCGCGTGCGGCCAGATCACTAAAAGGATTGGCGCCCTGTATATATTGTCTGGCAGTGGGTGAAGTTATTTTGTCATGCTGTGTATAGGCGCGGGAGGTATAGCATTCCAGTGCATGGCAGCACAAATCAAATCCCGTTGAGGCAACCACATTGGCTGGCAGGCTGTCGCACACCTGTGCATCTACAATCGCAACATCCGGCAGCATGTGCGGACTTGCCATCACGAATTTGGTGTTCAGGCTGTTAATGCGAAGGACTGCTATCGACGTGCATTCAGATCCGGTACCTGCGGTTGTCGGGCAGGCTATGTGTGGTAACAGGGGGCCTGGTATAGCACGTCCATTGCCAATGGGCGGTGCAAAATAGTCAACAGCTTCTCCCCCATGGACATGCAAAACCAATGCGGCTTTGGCTGTATCCATTACCGATCCACCACCGACCGAGACCATGGCATCGACACGGGCATCCGCAAGAAAGGCAGCGCCTCGGCTCACCGAATCATCGTCGGGTTCTACCCGGATATCGGAAAACACCGCCACCTCTATTCCAGTCTGGGTAAGCGATTGTGCAACCTCAGCCACCAAGGGGCCATCAAGCAGATAGGGGTCGGTAAACAGCGCCACACGTCTGACATTGAGTGCTGCTGCTCGTGGCCCTGCCTCGGATAATGTGCCGCGACCGACGGTCAGTTTTGGCATGGCGACGGTAAACGAATCTGCACCGTGGTCCTTGGGTGCGAAATACTGACAGCCCATCATCTCCTCCTGTTTTCACGAGCCCTAAGTGTAATGCTTGCGGTTTGCAAGCGTGGCGATATTCAATAACAAAAAAAGGCGCGGAGATTATCCCGCGCCTTTCAGGCAGATATAAAACGTGCGGCTGTGCCAGCTACCTCATTAGCTGGTTTTCTCGCTGAGAATTGTCAGACCTTTAAGCAGATTCAGCGCTTCGAACAGCTGGTAATCGTCGTATACCAGATTGTCTTCCGACACCTCGCCATCAACCGTCTCTGCATCATCATCCTCTCCCTCGTTTATCAATGATCCACGCAAGCTGGATTCGGAGAGTGGAGTAAATTCGCTTTCCTCGTTCGGACGCACCCAGGAGCCGGGTCGTGTCTGGATGTCTGGCTCGATACCCAGTGCCTGAATAGAGCGACCATTTGGCGTGTAATAGCGTGAAGTGGTCAGCTTGACAGCACCTCCAGCTCGAAGGTCCTGAATAGTCTGTACCGATCCCTTGCCAAATGTCTTGCTGCCCAGCACAACTCCTCGGCCATGATCCTGCATGGCACCGGCGACAATTTCTGACGCTGAGGCTGAACCACCGTTAACCAGTACGACTAATGGTGCGCCATTCAGGACATCGCCTTCGGTGGCGTCGTAGCGTAGTTTCGAATCGCTCTCACGACCATCGGTGTAAACAATCATGCCGTCGTCGAGAAATGCATCGGATACGCCAACAGCCCCCGATAGTACGCCACCGGGATTGTTACGAAGATCCAGCACCAATCCTCTGAGGTTGTCGTCTTCAGCTTCCGATTTCATGGCCTTGATAGCCTTGAGCATATCGGCGGTTGTCTTGGTCTGAAAATTTGAGATACGCAGATAACCGAAGCCTTCTTCAAGCATGCGATTTCTGACGCTAGTCACCTTGATGATGTCGCGTTCGATATCTATATTGAGCGGTTTGTCTTCGCCTTCACGGATAATGGTCAATGTGAGGATACTGCCGGGCTTGCCACGCATCAGCTTCACAGCGTCGTTTAAAGACAATCCCTTGGTAGGTGTCTCATCGAGTCGGATGATCAGATCACCGGATTGAACGCCTGCGCGCGCCGCTGGTGTGTCGTCGATAGGGGATACTACTTTGACGAAGCCATCTTCCATGCCCACCTCGATACCCAGGCCGCCAAATTCGCCAGTGGTGCCGATACGCAACTCATTGAATTCTTCTGTGTTCAAGTACGCCGAATGAGGATCCAGGCCGTTAAGCATGCCGCGGATAGCATATTCGAGAAGCTCCTCATCGGAGACCTCCTCGACGTAATCATTCTTGATGCGGCTGAATACGTCAGTGAACGTGCGCATCTGTTCCAGAGGCAATTCGTCACCGTTGCGGGCTCCCATGACATGTTGAGTCAGCGTCAGCGAGCCTCCAACAATGGCGCCAGCCAGAACGAGGCCGACTGAGCGTGTGTTTACCTTCATGCAGTTCTACTCCAGTTTATGACGACCCGACAAGTCACCAAGATGGTGCCAGCGAGCATAAATGCCAGTATTTTTCGTACGATATGTTCAACAATACCGACTAATTGCAACTGAGACCACCATCAGGACGTACTGTTCCATGGCAATAATTGATGATCACTGTGTGTGATCCTGCGCCTGCGTCCGATCTGCCTTTCTATCTACGAGCTGGATGCCGGTTTCAACCAGTCTTGCGGATCCAGCGCTGTCGCGTTGTGACGGATCTCGAAATACAGACCGCTGGTATTCTGGCCTCCAGAGTCCCCTACCTTTGCAATTGTTGATCCGGACGACACCCAACTGCCGGTTGCCGGTGTGACAGTGCGGTTACCTCCGTACAACGTCATGTATCCGTCACCATGGTCGAGAATAACCAACATGCCAAATCCTTGTAACCAGTCGCTGTAGACTACCTCACCATCGGCAACCGCCCGCACCCGATCGCCTTCGCTGGCCGCTATGTACCATCCATCCCATTGTAATTTGCCAACTGATTTGGTTTCGCCGAAACGAGCGGTAATTTGACCTGATACCGGTGGCTCATATTGCCCTTGCAATGCCTTGAAGTACCCGGAGCCGCCGCGTTGCAGGCTTTCCAGTTCTTCCATCAGGCTTTGCAGTCGTTGCTGGTCCTGTTGCAACTGGGCAACACTGCGTGTCGTGTCTTGCAATACGCTATCAACATTGTCAATTTTTTGTCGCTTGGTCTGCGCATCGCGCACATGTGATTCGCGTTGGCTCACGGCTTTGTCGCGGATGTGATTCAACCAGTTCCGATCCTTAAGCGTTGTCAGGTGCGCATGCTCCACACCTTCAAGGAATTCAATGGCAGACTGGACTTGCCGTTGCTGGGCCTTGAAAAAATAGCTGTGGTAGACATCCAGACGCTGGGCCAGCGCAGGATTGTCGTGCTGTAACAGGGTTTTCAGCTCTGAGGCTGCGCCGATACTCTGTGAGCCACGTAGTGATTCAGCCAGTTCGTTCTTGCGCTGGGCGATGTCAACATTGGCGTTTTCGACATCTTGCTCAAGTATTGCGAGTTGCCTGTCGAATTCGGTGATGCGAATGGCCAGCTCTGCCAGGCGTTGTTCGCGCTCACCCAGTTTTTCATTGGCAAGCTTAAAGGCTGCTTGCAAGTCGCTTTTTAACAGATTGTTTTTATCAATGATTTGCTTGAGTGCTTGAAGCTGTTCGTCGGTCTCCTGAATTTGCGCTGTCAGCTCATCGACACTCTTGGCCCCTTCGGCCTGTAAGGATGGCGACAGGCTTGCGCCCAGCAGTAACAGCAGGCAAGCGCCTGTCTTGGATGTTGTGGATAAACTCATACCACTGAGTGTAGCTGGTGAATGATCATTTTATTCAAGGAACATTAACCCGGTTACACGCGTATTTTGGCTAGTCAAAGCTTCTCGCGATGAGGGTGTAGCAACGGTGGCTTTCCGTAGCGCTTGCGCATCCAGTTTAGCGAGCTGTATACAGTTTCCCGGCTGGCAACATAGCGCAGCAGCCGATGTTTGCCGGGGAAGCGGGCGATCGACAGTCCCATGAGCAGGGTAATGAGACCGGGTCCGGGTATGACAAGCATCAACACACCCAACGAAACCAATGCAGCACCAAACAGAGTCCTCAGGGCATCGATACTGACTCTTATTAGCGGATGTACCGGTGCTTTGCCGTCTCGCTGCAGCAGGTAGTCTTCCGGTAAACGGGCAACAATCCAAGGTGTGGCCACTATGCTTAGTAGCAGCAGTATTGTCGAGCCTGCTGTCAGTGAGCCCACCAACATCACATGCTGGCCTAGCCATTCGGTAATCATCGGCCTTGCCCGCTGTGAGCATCACACGCTCCGCATTGACAACCGGAAATTCGTTGCACCGGCTCAGGGAAGCCAGATGATTTCGTGTGCGGTGCAATGGTGCACAATCACACTGCGAAGACTCTCGGCCATGTGCGGGCCAATTGCGAGCTGTACGCTGAGGTAGAGTTACGACCAGTCATGATTGCAGCATAACGTTGTGGGTAGAGCGCAGTATGTTGGCGAAGCCGCCAGGATACAAGGGGGTGGTGTAAGGCCCATCAGGCCTTCATGCATACCCAAAGTGAGTGTCGGGTCTTGTGTTCGCTCGTCGCAATAGGCACTGTTTCATATAATCGACTATTCAAACGCAGACAATACAATGGACCCACAAATTCCGATAGCTATCCAGCGGCTTGATTATCAGGCCTCTCCATGGCAGATTAGCCATACGCGCCTGCACTTCGAACTGGATGCCACATCCACGCGTGTTCATAGCGAGTTAACCATCCAGTATGTTCCGGAACCGGGTGGCTCATTGACGCCGTCACCGCTGCGTCTGGATGGTATTGATCTGCAGCTGCAAGGCGTGGCTGTCGATGGTGTCCCACTGGCCGACGATGCGTATCAAGTGGATGAATGCTCATTGAGCCTGCCAGAGCTGCCGCCCACCTGTGTCGTCAGCATCGATACGCTCATCAACCCTCAGGCCAATACAGCGCTGGAGGGTCTGTACCGTTCCAGTGGAAATTTCTGCACGCAGTGTGAGGCTGAGGGCTTTCGCAAGATTACCTACTATCTTGATCGCCCGGATGTGTTGTCTGTTTTCGATGTGTCGATAGAAGCCCATCAAGGTGAGTGTCCTGTGATGCTCAGTAATGGCAATCTTGGAGAGGCTGTCAAACTTGACAATGGCCGACATAGGGTCAGCTGGCACGATCCGCACCCTAAGCCCTGTTATCTGTTTGCGCTGGTGGCAGGACAGCTTGCCGTCACTGAAGACCAATTCGTGAGCGCCAGTGGTCAACAGGTGCTACTGCAGATTTACGTTCAGGCACACAATATCGAATACTGCGACTACGCCATGCAGGCTCTGAAGAGGTCCATGCTCTGGGATGAGAGCGCCTACGGGTTTGAATACGATCTTGAGCGTTTCATGATTGTGGCGGTGGATGATTTCAATATGGGCGCTATGGAAAATAAGGGACTTAATATTTTCAATTCCCGTTATGTGCTGTGCAATGTAGAGACAGCCACAGATAGAGATTTTCTTGGTGTCGAAGCGGTTATCGCACACGAGTACTTTCACAACTGGACGGGAAATCGCATTACCTGCCGTGACTGGTTTCAGTTAAGTCTGAAAGAGGGGCTTACCGTGTTTCGTGACCAGTGTTTTTCAAGTGATATGCACTCAGCCACCGTCAAGCGAATCGAGGATGTGCGCTTGTTGCGTGCGCGTCAATTTGCAGAAGATGCAAGTCCAATGGCGCATCCCATTCGCCCGGATAGTTATATTGAAATCAATAATTTTTATACCGTAACTGTTTATGAAAAAGGCGCAGAAGTAATACGCATGTTGCACACATTGCTGGGTGCGCAGGCCTATCGAGCCGGGATGGATGAATATGTGCGCCGTCACGATGGTAGTGCAACAACATGTGATGCTTTTGTGGATGCGATGCAGAGTGTTACCGATACGGATCTTACACAGTTTCGTCGGTGGTATGAAATCGCTGGTACACCCAGGCTTTGCGTTAGCGAAGACTATGATGAGCAGGCGCAGCGTTATCGCTTGACTATTAAACAGTACATACAGGATACGCCGGGTCAGAGCGACAAGCCGCCGTTGTTCATTCCTGTTGTTATGGGCTTGCTGGACAATCAGGGGCAGTCACTGCTGTTTGACGACGACGCCTGCCTACCCGGAAGAGCGCTTGATGATGGCTCGGGTAACATCGTTCTTGAATGTATACACTCCAGTCAGAGCTTTGATTTCAAGAAAATAAAAGCCAAGCCAACAGCGTCGCTGTTACGCGGTTTTTCAGCTCCCGTAAAGCTTGAACAATCGCTTGATGATGCACAACTGGCGTTGCTGATCGCACATGACAGTGATGGTTTCAATCGCTGGGAGGCGATGCAAAGACTGGGCGAGCGGGTAATCATGGCGCAGTTGCATGGTCAGGATACGAGCGAATCTCTGCAAGTTTTGAATGCGGCTTTGTCTACATTGCTGGCAGACGATGAACTGGATAATGCGTTTAAGGCAGAGGCCCTGCAAATGCCGTCCATCGCCACACTGGCAGAGTCATTAGAGCAGGTGGACTACCAGCGTCTTGGAGCTGCGCGAGATCATGTTCAACATGCAATAGCGTTGCATCTTGAGCCCGTGTGTAGGGCCCTTGTGTGTGAGGAGCGTGATCCAGCACTCAGCTTAATGGATGACAAAGCGATGGGTATAAGAGCGTTAGCTAATACGGCCTTGCTATTGCTGACTCATATTGCTGATCTTGACTGGCCAGAGCTAGCCAGGCAACAGTTTGTGCACTCTGACAATATGACGGACAAGCTGGCGGCGCTGGCGTGCTTGAGTCACGGCTTTAGTGACCAGCGTCAGCAATCATTGGAGGAGTTTTATGATACAGCCCAGGCGCATAAACTTGTCCTGGATAAATGGTTTTCTGTACAGGCCAATTCAAGGCGTCCGGAGGTTATCGATGATGTTCAGACGCTATACAATCATCCGGATTTCGATATGCGTAACCCTAATCGTGTGCGCGCTCTTATTGCCAGTTTCGCCATGAACAATCTGGTTGCATTCCATGCCACTGATGGACGAGGTTACACGTTCCTGGCAGATAGAGTGCTGGAGCTCGACGCACTTAATCCGCAGGTAGCCGCATCACTTGTTATACCACTGACACGTTGGGCAAGGTTGATAGAGACACAACAAGTCATGATGCGGCAGCAGCTAACCAGAATCATGCAAAGCGCCAGTTTATCGCCGGGTGTCTATGAGCTGGTGAGCAAATCTATCAGCTAAAAAATAGTCGCCAACTGTTTCTAATTGTGTCTTGATTGATTGCACTTTGGCAAAATCAAGCATTTGAGAGAGGACTCGTGTCATAAATTGTAAACCGGACAACGGTGTTTGTTAACAACCGTTGCAACCCTGTCTTTCGTCGCAAGAATGCAAGCCTTGCGTGCTAATTTCTACCTCTAACGCCGAGCAATACATGTGAGGTGTAGAAATGAGAGAAAATTGATGGAGGCTGTAATGGTTGATCGACAACAAGGTACCGTTAAGTGGTTTGACAATGCCAAAGGGTACGGTTTTATCATAAGCCCAAGTGGTGAAGACGTTTTCGTGCACTACCGGGTTATAGAAGGTGAAGGCTATCGCTCACTGAGCGAAGGTCAGGTCGTCGAGTTTGAAGCGACGCAAAGTGACAAGGGCTGGCAAGCCTCAGTTGTTCTGACTGAAACCGCTGCCTAAACAAATCAGGATATTGCCGTCTGCGCTAAGCGACGGCACAACTTACCCTCCAGGCAGGATTAGCGGTATATCACTGGCATCAAGCTTCAGGACCCAGGGTCCCATTCCTTTTCGGGATGGGCGCTTTTTGTTCAAGGCTGGTAAGCATGGAGTAGACTCCTCTGGCCGTTGTTTACTTCCAGATATTGATGCTCATGGTAAATCCCGAAGGCCGCGTTCTTCACCAGGTGCAATTTCCTGTTCGCTGGGGCGATATGGATGCTTTGGGCCATATCAACAACATCGTGTACTTTCAATACTTCGAGATCGCGCGGTTGCAATGGTATGAGCAAGCAGGATTCCAGCCACTGGCAAGCTCGACACAAGGCATGGTCATTGTCGATAATCATGCTCAATACTTAAAATCCGTGGTGTATCCAGCCTTGATAACCGTGCGTATGGGGGGCCACTCACCCGGAAGAAGCTCCTTTGTCAGCACTTATACACTGACGGTTGAAGATGAGGTGTATACCCGAGGCAGCGCCAAGGTTGTCTGGATTGACACCATGGCTGGCAAATCGGTGCCACTGCCAGAATCGGTTCGCGCCCTCGTGTCGTAATGTACTTTAGTGTCGTAACGAATTGGCGCGATGCCTGAATGGCGCCACCTTCGCGCGCACCCCCAAAGAACACACACCTCAATACATCGGTTAAAAAAGAGAGCACGAATTTATGTCAGATGGTTTTTGCATCGAATGCGGAGCGCCGTGTCGCCGCCAAATACCTGGAGGTGACAATCGACCAAGAAGGGTGTGCACCGGATGCAATGTCATCCATTACGAAAACCCTAAAAACGTTGTTGGTTGCCTGCTTGAATGGCAGGGAAAGGTCCTGTTGTGCAAACGCGCTATCGAACCTCGCCTTGGGTTCTGGACTTTACCGGCAGGATTCATGGAGAACGAGGAAAGCACCCGGGAAGGTGCCTCCCGGGAAGCCTTCGAAGAGGCTACCGCCATGGGTGACAAGCTGCGTTTGTTTGCAGTCTACAATCTGCCTCGCATCAGTCAGGTATACCTGATGTACCAGGGTGAATTAAGGGATGGTTTTGCCGAGGCCAGTGAGGAGACGCTGGAGGTGGACTTGTTTGATGAAGCGGATATCCCCTGGCAAGAACTTGCTTTTCCAGTCGTAACAGAGTCGTTGACGCGTTATTTCGAGCAACGCTCAAATCCGACGAGCTCTGTCTTTCACGCTGATATTCATAGTCGGCCAGGTCAGCCACTTGAGATCGTGCGACACGCCTGAGAGATTGTGCGAGAACGGCAATTAATCATTCTGTTCTGAGGCAGCTTCGTTGCATTATCCACTTGTGCGGCAACAATTACAGTTCTCGCAGCTCCCGCCGTAGTATCTTGCCAACGTTAGTTTTTGGAAGCTCATCTACAAACTGGATGACCTTGGGACGTTTGTACCCGGTTAGCTCTTCCTTGCAATATGTCATGATGTCTTCCTTTGTCAGAGCGGGATCTTGCTTGACCACAACAACTTTAACCACCTCGCCCGAATGTTCGTCCGGTATGCCGATGGCACCGACCTCCAGAACGCCGGGCATGGCCGCTATGACATTTTCTATCTCGTTGGGATACACATTAAAGCCAGACACCAAAACCATGTCTTTCAATCTGTCGACAATTTTGAAATAGCCTTTCTCGTTCATGATGGCAACATCGCCTGTGTGCAGCCAACCCTCACTGTCTATGGCTTCGGCGGTGGCCTCTGGTCGCTGCCAGTAGCCCTTCATGACCTGTGGCCCTCGAATGCAAAGCTCTCCGGCCTCACCCACAGGCAGTAGTTTGTTGTCGGGGTCTCGAATGGAGCCATCAGTCGAAGACAAAGGCAGACCGATGGAATCGTTATATTCCTCGATATCCAATCTGTTTATGCAGGCAGCTGGACTCGTTTCAGTCAGGCCATACGCTTCGATAAGTGTATTGCCCGTGACCTCCTTCCAGCGATCAGCGACAGTTTTTTGCACGGCCATACCGCCACCGAGTGTCAATTTGAGCTGCGAGAAATCAATCTGATCGAAGCCCGGTGTGTTCATCAGCGCGTTGAACAGGGTGTTGACACCTGTGAATGCTGTGAATTTGAACTTTGCCAGCTCTTTTACGAATGCTGGCATGTCACGCGGATTGGTGATCAACAGGTTCATGGCGCCAAGCTTCATATAGGTCAGGCAATTGGCGGTTAATGCAAAGATATGATAGAGCGGCAATGCGGTGACAATGATCTCACGGCCTTCGTCTAGCTCGACGTCATTAATCCAGGTCCAGGCTTGCTGGATATTGGCAACCATATTTCGATGAGTAAGCATGGCACCTTTGGCAACTCCCGTTGTGCCACCTGTGTACTGCAAAAAGGCGATATCATCATGCGATAAATCAGTATTGACCAATGGCAGTTGTGCCCCGCTTGCCAGTACATCTTTCATGTTGTACGCACCAGGCAGGGAGAATGGCGGAACAATTTTCTTGACGTATTTAAGAACAAAATTAATCAGCGTCGATTTTGGAAAGCTGAGCATATCGCCAAAGCGTGTGGTGATTACCGTCTGCACCTGCGTATCGTCGATAACCTCCGCCACGGTATGCGCAAATGCCTCGACCACGACAATGGCTTTAGCGCCTGAATCTTTTAGCTGGTGTTTAAGTTCGCGATCGGTGTAGAGAGGGTTGGTGTTTACTACCACAAGGCCTGCTCTGAGTGCGCCGAACACCACCACAGGGTATTGCAGCAGATTTGGCATCATGATGGCGATGCGGTCGCCTTTGACAAGACCGGCCTCGTGTTGACACCAGGACGCAAAAGCTTGCGTGTAATCTTCAAGCTGTTGGTAGGTGATAGTCGTACCGAGATTATGAAAAGCTGGCCGGTCCGCAAAACGCCGGGTGCTTTCTGCAAATATTTCAACCACAGACGAATAGGCGTCGACATCAATTTCGGCGGGTATCGAGCTTGGGTAGGACTCTAGCCAGGGCTTATCCATCATGTCTCCTCTTGCAGGTTGAGCGACGCCATTGCGTTGTGCGGTGGGCGTTATCGTTTGATAGTAGGATGCAATCCGTTGCGGCGTCTGTTGTTTGTGTTACGCAGCACCACAACATTTCTTGTACTTTTTACCACTTCCGCAAGCACATGGCTCGTTACGTCCCTGTTTTGGTTGATCACGTTTAAATTGATCAACATCAGGAACTTCAGCGTCGCGAAAATACCATTGCCCGTGATATTTTTCGAAAACACCGCGTTCATGATGAGTGTGCCGACGCCTGGCGGCGTCACGATAGCGCGCCATGAACTCGATTCGCGCTGATGAATCTTCCAAGCCACCACCATCGACGTTAATGATCTCCAGACCTAACCATGTTGACTCGCTAGCCCAGCGTTGAGTCGCCGCCACGTCGATATCGGCTCTGGTTGAAGGGTGATGTGTGGCGAGAATGAAATCCATTTCACCCAAGGTATGTGCAGTATATCGCGCACGAATAAGTACCTCGGCGCTTTCGGCCCGGTTGTCACCATTGATGATGGGCTGGCAACATTCTTTCAGGGTTCGGCCGGAGCCGCAGGGACATTCAGTCATTGCTTGATTTTTGGTTGGTGTATCGCGACGGGCAAGTTTACCGCACCAGGAGTCTTTTCAATGCACGTAGATACGGTTTCCATCAACATCACGGGTATAGGGAAAATGAATATTCTTCAACGATTGCCCTTGCATGGTTACCGAGGCACTGTCACGAAATTTGCCTTGATCGGTAAACTCAAACCCAAAGCGGCGTTCCAGGCAGGTCGAACCTGTGGCATTGCGTGTCAGACGCATGCCAGATAGAGCCGCCGTCTGGTCGAGGAATTGCAGTTGCCTCTGAATGCAGGCCTGCTTCGCATGCTCAACGGCTAATTCATGGGCACGCGAACCTGTCCACCACAACCTTACAAGAAGTATGGGTATTGCAATGATCAGCAAATCGAATAGCGCGTTGCCTGTCATGGTTGTCAGGGAGTGTTTTTCATCGATCGGTGAAAATCGTATTGATATGAAACAATAATGAATGTTACACAGTGGTTACTGATAGAACAGGATACCTGTCAGCGTTTTTCTGGCGCTGATCAGCTCAATCTTATGGATTTTTACACATAAGTTAATGCGGTTCCTATAATGAATAATCATTATCAAAAGACTGACACAATGGCTAGTATTGACGCACTCGATTCACAGACACGCACAGAACTGGAGGCTGCTGCCTTCCGGACACTGGTCGCTCATCTGCAGCAAAGGAGCGACGTGCAGAATATCGATATGATGAATCTGGCGGGATTCTGTCGCAATTGCCTGTCAAAATATTATATAGCGGCGGCTGGTGAGCGCGACATTGACCTCGACTACGAAGATGCTCGTACGCATGTGTACGGGATGCCTTATACACAATGGAAAGATCAGCACCAGCTTGATGCCACCCCTGAGCAGAAAGCGGCTTACAAAGCGACTCATGACTAAAGCAGATAACGGTATCTGACAAACCAGACATTGAGGTGACGTCACCATGCACGACTCAGCTTCAACTGAACACGAGCAGTTTCCAGGCGATTACCTGTCTGGCGAAGTACCGTGCCACCTGCTGATCGTCGGAGAACTACCGCAGTCTTTGCTCAGAGGCGCGCCCGCAGGCGTGTCCATTTATTATCTGACAACGCTTGATGAAGCCGAGAATCAGATCGCGGTCGAAGCCACTGATGATAATAAACGCCAAGATGAGACAGAGCGCGTGCTTGTGTTGAATGTAGCTTCGTGCGACGAACCCTTCGAGCAATGCCTGGGTCGTGCTGTCAGGGCATTCCCGCATCGCGTACTTGTGCACAGTACATGTACAGTAGAGGATCCGGGTTGGGCTGATGAGGCATATTTTGCGCTTGGTTTTCGAAAACTGCGGGTGGAGCAGGACGGCGTTGCCCCTGGCGTCATGGTCAAGTGGTTCGAATATCGACTCAGTCAGTACAAGCCTTCACCTGATTGGCTGAACGCGAGATTCTGGGCGAATCCCGAACGTTTTGACAGGGACGATGATCCCGACGGATATTGCGAAGAGTCTGAGGATGATTACGAGGACGAAGAAGGGGAAGAAGAATGAGTGCCCCGATCAGAAACTTGTGACATCTGGATGTTGACGGTTGGCTTCGATGGCGATTTTATATTCATTGATTCACACCGTCGGTGTACCTGCAAGCTTTAAGGGTCTAAGCTATGCGACCACCGGGCTCGAGGTGGTTTTATTGGCGACATTTGAGTTGGTAGGCCGAGCGGCGCCATGGCGATCGGCAGAGTATGAATTAACAGGAGAAATTTAGTGAGTCGCGCACAGAGTATCGAGCTAACCGAACTGCAGGGTGATGGCATTGGCCCCGAGCTTGCCGAATCGGTGCATGCTGTAGCTGAGGCCTTGCCTTTGGACATACGTTTTCGGCCCGTGGACTGGAGCCTGGCCAATCGTGAAAAACGCGGTGATGATGTCATCGACGAAGCAGAGGAGTCAATGCGGGCCACTCGGTTAGCGGTCAAATACCCCACGGTTACTAATAAGCGAAGCCCAAACGCGCTCATCCGTCGTCGATGTGATTTCAGTGTTATCTACCGTCCGGCGATATCGATCAAAGGGATTCACAGCAACTTCAAGGAAAATGTCAATCTGCATATCGTGCGTATCGCTACCGGTGGCACTTACGACGACCCTGGACAGCTAGTTGGAAAGGATGCAGCGGTATCACTGCGCATGGTGGAAAGGAAACCGTGCGAACAAGCGGCCAAATTTGCCTTTCAGCTAGCCCGCTCCAAAGGCATGATGTACGGTAACAGCCATTATTCAATGACCAGTTCATCCAAGCACACCATTCAGCGTGTGACAGACGGACTGTTTGAATCGGTCGTGGCTGAGGTACATGACCAGTACCCGGATGTCGAGCATCATGTGGAGCTTTTTGATGCGCTGCTGGCCAAGATCATTATCGACCCTTCAGCATTCGAGGTTGTACTGGTCCTGAATGAATACGGTGATTTTCTTTCTGATATGGCCTCTGGCCTGGTGGGAAGTCTGGGTACCGGGGCGTCGGGTAATTATTCGTTTGATGCCAGCAACGAGGTGGATATCGCCATGTTCGATCCAGCCGGTGGGACAGCTCCCGATATTGCCGGTAAAAACGTGGCTAACCCCGCCGCCGCATTATTGGCATTCGGTATGCTTCTGGATCACGTAGATCGATACGATCTTGGTCATGCCTTGCGACTTAGCCTGCTCGGATGTATCGAGAACGGGCACAGCACACGGGATTTGGGTGGCAAACTGAACACAGATGAATTCACAAAGGCCGTGATAGACAATATTCCGGCGCACCTGTGAAGCAACTACTCGCAGCTTTTACATCATCAACCGTTATAAAGGCCGGTTCGTTGCCGGTTTTGTTCAGGATCAACTCATGAGCGCAACACCCAAGTCAACGCACACAATGGCATCCATGCAAGAACAATGGAACAGCTCCATGCTCGGCGGTGCCAATTCACCGTGGCTGGAAACCCAGTACGAGCAATACCTTAAAGATCCTAATTCGGTAGACGAGAGCTGGCGTAATTTTTTCGGAAATCTGCCGCTGGTAGCTGAAAATACTCGTGAAGTTGCACATTCCGAGGTACGAGCCCAGTTCCGTCAGATGTCCTCTGTCAGAGTCACCAATGGCGCATCCTCATCTGCAGGCAACCATAGTGGTGGTGCAGAGCTAAAGCAGATATTCGTATCACAGCTGATTAACGCATACCGTGTCCGGGGCCATCAGTTGGCAAACATCGACCCACTGGGCGTACATACCGATGCGATGGTGCGCGAGGTCAGGTTGCACGAAAACGGCTTGTCAGAGGCAGATCTGGACACGGTTTTCCCGACCCCTTCTCTTGAAGGTATCGATCAGGCTCCGTTAAAAGACATCATCGCCCATCTGGAGAAATGTTACTGCAGCTCCATCGGTTATGAGTTCATGTACATCGATTACACGCCGCAGAAAGACTGGTTGCAGCAGCGCATCGAAAGCGTCGCATCAGCGCCTGCGCTAAATCCGGATACGCGTCGGTGGATTCTTCAGCGTGTCACGGCTGCCGAGAGCATGGAGCGGCATCTGGGCTCTCGTTATGTAGGCCAGAAACGCTTTTCACTCGAAGGTGGTGAGGGCCTCATAGTTGTCATGAGCGAACTGGTACGCCGGGCAGGTGATGCCGGTGTCAAGGATATGGTTATCGGTATGGCGCATCGTGGTCGCCTCAATGTACTGGTCAATATATTGGGCAAGAACCCGGCAGAGTTATTCTCCGAATTTGAAGGTAAACACAACGAAAGCCTCTCCTCCGGTGATGTGAAATACCATCAGGGATTCAGCTCCGATATCAGTACCCCGCATGGGCATATGCATTTATCGTTAGCCTTCAATCCGTCACATCTTGAGATTGTTTCACCGGTAGTGGAAGGCTCGGTACGTTCCCGCCAGGATCGCTACGGCGACAAGGACGGCGATATGGTTATTCCGATAGCCATTCACGGCGATGCAGCTTTCGCCGGACAAGGCGTTGTCATGGAGACGTTTAACATGGCAGATTCGCGCGGTTTCTCGACCAAGGGGACCGTGCATATCATCATTAACAATCAGATCGGCTTTACGACCAGTAACGTTGCTGATGCACGCTCGACACTGTATGCCACTGATGTGGCAAAAATGATTAACGCACCGATATTCCATGTCAACGGTGATGATCCAGAGGCGGTGTTTTTTGTCACGCAGCTGGCGATGGATTTTCGCATGGCGTTCAAGAAAGATGTCGTCATCGACATGGTCTGCTACCGACGTCATGGGCACAACGAGACTGATGAGCCGTCTGTAACGCAGCCCATAATGTACAAGTCGATCAAGGCACTACCTACCACGCGCGCCTTGTATGCCGAGAGCCTGGTTCAGGCGGGTATAGTCAGTGCCGAGGAGGCGGATCTACTCATCGAGGACTACCGTCGCGCCTTGGACGACGGCCAGAATGTGGCACCGAATGTCATGGAAGGTCTGCCAGAGGCGCCCGAACTGCACGTCGACTGGAGTCGCTATCAAGCCACGGACTGGAAGATTCCCTATGATTCGACCGTGCCGTTACACAATATTCAGTCACTGGCCACTCAGCTGACCACGCTACCGGATGGTTTGGCTTTGCATTCGAGGGTGAGCAAGATTGTCGAAGACAGACGCAAGATGACTGCCGGTGCGTTGTCGCTGGACTGGGGTTATGCCGAGACCATGGCTTATGCCACGCTTCTTGATCAGGGGTACTCGGTAAGGTTGTCGGGGCAGGATTGTGGCCGTGGAACCTTTGCTCATCGACACGCGGTTCTGCACAATCAGAAAGCCATGGGTGCGCATGTGCCGCTCAGGGAGTTAACTGATAAAGCCAATTTTCTTGTCATTGATTCTGTTCTGTCGGAAGAGGCGGTGCTTGGATTCGAATACGGCTATGCAACAGCTGATCCCAATACGCTAGTTATCTGGGAAGCCCAGTTTGGCGATTTTGCAAACGGTGCCCAGGTGGTAATCGATCAATTCATAAGCTCAGGTGAAACCAAGTGGGGGCGTCTTTGTGGTCTGACCATGCTGTTGCCACACGGCTACGAAGGTCAGGGGCCTGAACATTCTTCTGCCCGAATCGAACGATTTTTGCAGCTGTGTGCCGAAGATAACATGCAGGTAATTGTGCCCAGTACACCAGCACAGGCTTATCACATGTTGCGTCGCCAGTTGATAAGGCCTTTGCGCAGACCATTGATTGTCATGTCACCAAAGAGCCTGTTGCGTCATCGATTGGCGGTATCCACGCTGGAAGACTTATCCGAAGGGACTTTTCAACCGGTTATCGGTGAGCTGGATAGTCTGGATCCGGCGGGCGTCGACAGACTTGTATTCTGTAGTGGCAAGGTGTACTACGACTTATTGGAGGCGCGACGCAATGCAGAGATACATAACGTGGCTCTGGTGCGTCTGGAACAGCTGTATCCCTTCCCGTATGATGCGATGACTGAGGCTGTAAATACCTACCCTGGTGCAAGCAGCATTGTGTGGTGTCAGGAAGAGCCACGTAACCAGGGTGCCTGGCGTTCTAACCGACATCGTATTGAAAGGGTCTTGCCCGAGGGCTTGTCTTTAGTGGAATTTGCCGGGCGACGGCCGTCGGCTTCCCCTGCCAGCGGTTACATGAGCCAGCATCTTATTGAGCAGACTCGACTTGTCGAAGAGGCCTTGGGTGTGATTCCCAACAGCCAATCGCTATAAGTTTTACAATTGACGATGAATGACACTGACGTAACGCCGAACTCTGTCAAACCTCACTCCCCGCGAGCACGGGAATCGATGGGCGGTCTATGGATCACCGCCTGCGCGGGGATGACAAGACAAGCGTTGTGTTATTGCCATACCCAACAACGATAATTTTCACGTTTTAAACCGAAAGGGCCTGACCAGATGACTTCCGAGATCAAAGTGCCGACGTTGCCGGAATCCATAGCTGATGCACTGATCGTGACATGGCACAAAAAGGAAGGTGATCCAGTTAGACGCGACGAAGTGTTGGTAGACATCGAGACTGACAAGGTCGTACTTGAAGTGCCTGCCGCCGAAGATGGTGTGTTAGGTGCGATCGTGGAGCCGGAAGGCACAACGGTGGCAGCCCATCAGGTCATCGGTTCTATTGAGAAAGGCTCGGCCACGGTGGCGACACCTGCGGCCACGACTGTTCAATCGTCGGATACCCCGGCATCCAATGATGAGGATGCCGACACGGGCGCTGCGGGGCAGACGAGCCCTTCGGTTCGCAAGTTACTCGACAAGCATGGTCTTGTGGCATCTGACGTTAAAGGCACAGGTAAAAATGGCCGCATCAACAAGAAAGATGTGGAAGAGCATGTCAGCGGCGCATCGGCAGCACCTGCAGCGCCTGCTTCATCAACGGTTGCTGCTGCCAACCTAGCAGAGATGCCACAAGGCGAGCGTGTCGAAAAGCGTGTTCCCATGACACGCCTGCGCGCACGAATCGCGGAGAGATTGCTCACCGCGACGCAGACCACCGCCATGTTGACAACCTTTAACGAGGTCGACATGAGCGCTTTCATAGCGCTTCGTAATCAGTACAAAGTACAGTTTGAAAAGTCACACGGTATAAAGCTTGGATTCATGTCGATCTTTCTAAAGGCGGCTACCGAGTCGCTTAAGCGTTTTCCGGATATCAATGCCTCGATAGATGGCGACGACGTGGTGTACCACGGGTATTGCGATATTGGCGTGGCCGTCTCATCCGAGCGCGGACTGGTGGTGCCTGTGCTGCGCAACACAGAGTTCATGTCGTTAGCGGATATCGAAAAAACCATTGCATCCTATGCCGAGAAAGCCCGCGATGGAAAGCTGTCCATGGATGAAATGACAGGTGGCACGTTTACTGTGTCGAACGGCGGGGTCTTTGGATCACTACTGTCAACGCCCATACTCAACCCACCACAAAGCGCTATTCTTGGAATGCACGCAACGCAAGATCGTCCCATAGCTGTCAACGGCGAAATAGTCATTCGTCCAATGATGTACATCGCGCTTAGCTACGATCACCGTATAGTGGATGGCAAAGGCGCCGTCGGCTTTCTGAAGACGATAAAAGAGCTTGTAGAGGATCCTGCGCGTATTGTTTTTGATCTTTGATCTCTCAGCTTTTGGCAGGCCAGGATCCTGTCCGATCAGCTTATTCCCGGACAGGCTCTAGAGCTCTTCCAGCCCCAATAGTTGGCGCATGCGTGCAAGGACGTCCAGGCCTTGCATGGACAGCCAGTGGGGCAGATCTATGATTACCCAGTTCTCTAATAGTTTATCGCCACGACGTCTGAACACATCCGTGACGCGCATATCAGCGGCAATGCCGCCGGCGGTCAGCCCCATGAATCCACCCTCTGCAGTGTTGGTCAGATTTGGCCAACCAAAAAAGCAGCCATAGTGGCCTTCAGCAAAGCGGGCCACATGGCCATTGAATACCTTTCCCGAGAGATTGAAGCGAAACGGATACTGGTGTTGCTGCTGATAACGATCAATGGTGTAGGTTGCGCCGATACCTTCAGGGCCGTACCAGATCATCTTTTCATCCCAGCTTTTTGCCAGCACCTTGCGGGGTACACGGTTATCGCCGCTCTGCATGGCTACCTCATTGGCCTGGCTTAGATCGGTAATCATGCTGTTCATCAGAGCCATCGTGGCAACGCCCTCCTCTGGGGGATGCAAAGAGTGCAAAATGCCGTCTGATGTTGCGGGGCCCGGGTAGATAAAAGAGGCCCCTGTGCCTGGCGGCAAGGGATATTGACCTGCTTGCCGCATGACGCCGATCAGATCGATAAACAAAGCCGATTCCTGAATAACGCCATCAAGAATCCGATGAAATTCTGCAAAACGAATGAACGTCATACGCCTGGTAGGGGGGATATCCAGCCAGGGCCTATCCATAAGTCCCATAAAATGACCCATCTGACATGTCCATACAGCGTTATCATACGTGCTGCTGTTAACGTCTGGAGTTTCTGCGTTATGGGAGGGTAAGCCATTGTGGGCGGCAAAGAAGATATCAACGCGCCGCTGCAATGCTGTAAACGCATGATGCAGAGGTTTCCAGAATACCTGGACAACATCGCTGGCAGATTGCTGCTCATTGAAAGGATGCATACCACGCCATAAGTACTTTGGAGCGGTATATTGTTCGAGGATGGTCGTCAGGGTGTCACTTTGGGCATGATCAAATGCATCACACAGGTGCAGGACATGGAGTTTAGCGGCGCTGACGGCGGTGGAATCGTGATGTATCAAAAACCGGCTCTCGCGGTGGCTAAAAATAGTCGTACAACGGTGAGTCCTGTGGATGTTAGCAGTTGCATCTGTATAACTGTTGCAATGATCATTGTTCTGCAATGGTTAACGCTTGTAACCTTCAACTAGCCTGCCCACTTGCCGAGTATCCATCGTGAACGTCAATCATTACCCCTTGGCGCGATATACTGTATCTCTTCATTTGAACGCAACTTTTAGGACCTGACATGGCTGAAGTCTATGACGTTATCGTGATTGGTGGTGGCCCCGCCGGTTATGTTGCTGCCATTCGGGCCGCTCAGTTAGGTCTGAAAACAGCCTGCGTCGAAAAGTGGATCAACAAACAGGAAAAGCCTGCACTGGGTGGCACTTGTCTGAACGTGGGCTGTATCCCATCTAAAGCACTTCTGGAGAGTACCGAGCTTTATGAGACTGCCAGACATAGTTTTTCCGATCTGGGTATAAATGTAGGCGAAGTATCGCTGGATGTTCCAAAAATGATAGGTCGCAAGGACAAAGTCGTCATGGAATTAACCGGTGGTATTCAGATGCTGTTCAAGCAGAACGGCATTGAGTGGCTACAAGGCAGCGGAAAATTGCTGGCCGACAAACAAGTCAAGGTTACGGATCATGATGGCAAGGACACTGTGTACGACACTGCAAATGTCATTATTGCTACAGGCTCCGTACCGATAGAACTCTCTGCTACACCGCTCGACGGCGATCTGGTGGTTGACTCGGCGGGTGCTCTGGATTGGCAATCGGTCCCCGGCAGTGTCTGTGTCATAGGCGCAGGTGTTATAGGCCTGGAGCTGGGCAGTGTGTGGCGACGCATGGGCTCCGAGGTTGTGCTGCTGGAGGCGCAAGGTGCTTTTCTGCCGATGGTTGACAAGGCCATAGCCAAAGAGGCACAGAAAACATTTACCAGGCAGGGGCTGGACATCAGGTTGAGTACCCGTGTTCTGGGGAGCAAGGTGCAGAAAGATGGGGTGCTGGTTAAGTTCCAGGATGAACAGGGCGAGCACGAGCAGATGTTCGACAAGCTGATTGTGGCGGTTGGAAGACGTGCCTATACCGACGATGTCTGTTCTTCCGAGGCGGATGTCCAGACAGATGAGCGCGGTCTTTTTCACGTGAACGAGTATTGTGAAACAAATGTTCCTGGTGTTTACGCGATAGGCGATGTTGTGCGTGGTCCCATGCTGGCACACAAAGGCTCTGAAGAGGGTGTTATGGTGGCCGAGCGTATAGCGGGTGAAAACGGGTCGGTTAATTATGATGTCATGCCGAATGTCATCTATACACACCCTGAGGTTGCCTGGGTCGGCAAGACTGAAGAGCAACTGAAAAGCGAGGGTGTGGACTATCAGGTTGGTACCTTTCCTTTCGCTGCCAGCGGTCGTGCAAAAGCCAAAGGCGACACAACCGGTATGGTAAAGATGCTACGTGATAAAGCCACTGATCGTATGCTCGGCGCTCACCTTATCGGGCCCAGTGCTTCGGAGTTGCTAGCGCAGTCCGTACTGGCAATGGAATTTGATGCCACGATAGAAGATATTGCGCACACCATACATGCGCATCCGACGCTCTCGGAAGCGATGCATGAGGCGGCATTAAGTGCCGATGGCAGAGCGATCCATATCGGCAATCGTAAACGCTCCTAGCAAGTTACAAGATCAAAACGGCTCAGCGATATATCTTCGTTTTGAGCCGTTTTGTGTTGATCTGATAAATCGCAGTTCTCCAGGGGCGATCAACTGTTAGGCGTTGTAGAGGAAAAAATCATGAATCTACATGAGTATCAGGCCAAGGCCTTATTCAAGGAATACGGTGTGCCGGTGCCTAACGGTTTGGTGGCCAACACCTGTTGTGCCGCACGTGCGGCTGCGGAAAAACTCAATACAGATAACTACGTAGTGAAGGCTCAGGTGCATGCCGGTGGGCGAGGCAGGGCAGGTGGTGTAAAGCTTGTAGATACACCACGCGAAGCCGAGGACTACGCCAAGTCCGTGCTGGGCACGCGTCTTGTTACCCCACAGACAGATGTTGCTGGCCAGCCTATCAATACGGTGCTGGTCGAGGAGATGTGCGACGTCGATAAACAATTTTATATAGCGCTGGAAATCAACACTTCACGCAGGAGTATTGTGGTCACGACCTCCAGAGAAGGCGGTGTGGATATAGAACAACTTGCGCTGGATTCACCGGACAAGATTCATACGCTAGAGCTTGCGCCGCTGGCCAGTATTCAGTCTGAGCAGTGTCAGGAGCTGGGGTCCGCGCTGGGGTTAAGCGAGGATCAGATCATGCAGTTCTCCTTGATGCTTAAAAGGTTGTGCAAGCTGTTTGTCGAAAAGGATCTAGCGCTGGTAGAAGTCAATCCACTGGTTCTGACTGAAGCTGGTGAGCTAATCTGCCTGGGTGGTAAAATAAGTATCGACGATAATGCGCTACATCGACATAAGGATCTGGAGGCCCTGCGTGATAAATCTCAGGAAGACGAGCCGGAGTGTCAGGATAACTCTTGAGTTATAGCGTTGATGCTCCTCGTAAGCCATTGAAACTGGACATACAGGCAACTATAAGAAAGCCAGATGTAACCCCTGCATAGTTTTCCCCATATGCAGACTTTATTTGTATTAATAAGTTGGACAGTGTTAGTGTGTTGCAAGCGTAAGCGTATTCAAGCTACGAGCCTACAACACAGTCGTAACGGTTCGTTCCAATTTTTGTTCAGATGCAATTGAGTCTTCATGAAACTAGGCATATTGTCTTGTGGTCCCAATTCCTACAGTACTCGGCGGTTTGTGGAGGCTGCTGAACAGCGTGGTCATACCGTACGTGTGCTGAATACACTCAAGTTTGCCATCGATCTGGATAAAGGCAAGCCTGACCTGTTCTATCGGCAAAAACAGCTGAGTACTTACGACGCCGTGTTGCCCCGTATCGGTGCATCAATTACCTATTACGGTACAGCCGTGGTCAGGCAGTGTCAGGAAATGGACATATTTTGCGCCAATACTTCCGCGGGTATCACAAACTCAAGAGATAAGCTGCGTAGTCTGCAGATACTTAGTCGGCATCATGTCGGCATCCCGAAGACAACTTTTGTGCGCGACAAGAAAGACGTACTACCAGCGATAGAACGCGTAGGCGGCGCACCGGTAGTCATCAAATTGATTGAAGGTACACAAGGTATCGGTGTACTGCTTGCCGACACCATAAAGTCGGCTGAAGCTATTATCGAGCTGCTACAAAGCCAGAAGCAGAATGTACTTATCCAGAAATTTGTTGCTGAGAGCAAAGGTCGTGATATCCGGGCCTTTGTGGTGGGTGACCGGGTAGTGGCTGCCATGCGCCGAGTTGCACAGGGACAGGAGTTTCGCAGTAATGTTCATAGAGGCGGTATTGCAGAGGCTGTCGAATTGTCCGATGAGTATCGAGAGACAGCGGTACGTGCTGCCCAGATCCTCGGTCTACGTGTAGCCGGGGTGGATATGCTTGAGGGTAAGGACGGTCCACAGATCATGGAAGTCAATTCCTCACCGGGACTGGAAGGCATAGAAACATCGACGGGGCTTGATGTGGCAGGCACTGTTATCGATTACATTTCAGCACAGGTCGATTTTCCTGAAATCGATATCAGGCAACGGCTGACGATCAGTAAAGGCTATGGCGTCAGCGAAATCTATATACCTGAAGGCTCGAACTACGTCGGTATCAGTATTACTGATACAAAATTGTACGAGAAGGATATCAATGTTCTAACGCTGTACCGAGGCAATAAAGTGATTCCCAATCCTCGTGCAGATCGCATGCTGGAGGCGGAAGACAAGCTGCTGTGTTATGGCAAGCTGGAAGCAATGCGTGGCATGGTGCCTGCCAAGACTCGCAGACGACGCAGACCAGAGGCCAAACAACTTGTCACAGAGGTACCCATTGGGACTAACCCATCACCTGCATGAACACGCACCTGTCGACATTTTCAGGTAATTTTGATAGTAGAGACAGACGTTTCTCAGTATTTCTTTAGAGTAAGTGCCATTTGATTAAAGCCACGAAATAGATAAATCAATGTAGATAACTGAGGTATTCGATAATGAACGAGACCAAAAAAATGAGCCTGACCACCCTGCGCGCAAGCGTATCAATGAGCCAACGGTTTAGCGGATGTCAGGCATAGGGAGAGAACGCGATGGATGATCTTTTGGCAGTAATTCTTGTCGGGCTCGTTGTGTTGTCGGCTGTGGTCAGTGTGTACGTCATACTGACCGGGCCGTCCAGGGCATACTCTGAACTGGACTATCCGGGAGCTGATACACGTGATAATTCTGTCAGAGGCAATTCGAGTGTCATCACTGCAAAAGCCGGCGAAGAGACCCGGGAAAACATAGTGCGCGGGTCTTCCGGGCAGACGCTTCTTTCGTCAAACCCAAAGCCTGGACATTCAACACAGAAAAAGAGTTTGCCGGGCTGATTCAGACGTCTGCGATTCCTGGTCAGGAGTTTGCGCAACAAAAAGCGCACGCAGCCAAGTGATTTCTTTCTCGCAGGCTTTAGTCCAGCAAAGCCTCCTCACCATGATCAAGCTGAAAGCTGTCGACGTTCTCTTCCACGTCGGCGATATCGTCGTCGAAGCGCGCTATGTGATAAACGGCATCGCCCTCATGCACGACTGGTAGTTCCAGTCTGCCAATGATTATGCCGGCACTTCGGCTGCGGATAGGTGTCTGCTCGTTACTGGCTGGATCGTGAATATAGCCCAGTACGTCACGGTGTTCGACACTCGAACCCATGGTAGCCTTCGTGCGCAGAATGCCACTTTCCGGTGCTCTCTCCCAGCGACTGCTCAGTGCGACATACGGCTCCCTGATATCTGCAGCTCGACGGCTCTTGGCGGTCAACATGCCCAAAGTGCGGAGCACGCTGAAAACACCAGAGACGCCTGCTCGGATAGAGAGCTCATTAAAACGCAAAGCCTCACCTGCCTCATACAGAAGTACGCGGGTTCCAAGATCGCTGGCGCTGGCGCGTAGTGAACCGTCCCTTAGTGAGGAATTGAGCAATACGGGTACACCAAAACTGCGGGCCATGGCCAGAGTTTGCTCATCGTTAAGATCTGCTCGAATCTGCGGAAGGTTGGTCCTGTGACCAGAGCCTGTGTGAAAATCGATGCCCACAGTGCAACGCGAGACGATCTGTTCCATGAAAAGATGAGCTAATCGAGAGGCAAGAGAGCCTGATTCGCTGCCTGGGAACGAACGGTTCAAGTCCCGTCTGTCTGGCAAGTAGCGACTTTGTTGTGCAAGACCATAAGCGTTCACAACAGGTATGGCCAACACGGTGCCTGAAATACGATTGAGTTGTTTGGTGGATAACACCCGACGAATAATTTCTACGCCATTGAGCTCATCGCCGTGTATGGCGGCGCTGATAAAAATAGTGGGCCCTTCCCGCCGTCCGTGTATGACGTGAACAGGCAGGTTCATCAAGGCCTGTGAGCTGAGCTTGGGCAGCTCCATATCCACAACGGCGCGTGTTCCGGCTTTGACAGATTCGCCGCCAATCTCAAAGGGTGATCTCATGGGGTAAGGATGGTGTTGGGAATTCCGGGAACTGCGGGAACTGCGGGAAGGCAGAAGCGTGTTGCGCCAAGGATATTTGACAGGCGGGATACTTATACACCTCTGACAGCGTAATTTCGGATTTCTTTGACAACAATTTCTTTGCCAATTGATAGTCCTGTACCGCAAGATGCGCGGTAATGCGGGGCGCCTGGTGGGTTAGATTCCGCTCCCCACGTTGATAGTCCAGATCCGATTTAACCCTTGTACCAGATACCCGGAGAACTCTATCGCCATGAAATCTCACGTAGAGTGTAGGCTCCAGCTACTGCTGCAATGCACGGCTTCCGGCTGCGGCGGGATAATGCAGGAGGAGTCAACCAGTTTGATTGACCCCTCAGCAACACTACTTATCGTTGCGCCTGCCGGATCAGCTCACCATCAGGAAAATTCATCAAGCAATGCCCGACGTATTCTTCAAGATAAAGATTGCTAGCATTTTGTTGCCGCTGTGTCTGGTAGCTTGTGCGACACCCTCAGTTACGCCGCATACAAGCGCGAAATCGGTTACTAGCTCATCAACCGAATACGCGCAACAGGCAGTAACGGGCGAACCTTCAATCAGTGGCATGGATGAGGTGAAGGTGCCCGCAGAGGCTGTGTTAGCAGGGGATGTCGATGATCAGACAGTGGTACCCGATAAAACGGAGGGCATCGGTGCCATGTCTGAACGGGTGCTCGTCGAGCGTGAGACCGCTTTCAACCCCTATGTGTTGACTGCTCACAAGCACAACTTTATTTTACCGGTCAGTTATTCAACGGGTATTAATGAGGAAATATATCAGCAGAACGATGTGCCACTGCGTGAGGGTTTGCAACCGGCCGAGGTCAAGTTTCAGATTAGCCTGAAAACACAACTCAATGAACAAGACCTTGTGTTTGCCAACGATGCGCTGTCGTTGGGCATCACATTAGAGGCCTGGTGGCAGTTGTATTCCAGTGATTTGTCCAGTCCGTTTCGCGAGACCAATTACCAGCCCGAAGTGTTTTATCTGGTGCCTTTGCTCTGGGGGCCTTTCGGCGGTAATACAGCGGTGGTTGCAGGTTTCGAGCATCAGTCCAACGGGCAGGTTCAAGGTCTGTCACGCAGCTGGAATCGTCTGTACAGCATGCTGATTTACGAGAAGGGAAACTTTGTCGGCAGTCTTCGTCCCTGGTGGCGAATTGCTGAAAAAGCCAAGCAAACTTCGGATGACCCTGAAGGTGACGATAATCCCGACATCAGCGAATTCATGGGTTATGGGGAACTGAATACTTCATGGCGCAACAATACGCGCGAATACGCTGCCATGTTTCGTGGTAATCCCTCTACCGGTAAAGGCGCTATCAAACTGGGCATGACGTTTCCCTTATTTGCAAAGTTCAGGGGTTTTGTGCAGTACTTCAGTGGCTATGGCGATTCCTTGATAGATTACGATCACTATCAACAGCGCGTTGGTTTTGGCGTGGCATTGACCAATTTGTTCTAGTGCTCGTCAACTCGATATTGCTGGGCACCATATGATCAACCCTAGGGTCAAGTTGATGGGCTATGAGGAGCCTGTCCAGCAATAAGCTGATCAGCCTGGTTTATTGCAGGTACATCCCATGCACAGCCGTTTGGCAGCGTAACAAAAGAGCGGGCATCGACAGCATGAACTTCTAATGCCTGTTCCAATGCGATAACGGGTGCATCGTGCGCCTCATCTGTGAGTTGAAATGTGCCGTGGTGAATACCCAGTGCATGGCTTGCCTGCAGATCCTTGAACGCCTGAACAGCCTCATCCGGATTCATGTGCTGCGGTTTCATGAACCAGCGCGGCTCGTAGGCACCAATGGGTATAAGTGCACACCGAAACGGCCCAAGATGGGACTGGGCTTGACGAAAATGTTCGCCATCGCCGTAGCCTGTGTCACCGGCAAAGTACACAGCGCCCGACACGAAGCCAATGACAAACCCTCCCCATAAGCATTTGTTTTCATCTCCCGGTTTGCGCGATGTCCAGTGTCTTGCCGGGACCAGAGAAACCGTTGTTGTATCGTCCATTTTGTGGGAATCCCACCATGACAGTTCGGTCGTGGGTTGACGAGCGAGCGGATCGATGATCGAAGCGGTATGTAAAGGGGCGAGAATTTTTGGATTATCACGTTCGCACAAACGCTTGATTGAACGTACGTCCAGATGATCATAATGCGTATGGCTGATGAGAATAGCGTGTATCGGTGGCAGGTTCTCCAGCGCCAGACCAGCTGGCCGGTATCGTCTGGGCCCTGCGAAGCTAACAGGACTTACACGTTTGCTGAATACAGGGTCGGTAATGATATTGAGTCCATCGCACTGGACAAGGACTGTTGCATGATTAACGAACGTTATTCGAAGTGCACCATCGTTTATGTGTTTGATAACCGGCGATGCTTCGGGGTTCTGAAGATTCTGGGGCCACTTTGCCGGTTTTCTGCTTATAGCCCATCGCAGCACATCCCAACGTGAGCCCTGCTCAGTGTTATCCGGGTAGCTGAAACGTTTGCCATCGAATTGTGGTTTGATCATTGACGATACTCTGCTGTACAGTTTTTCTATCAGACTAACATCCGAGGATAAAGTCAGAACCCTCTTGCCAGTTCTGCGCATGGCAAAACTTTTTTATTGCATCACGCCCAGCCGGTTGACTCACGGCGCCTATCACAAGTTCATTAGTGCGCAGTCTTAACAGTTGTTCGTACGTGATAACGCTTCGTTCGCGCTTGCTGCGTGTTGGCCCCGGGCGCCTCATATCGACGAATCCTTGTACAGCGACATTCAAAGCCGTTAGCTCATCATGCCAGATTCGTGCATTCTTGCCGGTACCCGCTATCCAGACATCACGCCGCGGGTTGCCCGCCAGGGGGCCGCTATCATGTGCCACCGCTTGCGCAGACAATGCTACAAACCCCTGCCGCCGATAGCGCTGATCGTTATGCGTCAGTCTTGCCTCATGCTCCCGCCAGTCCAGGACAATGCCAGGCGGCTTGCCCATACCAATTCCGGCAAGCATGGCCCGTAGTATTAAATCGTGATCTTCCGGAGCATCAACATCACGATACTCGCCAAGCGCCTCCCAGACAGTGCGTGTTGCCAGCAATGTGGGATGTGGCATCGGGTTTTCCGCATAGCATGCCAAAGCGATGGTCTCTGGGCGGCTATGCTCGTTAAGCCATTGGGCATAGCGTTGATTGCCGGCACCCACTGCACGGGTATCGCCTTGCTTGTCGATAAAGCGGATACCACCAGCACATAGACCGATGTGCGGGTGGTTGCGCAGATAAGAGATCTGTAGCTCCAGTCGGTCGGGGTAGGCGATGTCATCATCATCCATACGCGCGATGAATTCTCCGCGTGCAAGCCGCAGTCCAGTGTTCAGTGCGCTAACAATGCCGGGCGATTTGCGGCTGATGAGCGAAATCCTCTTATCGTTTATACCTGTGCTATCGAGTCCTTTATATAGTGATGTCAAACAGCCCTGCCCAATGAGTAGCAGCTCGATGTTCGTATAACTTTGCTGCAAGATACTGTTTATGGCCTTGGCTGTATGGCTGGACCATAGTCTGACAGGCAAAACAATACTAACCAGCCCTTTTACGGCTTCCACTTGATGCTGCAACCGACACTGGGGGGTGGGTTCTGAGGGGGTGGCTGTTGGTTAAATAACTGCGCCACGGCTTGCGACAGATCAGCGCCCGTTGCAGTCCCACTACCCGGACGACTGCCATCGAACTGACCGCGGTAATACAATGTGTGTTCTGCATCGAACAGATAGATGTCGGGTGTGCACACCGCCGAGTAGGCACGAGCTACCGCTTGTGATTCGTCATGGCAGTAGGGGAACTTAAAGCCCTTGTCGATGGCCAGTTTTCCCATATTCTCCGGGCTGTCTGCCGGATATTGTGAAGCATCGTTGGCGCTGATGGCGATGGTTGCCACACCTTGGGAAGCCAAATCGTGGGCTACTTGCGTAAACGTATCAATCAGATGAACAACATACGGGCAGTGGTTGCAAATAAAGGCGATAACAAGTGCCTGTCCAGCAAAATCGTCTGGCGATACCGCTTGCCCATTACGGGTATCAGGCAGAGTAAAAGCGCTAGCAGGGCTACCGGTTTCAAGTATGCTGGATTGTGCGAGTGCCATAAGCTGTATTTGACGTAGTGTGAAGCCGTTATAGTAGCTGGCAGCTCGCTACAACGCACGGCCGGTGTTCATTATTCTGTCAGTGGTGATGCTCTGGCTGATCGCTTCATCAGCGTATTTATTGTTTCGAGTAAAAAGAACGTCATTTCTCAAACGTCATTGGCGAAAAACGAATCATGCAGAGTAATCAGGCCCAGATGTTTATCGTATCAGCACCCTCAGGTGCTGGTAAGACCTCGCTGGTGCGGCGAGCGATCGCAGATCTGAGCGAGTTGACTGTTGCTGTGTCGCACACTACCCGCGCACAGCGTCCGGGTGAGAAGGAGGGTGAGGATTACTTTTTTGTAGGCCGTGAACAATTCGAGCAGATGATTAACTCTGACCAGTTTCTTGAATATGCTGAGGTGTTCGGTAATTTCTATGGCACCAGCATGCAAAGTGTCAATTCGGCGCTGAAAAGTGGTATTGACGTCATACTGGAAATTGACTGGCAAGGCGCTGCACAGGTGAGGCAGAAGCTTTCGGACATCATTTCCATATTCATTTTGCCGCCCTCGCGTGCCACGCTCATTGAACGTTTGCGTGGTCGAGGGCAGGATTCGGATGAGGTGATTGATAAGCGCACATCAGAGGCCGTGCTGGAAATGCAGCAATATCACCAAGCCGACTATTTATTGATCAATGATGACTTTGACCAGGCGCTTGCCGAGCTCAAGGCTGTTGTGCTTAGTCACCGTGTACTAAAAACGCGGCAGACATCACGGCACGCGGGTCTTATAACCAGCCTGACGCGCGATTAACTTCAGGATTTTTTATAACTATGAACACCTTCACAACGCCTGTTCCGTGTCTTACGGTAATTTTTCAGACGTAAATTGCCGCAAATGACGTAACCACAATCACATTTAGCCAATATTCAGTGAAAGCATGTGGTCATTGCCTTGCGAGTTGACTACACTACATGGTTCCGTCGAAAGCAGGATTATGCCTTATGGCACGAGTAACCGTTGAAGATAGCCTGGCAATGGTCAACAACCGTTTTGATCTGGTTTTGATTGCTGCCAAGCGTGCGCGCAACATATCGATGGGCGCAGAGCCCATGCTGCCCGAAGATGATGACAAGCCCACGGTAATTGCTTTACGGGAAATAGCGGAGGGCCTGGTTGGTGAAGATATTTTGCTCGAAGCGCCACCACCAGCGCCGGTCGAGCCAGTAATGTATGACAAAGACTTGCGCGAAGAATTCTAGTGACTGGCCACAGGTTCTGTGGCCAAGTTCATCTACCTGTTTTGCGCTGTGGACTGTTTCACGGCGCCGCGTCGGTTTGGCGCTGGATTTTAAAAACCATGAAGGCGTCCTGTGAAGGCCGGTGAAGCTACGGTGTCCAGAAGTTCGCAGGCTCGCAAGAAAGCCATCACACGTTCGTCGTCATCAGCCGGGTGTTCAAAAACGCTGTTGGATAAGCCTGCGGCACCACCCACTGTGACTGCTGACAACGCGCACCAGAGCGGGCCACTCGACCAGACGTCATCTGTCCCTGTCGAGCTATTAGCCTACTCAGCACTTCAGGACAGGCTGAATTCTCGCTTTGGCAGTGAGCAGCTGGCAGACATATCGCGCGCTTTCGTGTTGGCAAGAGAAGCTCATACAGGGCAGACGCGTAGCTCGGGGGAGCCGTACATAACCCATCCCGTGGCGGTTGCGGGCCTGGTTTTCGATATGGGGCTGGATCATTTGAGTGTCATGGCTGCCCTGTTGCATGATGTGCTGGAGGATACCCCGGTCAGTCGAGATGATCTGGTTGAAGCATTCGGCGAAGAGGTCACGCACATTGTCGATGGGGTAAGCAAACTCAACCATCTTAGCTTTCGCTCAAAGGCAGAGGCACAGGCTGAGAGTTTCATGAAAATGTTGCTGGCTATGGTTACCGACTTGCGTGTCATTATGATCAAACTTGGTGATCGCTTGCACAATATGCGCACGATAGGTTCCTTGCGTCCGGATAAACGCCGCCGTATTGGTAAGGAGACACTGGATGTGTATGCACCTATAGCGGGCAGGCTAGGGATGTACACGGTGAAAAATGAACTGGAGGATCTGGGATTCACCGCACGTTATCCTATGCGCAGTCGCGTACTGGAGGCCACGGTCGAGCAACTGAAACACCGTAATCAGATACTCGACAGGGTTATTGCGCGAATTGACGCAAGCCTCAGTGAGAAGGGCATTGCGGCGACGGTAAGCGGCCGGGAAAAACACTTGTATAGTCTGTACAAGAAAATGCGGAACAAACAGGTGAACTTCGAGCGTGTGTTTGACATGCTGGCGCTGCGTATTATCGTGGATGATCTGGAAACGTGTTATCAGGTGCTGGGTATCGTTCATCACCTTTATCCGCCTATCTTTACACGATTCAAGGACTACATCGCCTTGCCCAAACAGAATGGATACCAGTCTTTGCATACCGTGCTTAAACACGGTGCAGAGAATACACCGTTGGAGGTACAAATTCGTACTCAGGCCATGCACACAACAGCAGAATCTGGTATCTCGGCTCATTGGAATTATAAAAACGATGTACCTGGTGCTGCACCGTTGTCAGCTCCAACATGGTTGTCAAAGCTTGTCGACCTGCATCAAAGCGGTATTGATTCAGTGGAGTTTGTGGAGAGCGTCAAAATAGATCTGTATCCGGGGGAAATATACGTTTTCACCCCGAAAGGGCGCATCATTCAGTTACCGCAAAATGCCACTCCAGTCGATTTCGCCTACGCGGTTCATTCAGAAGTTGGCAATAAAAGTGTATCGGCGATGGTAGACAAACGTCTTGTATCGCTCAGTACACCGTTGAACAATGGCGAGACCGTAGAGATTTTTACCGGCCCCACAATTGCCATCAGTCCCATGTGGCTCAACTCGGTGGTAACAGCAAAGGCAAGGACCGCCATCAGACAGTATCTACGGGCTCTGGATCGATCTGAAGCGGTTGAATTTGGTGAACGACTCCTGCGTCGTGCCCTGGGGCGTCATGCCACATCACTCGAAACCATGTCAAAGAAGACGGTCAGCGCACTGCTTTCGGAGCATCGTCTGACTGATCGTGAAGCGCTGTTTGCCGACATAGGCCTGGGCAATCAATTACCCAGTCAGGCAGCCCAGCGTCTGGTTGATCTTGAGCAGGGTGGCGAGCCTGCTGATGGTGTCGAGCTTCCGGTAAAAGAGGTTGCACCAGTAATGATTGATTCTGCCAGCAGTCCAACCTTGTATATGGCCCAATGTTGTCGCCCGATTCCCGGGGATAACGTGCAGGGCTTTTTTACACCGGGTAAAGGTGTTGCGGTACATCGCTCTGGCTGTCGCAACGTGAGAAGATTCAGGCGTCGTCCTAAAGAGTGGGTAGCCGTGGATTGGGCTTTGCACGTTAGAGGGCAATTCGAGGTAGTGATTATCTGTCATCTGATCAACCAGCCCGGAGCCCTTGCCCGAATCACTAGCACCATGTCTCTGATGAACGTCAACATCGAGAACATGGATTTTAATAACCGTGGCGATGATGACATAAGCATCCGTTTCGTGCTTTCGGTAGAAAATCGCTTGCAGCTTGCCCGAATTGTCAGACGCTTGCGTAATCTCACCGTTGTCCGTAGCGTCAAACGCGAGACCTGACAGGTCCATCGTCAAAAAGTTATACGCCATGCCCAAAGGGGCGGGCAGCTATTCCTGTCGGAACTGTAGAACCCGGCGCTTGCAGGAGCGGGTTGGCACAGGCGGGCTCTTTGACGGTAGTAAGCGTGCTCAAGTGGTGTGTAGGTTTATACTAGACTTTCATTTTTTTCACCAGAAGAGAAGAGTACGCCATGCCCCGCCAGAGCTTTCACACAGAAGATGCACCTGCCGCTATCGGTGCCTATTCCCAGGCTGTTCGCGCTGGAGATACCGTTTATTTATCGGGTGCCATTCCCTTGGTACCTGCAACAATGGAGCTGGTTAGCGAGGATGTGCGAGCCCAGGTAGTGCAGGTGTTCGACAATCTGGAAGCTGTTTGTAAAGCTGCCGGAGGCTCATTCGATCACGTGGTGAAGCTTACGGTGTTTCTGACCGATCTTGCTGACTTTCCATTGGTCAACGAGGTGATGGAAGAGCGTTTCAGCAAGCCTTATCCGGCTCGTGCGGCCATCGGCGTTGCCTCTTTGCCACGCAATGTGGCGGTCGAAGTTGAAGGCGTGATGCATCTGGGTTAATAGCTTGAACGGCAATATGAACAAGCTCTTGCGCCTGGATATCTGCGTTTGACCATGTTGGAGTCTCCCGATGCGATAGGTGTCGAGACGCTCAAGGGCGTAGGTGTTGCCATGGCAGCAAAGCTTGGTGCGATTGGTATACACACGTTACAGGATGTGTTGTTCCATTTGCCATTCAGATATCAGGACAGAACCCGTGTATTCCGAATCGGCGAGCTGCGCGCGGGTGCTGAAGCACTGGTGTGTGGTGAGGTGCTGCTCGCAGAGGTTGTTGTTCGGCAGCGTCGCTCACTGTTGGTTCGAATCAATGATGGCAGTGGCTCGCTGACACTTCGATTTTTTCATTTTTCGCCCTCTCAGGTAGCGCAGTTTGCACGCGGCAAGAGAGTGCAATGTTTTGGTGAGATTCGTCGTGGGCCTGGCATGCTGGAGATCGTTCATCCTGAATATCGTCTGCTGGCAGATGATGCCTCTATGCAGGCTTCGCCGAACAACACCCTCACACCGTTCTATCACACGACTGAAGGTGTGCAGCAGGGAACGTTCCGAAAGCTTACCGATCAGGCGCTTGTATTGCTTGAGCAGCAAACCCTGAGTGATCACCTTGGTGCGGCACATCTTGCGACCATGCAATTGCCAGAGTTAGGGGCAGCACTGCGTATTGTTCATCGTCCACCGCCGGATGCTGATGTGGCAGCGCTGATTGAAGGTCTGCATCCGGCTCACCGCAGGCTGGCGCTTGAAGAGCTTGTCGCACATCGATTGGCATTACGCCTGCTGCGCGTACGGGCTCAAACCTTTCTGGCGCCACTCATCAGGCCGCCGGGTGATCTCATGGCGCAGCTCAAGTGCTCATTGAGTTTCGAGCTAACTGATGCTCAGTGCCGTGTGCTGAAAGAAATTGTAGATGACATGGGAACACCCGAGCCCATGTTGCGACTTGTGCAAGGTGATGTAGGCTCTGGTAAGACGATTGTTGCAGCATTGGCGGCTGCTCAGGCTGTTGAGAGTGGCTATCAGGTTGCGATGATGGCACCCACCGAGATACTGACTGAGCAGCACATGCTGAATTTCTCGACCTGGTTTGAGGCGCTGGGTATTGGTGTGGTATGGCTGACAGGCAAGCTTCGGGCCGCTGCAAGGCGCGCAAGCATCGAGGCTATAGCCTCTGGCCATCACAAGGTTGTGGTGGGTACGCATGCCTTGTTTCAATCGGATGTGGAGTTTGCCAATCTGGGGCTTGTCATCATTGATGAGCAGCACCGCTTTGGAGTGCATCAGAGGATGGCATTGCGTAACAAAGGGGTCCATAACCGTAGCTTGCCGCATCAACTGATCATGACAGCTACCCCGATCCCCAGAACACTGGCCATGACGGCGTATGCCGACCTGGACGTCTCGGTTATTGATGAGCTTCCGCCTGGCCGCAAGCCTGTGAAAACCGTGGCTCTGGACAATACAAGGCGTGTAGAGGTTGTCGAACGAGTGGGTGCGGCGATCAGTGAAGGGCGTCAGGTGTATTGGGTGTGCACACTTATTGAAGAATCCGAATCGCTTCAGGCGGAGGCTGCAGAAGATACCTTGTCGACCTTGCAAGCGCTACTGCCTGATAACCGCGTTGCGCTTGTGCACGGGCGACTCAAAGCTCGCGAGAAGGAGCTGATCATGCAGCAGTTCAAGCAGCAGGAGGTTGATCTACTGGTTGCCACCACCGTCATCGAAGTAGGTGTCGATGTGCCCAATGCCTCGCTGATGATTATCGAAAACGCAGAAAGATTGGGTCTGTCACAACTACATCAGTTACGCGGTCGTGTCGGACGTGGAAGTGCTCAAAGCAGTTGCATCCTGCTGTACCAGTCTCCTCTTTCGAGCAATGCCCGTGAGCGCCTGGGAATCATGCGTGAAACCAATGACGGTTTTGTTATTGCACAAAAAGATTTACAACTACGAGGTGCAGGTGAGGTGCTTGGCACGCGCCAGACAGGATTGGCAGAGTTTCGCATTGCGCGTCTTGGCCGAGACGACGATCTTCTGGATGATGTTACTCACATCGCTGACGACTTACTTTCTCACAATGAGTTCGCGGTAGATGCATTGGTACATCGCTGGATAGGAAACAGTAAAAAAGACTATGGAGGAGTTTGATAATCAGATATCCGGGTGGGATGTAACCTGCATAGGGCAATACAGCCGTGTTAATTACTCGAACACCACGGTTCAACGATTGGCCGTCATGGTCTAAAAGATTTTGCCATCTGAACGCCGAACGCCGAACGCCTGAGTAACTGAGTGATAGCTATCTATTGCATTCTGTTGCATCGAAGGATTACTCGTTTTTCAGATGTTCCAAGATGTTCGGGGGGTAGGTCGCCAGTAAAGCTTTCCACTCTTTACGTTGCTTGTTACGACCCAGCCTGCGGGTTATGTGTGACCACGTTTGTGCACAATTATCCAGTGCCTCCCTGGCGGTAATTTTTCTGGCCAGAGCTGCCATGATCTGTAGTCTCAGGGCGTCCAGATAGTTACTCTGCCCGCGTATGTACAGGTCCGGTATACTGTCAATCAGGCTTTCTCGATGTGCTTGAAGGAAGGAGTCGCCATATACCTCTCGGATAGTACTGTCCGAATAGTGCTCTTCCCGAAACGGATCAAAAAAGCCATCGGCAGTACGCACAGCCATGGTGGATATTTCGGGGCTCGCGCAGAAAAGTGCCAGTAAGTAAGCTAGCTCAGGCTGCGTAGAGCTTGCACTAACCGTATAGTTCCAACCCCAGTTGAAATACCCCATCGTTGATGAATGGCCGTTAATCTGAGGTCCGGGTAATGGGCCGTGAACCAGATTGTCGCGCATGGCAGGCTGAGACATCATATATTTTTGCGTGCCACCCCAGCCGATACTACAAAACACATTGCCGCCGACAAACTCCGTCCAGCTTTCAAAGATATTGTTTGAACCAGCGAGGGGCGTCTGTGAATTGCTTGCCGCAATAAGCTGCTCCAGCACCTCTACACCCATGGCATTATTGATATTGGCCTGCATTTTTTTATTGAATGGCAAATACCCTGCGGCATGAAACCTTGCCCACCATTCTGAAGAAATCAAAACGGGACTACGAAACAGGTTACCTCCATACTGGTTTTTTTCGGGACGCTGAAAGAAGGCCATCATGCTATCCAGATCCTCCCAGCTGGTGGCAGGCTTTAATACTTTCCCGGTGGCCTGATAATAGGCTTCAATTTCTGCAGGGTCCTCGATCATGCCCTTGTTATAGAACAACAGATAGACATCTCCGTCTGTCTGATAACCATACAGTTTATCTAAATAGTAATCACCTTTACGATACAGATGTCCTTCCGAGAAGCCTGCCGGCTCGTACTTATCTGCAAAGGTATTCAGAGGTAGGATAACGCCTGCTTGTGCCAGATCAACGATGCCGAATGTGGCAGGCAAGGCGACATCTATTGGCTCATCATTGATCGGTAGGATCAGGTCCACGTTAATGTTGTCAACGTCTACTGTACGAATTTCACATTTAACCCCACTGAGGCGCGTAAACTCATTGGTGGCAGCTCTTACATTAGTCTGAGAGCCATTGGGCACTAGTAAATGCAACGAGATAGATTGATCAAGTGCCTTTGCTTGTCTGGCGATGTCTTCATGCCATGGCGTGATTTGTGCAGCATTCGCCCGAGATAGGCTCTGATTACGCAGCAAGGTTGCGGCCGCTAACGTTCCAACGAAATGTCTTCTGGAAATGCTCATGATGAAAACTCCGTTTGAACAAGCTAGGCAAGAAAGAACAGTTGATGCGCGCCAGTATCGTGCCAATGTATCTGCTATTTTCAATAAATAGGTTGTAAAAGTCGATCAACCTTATGCGAGGTGCGAATCCCAGCACTAAACCATCGCTATTGCAAATGTTCTTGCTGTCGATGGCAGGCATCGCCCTGCTGTTCAGTGCAATGGCAGTAGCTATCTGGGTGTCTTCCTCCGATGTGATAAGGCGTGAAAAACAGCTGGTCAATGAGTTGCTCCCTGAACTCGATGTCGTATACAAACTCACGGCAGCAACCGCCGGTTTACAAACTCAAGGGTTCCTGTTGCGATCCGCGCCCACTAGAGCCGAATTGCTCAGACGCAGATCCATGCTGGACACAACGATTGAGGAAATTCTGAGCACCCTCGATGCCTTGACCACGTTGCAACCCGATATGTCCACCGGTATCCTGGAGTCCGTTAAAATCAGCACGGATATCGCTATTGGTCTGGCGAAAATCAAAGAAGAGCAGATAAAGCTTCGGCAGCAGATCCATAACCAGATGCCCGCGCGTCTGGGGATACTGGCGAATCTGAAAGCGTACGTAGAACAACAGGTGGTCGAGCTGACAGAGCAGTTAGTGCTTATCACCGCCTCTATCGAGAGTTCGCAGGCTGACAATACGATAAGTTCCATGCACAACGGCGTATTTGACGACAAGTTCTCTCAATACGAATCTATTAGTCTATCTCTACAAGATCACCTGCTGTTTAATCAGGATGTTGTTGAACTGAGCACTCTGCTGCAAAGCGTCCCGCTGTTGAATGACAAGCAGGAGTTAGCCACTGTTCTGCAAAATCGTCAACTGTTGGTAAGTGCGCTGGCGGGTCGTAGCATTTACATGTCCCAAAAAGAGCATGGCGACTCGCTACTCGAGCGCTTGCGTCAAATGCGTATAAAGACAGCCGATTGGGCGAGTCTTTTTGAATTGCAAGAAACGGTTCTGAGCCAAGAGCAAGCACAGGATTCGTTGTATGAATTAATGCAGGAACAAACAGCGGTCATACTGGAAAAAACCGGTACGCTGCAGATTAAAACCAACACGCTGGTTGACGAATCGGCAAAAAAGACTCTCGAAGGGCTTAATCAATTTCGCGTGTTACCGCTTTTGCTAAGTGCACTGGCATTCTTTATTCTTGGCAGTGTCAGCTACTGGTTGCTTTATCGAAAGACGGTGATGCCCATGATAGCGATTACCCGACAACTGGACAATGTTGGAAGTGATCGTTTTCCGCAAGTGCTACCTGACTATTCCTTTAAAGAGACCGCTGCTCTTTCGTCTGCAACCAAGCAGTTGGATGTCGCTCAGAAAGACATGCATGCCAAAGACAGGCAGTTGCAAGGTATCAACCGTGATTTACAGCGCGCTAACGAGGATTTGCAGCAGTTCGCACACATTGCCTCGCATGATTTACAGGAGCCACTGCGTAAGATGCAGCAATTCAGCGATCTGCTAGAGGAGGACTACGGACCAAGACTCGATGATGAGGCCAGATATTTCATTGGCACTATTCGTAACTCAGCTCATCGCATGAGTGTTCTCATCAAAGAGACGCTAGCATATTCGCGCTCTGGTAGTGCTAATCAGAAACTTACGCGAGTCGACCTGTCCCAGCTCATACACCAATTACTTGGTGAGATGGATGTGACGATAAGAGACGCCGATGGTGAGTTCCAGATAGATGATTTGCCTTGGGTATTGGCTAACGAGTTAGGTATGTCGCAATTGTTTCGCAATCTGATGGTCAACGCTTTAAAGTATCGAAAGCCAGGCACTCCGGCCAGAGTGCGTATTCGCACAGATCACGCTGCCGGTAAAGCCAGTGGACTGACGCATATCCGCGTTGAAGATAACGGTATTGGAATTCCGGCCAAATACCTGCAAAGAATATTCATCCCCTTTGAGCGTCTGCAAATCAGTGATGCATCGGGTACCGGGCTTGGGCTGGCTATTTGTAAAAAGGTGTGTGAGTTTCACGGCTGGACAATTGAAGCGATCTCTGAATCGGGAGTAGGAACTACTTTCCTGATAACCATCCCCAGATTGAGCATCCAGAATCATGCTGCTTCCTGAGTATCTTTTTGCGCTCATTACTCATGTGGCCCGAGAGTATCTTGTCTAGTTACGTAGCACCGGGGTGACCATCAGTTGTCTAAATGCCACTGAGTGTGACTTTCACACCATTGCCATAGCTCAGTGCGCATTGCAGGTGTATCGGCTTGTCGGGTCTTGTCCATCATGTCGATATCGCGCGCCTTGCGATCGTGCCAGAACAGGCCACTACTGTGCAACGCCGCGTCGTCTGCACTAAGCCAGACCAGGGTGTCAGCCCCTTCGTCGGCAGAGCGTAAAAGTCCGAGTGGTCCCAGAACTTTCGAAAAACCGGGCAGAGCATCAGTGATGCCAGGGGTATTCACCCAGCCCGGATGCAAAGCATGAAATACCACCTCGCTGGCGGGCACCTGATCTGCCCACATTTCGTTCAACACCACTTGGGCGCGTTTGGCACGCGCGTACTGTTTTGCACCCTGATAGTTCGCCTCTTGCATCTGTAGATTCTGGACATCCAGTGCCTCGGTATACATGCCGCCAGAGCTCATCGTGATGACACGTGCAGCAGAGGGTGTCACAGCTCGTGGACGGGCCAGTGACTCATCGCATGCAGCTTTCAGATTATCCAGCAACAAGCCAGTGAGGAGAAACGGTGTGACCACCATAAGCTCTACAGTGAGATCGGTACCATTAGCCGCACGTTGGCGTTGGTTAAACAAGGCGCCAGCGTTGTGTACTAGCACATCGATGGCTGGCCACCGCTCGGCAATGGTTGCGGCGGCCTGACGTGTGTCGTCCTGACTTCCCAGATCGGCGATAACAGAGTGAATGTTATCGTTGCCGGATTCTTTTATCAGGTTACTGACAACGGCTTCGGTTTTCTCGACGTTTCGGGCAATGATGACAAGCGTAGCGCCAAGTGTTGCATAGTGCCTGGCGGCCGACTCGCCAATGCCTGAGGTCGCGCCGGTAATCACCACAACACGACCCACAAGCGAATAGGTATCCAAGGCTTGCCATTTGAATAGTCGTGAGCGGATCCGTGTGCCCAGACTACTGAAGCTGGGCACTACAGATTTTTCCAGAACAGTGTCGATGACGTACTTATTCATAGGCTTTAGCACAGTAGATTCCCCTCTGAACGGGAATGGCAGAATTAATGGATTGGCGCTTGAGCGGTGCCATGCCAATAACAGGCATTTACAATGTCTATTGTTACGTAACGCGATACTCTTGCGGATTGGAGGTTGCGTTCCAGAGTGTGCGTTAACCGGATGTCAAGTCTATGATTCACCAACAGTCTGTTGGGTTTAACACGAGGTCAAATTGCAATGAATAAAAATACAATACTGACACTCGATGAAATACATAATCTTGCGATGCAAGTGCTAAGCACGCACGGATTCTCCACAGCTCAGGCAGACAGTATTGCAAAAACCGTTACGGCTGCTGAACGCGATGGATGCCGTTCGCACGGCTTGTTCAGAATACCTTTCTATGTCGACGCACTAAAAAATCCTTCCGCCAATGCTCAGGCTGAACCCATTCTCAGCGTTACCGATTCATCGGTTGTGCATGTCGATGCATTAAGGGGTTTTTGTCCTTTGGCCTTGCGCACCGGCCTGCCGGCGCTGAGCGAGAAGGCGCGATTGCATGGCACGGCAGCGTTGGCCATACATAATACCTACAACATCGCTGCTTTGTGGCCAGAGGTTGAGAGCCTGGCTGTTCAAGGGCTGGTAGCTTTTGCGTTTACGACGGCTAATGCCTACGTGGCCCCGGCAGGCGGTCAATCGCCGTTGTACGGCACCAACCCTATGGCGTTTGCTTTTCCGCGCAAGGACCAGCCCCCTCTGGTGTTTGATCAGGCATCCAGTGCCAGCGCACGTGGGGAGATTCAGTTGCATTTGCGAGAGGGCAAGCTGCTACCAGATGGGTGGGCGATAGATCGTGAAGGGAATCCAACCAACGATCCTCAGGCGGCTCTGGATGGCGCGCAACTACCCTTCGGAGGTTATAAGGGGGCAGCACTTGCGCTCATGGTGGAGCTGCTAGCTGGTGCACTTATTGGCGACAACTTCAGTGTTGAATCCACAGAGCAGGATGCGTACGGTGTGGGAGCACCTCTGGGCGGCGAATTATTGCTTGCGATTGATCCTGCGCATTTTGGCTCTGGGAATTACCTTGAACGCAGCGAGTATCTATTTGAACAGGTGCTGGCGCAACCGGGTACTCGCCTGCCGTCGCAGCGACGCTATGACACACGCCGTGAGCATGAGACGCATGGCGTAGACATTGATAATGTTCTTCTTGCCGAGCTCAGAGAATTTCTGGATTGAACGCACGGGGCTGGCAGTGGTAGCGGTGTTCGCTTTGCCCTAAGGCGTGTTACTGTCCACCACAGGAGCTGGCTTGTTGCGCTTGATTGACAATAAAATGAGCGCAAGTGTGGCTCCTGCGATAGCTCCGTACAAGTGCGCATCAACCAGCACTTGTCCGCCTGCCACCGATTCACTGCCGGGCAATGCTCCTGCCATCTGCTCCCAGATGAGTTTGCCGACCACCAGCACCAGTAACAGGCTTGCCGATTTGGGGTATCTACGAAGATCTGCCAAGGTGCCAGCGATAATTAATCCGTGTAGTGTTCCCGAAAAACCGACATATCCTTCCACCTCGGGGTTGAAGAACCACAAGGCTATCCCCACACCCCAACTACACACTATAATTAGAGCAAGCCACTGCCATGCAGTAAAATGTTGCCAGACCAGCATGACCACTAAAATTAGCCCTGCCAGATTCATCCAAAGATGACTGGGGCCAAGGTGCACGAAGTTACCGCTCAGTAATAGCCACCAATGCCCGATAGCAATAAGGCTGCGCTGGTAAGCCAATGTGTCACCAAGGCCCGTGTATTGCAGGGCAATACAAAGTAATGCCAGTACCAGCACCAGTTGATAGGCCCTGGATCGAAGCCGGCTGAGAGGTTCGGGAATCATTTGACTGGTATCTGGTCGTAGTGGCGATGCTATCCTTTCGCAACGATAGCGTTCAATCACCCTTGAAAAATAACGGAAGAGTAGTTGTTATGGGCAGTAGAAAAGTACAAACGGTCCTGACCGGTATCAAACGTCGGCAAAGCGGTTTTACCTTGATCGAGATCATGGTGGTGGTTGCCATCATAGCCATACTTGGGGCTACCGTGGTGCCTCTGATCATGGACAGACCTAACGAGGCTCGCGTGGTCCGTGCCAAGAACGATATTGGTAGCTACACCGCCGCTTTAGGGCTGTATAAGCTGGATAATTTCAACTATCCGTCTACCGATCAGGGTCTGGAGGCGCTGGTAGAGAAACCTAGCGGCGATCCGGAGCCTGGTAACTGGAAATCTGGCGGCTATGTGCAGAAACTCAATAAAGACCCATGGGGCAGGGATTACCTGTATATCAATGAAGATAATCGGTTTGAAATCATCTCGCTGGGTAACGATGGTGTGGAAGGTGGTGAGGATTTCGACGCCGATATCAGCTCTCTCGATATTCAGTAAGCGTCACACTGGTATCTGATATGACCCCTGCATGACATCTACACAGCGCCCAGCAAAAGGTTTTACGCTCATCGAGCTACTCGTGACGGTGGCTATTGTCGCTGTGCTTGTGGGCGCTGTGGTTTTGAATATAGAGTTCAGAAACGTCGGCAAGAGTATGGGTAATGCTGCAAATCGCACCAGTCTGGTGATGCAGCTTGCCTCTGATCAGGCGGTGTACTCGCGGCAGCAATTCGGTATCCGATTTCATCCAGACTCCTACGGCTTCTACGTGTTGACAGTCAACGAGGAGGAAGAGGAGGTATGGGAGATGTTCGAAGACGAGCAACTGCGCTTCAAGGATTCGGGCATAGAAATGGATTTTCAGGTAGAGATCTCCGGATTATCTATTGTGCTGGAGAACATGCTTGAAGAGCTTCAGGATGCCACTGATGAAGACCCCATCAAGCCGCACATAATTTTTCTGTCCAATGGCGAAATTATTCCCGACTTCAGAATCCTGATTAACGATATGGAGGGTGAGTTTCAATACGAGGTTGCCAGTGGTGAGATCCTGCCAGTGGTCGTGGAGCAATTGGCTGGATCATGAATATCGCCAGCCAACAGAGACAAGAGGGTTTTACGCTCATCGAGATTCTGGTGGCCATGACGATTATCGCTGTCGGTGTCTCAGCGTTGGTCGCCTCTGCAGGTGCCAGTGCTTTCCGGGCAGACTATCTTCGCGAACGCGAGTTTGGACGCTGGGTAGCCAGTAATGCCCTGACCGAATTACAAACTGTGCCAGCATGGCCGGATACAGGTACCACCAACAAGGTAGTGGAGATGGGTCAGTTCATCTGGTACGTGCGCACTCAGACTCAAGCGGTGGCAGACCCGGATCTGCGCCGCGTTGATGTGCAGGTCAGGCGCGACAAGGATGCAGATAATTATATTTATACCGTGACAGGTTTTGTGGGTAATCCGGCCACTCGACTGGGTGGCAGTACTGAAAACGGGCTGACGCAATGAGCTCAACCAGCCTTTATTTGCAGCAGCGAGCGATTGACAGGCGTAGCGGCGGCTTCACCCTCATCGAGTTGCTGGTGGCGATGTTTCTGCTGGCCATTCTGGGCACGGCAGGGTTTCAGATGCTGTTCCAGATCACCGCCACACGCGAGCGCATCGAGGAGCAATCAGCCCGCTTGAGTGAATTGCAAAGAACGTTTTACTGGTTGGCTGAGGATGTCACACAGGTGGTCAATCGGCCGATCCGCTCGGCGCTGGATGCAAAGCTTGAGCCGTTACAGTTTAATATTCAGGGCGAGAATCTGTTCGAATTTACCCGCTCCGGATGGGACAATCCTGCAGCGGATGTCTCGCCGGTGCGCTCGAACCTGCAGCGGGTTGCCTACGCGCTGGAAGGTGACAAGCTGATGCGTCAATACTGGTACCACCTTGATTCTGTCGATGAAGAGCCCTCGCGTCGCCGACAGATGCTCACAGGCGTAGATTCGATGACATTCCGTTTTCTGGATACGGCAGGGGAGTGGAAAACCAGTTGGCCGCCCTCCGATACCCAAACAGAAACCCCCGGGCTGCCTGCAGCCATAGAATTCACTCTGGAGCTGCAGGACTACGGCAACGTTGTCAGGCTTTTTGCATTACCGGGATGATGAATCAGGCTAACCATGTAGAGAGAACAAGCGTACTGCCCCGCTGGGCGCCATCGCAGCGGATGATGCGTACGCAAGCGTACGTGGGCTCGAAATCGTTGACCGGACAACGCGGTGTGGCTATCCTGACGGCCATGCTGGTGATTGCGCTGGGGAGCATCACAATGGTGGCGATAACCTCAAGCCAGCAACTGGACATGCAGCGCGAGCGTAATGAGGGGCTTATCCAGCAGGCCCGCGCCTTCGGCATCAGCGGCGAGCGGTTCGCGGCTGCCTTGTTGTACCGGGATTTTCAGGCAGAGGATCGTGGAAACAGCGATTCGCTCGATGATGACTGGGCGCAGACCATACCGCCTGTGCCTATCGATAATGCCTCCATTCAGGGCTGTATTGTGGATATGCAAGGCCGGTTCAATCTGAACAATCTGGTCAATGTAGACGGTGAGGTACAACCGGATTACGTTCAACAGTTCAAGAGTCTGCTGACAGAGCTCAACATTGACACCACGAAGGCCGATGCAGTAGTTGACTGGGTAGATAGCGACATAAACTTTACTGCCCCCGATGGTGCGGAAGATGACTACTACACAGGCCTTGAAGTGGGCTATCTAGCCGCGAACGCGCCGTTTGTAAGTGTCAGCGAATTGCAATTGGTCAAGGGCTTTAGCAGTGCTGTCGAGGAAGAGATTGAGGACTACGAGCTGTTGTTACCCCACATCTCAGCCTTGCCCAACACCTTGGGTCCCACGGCTGTGAACGTAAACACATCGACTCCTCAGGTACTTGCGTCACTCTCTGAGCCGGTACAATTCGCCTCAGGGACGCTTTCGCGATGGGAAACAGGCGCATACGAAGACTACCCTGAATGTGAAAATATCTTTGATCTAGCGCCTGAGAACGAAACACAGACTGTGCAGGGCGCCGATCGGGATGTGACGCCGTGGGAGAGCCCGGAGGCTTTTGTTAATGAGGTACCGCTGGACGAACCGGACGATAAAGTCGCCTTCGTCGCTTATGATGTCAAGTCAAACTATTTTCAGGTTCGCATCGATGTAGAAGCTGAAGGCATAAGATTGTCTCAGTACACCTTGCTTGAACGCGATGGCTCGGGTCAGACCAAAGTCATTTATCGTTCACGCGATACGCTCTAATCATACTTCGGGAAATACCGTGTCCAAACACGTCATCATCTATATGCCTCTGGTTGGCGAGGATAAGGTCCAATGGGCTACCGCCGACGAGAGAGGAATACTGACTACTGCCGTCTATGAAGGGTCGCTGCAAGAGGCTGCTGATAGCGTCGATGGGCGCAGGGCCACCCTTATTTTGCCTGCAGATGACGTACTGCTGGCGCAAACGGTAGTGCCGGGTAACTCCCTGGCACGTGCCCAGCAAGCTGTGCCCTTTGCTCTGGAGGAGCAGGTTGCCGATGATGTTGATGATCTGCATTTCTCTCTGGGTACTAAAAATCGTAACGATGAGTACCCGGTTGCCGTTATCGGCCTGGATATCATGGACTCGGTGACGGAACGTTGCGCCGAGGTTGGATTGCGGCCTGGCGAAATCGTACCCGAGACGTTGGCATTGCCGGTGCTTGCAGCGGCAAGCCCGGGACTGATTGTCTGGAGCGCTCTGCTGGACAAAGGCCGTGCCGTTGTACGATTGGGTGACTATGAAGGCTTTGTCACCGATACCGATATGGCTAGCATGATGATTGAAGGAGCCCTGAGTGGCGTTCAAGACGAGTCGCAGGCATCGCTTGTTGCATTCAGTACTGACTCCTCCACACAACTGGACCTTCCTGCCTCTCTGGATACTGAGGTACGACATTGTGATCATCCGCTTGCGCTGTACGCCAGTGGTCTGGCGTCAACACCGCGCGTCAATTTGTTGCAAGGAGTTTACAGTCCCAAGAAGAATTTCGACAAGACGTGGAAACCCTGGCGTGCCACGGCAATATTGGCTGCATGCCTGTGCCTGGTCCTGTTGGCCGGTAAATGGCTGGAACTACGCCAGCTAAAGCAGCAGGAAGCAGCGCTGGATACACAGATTGCCGCAGCGTTCAAGCAGGCCTTGCCCGGCGCTCGCATGCAGCGTCCGCGGCGTCAGGTGCAGGCAGCGCTGGAGAACATCGGTGCTGTGAATAGTGATGGATTTACCAGTCGTATGGCCCAGATTGCCGCCAGTCTTTCAACACAGCCACAGACAAAATTGCGCACCATTGGTTTTCGCGATGGACGTTTTGACCTGGACTTGAATACCGATGATGTGCCCACGCTGGATGCGCTGAAGTCGGAGCTTGGCAAGCGTGGCTCTCTGGGTATGAGTGTGCAATCGGCTAACCGGGAAAACGATCTGGTTCGTGGCCGCGTGCGCATCGAATGAAATGCTCAAGACAAACACGGGAAGCGTTACGATGAAAGACTGGTTTTTACGTCAATCGCCCCGCGATCGATACATTGTCGTCGGCGTTGCCGCGTTGATATTTCTGGCGCTGCTAATCGCACTGATCTGGTATCCATTGAACAGTGGTCTTGCCAATACGCGGCAATCCATCGCTGCAAAGCAGGACACACTGCAGTTCATCCAGCAATCGACCGGACAGCTACGCAGTGCGTCGGCAAGTGCAGGCGGTCAGAGCAAGAGCTCTAATAAGGCGCCGTATCTTCTGATTGATCAGGTGATACGTGAGGCTTCCATGGCGCCACCGGAACGTGTCGAACCCAGTGGCGCTGATGGGGCGCGTGTACAGTTCAACGAAGTGGAGTTCGACAAGCTTGTGAATGTTCTGGCCGAGCTTGAGCTGTATGGCCTGAAGGTGTCAACGCTGACGATCAGCCGCAAGAACGAAGGTACGGTAAGTGCGCGGTTCAATATGGAGCGAAGTTAATGCGGATTGGCTGGCTGATCGCTATCGGACTGATCTCTTTTATCGTCGGTGTAATCGCATTGTTTCCAGCGGCACCTGTGGTCGATAAAGTACGACCGCAACTTGGCCCGGTTGCACTGGAAGGTGTGCACGGCAAGCTATACAATGGTGTGATTGACAGCGTGCGATCTACCGACGATTTACTGCCTCTGGAGTTCACCAATGTTGGCTGGACACTGGCCCCCGGAACGCTGTTAACAGGCGGTGCTGGCGCAAAGTTTCGTTTTGAAGGCTATGGCGGACAGGGTGAAGGCCTGGCGGCACGAAAGTGGAACGGTGATATAAACGTCAGCGATTTCACGTTTGATATGCAGGCCAAGGAGCTTGAACCTCTGTTACCTGTACCTATAGCCAGTTTCAGTGGGCTTCTTACCGGTGATATCGGGCGTATACGTTTGGTGAACGACAGGTTGCAGGAATTTGAAGGAACCTTTAACTGGGAAAACGCAGAGCTTGAATCGCCAATACCCACATCGCTGGGTGTTGTGCAGGTTCAGATAGTTCCAGAGGGGGAACAATCGCACACCGTTACACTGACAGCCAACGGCGGTGATATTGCAATGGACGGTACAGTGACCTTGACGCTATCGGGTGATTTTGCAGCCGATGTATTATTTACCCCTTCGCCAGATGCGCCTGCTGATGTTCTCAATGGATTGCGTCAGATGGGACGTCCTGATGCTGAAGGGCGAGTGCGCTTTGTCCGCAAGGGAAATGTGAACCGATTGATGTAATGAGGAAATACAAGCATTGCGTTGGCATTATTGCCTAACACTTCTTTAAAAACTTGCTACGCTTTAGCAAGAAAAGGAGAAGGACATCATGACGCAGCCGCCCAGCCATCAACATCTGTTTTCACACACTTCCTGCATTGGCGTCAATGAATACCTTTAGCTGCCGTTAGTTAACTAAACATCAACGAACTCTTGTGATGAGTTTCGATCTGTCAACAGCCCGGCGTCTGACGCGTGAGGCACTGTCCATCGCCCACCATGCCGGTAAGCGCATCGTGGAGGTCTACGGCGGACGCTATGAGGTGGATTACAAGAGCGATAACTCACCGGTAACCACCGCCGATATGGCAGCGCACGATGTCATCATCGACGCCCTGAAAAAGCTCAGCCCCTGTCTGCCTGTCTTGTCCGAAGAGTCCGACGGCATATCCTTTGAAGAGCGTCATCGCTGGCCAAGCTACTGGCTGGTTGATCCGCTGGATGGAACGCGGGAGTTTTTGCGAAGAAATGGCGAGTTTTCAGTGAATATTGCCCTGATTCATGACAACAGACCCATCGCAGGTGTCATTGTTGCTCCTGTTCTGGATATTGCCTATTACGCAACACAGGGCTCTGGAGCTTACAAGCAGGTGGGTGATGAGCCAGCTAGTCCTATTCAGGTGCGTTCGGCGCCTAGCCATGTGACGGTCGCCAAGAGTCGTAGCCCCAAGGTGGGTCCACGGTTACAGCATTTTCTGGACAAACTGGGCAAGCACGATGAAATCCCGATGGGATCGGCACTAAAATCGTGTCTGGTAGCCGAGGGTGCTGCAGATATCTATGCTCGACTTGGCCCCACAGGCGAATGGGATACGGCTGCTGCACAATGCATTGTTGAAGAGGCAGGCGGATACATTCGGGATCTGCATAGCCAGAATTTGACCTACAACCAGCGTGAATCACTGATAAACCCTGCATTTCTGGTGTTTGGAGACGATCAAATCGATTGGACACAACATCTACCACCTGAAGCACTTTAGACTGTCGCCAGACCCAGCGATTCCCTTAAAGGCCACGTGAGTAAAGAATTCAGCACCCCGGAAGAGGCGGAAGCCGCCTTCTACGATGCCATAGAAATGGCCGATATCACGGCGCTGGACGCCGTGTGGTCCATGGACGACAACATCGTATGTGTGCATCCAGGGGCAACCCGCATCGAAGGACGCAGCGCCGTGATGGAGAGCTTTGCACAAATGTTCTCGGAGGCGCCCATTCTGAATTTCGAGATTGTCGATACGCTGTTCACTGGTAACGATTCTCTGGCTATACACCTGGTGCGTGAGGAAATTTCTCTGGACGGTCAGGTTGTCAGCATTATGGTGTCCACTAATATCTATCAGAAGGAAGAAGGTAGCTGGAGGATGCTTCTGCATCATGCATCGCCAGAGCCTGACATGGCCTTCAGTGATGATCTGGACGATTATCAGAGTTACGACGAGATGGATGACGAGATGGATGACTGGGAAGAGCCTGTGAGACCACCGGTACTGCACTAGTAGGCTCATGCGCAAACCATTGTCACCAGAATATCTTTACGTGAGCAAAAAGGCCTCGGTATCGCCCTCCTGGGTGAGGCTGGGCAGAACCAGCTATACAGTGCATTCGATCATGAAGCTGGATTACCGCAAACTAAGGATCCCGCGAGCGGCAAAATATGCTCTGTTTTTTGTGGCTCTGGTGCTGCTGTATTTCAGTGTTATGCACTTGACCATGAAAACCTTGCCGGTAGTAGTTGCAATACCTGCATGTATGGCCTCTGTTGTTTTATTAGTCATTGCCAGCTGGCTGGCGTTTATAAAACCTGCGCAATATCGCGTCACAATTTCACTCGCTGACGGTAGCCATGCACATATCAGGTATCGAAAAGAGGCCGATGCCCGTGATTTGCACGATGCCATAACGCGTGCGATGGACTGGCATCGAGGGAGCTCTGGCGGTCACACAGAAATAATCGCCTCAGCGATAGCACGCAGACTGCCCAGACACGCCTGACATGAATTGCAAAATGAGGCAGAGCTATATCGTAGTACACTGCTCCGCGGGTCCCGTCCAGTTATTCCAGATAGTCGTATATTTATTTTAAATATGAACTTATGTCCCAACTATCACGGGTTCTTTGTGAATTTCACGAAGAGTGACGCCGCTATATTTATTTACACGCAATATTGCGCCTTGTCCGCGATGTCTGATTAACCACGGGGAGCTGTCCCTGTAAGGATATTCAAGTGAATCCCGAAGAAAACCGCACCTACACCATCGTCATTGTTGACGACAGTAAAGAGGATCGGTATCTACTTAAGCGGTTTTTGAAAAAAACCGGGCTTCCACTCGAAATACTGGAGGCCGTAAACGGGCTGGAGGCTATCAACTTACTGACTCAGTCGCTTGATACACTAAAAGCTGAGCATCCGGCTATCAGTCGGCAAGCGGTGTTATTTCTGGACATCAATATGCCGATTATGAACGGCTGGGAATTTGTGGCAGAGCTGGATGCTCGTCAGAGTGAGGTGGCCCTGGAGTCGACGGTTGTAGTGATGTATTCAACTTCCGATGCCAGCTATGAAAAAGAGAGGGCGAAAAATTTCCCTTCCGTGGTGAGTTACATCGTTAAAGGCGAGACATCGCCAGAGCAGCTAAGACAGCTGATCGTGGCTTATCGGGCAGATATCGGTGAGTGACACCCTGTCTGTGGCAGCTGCGCGTGTTGGATGGACGACTGTAAATGTGATTTTGGCGCAAGCCCCAAGCTATTTGACGATACAGGATTTAACCCGGGATTAACCACCTGTAGCGGGAAACAATTGATCGAATTCTTTAACGCGCTCGTGCAGAACATCGACAGATGATGCCAACATGTCAGAGCAGAGCAGTATGTCGTCGTTTATTATGGCTGTTAGTTGTTCGCGAGCTTTGTCTGGCAATTCAGGCCCTAAAGTTTCCATCAGGCTTGACAGCTCGGCTACCGCCTCATTCAGCTCGGATTTAAAACCCTTGGCATTAGCTACCGGGGCTCTTAAGTCATGCAACAGTTTTGATATCTGCTCGGCGCTTAAACTGTATTCACCCTGCATTTGAAGATACTCCTGATGAGAGCAGTGGAATTGATACCGTGAACTCACTGCCTACGCCCACTTCACTGTTGACAACGATATCGCCGTTGTGTCTTCTGGCAATTTCTCGTGCAATTGACAGCCCCAGGCCCAGTCCTGCGCTGGAAGCCTCCAGTGGCTGGCCGAGTGGAGCCTGATAAAGTCTATCGAATACCCTGGTGACAGACACATCATCTATGCCACACCCGTTGTCACTAACGCTAAGATAAAAGTTGTCACTGTCAAGATGTGATGTCACTGTGATGGTGCCCCCGGCGGGTGTAAATTTAAGTGCGTTTGATAACAGATTGCCAATAATCTGTATGTAACGATGTTTATCGAGTCTGACATCGGGTAATGATTGATCCACATTATTTACAATAGTTATACCTACTCTAGCCGCTTGCGGTTCTATCGCTGATATGCATTGGTAAATAAGTGGACTTGGTGATTGAATAGTGGTATCGATTACCAATTTACTAAATTCCAGTTTGGTTGCATCGAGTAGGTCGTTAAAAAGCAGCGTAATCTGGTCACATGATTCCAGTGAGTACTTGACCAGAGTCTGTTGCTCCTCTGTTAGCTCGCCGCAGATACCGTCGTGTAGTAACTGCTGAAATTCGCGGATGGCGGTCAAAGGGGTTTTAACCTCGTGCGAAACATTGTGATAAAACTGCTTGATTTCGCTAGCGCGTTTTTTCAATTGCTCGTAGGCAAGCTTAAGCTCAGCGTTTTGTTCCGACACTGAGCGCTGCAGCCTGGATTTAACAATGGCATTGGCAATGGCCCGATCCAGAGAAGTTCTTGTGACTTCCGATTTGGGCATGAAATCGGCAGCATCAACCCTGATTGCCTGAATAGCTGCCTCTTCACCACTGCCAGCTGTGAGAATAATGCTGGCGGGTGCGCTGTCGTGAAGCTCATCGCTGAGTGTGGATAGCATGTCGGTGCCGGTTGAGTCAGGCAGGCGATAGTCCACTACCAGGCAATCAAATTCTTGCTCATGAATAAGCTGTAACGCCCCACTGGCAGTGCCTGCCAGCTGAATTGTTACATTCTGGAGCGATGGGGCCCGACGCAGGAAGCGGGCGCAAAGCGCCCTGAACACTTCATCGTCATCCACCAGTAGAATTTTGACTTGATCAACGTTGTGCGAGTCTTGTAACGTTGGCTCTGCCACTAAATTTGCCTGTAAACCGCTCATGCCCTTCGGACTTACCATGGATGCTACATCTGTTGTGCAAAACCCAAGCCGGGTAGGCGACTGCTGATGTGGGTAACGGCACAATTACTTACATTCAGAAGGTAATCAGTCACAGTTAGAGATAATTAACCTCGTGCACGGGTGATGATGCGGGCTAGGAGCTTAGGTCGAAGTCGTAATCGATGATAAGAGGGGCATGGTCGGAAAACATCTTGTCTTTGTAAATACGTGTGCGCTGCACATGCGGTGCAAGATCGTTGCTGACTATCTGATAGTCGATCCGCCAGCCTACATTGTTGGCACGCGCCTGCCCCCGTTGTGACCACCACGTGTATTCATGCTCTTTTTGCGGCAGTTGTCGGAAAGCATCGGCGAAGTCGTGCTTGTCGAATAACTCCCCCAGCCACTGACGCTCTTCAGGTAGAAACCCCGAATTTTTCTTGTTGCCACGCCAGTTGCGAATATCAGCATTGGTGTGAGCGATATTCCAGTCCCCGCAAATAACGAGGGGTGTACCTCTGGCGCGCAGCTTTTTCAGGTGAGGAAGAAAAACATCCATCATCTTGTATTTGTAGTCCTGCCGGATGTCCCCACTGCTGCCCGATGGCATGTACAGCGAGATAACGGTGAGATTTTCAAAACGGGCCTCCAGATAGCGCCCTTCGCGGTCTATCCAGTCGATACCTAAGCCGTAAATGACTTCCTCAGGTTTCTTCCTGCAAAACAACGCGGTACCGCTATAGCCTTTTTTTTGAGCATCGTGATAGTGACTATGCAGAGTCTTCGGGTGGAACACCGGATCGGTGAGTTGCCACTCCTGTGCCTTGGTCTCTTGTACGCAGATGACATCTGCACGCTGGCGCGCAGCCCATGTAAAAAAACCTTTGGAGGCAGCGGAACGCACTCCATTGAGGTTGGCGGTGATGATTTTCATGCCAACAGATTGTACACATACAAGGCAATAGCGCTGAAACTAGCGATCACATTCACAGAATCAGACCCTCCAGCTCACTATCATGTTTTTCTGGTCGTTAAGCTGTGTATATCCGCTGAATATCCGTGCGTTATGTCAGTAGTTTGGTTGACATTTGAATACGTGTGAATTGTCGAGGCGTCAGGAAAACACGAAACCATGACGAGAAATAATTACTGGAAAGGTCTGCATGTCATGCTCCGCGTAATGCATGTGTTCGTACCTACTGTGCTGGGGCTTGCATTACATAGTGCCGCTGTTAAGGCAGACTCGGTATACAAGTATGAAGATCGTGGAATGACTACCTATCAGGACCGTGCACCAGACTCCAGGCAGGATAACGGGCACAGCATTCTGAACAATCAGGGTGTTGTCTTGCAGCAGATTCTCAGTCGGGAGGAACGCCGCGAGGCACGTGCAGTGCAGCGAAATATCGAGCTGGCGCGGATCCGTGACCGTGCTTTGTTGGCCACGTTTACCACCGAAGAAGATCTTGTCCGCACACGCGATGATCGCATCGGTATGATCGATGGCTTGATTGGCCGGCTGGACGATAGAATCCGCATTTTATCAGAACGACTTGCCATCGTTGACAAGCGTGTACAGATGCAGGAAAAATCAATGGGTTCGGACAAGGCGCAGGAGTCACTCTATGCCGAGCAACGCAGTATCCAGCGCAATATTGAAAACGCCTGGTCGTTGATAGATTCAAAGGCCGCCGAGCGTAACGATGCTGCCACCAAGTTCGATGAAGATCTGCTTCGTTATCGCGAATTAAAAGAGGCACGACGATAATCGGTTTCGCGTAGCCACGTTGTCGACGGCTTCTGTTATCAGCCAAGCCGCCAGACACTTTTGTCAGCGCCTCGCTTAACAGATGCGCCTGAATTTTGTGTATTGTAGTGCACTTCAGTTTTGCAAGACGTGCATATCCATGAACAACAGCACTACGCCTACCAACGCCACAAGATTTGACTCCATACGACTGCAGCGTGTAGGGCACTGGTTGGACAAGCAAGTGGCTTCCAACCGTCTGGCCGGTGCCAGTGTGTTGATTGGCAAGGATGGTGAAGAGGCTTATTTTCATAGCGCTGGTATTGCCGGTTTTAATCTGCCAACAAAAGATCAGCTATCGGTCGATGCACAGTCGCGTGCGTTTCAGCGTGATACGGTGGTGCGTCTTTACTCGATGACCAAACCTGTCACCAGCGTTGCAGCGCTAATGCTTTTTGAACAAGGTTGCTTCGCACTGGATGATCCTATTGCGCGTTATCTTCCGGCGTTTGCCGATGTGCGTGTCTGGGACGGTAAGGGGGAGCTACAGAGCGAGGATGATCTACGCAGGCATACTCATCCTGCACGGGCTGCTATCACAGTGCGGCAGCTGATGAACCATACGGCTGGCTTCACCTATGGTTTCATGAATGCAACACCGGTTGATCGTCTGTATCGGGATAAGGGGCTTGTGTTCCCAGGTTCCACAGAGCCGCTTGAGGTGCTGGTGAATCGTCTGGCAGATGCTCCCTTATTGTGTCAGCCCGGCACTCAGTGGAACTATAGTGTGGCAACGGATGTTCTGGGTCGCCTGGTTGAGATCTGGTCGGGGCAATCGCTGGCTGACTATTTTCAATCGCAACTATTTATACCGCTGAGTATGCACAAAACCGGCTTTCACGTTAACGCCTGCGATGCGGCCAGTTTTGCTGATTTATTTGGTCCGGCCGCTGGCGGCGAGCTGGGCAACATTGGGGGTTCATCAAGCACTATGGTGATTGACATTGCTACTGACCTTGAACCGCCTGTTGCACTTGATGTTCTGGCAACAACATCGTTTCTGGAAGTGCCGTCCTTGTATTCTGGCGGAGGAGGACTGGTGGGTTCCATAGATGACTACGCGCGCTTTTGCCAATGTCTACTCAATGGCGGCGAGCTCAATGGTGTCCGGCTGTTAGGCCGAAAGACAGTTGAATTCATGCGTCAGAACCAATTGCCGGATAACAAGGACATGGCTGCTATGGGACAGGCAGTATGGAGTGAAACCAGCTACGAGGGCGTTGGCTTTGGTCTGGGCTTTGCCGTGGTGCTGGACCCTGTGGGAGCCGGGATGCTGAGCTCGCGTGGTGAGCATCACTGGGGTGGGGCGGCAAGTACTTTCTTCTGGATAGATCCAGTAGAGCAGCTGTATGTGGTCTTGCTGACACAGTTATACCCTTCCTCAAGTTATCCACTAAGAACTGAGCTTCGGACGGCGGTTTATCAGGCGATAGTGTAGGTTCATGTCACGACTGACGCCTTGCTTAGCGCGAATGAGCACAAGGCAGCTGCCGATTCTAGTCGCAATTGTTATCGTGGATTAACGTGCCCATGCCTTGATCAGTAAACAACTCCAATAGCAACGCATGTTCAACGCGCCCATCGATAATAACGACGCTACTGACGCCCGCTGCCAGAGCATCCAGCGAACACTGCACCTTGGGAAGCATCCCGCCGTGGAGCGTGCCGTCACTGATTAGTGCTGCGATATCAGTGGGTGTCAGACCTGTGAGTAATTTGCCACTATGATCCAGAATACCCGGTGTGTTAGTCAGAAGTAGCAGGCGTGAGGCATTGAGCGCTATGGCAATACTGCTGGCAACCAGATCAGCATTGATGTTGTAGCTGGCACCATTGGCATCAGTACCAATCGGCGCAATAACCGGAATGGTATTACTCGACATCAATTCATTAAGAATGTCTACGTTTACGCCGGTGACATCGCCTACATAGCCAAGTGAGATATCGGGTTTTTCCGGCAGACTCATGGGGGCCGCCTCTATCAGTCTGGCATCTTTGCCGGTTAAACCTATGGCTTTGCCGCCCACCTGATTCAGCAGGGATACCACGCTCTTGTTGACCAGACCACCGAGGACCATTTCAACCACTTCCATCGTGTCGCTATCGGTAACGCGCATACCATCAATAAATTCGCTTTTGATGGATAGACGTTCCAGCATAGTACCGATTTGCGGTCCTCCACCGTGAACCACCACAGGGTTGATGCCGACCTGCTTCATCATGACAACATTCTGGGCAAATGAGCGTTTGAGCCTCTCATCTGTCATGGCGTTGCCACCATATTTTATGACAACAGTTTGTCCGCTATAACGCTGCAGATAGGGCAAGGCTTCGTTAAGAATCCGCGCCGTCTGTTGCGCGTCTTTTCTTGAAGAGTCAGTCATGGAGATATACCTTGCTACTGCGTTGCCGCACAGGCGGCGTTCAAATGTGCCGCGCTATGGACTGGAGCTCGCCTGGCTTGGGCAAGCTCAGTGACATTATGGATTGCACGTATAGTGTAGAAGCGCCGCGTCACCATTGCCTAGAACGGTACATCAATAGTGTTATCCACCGCCTGCATACTCTGTCGGAAATGCGATTGTATGCGCTCCATGGCCTCAACAGTGTCAGCCTCAAACCGGATGACTAACGATGGTGTGGTGTTGGATGCCCGAACCAGCCCCCAGCCATCGGCATAATCTGCTCTTACACCGTCAATCGTGGTTAATTCAGCATCGTCGAAGGTGGTGGCAGCGATGAACTTCTTGATAAATGCATGCTGCGCGCCGTCCTCTTCGAGAAGTACATTAAGCTCTGGCGTGTTAATACTATTGGGTATCTCTCCAAATATATCGCTGGCCGGTCTGTCTGTTTTGGACAGAATTTCCAGCAATCTGGCAGCAGCATACAGTGCATCATCAAAACCGTACCAACGCTCTTTGAAAAACATATGGCCACTCATCTCGCCGCCCAGCTGAGCGCCGGTCTCTTTGATACGCGCCTTGATGAAGGAGTGTCCGGTTTTCCACATATCCGGTACACCGCCGGCAGCCGTTATAGCGGCGGGTAAGACCTTGGAGCATTTGACATCATAAATGATGCGGGCTCCCGGGTTACGCTCCAAAACATCCTGTGCGAACAGCACCATCTGGCGATCAGGCCAGATGACATTGCCTTTGTCATCAACCACTCCCACGCGATCACCATCTCCGTCGAACGCTAAACCAACTTCATGGCCTTTGTCTTTAACCACGGCGATAAGATCTTTCAGGTTTTCAAGTTTTGCAGGGTCGGGGTGATGATTGGGGAATGTGCCATCTACCTCGGTAAACAAGGCGTCGCTTTTGCAGCCTAAAGCATCGAACAGTTGAGGTGCGGCGGCACCAGCGACACCGTTGCCGCAGTCATAGGCAATGCTCATAGGGCGGGCCAGCTTGATATCACCCGTGATGCGATCCAGATACTGTTGCAGGATGTCCTGCTCTTCGAAGGTGCCTGTATTATTATTGATCAGCTTGTCCTCAACCAATCTTGTGTGCAATGCGGTGATTCCTTCCCCGAACAGCGCATCGGTGTCGAGCACCATCTTAAGGCCGTTGTATTCAGGGGGATTGTGAGATCCAGTCACCATGATGCCAGTACCAGTATCCAGATGGTAGGTGGCAAAATACAGAACGGGTGTAGGGACCATACCGATACTGATGACATGCGTACCGGTGCTCTGGATACCGCGACTAAGCGACGCGATTAGATCAGGGCCAGACAGACGACCATCGCGTGCAACCACAACCCTGGGTATGCCTCTTTCAACGCATTCCGTGCCAAATGCGCGACCGATTTGCTCAACCACGGCAGGTGTCAGTTGTTCGGTGACAACACCACGAATGTCATAAGCACGAAAGATATCAGCTGAAAGATTCATTGTTGTCCTGTTGGTCTGAATGGAGTCTAAATACGCGGTATATTATCGCAGTAAATCGCGTCAAGAGGATTGACTCAGGATTGGCCGGTCGAGCCGAATCCGCCTGCACCACGATCGCTTTGCTCGAAGCTCTCTACGCGATTGAATGCAACCTGAGCCACGGGTACGATGACCAGCTGAGCAATGCGGGCACCTACCTCGATATCAAATGCTGTGTTGCCGCGATTCCAGCATGAGACAAAAAGCTGCCCTTGGTAATCGGAATCGATAAGACCCACCAGATTGCCCAGTACGATGCCATGTTTATGCCCAAGCCCTGAGCGCGGTAATATGATGCCCGCATAACCCGTGTCAGCAATATGAATGCAGATGCCCGTGGGGATGAGCCGAGTATCCCCGGGTTGTAGTGTTAGCGTGGCGTCCACACAGGCGCGTAAGTCAAGGCCTGCTGAGCCATCACTGGCATAGTGTGGTAATGCAATGCTGTCACCAATACGAGGGTCTACCACCGTGTAATCTATGCTGTTCATGTCGGCTTTTGGCTTTCTTGTATTCGTGTGGCAATCAGTTCCAGTAGGCTGTAGGCAATGTGTGCCTTGCTGGCTGAGGCTATGGCCTGATGGCCGTTGTTGGCTTGCCAGTAAACATCCAGTGCATTGGTATCGCTACCAAACACAGGGTTGCCAGGTTGGGCAACATGATTTGCAGCAATCATGTCCAGACGCTTGCGTTCTAGTTTTGCGCGAGCATGCTTTTCAACATGTTCGGTTTCTGCTGCAAAACCTACGCAAAAAGGGCGCTTTTCCAGAGCGGCAACTTGCTGGAGAATGTCAGGGTTCTTGATCAGTGTGAGCGTCATCGGTTCCTGGCTCTTTTTGATTTTTTGAGCCTTGACCTCCTCCAGACAATAGTCGGATACCGCAGCTACAGCGATAAAGATATCGCTCTTGTCAGCCACCTGCATTACCGCCTCAAGCATCTGCTTTGCAGACACGACATCGATGCGATGGATACTACTATTAGATGATAGTGATACAGGGCCTGCAACCAGTGTCACTCTGGCGCCCATTGCAACAGCAGCTTCTGCCAAAGCAAATCCCATTTTTCCGGAGCTACGATTACTGATGTATCTAACCGGATCAATGTCTTCCTGGGTGGGACCTGCCGTTATCAGGATATGTTTGCCAGACAATGTGCTGGAGGCAGTCGAATGCTGAGCTCTGCCTGCAGCGGATTGTTCGAGCTTGCGAGCAAGCTCATCCCGAATCTCTTCTGGTTCAGGAAGGCGACCGGCACCCGTCTCACCACAAGCCTGCGCACCTTCGGCAGGCCCGATAAAATCAACCCCGCGACCTTTTAATATCGAGCAGTTGTCGACGGTAGCGGCGTGTAGCCACATGAGGCGATTCATGGCGGGTGCTACGTAAACCGGCGAGTCGGTAGCTAGACATAGTGTGCTGAGTAAATCATCTGCCAAGCCGTGGGCAAGCCTTGCTAGCGTGTTGGCGCTGGCGGGGGCGATAAGAATAAGATCGGCCCACCGTGCAAGCTCGATGTGACCCATGGCAGCTTCGGCATCGGCATCAAGCAAGCTGGTGTGGACCGGATTTGCCGTGAGTGCCTGAAAGGTCAGGGGCTGGATAAAGGCCTGCGCGCCAGCTGTCATCACCACACGCACCGTCGCGCCTGCATCGATAAGCCGTCGGGCCAGAATGGCGCTCTTATAGGCGGCAATGCCGCCTGAGACACCCAGTAGAATTTTCTTGTTCTTTAAAGCAGACATGCGCGTCATGTTATCAGTTTGTCGGGTACGGCAAGCATAGAGGTTGGTAGTTACAGGTAATCGCTGGTGAGCAGAACAGGTGCTCGGTTGCACCGCTTGCCGACGCAGCACAGAAAATGCTGGTTATTTATGCGGCGGTCATGTTCACAGATCGTTTAAACCGGCTGAAAACCCGGGCTCTTTGGTAAGTACACGTGTTTTACTGCCTGCTTATATAACGATCGCAAGGAAGCTGATCATGTCTATCAAGGAATGGCCGTTGGCCGAACGCCCCCGCGAAAAACTCCTGCGCTTCGGTGCCGCAGCTTTAAGCGATGCAGAACTACTCGCCATTTTTCTGCAAACCGGTATTGCCGGAAAAAGCGCTGTTGAGGTGGCTCGCGACACCCTTCGCCAGTTCGGCTCTCTAGGAGCGATTCTTAACGCCGAGCAAGCCTTGTTCTGCAAAGCACCGGGGCTTGGACAAGCGCGATACGCCACCTTACAGGCAGCACTTGAAGTGTCTCGCCGGCATGTATTCGAGACCGTCATGCAAGGAGACGTGTTGAGTTCTCCCGAGCATGTCAGGCACTACATCTCGTTGCACCTTACTGGCCTGGGGCATGAAGTGTTCAGCGGTTTGTTTCTGGATAACCGTCACAGGGTTATTGAGTATCGTGAACTGTTTACCGGAACCATTGATAGTGCTGCCGTTTACCCCAGGGAGATCGTGAAGCATTGCCTTGCCAGTAATGCAGCTGCGGTGATATTTGCGCATAACCACCCAAGTGGGGTGGCTGAGCCGTCGGATACGGATGTGAGATTGACGAGGAAGCTGGTGGATGCTTTGGCGTTGATTGATGTGAGGGTGTTGGACCATCTGATTATTGGGCAGGGTGTGCAGACCTCGTTGGCTGAACGGGGGTTGATGTAGTTGATGGTGTGATTGGCGCCTTTTGATGGTTTGGGGAATTTCTACTTTTTGGTTCAGTGGTATTTTGAAGGGGGGTCTATGATAGGTAGCGCGGATTGTTTCTGAATCCTGTATTTTTCTTGCACCATATCAGGATCTGCTGATAGTCCGGTCAGTGCCCTGAGCGGCTGTTCACTATGAACGAACATCTCGATGTACGACGGTCCGGTTACTCCTCAATAGTTGCCGTTCAAAATCTTTCGATATCTCTGAATATGCAAATTCGAGCTTGTGCGGCACACACAGTTTGTTTAATAGCTTTTTTGCTAGCGCTACCAGTTCGGCTATGTATTCCAGTGGAAGAAGAGCGCTACGCTGGAACTCAAAGTATCAGGTCGATTTGAGTTTCACTGGTATTTATATGAAGATAGTGCAAACTTAAAAGGCCATGGACAGGCTGGCAAACTTGGAGAACTATTCTTTCATACCAGCCATTGCTAGCGCAGTGTCCATCTTCTCGATGTAATCATCTTTAAAGCAAAAATTGCGATAAAACTGACGAGCAGCCATTCTGGACATGGAAGGGAAAAGTTCCGCAACCCTAGCAACCTCTGTTCTAGCCTCTTCTATTCGTCCTAAATACGGTAAGGTGTACGCAAGCTGCAAATGTGACAACCAGTTTCGATCATTGTAAGCGCGCATGAATCCATCATAAGCAGATTGAAAATCACCAAGGTTGTAGTGATGTTTAGCGGGTGCAAACAACCAGAATTTTTTATATCGTCTGGGTTCCAGTTCTAATGCACGATTAACCATGGACACACCTTGTTCCCAAAATCCGGAATAGGCGAGCCAGTTCCCGAAAGAAGCAAGCAGCGACGGATCGTTTGGATTTATCTGCAATCCTTTTTCCACCGCCGCCTGTAATTTGTCGGCGTGACATGCAGTAATAAAGGATTGTGCCATGCCCCAATAGATTGAGCTGTCAGTACCATCCGAATAAGCCTCCGCACGATTCGCTGCTTCAATCGCCTCTTCCTCCAAGGACTGCATAAACTTCGCATCCGCTCGTTGTGTCTCCGACACCATGATTCCAAACCATTTCATGCGCGTCAGTACAGCACTCTTTAACGCCCAAGCTCGTGCGTCTTCAGGATTTTCACGTAGCAGATTATCGAGACATTCTCGCGCTCTTGGCGTAATGGATTCCTCCTCCCCTGAGCAGGTCTTACAGCCGTATCCGTGTGCATAGCACTCAGCGCGCGTTAAATTCACTACTTCTTTATGCCGTGAACGAGCAAGCAGATCATTGCCAATGGCTCCACCGCCAGGTGATGCAATGGCCGCAGCTATGCGGGCAGCCAGTTCTTCAATCGCCTTATCTTGAAAACGTTCAATATTCCAGGACTCTGCAAATCGTAGTTCACCACTACCAGAAAGATCAATCAACTCAGCATGGAAGCGCATCAAATCGGCTTTACCGGTGCCGCTTTCACTGGTCAACGAAAGTTGATAAGTAGCTTCATAATCTACCAATCGAATCGTACGGTAAAGACTCAGTGCAGCACGTGTTTCATCCACGATATACTGCCCTTCGAAGGTCTCGTCATCACCGATTACGCTTACTGAAGGAATTCCATCACGCTGTTTCTGTTGCGCTGGTGTAGGGTCGATAAAACCATACAGCCAGAAAGTACCGAAAACAGCGATTACTAGCGCGGCAAACGCAGATTTCCGGTACCAACTACCATCTGATTGATACAAGAGTTTCGACACATTACCAGCATTACTCAGGTGCTCCTTATTGGTTTTTTCTTTCGATTTGATCAATCGATAACCGCGACGATGCTCAGTGCGGAGGATTTCGCGCTTACTGTCGCCAATGGCTCGTCTGATATCTGAAATACATTGCGCCAGAGAATCGTCGGTGGCCACTGTTTGGCCCCAAACCTCAGATATCAGCTCATCCCTACTAACCACCTTACCTGCTCTCTCACTCAGGTAACAAAAAACCTCCAGTGATTTTCGCCGTAGTGGTATTTCATCTCCGCTAGCAGTTAGCAAAAGGCCCAGCTTTTCACAGTAGTGAATGCCTCCATATGTCTGGTGTTCAAATCTGCAACAGCTAGTTTTTTCATCGTCCATTTTTCAATTACCGCATTCAAGCACCCACCAACAACCAAGGAATCAACGTATCTATTTGTTTTTTCAATCTTTTCAGAAATATTTCAATGAATATTCAACTAATTTTCAAGTAATAAATCAGCGCTGCGGCAAGTCTGTCAGTAGTTCGCCAACAGACATAAGCAGACTGAATAATTCTGTCGAGTTGTAAACGAACCAAGGCCATTAAAAAGGCCGACGACACAACTAACCTTAACCAAGGATAAAAAGAAGATGAAAACTATACTACGTTGCTACATTATTTTTGCAACACTGTGCAGTGGCCAGATGCTAAAGGCTGATCAGCCGCCAGCACTATTCACAGATACATTACCCGAATTGACGATCGCTGAAACGTTGAGCGCGTACTTCAAACTTAATGGAGATCAGGCTGCTATTCCACCCAAGCAACGTGAACTGATATCGTTAGCAGTTTCCGCTCAAATTCCATGCGCTTACTGCATCTACGTCCATCGCGTAAAGGCGAAAGCAGCAGGTGCAAATGAAGACGAAATTCGGCAGGCGGTAGCATTAGCCGGGTTTGTGCGTTTAATGAGCACAAATTTTTTCGGTGCTGAGTATGACATGGAAGAATATAAAAACCAGGTAGATGCACTTTTTGCAAAGTAATTTAATCGCGTCGTCCATCTAATGCAGCGCTTAAGAAATGTCCACATAGTCAACCTCTTCTATTGCAAGAGTTGATATAACAGTGGCAGCTAGGGCTTGCGCCGCACATAAGAAAGTGCGGCGCATCGCAAAAATCCAATCTAACTGCCAGAGTGACATCATACGGATCCACGTCAGAAAAGGTTACCCTTAGCTACACTGAACTCTAGCAGCATGAGGTTTGCATTCGACGCGAATTCCCCAGCTGGGTTTCCACAAAATGTCAATTAATGGGCAGATAAACACTGCTTGTGGCCAACGAGAGTTCTCCATATTTTAAAAGTCCGCTCCGCGTTTGTTTGCGGACCTTGCCAACAAACAGCTGAATTTGTCTGTGTATTCCTGCTCTTGGCCGGGAACCGCCTATCAGGGCCATTCAATTCTCCATCATACTAGCTGATCTGCCGGGCAAGCTGCCTGACCGGAAAGTCTGTGCCTAATCCAGCCGTTAACAACAGCTAGACTGAATGCCAGCTTCAGAGGATGGACCGTTATTTCGTAATAATCCTCTCAAGTTCCTCGCCTCTGCGTTCCGCCCTTCTACTAGCGTTCACATACTCTTTACTTTACTAAATTCTGAGGAACCTTTATTAAGCAACAATGGAGCAATTTCTTCTTTGGTTTTACATCTCTTTGCAAATTCCTTTCGCCTCGGTCAGCTCGCTACATGAAGGAAGTGCCATTCAACGATACATCATGTGTCCATATCTGAACCAGAACCTTAACGTGTGGAAAACAGCTTTTACTCCCTGGAAGCCTCTGCCAGATTGTTATCGTGCTTAAGCCCATTAGAAGCCCAATAGAAAAAATCGACTGGTTGGTGAAATTAAAATAAGTAACTCAAGTGTCTGCGATCAACGTCGCTATCGGACCTGACCGTTTGTCTGCTCAGGAGCAACACCATGACACAAAGCAGAAGAATTACTTTCCTCCTGTTAGCTAAAATTTTGTGGCTCGCCGCATGTGATAGCTCGGACTAGTCTCTTTTAGTCCCACGTACTGACATTGGACGAACGGGAATTACAGGTGGACCTGTTGACGTCTATAGTGATCTCATACTGGCATCTACCGAACCAGACTTAGATATCGGTGCACTGTCACCTGCAAACGACAATCTTCTTGTTAACGGTGGGCTTGAGCAGGGCCAGCAGAGCTGGTTAAAATGCAAGGGTGGAACTGGCAGTTTTATCACAACAGATGCTCACTCTGGCAACTCTGCATTGCAACTCGAAGCGGGAAACTGTGTATACAACACCACTGTTTCTGTTAGCCAGTCTGAAGAACTGGTTCTTACCTGCAATGCTAAAACCAGCGATTCGAGTTTTTGGGCTGCAATCGGTATGGGGTTTGCCAACGATAAATGGCAATTAACTGGTGAGGCCCCCTCTGCTTTGGTGACTTCCAGTTCTTTCGCGACCTATAGTGTCAGTGCAATTGCACCTGCAGGGTCAAAGTATGTCTCGGTTTGGTTCTACAGCGATGCAGCCGCGGTAATTGACAACTGTCAGCTGATTGTTGCCCCGCTGATTTCCGCCGCAATCAATAATCCTGATGATTCAGATATGATCCCCGAACCATTGGACGGCGACAACAAAGACAACCTGGATCAAGGCCTTACAGATTCACCGAATCTTGACCTGCGATTCAACAACTATGAAAATCTGTATCAAGGCGTGACAGATACACCAAATCCTAACCTGTTATCCAATGAGTTCTTTGCACCAACCGCGACCGGTATACGCGACTGGTTCATCGGCTGTGATCCCGAAGGCACTGCAACCACAGACGCAAACGGGAATCTACTGCTATCTGGCAATGCCTGCGTTGCACAGTCACTCGACGCAACTCATGTGCAGGCACTGCGTGGCAACACCTTTTTGTTTGAATGTAAAGCTATCAAAGAAAGTATGGACTACGCTGTGATTGGCTTCAATGGAATAGAGACATACGAGACATCTTTTGTGAACGGTTCATTTACGCTTCTCGGAGGTGTACCAGATGATGCTATCAATGGATTTGTAGGCATCTATAGCAAACTGGGATCGAAAACTCCGTTGTTAGTAGATAACTGCAGTCTGTCGATCCTTGGTGACACCGTTTCAAACGACAGCGATCACGGCACCGATCAGGGTGGTAGTACAGATACCGAACTCTATACCGTGTCACTACAGGCTTCTGACGCAAACGCGGTTATAAAAACTGGCGAAATTGTCGAATTAAACCTGGCCAACTATTTCAGTCGGGTGGAGGGCACCGCTGAATCTGTTGATCTCGACCCCGCAACTGCTGGTCTTCAGAAAAATATAACCACCGCGGACGGCAAATGGTCGGTCGCTATAGATGGGTTTTTGGTGTTCATCCCGGAGACAGATTATTCTGGGAAAACACAAATCTCTTACATGGTGACAGACCATAACGACGATACATCCAATATTGCCAATATTACTGTAGATGTACTAAACCTTGCTCCGCTTGCACCTGACACCGATGTCACGTTCGAAGCAGACAACATAGAACCCTTCTTTCTCTACGTTCTCACACCGGACCGCACAAGTCATACAGCTGAAGCTGTTGACTTGAACCCGGAAACGCCCGAGCGCGACGGTAACATTACCACGGCAGATGGCAGTTGGTCTGTACCCCAGCGTTGCAAAAAATCAGACTGTAACGTCGCTAAGCAGCTTCATCAATAGCGTCGAGAATTTGCAACAACTCGCTTTCGGCATCTTTGCTCATGTTCATCGACAGCGTCAGTTCACCTTGTGGGCGTATTAGTCGCCCCGCTTGACGGACAAAGCGCTGGCGGATCATATCGATCTTCATGAACTCCCACAGCGCTGGTCGTTTAGGCTGGCAATTGCGCTGAGGCGCCTGGGTGAGCATCTGCAGCTCGCGACAAAGATTGTGTGCCAGTATTGCACAGAGCATGTACACCTTGTTGCCTGTCCAGGTTCGAGTGGGTACGTAGGCCAGCGCATTTTGTAATTTGAGCTCTGCAAAGAGTCCCTCTTGCGATCCACGACCATTGTGATAGGCCACCAGTTTCTCGGCACCAAGCGTTTTGTTGGTCACAATCACCTTGAAGGTGTAACCGTATTCATAGGGTTCGAACAAGTCCAGCTGTACCGGCTGCTTGTGTTGAATCGTTTCCTCATGGCGTATAAACACAAAGCGGCGCTTCTGATCCCATGAATCGGGCTTCCACTGTTTTTCGAAAAAGCTCAGCGACTCATTGGTATATATCCATCGCTTGCGATGCTCGACAAATTCCTTGAGCTTGGCAAATCGCTCAAACGGCACGCTGATTGTGTACTCGACTGCGGCAGCCTCCAACGCCTCGACAATGGCTTCACTGAAGAATGCGCCGTCCATTCGAAGCTCGATCGTGGTTCTCGGTAAAGCACTGCGCACCTGTTTTATGCAGCAAATTATGAATGCTTCGGCACCGTTGGAGTCATGGACATTGCCGCTTCGATGGTGTACAGCCAGTACCTGACCGGTCTGAGCGACGGTGCAGTTCAGCGGATAGTAACTACGCTGCCCCTTCTTTTTCTTATTAAAGCCAACACCAGCCCCTTCAGCACATCGATTCGTGCCAATGACAGTGCCATCAAAATCTATTGTGATACGTGGCAGTGCTAACCGTTCAAGTCGTTCGAGCACCATCGACTGGGACAACTCAGATAAGTGAGTGACGCTCTGCTCATCCATGCTCGATAGTTGTCGACTCACTGTAGCGACATCTGGCAGGCGCTTCAGGTGCAGCAATCTCAGCACTAGAGGATCGCTCTGGTAATAGCGCATATGCCGCAGTTCCCTGAAGCCTATCAGGAAGTGGACAATCAGCAACAGAACAATCTGTGACTGGCTGAAGATCGGTGAAACCTTCA
>Ga0209828_1000021_pt1 | contig 118201 bp, 97 predicted proteins | sample MaitaG_FD_187429 | JGI IMG/M metagenome (GOLD analysis project Ga0209828, IMG submission 187429) | Marine algal microbial communities from Maine, USA - Maine_Asex2 metaG (SPAdes) (version 2) | ecosystem: Host-associated > Algae > Red algae > Unclassified | place: Maine, USA | collected 2015-01-05
CCTTACCCTGTTTCGGCCGGACGGCAGCTACGAATTCATCGAGATAAAGGGGCCGGGTGATGCCTTGCAGTCCAACCAGCGCCGCTGGCTGGAATACTTCAGTCATCATGGCATTCCTGCACGCGTCGTGAACATCGGCTGGAGCGATACCGATGCCGATGACGACGCGGCGCCGGAGTCGAGTGCGCGAGCGTGAGCACGGTCACTTCAAGCGACGATTTACCGTCGGCGGGCGATATTGCCGCCGCATCGGCTAGAGCAGCTTGCGCAGATCCGGCTGTAGCTGACCGCATCATCCGGATGGCGGTCACGACACTCGCTGACTTCGCGTGCCGTTGCGGGGATCTCGATAATGGCGGCGTGGTGGGTCCGACGGCACGTGACGGCCAACAGGCGCATCAACGCGTGCAGGCCGCGAGTGAGGGGGCAACGGAGGTCCGCCTGCAACGTCGAATCCAGCTGGACGGACGCTGGCTGGAACTGTCCGGGCGCGTCGATCTCCTCGATCGGGAACGGGGTGCGATCGGTGAGATCAAGAGCACGCTGGTGCCGTCATCCAGACTTCCGGAAACACGCCAGGCGTTACATCGTGCGCAACTTTACCTGTACGGCTGGCTCTGGCTCGGACAGGAGGATGTCGACGCGGTCGAGGTGATACTCGAACGGGTCTACGTGAATCTGCGGAACGGGGCCACGGAAACGCTTGCAGAGACGCTCGGGCAGGGTGCACTGGATGCGCATGCCGAGCACGCACTGGGTGTCTGGTTATCCTGGCAACGCCTGCTCGATGAACGTCAACGTACCTTGGAGGAAACCGCCCGGGCCATACCGTTTCCGCACGCGGATTTTCGGGACGGGCAGCGTCGCATGGCGGTTGCGACGTATCGCTGTCTGCGTGATGGCGGTGCGCTGCTGGTCGAAGCGCCCACGGGGATCGGCAAGACCATCAGCAGCCTGTATCCCGCGGTGAAGGCACTCGGCGAGCGCCGTTGTCGTCAGGTTTACTACCTGACGGCGAAGGTGTCTGGTCGGCAAAGTGCGACAGATGCGCTGCAGCGGCTGACGAGCGGTGGGCTTGCCGTCTCAGCGCTGACTCTTCGGTCCCGTGAGTCAAGCTGCTTCTGCGAGCGAGGCCGTTGCGAACGTGACGAGCAGGCGCGCTGTCCCATGACGCTCGGCTTTCATGATCGTCTGCCAGCGGCACGCATCGAGCTCATCTCCATGGGTGTGGTGACGCCGCAGGAACTCGATGAGATTGCCTGGGATCATCAGCTGTGTCCGCATGCGCTGGCGCGTGAACTGGTGCCCTGGCTGGACATCATCATCGGGGATTTCAATCATGTCTTCGATCCGCTGTCGCGTCTGTCCCAGCCGGAGGCATTGGTCCGCCAGTCGGCCCTCTTGATCGATGAGGCGCACAATCTGCTGCCGCGATCGCGGGCGATGTTCTCGGCATCCCTTTCTCGCCGCGACTGCGATGCAGCCGAGAGAGCGTGTTCAGTCGCTCTGCCGCTGATCTCACGTCAGATCGCAACACTGAGCAGAGCGCTGCTGGACGTCGGAAAGGGACGACAGACAGGTGAGTCGGTCGCGGAGGAAATCATGCCACCGGTGCTGCGTCGGGCAGGCAAGCTGCTCGAGCTGTTGCTGGATACATCGGGCGATGGAGTCGTCCTGCCGGGCGAGGTGTCGAGCTTGTTGCAGCGGCTGACAAGATTCGTGACCGTCGCGGCAATGGCGGATGATGAACACCGTGTCGTGGTCGCCGTGAATGCAGAGCAGCACAGCCGAGCGGTTGAACTCCGGCTTGTCTGTCTGGATGCCGCGAAACTCCTCTCGCGTCAGCGATCGCGTTTCTTCGCGAGCATCGTCTTCTCCGCGACGCTTGCTCCCCTGGATTTCTACCGCGAGCGTCTGGGTCTGCCGGACGATGCCTTGGCGCTGACGCTACCTTCGCCGTTTCCACCTGAACGTGCACTGCACTGCGTCGTTCCGTGGATCGATACACGTTTCCGCAAGCGTGACGCCTCGCTTGTGGCGCTCGTGCGCTTGATAGCTCAGGTCAGTGACGCGAAGCCCGGCAATTATCTTGTCTGTCTACCCTCGTTTGTCTACCTCGAGAAAGTCTTTGACGCCTACCGACTGGAGCGCCCCGGGCAAATGCTCTGGCGACAGCAGCCCGGCGGCGTATCCCAACGTGCTGCGACTCACCCGTCGGACGCGCCGGCCGCCGAGGCAAGCATCGGTTTCGTGATTCTTGGTGGTGTCCATGCCGAGGGGATCGACTACAAAGGTGATGCACTGATCGGCGTCGTTGTCGTCGGAACGGCGCTACCTCCGCCCGGGCTCGTCCAGGAGTTGATGGTGGAGCGCCTTGGTGTGCGAGGCAACAGTGGTTTCGATCTGGCCGTGCGTTACCCCGGGTTTGTCCGGGTACTGCAGACGGCCGGACGGGTAATCCGTGGAGAGGCTGATCGCGGCGTCGTGATTCTCGTGGACGACCGCTTCGACGGAAGCTTCTATCGTCGACTGTACCCCGCCCACTGGAACGTCAGGCGTACCCGCAGTCCGGAAGCGCTGGATAGCATCGTCTCCGCCTTCTGGTCAGGCAAGCTGCAGGAATCCGACTCCGTCAATATCAAGGCGGAAGACCACTAGAAGGAACTCGGAAGACGGATGAACGACAGGCCTGCAGGCGACGCGTCGTGGGGCTCAGATCGAACGCGCCGCCTGACCCCGCAGGGGCCCGGCAGAGCGCGCAACTTGTTCCTTGACGAGCCCTTAGCTACGGCGAGTGCGAGTTGTCTTGCCTCGTGTCGCGCTCTTCGAAACCGTGGTCTTCCTTGCCGATGCCCGCTTCGATGCCGTCTTGCGTACGGGAGCCTTCTTCACTGCCGGCCTCGCCGTGGCGCTCTTTCGTACAGGTGCCTTGCTTGTAGTTGTGTTGCGAGCTGAAGTCCTCTTCGCGGCCGTCTTCTTCGTGGCGCTCTTTCGTGCCGGCGCTTTGCCTGCGGTTGTCTTGCGAGCGGGGGCCTTCTTCACGGCCATCTTCTTCGCAGCGCTCTTGCGAGCTGGCGCTTTGCTTGCGGTCGCCTTGCGGGCGGGGGCCTTCTTCACGGCTGTCTTCGTCGCCGTGCTCTTGCGAGCCGCAGCTTTGCTTGCGGTCGCCTTGCGAGCGGGGGCTTTCTTCACGGCCGTTTTCTTCGCAGCGCTCTTGCGTGCCGGCGCTTTGCTTGCGGTCGCCTTGCGGGCGGGGGCCTTCTTCACGGCTGTCTTCGTCGCCGTGCTCTTGCGTGCCGCAACCTTCTTCTCAGAAGCTTTGCGGGCGGGCGATGCGATCGCGGCGGCTTTCTTTCTCGAGGCAGGTTTGCGTTTCCGCAGGGAGCCCGGGGTTGGTGCATCGGTTGCCCTTCCAGCGGAGGACTTTTTTCCGCTGGGCGTGCTCTTCGGTGTCTTGCTCAGGCTGCGACTGACGCTCTTGCGAACACGGTTTGCTTTCATCGATTGATTCTCGGTATCTGGTTCAGGATTTCCCGCGCACTGCAAATAGCGTGCATCGCTGGAAAAACTGTAGAGAAACCGTATCAACGGACGCGCCATGTCTCACATCCAGTGCGATCAAGTGCAGTGAGGTGGTGAGCAACATCACCAAAAACGTGTCTCCGCATGCGTGAAAGTGTCAGAATTCGGCCGCGTGAACAATGAGACTGAAGGCAACACAATTGATCGGAGGGGCGAGTAGCATTTGCTCGAGCTGATGACTTTCTCTCGCGGATGGTGGTAGCCTCAGTGAACTTGACCGAAGCCGCTCGCACTAACTGGAGGTAGCGCGATCTTGTTGCTGTGTTGGTTGATACTGGAAAGGGGAAAACCGGGATGCTGATCCTGAGCAGGCGGACTGATGAATCCATCGTCATCGGCGATGAAGTCACCATCACGATTCTGAGCGTCAAGGGAAAGCAGGTGCGCATCGGAATTACCGCACCGCCCGATGTGAGTGTGCATCGGGAAGAGATCTATCAAAGGATCCAGTCGGGTGAGGAGGCAACCTCAAATGCCACTGAAACCGAGACCGGATCTGCAGACTAGCAGTGCTTCAACGTGAGCCCGTCGATATCACATTGATGCACCACAAACTGGCAGGAAGCTGAAACCTGCTGGTTCGAGTCGACAGACTCCGGATGGAATGTAATGCGGGCGCAGTCGCTTTCTGTCACCGTCTGATCGAGTCGTTCCATGAAAAAGCCCCCGCCATAGCAGGGGCTTTTTCGTTCCGGATCAGAGAACCTGTTGGTTGAGCGCAAGGGCGGCAACCGCCGACTGCTCTGCAGTAACTTCGTTGGTCAACACGGCGGTACTCGCGTTTGCCGTTGTCAGGTACGTTGCGCCAACGCGGACCAGGTCCTCGAGTGTTACCGACAAAATGCGCTTGCGAAACGCTCGTCGACGCTCTGCGGTGCGACCGAAGAGCTCGGCTTGCCAGGCACTGCGAGCTTCCCCGGCGGGTGAGCCGGGCTTGTCGATGCTGCCGATGACGCTGAGGATCGCCTCCTCCAGTTCCCTTGGGTCATGACGGTTCGTGCCGAGCCAGTCTATGGAGCGATCGAAGTCGGCGAGTGTCTCGACGAGCCGGGGATCCCGGTAGGAAAAGAAGCGGAAGGATGCGCTGTCGGCATCTTGTGATGCACCGCCTCCGTAGGCGCCGCCCGTCTCTCGGATGGCTCGGTGAAGATACCCGTTACGGAGAAAAGGACCCAATACGGCAAGCGCCGGCGCATCAGCGTGAGCTGACGGAACAGTCGGATAGGCGCGTGCGCAAAAGTTCACTTCCGTGCTCGTCGTCCAGATTTCGCTGACCTGTTCTCGAACGGGATCAGGCGAGTGAGCATCGAACGAAGCGACGTTGCCGGGAGAGCCCACACCCTTGAACAGATCATCTAGAGCGTTCTCCACATGCTCGGCTTCGGCGATGACAAGGTAGTGGCGTGGTGCTGCTTGCAACGCCGCATGGATGCTCGATAGCTGTTCGCCGAAGCGTGCCAGTTCAGAGGCGTCGTCCAGGCGTTCGTCGTAAGCCTTGAGTTCGCGAATTCCCGAAAGGCCCGAGCTCCTGTGCGATTGTCGTGTGGTCGGACTCATGCCACTGGCGGCTGCCATCATGGCAAGGACATGGCCGCTGCCGGTGATGCGTTGTTCGGAAGCTGCGCGGCTTTGTGCAACGAGCTCACGAAGCCTCGGTAATTCGTCGAATCGGGTGCTCGACAGTGTTTCGCCCATGATGGTCGCAAGAGCGCCTGAATTTCGAACGAGCGCCTTGCCCCTTAGTACGAATCGTGAGGTGACGGCCTGTTCGTCTTCAACCGTGCCCCGCGACAAGTTGTAGGCACCGATACCGCCGGTGACGGCTGCCTGCAGTGACTGTGTTTCGAGATACGTGCGCCCGCCGGATCCGAGCTCGGCAAGAAAGCCGGTATACGCAGCCAGAAGAGCGCGCTTCTCGTCATCGAGCGCCGGCATGTCGAGCGCCACATGCTGGTAGACAAGGCCATTCGTTCCTTGCTCATACAGGGCGGCCGTACTTCCGTCGATCGACTTCGTCCGACCTTCGGGAATGGCAAGCGTACCGGGCACATCATCGAGCGTGACCTTGGGAAGTACCTCGGGATCGTCTTCCTGAGCCTGCCGTTCTGCCAGTGCTTCGGTGCGTTCGATGATGGCGCGTGCGTCGTCGCTCGAAAGCGTCGACTTCATCTTCGCGAGACGCGCTTTCTCGTACGCCGTGCGGCGCTCGCTGATGTGACTGTCGGCACGCAAGGTCAGCGAGACCCGGTGCGGATTGTCGAGCAGTAACTCGCGTACGAGGTTCTGGATGAAATCGGGCGCGGCAGCAGCTTCGCGGAGACGTTCGAGCGCCGGATCCATGTCGATGGCGGCGAGCGTGTCGCCGTATTGCATGGCCGTCGACAATCCGCTCAACACCAGTTGCAGCCCGAAGGGCATGCCATCGCCCCGTATTTCCCGCTGCCCGAGTTCAAGTTGATGCAACATGGCATCGACCTGGCTCTGCGGGACGCCGTCAGCGGCGATGTCGGCGAGCGTGTCCATGACCAGCGCTTCGATAGCCGTGGCGTTTTCAGTGCGAGCGCCCTCCATGCCACTGACGAAGACCATCTCGCGATTACCATCATCGACTCCGCAGAGCGGGGATGGCGCGTTGCCGAGATCGGATTGCTCGAGTGCTTGCATCAGCGGCGATGCGCTGTTGTCGAGCAGAACGCTCGAGAGCAACTGCGCGCGCAGGCGGGCGTCCAGATCGACGCTTTCGCCAAGCAACCAGCCGAGCACCACGTGGGTGCGCTCTGCCGCCGGTTCCTCGGAGGAGGCGTACGCTTCCTCCACTCGTATGGGCGCGTGATACCGCAATGCCGGCTTCACGGCAATGGTCTGCCCGAGGGGTTTGAAACGCTTCAGCACCTGGTCGTCGAAGCGTCGTTGCAGTTCGTCTGGCGGGATATCACCGTAGGTCATGAACACGGCGTTCGACGGGTGGTAGTGCGTCTTGTAGAAGTCCACCAGCTGCTCGTGCGTGAGATCGGGAATGGCCTCTGGATCGCCACCGCTATTGTGGTGGTAGGTGTTGTTCGGAAAAAGATGCTTGCCGAGCGTTTGCCAGAGAGTGCTCGTCGGCGCACTCATCGCCCCCTTCATCTCGTTGAAAACCACACCCTTGAAGACCAGCTCGCTGTCCGGATCGTCAGGCTTCTCGAACTCGACGCGGTGACCTTCCTGTGCGAAGTCGAGATCGTGCAGGTTCGAGAAGAACACCGCGTCGAGATACACATCAAGCAGATTGAAATAGTCCTTCCGGTTCTGACTTGCGAACGGATAGGCCGTCCAGTCGCTCGACGTGAACGCATTCATGAAGGTATTCAGTGAGCGCCGGATCATCATGAAAAAGGGGTCGCGGACGGGATAGCGTTCGCTGCCGCACAGGACGGTATGCTCGAGAATGTGCGCGACACCTGTGGAATCCTGCGGCACGGTTCGCAGGCCGACGAGGAAGACGTTCTCGGGGTTGTCCGCCGAGATGTGCACATGCGGGGTTCCGGTGACCTTGTGCCGGAACTCGTGCACGTCGATATCGAGCGAGCCTACATGCTCGCTTCTCAGGTGATCGAAAGCGCTGTGCGGTAGCGGCTTGTTCATCGTCGACTCGGACTCCTCGACAGCTTCATGGTGGCAGGGGGGAAGGGTCAGCCCCACAGTATAAGGTGAGGCAAGTCACGTTCGGGCGAAGCTCGTGACCTTCGAGCCGTAAACGTGTGGGCGGTCGAGCCGATACACAATGGACGAGGTCAGGGATCACGATGAGTGATCCGGCCAGGGAATACCGGAAGCCGCGCCAGGATCAGTCGTGAAATTCATCATCATTCTGGTGGCCATGGCTGCCGCGGGTGGCGGCGCCCTGCACAGCTGGCAATCGCGGACGCAATTCGTGCAGGCGGCTCTGCTGTCCGAGGCGTTCAGCGTGGTTGCAGAGGCCAAGCTCAGCGTCGGTGAATATCACGTGCAGCACGGGGTAATGCCGCATGACAATGCCGAGACCGGTCTGCCACCGCCGAGAAGTTTCTATGGAAGCAGCGTGAAACGCGTCACCGTCCGTCGTGGCGGCGCTCTGACCGTTGATTTCGAGGAGGAGTCCGGTCGACGGGCAATGACCTTCATGCCTAACGTCAGTCCTGTCAGCGGCTTGACCGGATGGCAGTGCACCAGCGATTCCATCGAGCGGCGTGTGCTCGCGCGCCTGAAGCCAGACTGTGCCTATCGACCTTCCACGCCCGAGCGCCGACTGATGCATGCGATCTCGAACCGTGACCTCGCACGCGTCGATGCATTGCTCGAGGAAGGCGCCAGTCCCGAGGCCATCGTCAACGGCAACACCCCGTTGATCCTCGCCTCGACGATCGGCGAACCGGGCATCGTCGAGGCGTTGTTGAGCAAGGGCGCTCTGGTCGATACCGCGTCGCCCGACATCGAAGGGCAGACACCGCTGATGGTCGCCATAGAGCATGATCACGCCGACATCGTCGCGTTGCTCCTGGTGCAGGGAGCCTCTGCCTATCGGAAAGACGGTTCGGGAATGAGCGTGATTGACCACGCGGTCGCGACCGATCGGCGACTCGCCGGGACGCGTTACCGACGCATGTTGTCTGCACGGGGTCTTGTTGATGTCGAAGGCAGCGGGATGACTTTCGACATCGTCTCGGATGGCATCGGTGATCCGGTTCCGGGAGATCGGGAACTGGCTGTTCTCTACCGCAAGCAGCGAAGTGCCGCTGCCAATTGTCGGGTCAAGCGCCTGATCTATTTGCTTGACGAAGAAGTCGACATCGATGTACCCGACATGAAAGAAGCGGAGCCCTGGGGCAGGGAGGCCGTTCGCCATGCTTGTCGACGGGTGCTCGAGCGACAGCTTCCCGAGAAGGGCCGCTATGTCCTGGCGCGCGACGGTCGACTTCGTGATGCGGTCAAGCGCTGCGATGCCAACGAGGTTGATACGGTGCTGGACGCGAACGTGGCGATCGATGTGCAGTTTCCGCACGAGGGCGTATCGCCTTTCGAGAGTGCGCTTTCAAGCGGGTGTGACGCGGTGACACGCTTGATGATCGACCAACAGAAGCTCAAGGGGCGTCTTGCCGAAGATGTTCTCCTGTACGCCATACGACGTTCACCACAAAGCACGCTCGTACACATCATCGGTACGCTGATCGCCGCCGAGGCCGCAATCGATACTCGAGACGAAGACGGGCGAACTGCGCTGTCCGAAGCCATAGCACTGGAACAGCCGGTGGTGGCGAAGTACCTTGTCGATGCCGGTGCTGATGTCAACGCGATGACCGCCAATGCCTCGTATCCGCTCATCGAGGCGACCAAGAAGGGTTACGGGCACCTCATGGTTCAGTTGATTCGGCGAGGAGCTGATGTCAACGGCGTCGATGCGCTCGGTCGAACGGCCTTGATTGCCGCTGTAGCGAGTGGGCGGCAGCACCTGGTCGACGAACTGGTCCGTGCCGGTGCCGACATTCACCAGCGCGACAGGAACGGCATTGACGCACTACTGCTGGCCGAGACACGCAACATGCGACAGATACGTTCCTCGCTGCTGGCGACTGCAGAGAACTGACCGCTTGAGCCGGCGCTTCGTCGTTCACGGAGCGCCGCCCTGGCCTGTCAGATGCGCACTCCTGCGAGCACTGCGCCCATGAGCAAGTCATTCGAGCAAGGCGGTGCCCATCAATGACGGATCAAGGTAGGTGCCGTCGATGTCCTCGTCGGTACGCGCCGGATGCGCCCAGCCCCACTTGGCCTCGCGATTTCCTCCGTCGTCGTCATCGTTGACCTGCAGCTCGAAACCGAAGGGTCTGCCTGGAACGATGCCCGCCGAGTCGAGTTCGATGCGCAGCTCGTAGACATCCTGCTCGAATCGCGGCCGACGGATGCCACGGGGTCCCACGCCCGGGCCTGTGGCAAATTCGATGTCCAGCGGTTCCTGTGAAGAGAAGAATCCGTTGACGATGCCCGTATCGATGCTGCGACGCGTCTCGCCTGGTGCCGTCAGCGGTATCAGGCGTTGAAAGTCATCAGCACCGTAGGTGCTTGCCTTGCTGTTGTCGCCGTCGATGAACAATTCCAGGCTGTCGTCATTCCAGACCGCGGGTGAATCGCGGTGCCTCTGGCCATCGTCATCGACCACGACCAGCACATAGAGATACTCGCCATCGTGTGCTGCGGCCCAGTAGCGCCAAGCCTCACCGGTTGCTTCATCGGTGCCCCCGTCAACCATCAGCTGATCGATCAGCAGCCGGTTGCCGTTGGCATCGCGTTGTGTCGCGTTGGCCCATTCTCCAACCCAGAAGTTGTCATCGGCGCGTACGACATCGAGTCCATCGATGCCGGGCGCATCTTCTCGAGCGATACGTCGAATCAGGACATCCGCTTCAGCCGAGGTGTCCGGACCGTTCGCATCGGATTCGTCATCGCGGTCGTCATCGTCCGTGGTCTCGCTGTCATCCGTGTCAGTCGTCGGATCCCCCGTTTCTTCCGTGGGTGGTTCGTCGGGGACGGGGTCGGTCGTTTCGGGGGCTGGCGCAGGCGCTGGCTCGGGGGCTGGTTCGGGTTCGGGGTTCGTTGCAGGAGGGTTCGGTGCAGGCGTGGGCGCTGCATCGGATTCCGGGGGCGGTGTAACCGTGCCCGGCACGTCTGCGGGTGGGCTGTCCGGATCCTGTACCGGAACCGGTACGAACGTGGGTGTGCCGGTTGCATCATCGTCCGGCGCACTATCCGGACTCGGGTTTGCATCGCCCGTGCTGCCGGTCAGTGAACTGTCCGGAAAGGGATCGCTCCCGGCTACCCGTTCGTCGAAATTGCTGATGCCGTCACCGTCATCATCCGCAGTGTAGTCGTAGTCGTCAGACAGAGCCGTGAAGAGTGCACCGTCGGGACCGACCATGACGGGCGCTTCGAGACGCGCAAGAGGCAATTCGCGCGAACGGCCGTTCGCTGCGATGCGCTCTATCCAGACAATACTCAGCTGATACTCACGATCAGGCGCAACCTGGATCTCCCCGCTCCAGCCGGTTTCGCTCGTGGGTTGCATCTCCACGAAGGGTCCGTCGATGATTCGTACGACCGGGACCAGTTGATTTCGATCGATAGCCCGTGCTTGCAGTAACGGGGCAGGGGCCGACATGCCGATTGCCGTACCCGGCGAACGGCTCTGACCATCAGTGTCGCAGCCGACAGACAGCAGGGCAGCTAGAACGCCAGTCGCGACGAGGCGTCGGCGTGGCCATCGGCGATTGTTCTCGAAGGGTTTGCTTTCGAAGGTACTGTTCTCGAAGGTCATGTCCATGATTCAAGGCTCCTGCAACTGCACACGCAACGGCACAGTGTCGCCACCACTGCCGCCGCCATCGTCGGCTGCCAAAGCGGCAACCGCACCGACAGCAACCACACCAAGGGCAATTGCCCACCACTTCTGTCGACCGGAACCGACCGCAGGCACCGGAGGTCCGGACGCGCCGGCCGTTCCGGCGATGATAGCTGCGTCTCCACCCGAGCTCCCTGCCAGGCGGCCTCCTTCATTGGCAGATTCACCGACGATCCTTGCGTTGTTCCGCGGCAGGATGTCGCGGCGTAAGGGATCGAACGCGAATCCGTAGACCGTCCTGTTGCCTGCATCGTCGAAGGCCTGTACGTAGTATTCGAATCGACGCAGGTCGGCAGGCTCGGTGTTCACGGTGGCGCTGAAGAAACCACTCGACCCGAGCGGTGTCATGTTGATACGCACGAACGGGTCGGAAAGGTTGCGTCGATAGTGCAAGGTCACCTTGCCCAGAGTGAGATTGTCGACCACCTGAGCTGTGAACACTTGTGAACGATCGGCGAATGACTCGACCACCTCTTCGAGTTCGATGATCGGTGGCTCGACATCCGGGCGCCCGGATTGCGCCAGCACGGGTGACGTGATCGCTGAAAGACACAGCAGAGCCGCGGTCAGGAGCGCTTGAAAATGCAGGTGTGGATATTTTTCAGACATCGTGGTGATGACGTTTTTCGGCTCTCCAGTATACGAGGAGGACGCAGCAACACTGTGATCTGTCCGGCGCTTGTAATCTAAAGGACAGTCGGCCTGATGGCTCCATCACATCGAGTTCAGGGCGTCGCCTATCGATTCGATCAGGACGTCGGCTGGTTCACAGCCGACAGACAAGCGGATGAAACCTTCTGCAACATTGTCGCCCCAGCGTGCGCGTCGCTCTGCAGAACTGTGAATTCCGCCGAAGCTGGTCGCTGATGCGAGTAGCGAGCAGCGCTCTATGAAGCGATTGGCGGCGTCTCGTCCCTCGAGCTCAAAACTGATCAATGTGCCGAAGTCGCTCATCTGTCGTGCTGCCGTGGCATGCGATGGATCGTTGGGCAAGCCGGGGTAGCGCAACCCGTGAACTCGTTCATGGCGTGACAAGGCCCTGGCCAGTTTTCCTGCCGTGCCGCACATGCGTTCGAGCCGCAGCTCCAGTGTCTCCAGGCCTCGATGCAGTAACCACGCCTGGTGCGGTCCTGCAATGGCACCACCCAGTGATCGCCAGTTCTTCATCCCTTCGATGAAAACGGGGTTACGGGAGGCGACATGTCCGGCGATCACGTCCGAGTGTCCGCCGGGAGCCTTGGTGTCGGCGGCAACGACAATATCGACCCCCCTATCCAGCGGCCGCTGCAAAAAGGGCGTGCTCGCGGTGTTGTCAGCGATGACGATCGTGCCTGCCTGGCGTGCCCGCTCGACGATCAAGCCGATATCACAAACATCGAGTCCGGGGTTGCAAGGCGTCTCGATGAACAGTACGTGAGTATCATCAAGAGTGGCATTTGCCAGCTCACGCGTTCGGCACTCGCGTACGCTGACTCCGAATGCTGCCAGGCAATCGTGCGCCAGGCGACGCGTCGCGTGGTAACCGTCCGCAGGAATCAAGAGGTTCTTGCCTTGCCCGAGTGTTGCGAACAAAGCGGCAGAAATGGCTGCCATGCCCGATGCAAACAGCAGGCAGGGAGCTTCCTCGAGAATGGCGAGCTGGTGCTCCACACTCTGCCAGACCGGTGTGTCGTTACGCCCGTAATAGAACGATTCCGGATCGTCGGGTGGCAGGTGAAAGGTCGAACTTGTCGTCAAAGGCAGTGCGGTCGACTCACCCGGTGCGAGGGCTGCGCTACGATGATGGAGCAGTGCGGCGGCACGTCGTGCGTTTTCAGTATCGGACGGTGCGCTATCAGACCTTCCGGTATCAGACTTTGGCATGGGCTTGGGCAAGTGTGAGGTGGCTAGAAGGGAATCGGCTCGCGCCTCGTTCTGAAATCATAGGCGCTTGTGCATGCTCAATCGCCTGACACGCGTCTTGCAGGGCCTGTTGCTGCTCGCGCTACTGGTCTTTCTCTTTGCTCGCTTCGAGCTATGGCGTGTCGAGCGTGCGCAACAGCGGGTACTCGCTGTTCAAGCAGCAGAGCTCGATCGTCAGCTTCTGCAGCTGGCCATCGTACCGGCGACGCTGAGCGATGATCCGCGGGTGGTTGCGGCGCTCGTCGAGGCGGCGAAGGCGCGGCGTGACGGGAAAGATGGCAACAGGCACGATGGCGACGCGCGCAGGCAGGTGAATCTGTTGCTCGAGCGTGTTCGTGAGCGCAGCGATGCCGCCGTGGTCTACATCATGGATCGCGATGGCAACACCGTTGCGGCGAGTAACTGGCGGGCCGCCGTGAGTTTTGTCGGTCTGAATTTCAGCTTCCGGCCGTATTTCATCGGCGCGGTGGCGGGAAGGGAATCGACTTTTTTCGGGGTTGGCACAACGACCGGCGAGCCGGGATACTTCATTGCACGACCGATACGGCTACCTGCTCGGCAAACCGGCGCGGATCGGGTATCGACGGTAACGGACCTTCTGTTCGACAATGCTTCAACAAGCGAGGAGACGAACGTCGGCGAGGGCATCATCGGTGTGGTGATCGTCAAGGTATCGCTCGATGCACTGGTTGATTCCTGGCGTGAGCAAGCTCACCGATCAGTTGTCACCGATGAGCTCGGTGTCGGGATCCTGTCGACCGATGCCCGACTCCTCTACCGACCGTCCGTGCCGATAGACGCGCTAGCCCGTGCCAGGATGCGAGATGAACGTCGCTACGATCTCGGCGAGGAGTCGGGATTCGTACTGTCGGTTTCGGGCGCGCAGACCGCTGATGCGTGGATAGATGGCGCACGCCAGCTCAGTGTTCATCAGCGCCTGGCGACCGAACCCTGGCGTCTGCACTTGCTCATCCCGCGGTCGCGGGTGCTGACAGGTGCTGCCCTGTTGGCCCTGTCGGTTGCCAGTGTTCTGGTGATCGGCATGTTGTTGTTGCGACTATATCGACAGCAACGGCACTTGGCGGAAAGCGAGCAGCGCTCGGCGCGCAAGCTGGAAGAGCTTGTTGCCCGGCGTTCCCGTGAGCTTGAATCGGCACAACGTGCCCTGATCGCCGAATCGAATTTCGCGATGCTCGGCAGAATGTCCGCCGCGATCAACCATGAAGTCAATCAACCCTTGGCAAGCCTGCGTCTCGACTTCGCGACGCTGCGCGCCTTGACAGCCCGCGACGATCCACCGCTGGAGGATCTTCGTCAGACCGTCGTTGACGGTGATCGCACCATCGGCCGAATTGCGCGCGTCGTGGAGACGCTGCGAACGATCGCCCGTCAGGGACACGGTGAGTTCGAATCGCTCGATCAGTCGCGACTGCTCGATGATGTCGTGGCGACGGTCCGTCGCGAGCGACCGCGCGGAGCTCGGTCACTGAGCGTCGAAAACAGGGTAGCGGGCGCACATTCGCTCAATGGAAATGCCGTACTGTTGCAGCAGGCGCTCCTGAACCTCCTCTACAACGCCTTCGATGCTGTTGCGCAGCAAGACCGACCGTGGGTCTCGATCGTGCTCGAAGCCGAGCTGACCGGTGCTAACCCACAGAACTTGTGTTTTCGGGTAGCCGATAACGGCCCCGGAGTCGAGGAAGCGCTTGCCGAACAACTTTTCGAACCGTTCGCGACATCCAGCTCGCGCCAGAGCGGTCTCGGTCTTGGATTGACGCTCGCCCGGCAGATTGCCGAAGATCATGGAGGATCATTGTCGTATGCCGCTCGCCCGAACGGCGGCAGTGAGTTTGTCCTTCAGCTGCCAGGTGGAAGGCCACTAATATCCGATGACAACGCATGTACTCCTGTTGGACGATGACCACGATGTGCTCGGCTCGCACGCGCGCTTCCTGCGCGTCAGCGGTCATGAGGTGAGTGTGTCCGACACCGCGGCCGCGGCCCTCGCGCGGCTCTCGAACGAGCCGATCGACGTCGTCGTGACGGATCTGCGAATGCCCGATCGAGACGGTATCGCATTCGCGAGGGACGCTCGTGCCATCAGACCACTGGTCCCCATCCTGTTCTTCTCAGGCTTTGCCCGCGTGCCGGACGTCGTTGCCGCCATGCGCCTCGGTGCTGTCGATTTCCTCGAGAAACCGATCGAGCCCGCGCTGCTGCTGAGTTCGATCGAGAACCTGACCGGCCAAACCGATAGCCTCTCGACACAGACAAGGGACGCATTCGTCGCGCCACCCGAAGGCACCCCCCTGCGCACAAGAGTCCGCGCCTACGAAAAACACCTCATCGAGAGCGCCCTGAAGCAGCATCAGGGCTCCATCACCGACGTCCTCGATGCCCTGAAGATCAACCGCCGGACCCTCAACGACAAGATGGCCCGCCTCGGCATCCGCCGCCGCGAGTGATGTTGCAGGGGGTCGGACCACGCTAACCTGCTGAAATAATTAATTTAATGACTCAAGAATGCCCTGAATTCAACGCTATCCAGCGGTTTCTCCCTGCATGACGAGGGTGTTAGTGGAAGATGCCACGAGGTAGCCCGCGGGCTGGCACTAATCGCCCGATTTCCGCATGAAATGGCGGCTTTAGCGACTCCTGAACGCTTGATTGTCGGCAAATTGCCTGACCTTTCAGTCACTCAGCGTGGTCCGACCCCTGACCTTTCGAGTCCTGGTAGGGCCTATGCTACCGATCCCCATGGATACGGAGATATTGCCCTGTGACTCGTTCAGCAACCTTGATGGCGAGCGTGCTCAGCCTGCTGTTGTTTGCAGGGTGCAGCAGCAGCGATGATGATTCGTCGGGAGGCAGCACTGCACTCGGTGATGATCCCGGCGTCGGGCCGGATGGCGGCGCGCCGCCGGGACAGAACCCGGGCGATCAGTTTGCGCCTCTTGTTGAGGGTCAATGGCTGTCGAGCTGTGACACCGCGGATGATCCCCAGGCGGTCAGCGAACAAACGGAAATCTCTATCACTGGTCTCGTGTACGAAGTGATCGAGAGTACTTATGGAGACACCACTTGCACTGATGCCCAGCGCGCTTTGACGTTCCGTGGCAATTTCTTCGAGCAGCTATTTGACGATGGTCAGGAAGTCAGCGACGGTATACCCGTCAATCTGGAGTTCACACAAGTCACGCTTGTCCCATTCCTTCAAGTGGTCAGCGACCTGTACAACGAGAACATGCTTTGTGGTCGTGACGACTGGAGCCCGGAAGTCGACATGGACGTGTCGGACTGCGAGGAATTGCTCGGTGAGAACACCGTGCCTCGCACCGACTACAACCGCTACTTCGTGAATGATCAGGGAACTCCTGACGATCGCACCGATGATGTCGTCCTGCTCGGCACACTCGATGCGTCCCCGCGGGAATCAGGTCGTCCCATGCGGGTTGACCCTGAACTCCGCTTCACACGTCGTCCGTAACGAAGGTCTACTCGACGATGACTCGTTCTGCCAGACTCTCCGGTCGATCAACGTCGCGGCCGAGGGCCACGCCCGAGTGGTAGGCGAGCAGCTGCAATGCGACTCCCGCGATGATCGGTTGCAGAAGGGGTGCTGATTGCGGCAGATGAATGATGTGATCGGCAAGTTCAGCGACGCGGGGCTCGTCACTGTTTCCGACCACGACAAGCGGTGCCCCGCGGGCCTTGATGTGTTCGAGCGATGACAGTGACAGGGGTAGCATGTCCGGCTCGGGCAAGAGGACCACGCACGGCGTGCGCGCATCGAGGAGCGCGATCGGTCCGTGTGCCAGCTCGGCGGCGGGATAGGCCGTGGTGTGTATGCCTGACGCTTCCGACAACTTGCGGGCCCCTTCGAGTGCAATCGCATGACCCGCGGCGCGGCCGGTAAAGAGAACGCTGTCGGCATCCAGAAGTGCGCGGGCAACGCGCATGATCGTCGCTTCATCGGCGATGACTGCTTCGATGGCGGTGGGTAGCGCGTCGAGTTGCTCCAGAAGGCGTGTGCCGCGCTGCGGCGACACATCCCGGTGCCGGCCCAGCAGGATGGCGAAGAGCGCAAATACGACAAGCATGGCGCTGACTGTCTTGGTCGCGACGATGGAGCGCTCGCTACCGGCATGCAGATAGACGCCGCCATGCACCTCGCGTGCGATCGTGCTGCCGACGTCATTGACAACGCCGAGCACGGTCCCGCCGCGGAGTCTGATTTCGCGTAGCGCAGCGAGAGAGTCGAATGTTTCACCTGATCGGCTGGCGATGATGTAGAGGGTGTCGGCCTCGATGATCGGATCGCGGTACCTGAATTCACCGGCAGATTCGGCCTGGGTCGGAAGTCTTGCCAGTGACTCGATCATGCGCGCCCCGGACTGCGCCGCATGCCAGGCCGAGCCGCAGCCGAGCAGATGCAGGCGTTTGACGTCCCGGAGACGAGTCGGCTCGAGGTTGAGGCCGCCCAGTCTGACACTTGCAAAACGTCGATCGAGTCGGCCGGCGAGAACGCGCGCAATGGCGGCAGGTTGATCGACGATCTCGCTGTGCAGTGCCTGACCGGGCACCTTCGTCGTCGTCGATGCCGTGTCATCGACTCCCAGCGAAGGCGGCGGCTCCTGCCTGCTCGCTCGTCGATCGTGACCAGACCCCGTGCCGATGGCCACGACCTCGATTCCTCCGGGGGTCAGCGTTGCTCGCTCGCCATCGCCAATAGAGACTGATTCCTGCGCCCAGGCGCGGAGTGCTGATGCGTCAGAGCCGGCAAAGCTTGCCTCGGCGCCGAGACCCAGGAACAACGGGCTGCCGATTCGGGCGACAACCACAGTGTCGGGGCGCTGACGGTCGAGTACCGCCAGGCCGCAGGTGCCATTGATATCCGTCAGCACTTCGTCGAGCGCGTGCTCGAGTGAGCGTTGCTCGTCCTCGAGGTAGTGGGCGAGCAAGGCGACAAGGACTTCGGAATCGGTGGCCGACTGGAATTGCCTGCCGTTTGCTCGCAGGCGCCGTCGGAGGCTGTCAGCGTTCTCGATGATACCGTTGTGGACGATGGCCAGCCGTTCAGCTGCGTCGAGATGCGGGTGGGCATTGATCTCGGAAGGCTCGCCGTGTGTCGCGACACGGGTATGGGCGATCCCGGTATTGCCTATGGTCCTTTCCGGAACACGGTGTGCAAGTGCCGTGATGCTGCCCAGTGTCTTCCAGACGCGTAGCCGTCTTCTCGACAGCACGGCAATGCCGGCCGAGTCATGATCGTGCGGTGTATGGCGGCGTAACCCGTCGAGAAGCAGAGGGGCGGCGGCCGAAGGTCCCGTACAGGCAATGATGGCTGACATGTTGAAATCTTCCGAGCCGGCGTTTTCGTTACAATCGAGCGGAGGGCGCTCAGCCGTAGATCGCGCGACGTATCTGTCGCTCGCTGCGGGGTTCAGCTGCGAACCTTCGCGACGGAATTTCCGTCACCAGGGCCCGGAAAATCTGAGCGTTCGCATAGCCTGCGAGCTGCATCTCATGATGTCGGCGGCGTATGAAGTCATCTGCCGTTTCGTCGTAGAACGCGAGTACTTCGGCGAGCAGGCGTTCGGCGGTTCTTCGCTCGATGGCACCTGCGCGGCAAAGGTGATCGATGAGTTCCCGCGGGAGTGGCGGTTCGGACATGGCAGTGTAATGTCGGTCGAGCGGCTTCGAAGGGCAAGTTTGTTGCCCGCAAGCGGGCAGATTTTCGGAGAATGATGAACGATCGGCGGTTGAATTGGCGAGTGATTCTCGCTCTGGTGACAAGTGTCTGGGTATTCCCGGCCTGGCCGGACGATGCCGTTTCCGAACCCGACGCTGGCACTCGCGCGGATGGCCGGCCGGATTGGCGGAAGCCCGGCGTGGCGCTCAATCGTGCGCCGGTGCTCGGAACCATCGGCAGCCAGTCGCTGAATGTCGGCAAACCGTGGCGTCTGCATTTGCGGGGTAGAGACCCTGACGGCTTGCCACCGCAGCTGACCATCACCCCGTTACCCGATCGGGCATCGATTTCGGTCCGGCCTGATGGCTGGTATGTGCTCGCGTGGACGCCTCGTCACGACGATGTCGGTCAACTGGAATTGCGGGTGACGGCGACCGACGCGGCAGATGAGCTGCTCCGCACCGAACGGGTGGTCACCCTGCTCATCGCGCCAGCCCCGACGTTGGTGGAAGAAGGGGAGGAAGCCACGGTTGCCGATGCTGAGCCTGAGCCTCCATTGGGGTCGCCATCTGGTGACGAGACTGCCGCCGAATTGATTCCCCCGGAAGATCCGATCGCTCTACTGGAGCTCGAGGAAGAGTTCGCGCTCCCGCCCGAGCCCGAGGACGTCCGGCCGACGATAGCGCCGCCTGCCGCACAGATCGTCAGCGCAGGGCGGACGGTCAGCTACCGTGTCAAGGCGACACTCGAGGACGGTCGGGTGCCCTTGATGGGCATTGACCGCCTGCCGTTGAACGCCAGTTTCGACGCCAATCCCGATGGCTCTCACACGTTCTTCTGGCCGACCGGTAACGCTGACCAGGGTGAGCATCGGTTTCGGGTGACGGCCTACGATCCCTGGGACGACGAAAACGGCACCAGCGCCGATTTGCTGGTTGTCGTCGGCGATCCCACCCGATCGAAGACAGAGCCGGGGGACGTGATTGCGCCTGCCACTCTTGAAGAATCGCCGAACACGGGTAGTGGCAATCTCGAAGCGACAGGCTCGCAAGGTAGCCGGGTCGAGGATGCCGACTTTGCTGATCCGGAAGAATTCCCTCTTGAAGATTATCCACCCGAAGAATTTCCGCCTGAAGCGTTCGATCCGGACCCGTTCGGGGAGGACTTTGTCGAGCAAGGCAACGGCATGTCGGCATTTGACGACTCCGGAACAGGCGACGGCGAGACAGGCAGTGGCGAGGCGAGGTACTTCGAAGACCCCTTGGAAAGTGATCCGTTCTACCCGACGGATGACGGCTATGAAGACCAGATGAACGAGTTCGACGAAAACTACGAAGACGAATACGGTGATCCGTTCGAGGATGAGTTTCCCGACGATGGTCTGGATCAGGGGGGCTACTTTGAACCCGGTTACGAGGAGGAGGTGCCGCGGGAGTTCTTCGACGAGAATTACGGGGCAGATCCGGAATACATTCTCGAGTGAGGCGGATCACTCGTAATCGATTCGATCAGCTGCCGGACAACCTCAAGGGGGCGTTGATACTGATGCTGGCGGCCTTCGGGTTCGCCCTGATGATTGCGCTGATAAAGCTGGCTGGCCAGCGCTTGCCGGTCACGGAGATTCTCTTTCTCCGGCAAATCGGCATGACCCTGATGCTCGCGCCGGTGCTTCTGCCGAACTTTCGTGAAACGATGCACACGCATCGGCTCGGCCTGCAGCTGACGCGGATCGTGTTGGCGGTCATCGCCATGACCTGTGGTTTCAGCGCGGTGGTTCACATGCCGCTGGCAGACGCGACCGCGCTCGGATTCGCAAAGAGTTTCTTCGTGACGATATTTGCCGTGATCGTCCTCAAGGAGACGGTCGGGCTGTATCGCTGGAGCGCGGTAGCTGTGGGATTCATCGGGGTCCTTGTCATGGTGCGACCCGGAACCGAGGGCTTCTCAGTCTACGGTCTGTATGCAGTAATCGGTGCAGCGGCAGCCGGCGCCGTCATGGTGATCATCCGCCTGATGTCACGCACGGAATCCACCAGTACCATCCTTGCATTTCAGGCTATCGGTGTCGGGCTGATCATGGCCGTACCCGCGTGGATGAACTGGATAGCGCCGACACCGGGAGAGTGGCTGTTGCTGGCAGCAATCGGCGTGGTCTCCTACTTCGCGCAGAAGGCAAACATCACGGCCTTTCGCTACGGCGAGGCTTCGCTGCTGGCATCGCTCGACTATGTGCGACTGGTCTACGCGACTGGCCTTGGCTGGTTGCTGTTCGAGCAACTTCCCGGGGTCAGCACCTGGATCGGTGCGGGCATCATCGTCGTGGCGTCGATATACACGGTGCATCGGGAGGCGAGACGCAAGCAGAACCTGGCGCGCGGACCGGATGGGCGAGGCTTCACGAACCATTAGTGGTCCACTAGTGGTCATGGCACTTGTGCTCGACCGGATCGGCAGGAAGTTGCCCAAAAAGCCGTTCTGCGATCGCCTCTCCCTGGCGTGAGTCAAAAAATGTCATATTAAACAGCAAGTTGATGCTTGTTGTTTCTCTGCCTGTGGCTGATGAAAATGATGTACGGAAAACGGCGGCGCGTCGGGCCGGCCAAGCTGGCGCTCGATACCGGTCGCAACCGAATTCCGACTTGCAAACGAATCCAGGGAAAACTCGACATGAAACTTCGCTCTACCGTACTGGCGTCAGTGGCTCTCGCCATTGGTTTCTCGGGCGCTGCGCTCGCCGAATGCGACGACGGCGAACTCGTCATCAAGTTCAGCCACGTCACCAATACCGACAAGCATCCGAAGGGGATCGCCGCATCGCTCCTGCAGGAGCGCGTCAATGAGGAAATGAATGGCGCGGCCTGCATGGAGGTCTTCCCCAATTCCACCTTGTATGACGATGACAAGGTTCTCGAGGCTATGCTCAATGGGGACGTGCAGCTGGCCGCACCGTCACTCTCGAAGTTCGAGACGTTCACCAAGCAATTCCGACTCTTCGATCTGCCCTTCGTCTTCGACGACATTGATGCGGTCAATCGTTTTCAGGCAGGGGAGGCTGGCCAGGAGCTGAAGGATTCCATGCAACGTCGCGGGCTCCAGGGACTTGCGTTCTGGCACAACGGCATGAAGCAGATGTCGGCCAACAAACCGTTGATTGCACCGGAAGATGCAAAGGGCCTGAAGTTTCGGGTGCAGGCGTCCGATGTGTTGGTCGCGCAATTCGAGGCGTTGGGTGCAAGCCCGCAGAAGATGGCCTTCAGCGAGGTCTATGGCGCGTTGCAGACCGGTGTTGTCGACGGGCAGGAAAACACCTGGTCGAACATCTATGGCCAGAAGTTCTTTGAAGTCCAGGAAGGTTCGACGGAAACCAATCACGGCGTACTCGACTACATGGTCGTTGCCGGCGTCGAGTGGTGGGATGGACTCGATGAAGGCGTACGGGACCAGCTGGCGACCATCCTCGCAGAAGTGACCGAAACACGAAATGCAGAAGTCAATGCGGTCGATCTCGAAGCGCGTCAGGCCATTCTCGATGCCGGCGGCACGATCGTGGAACTCGACGACGCTCAGCGCGCTGCCTGGACAGAAGCCATGAAGCCCGTCTGGAAGCAGTTCGAAGCGGATGTACCTGCGTCACTCATCGAATCGGCACAAAGCGCGAACGCCAGCTGATCTTTCCATCAAGTGCCCGATCGACGAAACGTCTGACCTTGTTGCGTCCGATGTAGCGTTCGATGCAGCGTCCGACGTCCGGGCGATGCCTTGGCTATCGGTCGGCTTGTCCGCCGGCCGATAGCGCACCGTCACCCGATTGTCGAGGAACAGCGAAGTCATGACTCAGGGTTCTGATACACGAGCTACCGCTCGACGCAGCGCGGGTGACCGGTTCGAGGAGTCGTTGATCGCCTTGCTTCTCGGTGCGATGACGCTTGTCACCTTTGCCAACGTCGTTGCGAGATTTCTCGACTTCAATATTCTCTGGGCACTCGAGACCACCGTGTTCCTGTTCGCCTGGCTTGTATTGCTGGGTGCGTCATACGCGGTCAAGCGCAATTTTCACATCGGCGTCGACATCTTCGTGCGCCTGCTGCCGAAAGCTCTGCAGCGCGTCGCCACCCTGCTGGCGGTCGCCTTGTGCGTGATTTTCAGTCTGTTGCTACTGAAGGGAAGCTGGGACTACTGGTGGCCGTTTGCCTCCACACGCACGTTCTACGAAGTCAACGACATTCCCATGCCGGAGTTCATGCAATTCGTCAGTACGCTCATGAACGAAGGTGAGCGCTACGAGAAGATGCCCCGGTTCATACCCTACGTCGTGCTACCGATCAGCACCCTGCTGCTGACCATCCGCTTCCTGCAGGTCGGTGTGCGTGTCTGGCGAGGCGAGCAGGACCTCATCATCGAAAGCCACGAGATCGAGGATATCGAGAAACAGGTGGACGACATGACGGGCGGTGCAGCCGCTGAAATCGGTCGACGAACGAGCCTCGATAACGCGCAAGACGAGAGTTCGACTGCGAATCGCCAAGAGGGAGGGCGCTGACACATGGCCACCCTGATCCTATTTGTTTCCGTCATCGCGCTCATGGTGATGGGCTTGCCGATAGCGGTCGCGCTCGGTCTGTCGAGCGTCGGTTTTCTGTTGATCTACTCGGATGCGTCGCTCGCCTCGATCGCGCAGACGCTGATGTCCGCGTTCACCGGTCACTACACCTTGCTGGCCATCCCGTTCTTCGTGCTCGCGTCCGGCTTCATGTCGACCGGCGGCGTCGCGCGGCGCATCATCCGCTTCTCCATTGCGCTCGTCGGGCATGTCAGGGGCGGACTCGCCATCGCCTCGGTGTTTGCCTGCATGATGTTTGCGGCCTTGTCGGGTTCGTCGCCTGCCACCGTGGTTGCCATCGGTTCGATCGTCATCGCGGGCATGCGCCAGGTGGGGTACACCAAAGACTTTGCCGCGGGTGTCATCTGCAGTGCCGGTACTCTCGGCATCCTGATTCCACCGTCCATCGTCATGGTGGTGTACGCCGCCGCCACGGATGTCTCGGTCGGACGCATGTTCCTCGCCGGTGTCCTCCCCGGTCTGGTCGCCGGTATCTTCCTGATGATCGGTATCTACGTCATGGCGTGCATCAAGGGCTTGCCGTCACAGCCCTGGAAGGGCTGGGGCGAAGTCCTGCAGTCGGGTCTGGATGCGCTCTGGGGTCTGCTGCTGATCGTCATCATTCTCGGCGGTATCTATGGAGGCATCTTCACGCCGACCGAGGCCGCCGCCGTTGCCGCGGTCTATGCCTTCTTCATCGCGAACTTCGTGTATCGCGACATGGGGCCGCTCGCGGCTGGCAAGGAAGGCGCACGTTCGCTCCTGTCTGCACCGCAGTCGGTGCTGAGCGTGTGGTTCCACGCAGACACCCGCAAGGTTCTGTACGAGAGCGGGCGACTGACCATCATGTTGATGTTCATCATCGCCAATGCGCTGATACTCAAGCACGTTCTCACCGAAGAACAGATTCCTCAGGCCATCGCCGAAGCCATGCTGGCGGCGGGTCTCGGGCCAATCATGTTCCTTGTCGTCGTCAACATCCTCTTGTTGCTCGGCGGTCAGTTCATGGAGCCTTCCGGGCTGTTGATCATTGTTGCGCCACTGGTGTTCCCGATTGCCCTGGAACTCGGCATCGATCCGATTCACCTTGGCATCATCATGGTCGTCAACATGGAAATCGGCATGATCACACCGCCGGTCGGTCTGAACCTGTTCGTGACCGCAGGGGTCGCCAAGCTCAATATCCTTCAGGTGGTCAGGGCATCGTTGCCGTTCGTCGCGATCCTGTTCGTATTCCTGATCCTGGTGACCTACTACCCGCCGCTGAGCACCTGGTTGCCTACCTTGTTGATGGGACCGGAGGTCATCATCAAGTAGTTCCGGGGGTCATGATGCGCGCGTCACTCCAGTAGTCCCGGCGGTCACGATGCGCGTGTCAAACCAGGCGCTGTCACCCTAGGCGCGTTTCCTGGGCGCGCTTCTCCTTGCCTTCGTTTTCGAGCCCGTCCGTTTCGAGCTTGGCGGCAAGTTCGTTGAGACGGTCTGCGTATTCCTGGTACATGTTCAAGTCTCCCTTGCGCAGCCGTACCCGACTTTCATAGTCGCCGGCAGTCATGTTTTCCACATGCCGGACGAACGGTCGCAACGGCCCGATGAGCCTGTGTGTATAGGCAACGCAGACGGCCGCGAGCAAGAGGACATAGAGCACGAACAAGGCACCGCAATAGCGGAACACATGAACCAGCTGAATCTCGATCATGTCGCCGTAATAGCCGCTGGCCTGTTGCTTGCCGGAAATCACGGCAATCAGATCGCTGAAGGCAACGTAGAGGAAGGCACCGAGCAGCAAGGCGACGAGCGCCGTTGAGCCCAGCATCCAGATGAGCAGCTTGAATTGCAGAAAGGGCTGCCAGACTGCATTCAATATACGACGCTTCTGCGCCGACTCGTCCTCGGCCGAGGCGGACGTGCCGGCAACCCCCGCATCATGAGGAAGGGCGTGAGACTGGCTCATCGGGATCTACCACGGTTGGACTATTCCTGAGAGGTATCGGAAACGGCCAGCGAGGTCTGTAGGTGAAAACGTGTTCGACACGGCACTTTCGATCCAGCGCGTGAGGCGGCTCACAAGTCCTACACTGTTTGCTCCACGACGACGCGGAAGCGATCATGCAGTATTCCCTGAACGGCCAGACACCGACAACGGGTTCGCCCTGTTTCATTGCACCCGGTGCGCGCGTGATCGGGCGAGTGGTGCTCGGTGACGACGTCAGTATCTGGTTCAACGCCGTGCTGCGCGGCGACAATGAGCTTATCGAGATCGGCGCGCGTAGCAACGTTCAGGATAATGCGGTGCTGCATGTCGATCCGGGCTACCCGATAGTGATCGGCACAGGGGTTACCATCGGCCACAAGGCAATGATCCACGGTTGCACGATCGGCGCCGGCAGCCTGGTCGGCATGAATGCCGTCGTCCTGAACGGCGCCGTGATCGGCGAGAACTGTCTGATCGGTGCGAATGCACTTGTTACCGAGGGTGCCGTCATTCCTGACGGGTCACTCGTGCTCGGCTCGCCGGGCAAGGTGGTCAAGACGCTCGATGCCGACGCGATAGCGAAGATGCAAGCGGGCACGGCAAGCTACGTGGCGAAGATTCGCCCCTACCGCGAAACGCTGGTGCCGCTCGATATCGACTGATCGTCTGTCGTGTGCCAGAGATTCCAGCCGGTGATACCGGGCCGTACTACATTTCCACTGCGGGTAGTGACGGATTCGGATCGGGTTCGTGGTTGCCGATGCGGGATTCGAAGGCACGCAGGCGCTTGTAGATCGATATCAGCTCGACGATCGTCGTCCACGAGTTCACGAGAAACTGGAAGCTGTTTTCCACCTTGCCAAAGGCGTTGCTGATCTGCGTGAAGACCCCGAAGGTGATGACACCGGCTGCGATGGTCGGTACCAGGGCGATGATTGGAATGAAGTTCGCGCCCTGCAGATAGGCATAGCGAAAGACGTTGAAGTACATGTAATTGAAGTAGAGCTTGAAGTAGTTCTTGCGGACATTGCCGAAGAGTTCGCGAACGGTGGGGGGCTGTGCGCGGTCAGCCGCGTCTTCGCCATAGACGAGTTCTTTTCGATACGCTGCTTCGACCTTCTGGTTGTTGAATTCGAGGCCGGGCAGACGCCAGCCCACCGCGGCGAGCAACACCGTTCCGAAGATGGCTGACAGGAGCGCGAGAAAGACCAGCGAGCCGTCGACAGCACCGATCAGCGGCAGTTCGGTTACCTGTGCCGATAGTGTCCAGAGTAACGGCAGGAAGGCGATCAAGGTCATGATCGAACTGATGAAGGCGGAACCGAGGCCCTCGACGATACCGGCGAAGCGCATCGTGTCTTCCTGAACGCGCTGTGATGCGCCTTCGACGTCGCGCAATACCTGCCAGTGACTCATGTAGTAGTCGTTCATCGCCGTTCGCCAGCGAAAGACGTAGTGCGATGTGAAGAACAGGAACAGCACGCTGACCATGATGTTCGGTACGAGGATATAGAGCGCCGTCGCGAGTTCGCCATACAACTGACCGACAGAAACCGAACCTGCGGGAGGGGTCAACGCCAGCTGAATGAGGTCATAGAACTCGCCGTACCAGGTGTTCAGCCAGACACTGATCTGTACTTGAAAGTAGGTGACCAGCAGGATCACCGTGCTGCCGACGACCGACCACCAATACCAGCGATTGCGCTCGATGAAGAACCAGGCAATGCAGAAGATCACCGCGACCAGCACGATGTACTGATACAGCCAGACCGATTCCGGCGTCAGGAACGGCGCCCTCTCTCCCTCGGCAACCTCGGCCGCATTCTGGAGCAAGCTGAACTGAGGTGCCAGTTCACTGGCGAAGCCGTACCAGAGGGCAAGCGTGACCAGAAACCACGCTACGGCCGACAGGAAGAACTGTTTCGGTCGTGGAAAGAAAGAATCGAACATGGTGATGCTTGCCCTGAACGGTTGGTCTCATGCCCTCGAATATCGCCCGTAAACGGTGATATTCAGAGCCTTCGGCTGGAACGAATTGCCTGTGGGATTCGCACGAATCCGGCCAGACATAGCGTAATGAACTCTGCTTAGTCTAGACAGGATTGAAGGGGTTCACCGTCCACTCGACGCCGGGCGTCAACATTCACACACGTGTGGCGGCTTACGGCCTGCTGTTCGGTTGAAGCGCGACTTGTGCCGGCATCTAGCAAGCGACGGGACGCGTAAGTGAGGGTCAGGACATGACCACTTCCCCAGGTCTTCAACAGGAGCGACCCCGCATGATCCGTTTCAAGAAAGTACTTCTCACTTCAATGGTAGCCGGCCTCTCGATGGTATCGATCGGTTGCAGCACACTTGGTGGCGATCAGCCGCCGGTTGTCGGCGGTGCGCCGATGCTCGCGGAACGCGACATCATCGACAACGCGTCCTTGTCGGCAGACCACACCACACTGGTTGCTGCGGTCAAGGCAGCCGGTCTTGTCGAGACGCTGAAAGGCGAGGGGCCGTTTACCGTTCTGGCGCCCACGAACGCTGCGTTCGAAGCCTTGCCTGAAGGCACGGTAGAGACCTTGCTCAAGCCCGAGAACAAGGATCAGCTGACGGAAATACTGACCTGCCATGTTGTTGCCGCCAATGCCCTGTCCGATGCGATCGTCGGCATGATCGATGATGACGGTGGCGAGCACCCGGTCGGAACGGTCGGCGGTTGTACACTGACGGCGAAGTATGAAGGCGACAAAATCATGTTCGTTGACGAGAACGGCGGCATCGCCTACGTCACGATCGCCGATGTCAAGCAGTCGAATGGCGTCATTCATGTCATCGATGCGGTATTGCTGCCGTCGCAGTGATTGCCTGATCCCGGATTCGCCTTGTCCGTGGCTTCATTGATGTCTTTCGAATGGTCAAATGGCTATTGGTTTTCGGCTCGCTGCGCTAGGGTGCGGCGCACGCGGGGCTTAGCCCTGAGCAAGAGAAAACTTCATGTCGCTGTTCGATCTGAACGAGCTCGCGGCCGCCACGGTACTCGTTCGCCGCTTCATACCGGCAACACCTGCGTACACCTGGCCCCTGTTGAAGCAGCAGACCGGTGTCAACCTCGTCGTCAAGCACGAGAACCACACGCCGACCGGTTCGTTCAAGGCTCGCGGCGGGCTCGTCTTCATGGAGGCGTTGTGCGGTTCCGCTGATGCGCCGCGAGGTGTCGTGACCGCGACACGAGGCAATCACGGTCAGTCGATCGCCTTCGCGGCTCAGCGTCGCGGCCTGGAAGCGCTCATCGTTGTACCCGAGGGCAATTCGACCGAGAAGAATGCGGCGATGGAGGCCTTCGGTGGCACGCTCGTGGTCGCAGGCCGCGATTTCGATGAGTCGAGGATCACGGCGCAGGCACTGGCGGACGAGCGTGGTTTCACCCTGGTGCCCTCGTTTCATCGTGATCTTGTACTGGGCGTTGCAACCTACGCCCGCGAGCTGTTCGAGCAGGTGCAGGGCATCGACAAGGTGTACGTGCCCATCGGCATGGGCTCTGGCGCGTGCGCGCTCATCACGGTGCGCGATCTGCTCGGACTCGAAACCGAGATCATTGGTGTCGTCAGCACACAGGCACCGGCCTTTGCACTCTCGCTGGCCGCCGGAGAGCCGGTTGCCACCGAATCAGCGCGAACTTTCGCAGACGGCATGGCTTGCCGCGATCCTCAGAAGGCCGCGTTCGACATCGTGCAGGCCGGCATCGCGCGCATCGTGGAGGTCAGCGATGATGAGGTCGCCGACGCGGTTCGACTGTACTACAGCTGTACCCACAATCTGGCGGAAGGCGCAGGCGCAGCACCCTTGGCGGCGGCCATCAAGGATCAGGCACGGCGTGACGGCGATCGTGTCGCGACCGTCTTGTGCGGTGGCAATATCGATGCCGCGTGGATGTGCGAGGTCCTGTCCGGCCGGACGCCCGAGCCCTGACCGAGGGGATTTTTCGCCCTGTATTGACCCTTGTCGATATCAAGGTGGTGGAGCGCGTCTGCAAGGCGGCTGACCATGTCGCGGCTCAGCCGGGCGCGAGCGCTTTCCAGGAAAGAGATTTGCCGTCCAGGAGACGGCATTACTCGATCAGCAATTGCCGCCGTCCCGTGGATCGAAGCGCGCGCCGACCTCGGTGCGATCCGATCCGATGAACGCGCTGAGCTGAGATGGCTGCTCGTCGAGCGCCACGCATAGCGTTGCACCATCGGCTACCTGGAAGCTGAAGCGATCTTCCCACGGATAACTTGTCGTGGCGTTGAACTCCAGCACCGTGCCTTGTGCATCGAGGGTGTCCGAGCTTTCCATCTTCAGCGGCGTCAACGCGTCGAAGCCGGTATCGGACGTAATCGAGCCGACAAAACGAACACCCCGGTCGGGATCGGTGACCACGCCGGTGAACAACACCACCCAGGTACCGTCGCACTCCTGCCAGATGAAGAAGCCGTCGTCGGTCGCGACATCGACATTCGGATTGCCGCACTGAGAACCGCCGCCGTCGTCAGGCAGCGTGCAGTTGTCACCGGTCGCTGGATTGAAACCGACATCACTGCCCACCGACAGGTTCGCGACGTTCAAGCGGTTGCGACCGAGCTGCACCGGCAGGCCCGAACCGATCGCATCGAGCGCGATGCAGATATCAGCGGAAGCGTCGAGGCTGAAGCGGTCGTTCCACGGGTAGCCGGTGGTCAAGCCGAATCGCACGCGCGAATCACTCGTTGCCAGCAGCGTATCGCTGCCTTCCACGGAAACGTCCGTCAGGTCGCTGAGCGAACCCGCCGTGCCGATTGAGCCTGCGACCGAGGTGCTGCCTTGATTCTCGACGCCGGTCAACATCAGATTCCACGGCCCTCCACACTCCTGCCAAACAAAGACGCCGGCATCGGTGGACGGGTCGATGAGCGGATCACCGCATTCAGGCGTATTGCCACCGGGATCGACGTAGGGAGGCGGCATCGTGCAGCTTTGCAGCGTGGCGGGGTTGAACGATCCACCTGATGCGATACGGTTCGGACCGACGAGCACCTGCGTATTGCTCGACTGCGATTCGATCACCATGCAGAGGCTGTCCGCATCGCTCGGTGTGAAGCTGAAGTCATCGACCCAGATGCCGCCGAGGCCGATATTGAATTCAATCTGCTTGCCGTCTCCGCTTAGCTGTATCGAATCGCTGGCCTCGACACTGCCGAGCGTCAGCAGATCGAGCGTGGTGTCGGAGGCGATTCGCCCGGTATAGCGTGCGAACGCGTTACCACCGGCACCGACCACGAACACCTGGCCGTCGCAGTCGGCCCAGGTGAACAGCGCACGATCGACAGCCGCGTCGAAGCTGGCAGTGCCGCAGCTCAACCGCTCCCGTTCATCGCCGTCGAGCAGGCCGTTGTTGTCGATGTCGAGTGCCACGCGTTTGCCCATGTCATCGGCGACGAGTGTGAAGGTGACCGGCGTGCCGCTCTCCGCCAGGGACTCCAGTGCCGAACGATTCGTGCTCTCGCCAACGCGATCCGCTGCGAACGCTGTACCCGTCGTGAGCAGGAAACCGCGCTGCAGACCGTCGATACGGGTCTGGGCGATCAGCTCTACCCAGGGGCTGCCATTGGCGATGCTGAACAACTGATTCAAGCGATTGCTTTGCGCTCCGCCGATCGCGCCGTTCAAGGTGATTTGCTGACCCATGCCGGCGTGCGGCGCCTTGCGTTGCTCGGCGCCCTGCAACGGTCCGTCCGGACCTTCCAGAGTCAGGATCTCGGCCAGGAACTCGCGTGTACGCGCCGCCTCGAAAAGGTCGGTCGCGCCATTGTGGAAGAAACCGAAGCCGCTTCGTCCGAAGGTGAAGCCGATCTTGTCGTACAACGCGGGTAGTGCGGGAGCCACGATGGTCGAACCAATTTCATCATTGGCACCGAAGTTTCGCGTCGCATTACCTTGGCCCGAGTGACAGGCCAGGCAGTTGTTGGTATTGCCACCACCGCGCAGTGCATCGGTGGTATTGCTGCCGACCCGGTTCGAGGTTGCCGTCGTGCCGTCGGGCAGCGTGACCGTTCCCGGCCGACTGTTGTCGATTCGCCGATAGGGATTCGGTGGTAACCAGGTGGTCTCGAGAAAGCCCTTGAACGCGGCCATCTCGGCGCTGCTGATCTGGCTGGCGCGACCCATCAGGTTTGCATAGGTGCCGTTGAATTCGTCAATGCTGCCGCGATCCCCGCGCCAGTGGAAGTTCGGGTGATCCATGATGTCGATCAGCGTCTGCGTGACCATGACAGTCTTGCTGCCGCTGACGTTGAAAGTGCCGATGACGTTGCCGGGCAGGGAGTTCGACGCGCGGTTGATCGTTCGGGTGGCGGCACTCGGGTCGCTGAGCTGCCAGCCCAGGCGATCCGTGCGTCCGTCGACATGGCAGCTGGCGCAGCTCAAGTGTCCCGGACCTGACGTGTTGTGAGTGTCGTAGAGAAACGGCCGTCCGGCCTTGACGGCATCGGGGGTGGGGTCGTAAAACGCGCTGCGCGACAGTTCGCGGAAGTTGTTCGTGTCGATGACCGAGACCGAGCCGTCGAACTTGTTCATGACGAAACCGATTCCCGTTCCGCTTTTCAGCACGATTCCGGTTGGCCCCTCACCCACGTCGAATTGCGCGACGCGAGCACCTCCCTCGTCGGTGACGATCACGTTGTTCGAGCCCATGCCGGTGACGAACAGGCGACTACCATCATCGCGATACGCGACACCACGCGGATCGCCGATCGATTGGCTGCGCAGGCTTGCACTGACGGAGCTGCTTTGATAGTCGAGAAGCGGATTCAGATCGACGGTCGATGCACCACTGCTGCCGGCACCACTGAACCGAGCCATTTGCACACGGAGGAACTTGCCGTTCAGAACCGGCTCGTTGTTGATCTCGTTCGTCGCTTCGGTGCCGACGACGGCGACCGTAGCGAGCGTCGGGTGGACCGCCAACCCCATGACCATGTTCATCAAGCCACGTCGATACAGCACGTTGAGCGAAACGGTGTCGATCAGGGCCACGTCGTTGTCGGCAAGTCCAACCCCGCGCGCGATGCTACCCCCTCGCCGGTTGGTGGTCCCCTGGATACCGGTGTTGTTGCCCGACTCGAACACGGCAGCATAGACGGTACTCCCATCTGCCGAGACGGCCAGTGCACGCGGATCCTCGCCTTGTATTCGGACGTCGACAGGCGCCGCGTCGAGGTTGCTGAGGTCGAAGACGTTGATCCGATTGGCCTCTGACGCGCTGACGAAGGCGCGGTTGGCTGCGAACACCACGTCGGCCGGTTCGTTGTCGGTGAGGAGGGTGCGTACGACGGTTTCGCGTTGCAGATCGACGATGCTGACCGAGTCGGAGATGTGGTTGACGACCCAGACTTCGTTGTTGTTGCGTGCTCGCACGGTGACCGGATCGATACCAACTGGCACTGTCGCCCGATACCGAATCGCGTTTCCTTCGACGCTGAATATCTCCAGCCGGTGCGCGGCGGTGTTCACCGCCAGCAGCGTGTTGCCATCGGGCGTCAGGTCGATCGGGTGCACATGCGGGGTTTCGAAATTGATCAGTCCGTCCGGCGGTGTGTTGGCCTCGAGGGTGTCGGCGAGCGCGGCAGTTGCCGAGAAGGTAGTGGCGGCGGATTGCTCCTCGAGCGTCCGAATGGCCACGATCGCCTGCGCTCCGCAAAAGTTGGCAAGCTCGAAGTTCTCCTCCATCAACGGATCGTCGGCATGCACGCTGATCAGTGCGAGCTCGCGAGCCAACGGCGTACGGCACTCCGCTGGCAGCATGTCCACCACATCGAGGTAGCTGAAGCCGCCTCCGGCGCCAACGGCCGCTAACACCGGCGGCGTCCCGGCAATGCACAATACCGAGGCGAGTAGCCCGGCAACGAGCGGGCGGGCGGATGGGTATGCGCGATTCTGACGAGCCATGTACAAGACTATCCCTGTCAGGAAGAGGACGATGATTCAGCGTCGCCTGGTGGAGACTTCGTCTGAAAGGTGGCGCAAGCTTGTATTACCGTGGGCTTGCGCAGAGCGCGAACGATTCGAGATGGGTGTGCATATCGAAGGCACTGGACGCGGCTTCGGAATGGCAATTCGAATAGTCAAATTACAGGGCGGAAATTACCATCTCGACACTGAGCGGTCAATGAACTGGTTCGCTTTTTTGTTGGCACGGATTTCTGTCGTTTGTCGAGACAGTCGGATCCGCAGCCAACTGATCGATTGCAACGTGAGTCTGCTTCGCTGCCTGTCGTCGATCAAGGTGGAAGGCCACTAGGTCAGCGAGCCGCTACAATGCCGCCTTGGCGAGTGCACCGCCTCGCTACCTGATCGTCTGCCTCATCGCCTGCTTGGAGTCTCGATGGCCCAGTACGTCTACACCATGAACCGGGTCGGCAAGATCGTGCCGCCGAAACGCGAGATCCTCAAGGACATCTCGCTGTCGTTCTTTCCGGGAGCCAAGATCGGCGTACTGGGTCTCAATGGCGCCGGCAAGTCCACGCTATTGAAGATCATGGCCGGCCAGGACGAGGAGATCGAAGGCGAGGCCCACGCGATGCCGGGAATCAACATCGGCTACCTCGAACAGGAGCCGAAGCTCGACTCCGAAAAGAGCGTGCGTGACATCGTCGAGGAGGCGGTCGCACACATCAAGGGCGCTCAGGCGAAGCTGGATGAGGTCTATGCCGCCTATGCCGAACCGGATGCCGACTTTGACGCACTGGCGGCGGAGCAGGCGAAGCTGGAGGCCATCATCGAAGCCTCGGATGCACACAATCTCGAAATGCAGATGGATATCGCAGCGGATGCCTTGCGACTGCCGCCCTGGGAGCAAAAGGTCGGCGTGCTCTCGGGCGGTGAGAAGCGTCGCGTCGCGCTGTGCCGCTTGTTGCTGTCGAAACCGGACATGCTCCTGCTGGACGAACCCACCAACCACCTGGATGCAGATTCGGTCGGTTGGCTCGAGCACTTCCTGCACGACTTTGACGGAACGGTGGTTGCGATCACTCACGATCGTTACTTCCTCGACAACGTCGCGGGCTGGATCCTTGAGCTCGATCGAGGTCGTGGCATTCCCTACGAAGGCAACTACTCCGGCTGGCTCGATCAGAAATCCGCTCGACTGGAGCGCGAGTCGAAGCAGGAGTCCTCGCATGCCAAGGCGATGAAGGCGGAGCTCGAGTGGGTGCGTCAGGGTGCGAAGGGACGACAGTCGAAGTCGAAGGCGCGATTGCAGCGCTACGAGGAGATGCAGAGCCAGGAATTTCAGAAGCGTGCCGAAACCAACGAGATCTATATCCCACCCGGGCCTCGTCTGGGCGACAAGGTCATCGAATTCGAGAATGTCTCCAAGTCCTACGGCGATCGCGTGCTGATCGAGGATCTTTCGTTCGCCGTTCCCAAAGGAGCAATCGTCGGTGTGATCGGTGGCAACGGGGCCGGCAAATCGACACTGTTCCGCATGATCATGGGGACCGAAAAACCCGATTCCGGCGAGATCGTGCTGGGCGATACGGTCGAGCTCGCCTACGTCGACCAGAGTCGCGACGACCTCGATGGTGAAAAGTCCGTGTTCGATGTTGTCTCCGGTGGCAGCGACATCATCACCATCAACAAGCACGAGACGCCGGCGCGACAGTACGTGGGTCGGTTCAATTTCAAAGGGCAGGATCAGGGCAAGAAAGTGGGCGACCTTTCCGGCGGTGAGCGGGGGCGCTTGCACCTCGCGATGACCTTGAAGCAGGGCGCTAACGTCCTGTTGCTCGACGAGCCCTCGAACGATCTCGATGTAGAGACTCTGCGCGCGCTCGAGGAGGCGCTTCTCGATTTCGCGGGTTGTGCCATCGTCATCTCTCACGATCGATGGTTTCTCGATCGTGTCGCAACACACATCCTCGCCTACGAAGCGCCGGACGAGATCAACTTCTTCGCCGGCAATTATACCGAGTACGAGGCGGATCGTCGGACGCGTCTCGGCGATGCCGCGGCCCAGCCGAAGCGCGTTCGCTACAAGAAGCTTTCGTCTTGACGATCAGTCACTTTCGGGTTCACGAAGACGCGCTTCAGTCTCCTAATACAACCTTGGAACCGCTTCATGCTGACTGACAAGGAACTTGACGACCGCGGCCTGAAGGCAACGCTTGTGCACCACCCGCTCGTTCAGCACAAGCTGACCTTGATGCGGCGTCAGGAGCAGTCTTCCTCGGCCTTTCGTGCATTACTACGCGAGATATCCTGGCTGTTGTGCTATGAAGTTACGCGCGATCTGCCGCTGGAAATGCGCGATATAGAAACGCCGGTGCAGGCGATGAAGGCGCCGATGCTCGAAGGCCGGAAGCTTGCGTTCATCTCGATTCTCCGTGCGGGTAACGGCATGCTCGACGGTATGCTCGATGTCATTCCCTCTGCGCGCGTCGGCCATGTGGGCCTCTACCGCGACCCGGATACGCTCGAAGCCGTCGAGTACTACTACAAGGTACCGAATCAGATGGGGGAGCGCCTCATCGTGGTTGTCGATCCGATGCTGGCGACGGCCAACTCGGCGATTGCAGCCGTGCATCGTCTGAAGAAGGGCGGGGCGCGTGACATGCGTTTTGTCTGTCTGATCTCGGCCCCCGAAGGTATTGCCGCGTTCAACAAGGCGCACCCCGATGTTCCAGTGGTCACGGCGGCGGTCGACAGCCATCTAAACGATCATGGCTATATCGTGCCGGGTCTTGGCGATGCCGGAGACCGGATCTTCGGCACCAAGTAGCGAGCACGTCCTGACGCATCTCAGTGACCTCGTGGCCTGACCTCTCGCCCCGGCTCCTCGGGTTCACCGTCAGTCATCTCGGCTGGAAATCCGTCAGCCAGAATGCTGAGATTGCCGGCTTCCTCCAGGCGTCTGATCAGGTCAGGCGAGTTTGCGCGCTCACCATAGCGCGCCATGCCGTCACGCAGGATGTCGATCATCAGCGGGTTGATCTCGAGCGGTAACGCAGCACGGTCTGCAACGGCCTGAAACAGGCCGATATCCTTCATGACCAGGTCCATCGTGAAGTCGATGTTGCGGGAACCGTTCAGAATGACCTGGCTTTCGGTCTCGTGCACGAAGGAGTTGCCGGATGAGATGCGAATGGCTTCGTAGGCCGTTGCGAGGTCGAGGCCGGCGGCGCGGGTCGTTGCCAGCGCTTCACAAAGGGTCATCAAGTTGGCTGTAGCGAGATAGTTCGTGACGACCTTGAGAATCGAGGCACTGCCTAGCGGGCCGGTATGCAAAACCCGACGACCGAGCGTCGACAGGAGCGGCAGCAACGCATCGAACACCTCGCGATCGCAGCCCGCGAAGATCGAGATATTGCCGGTAGCGGCGCGATGACAACCACCCGACACCGGGCAGTCGGCTGGGTGACTGCCGCGGCTCTCGACCAGTGCACCCAGTCGCTTGACCTCGGTTTCATCAGTCGTGCTCATCTCGACCCAGTGCGTGCCCGGCGTCAAGCCTTCAATGAGACCGTCTCTGCCCTCGAGGACGGCCGCACAGGCTCTCGGAGAAGGCAGGCAGGTGACCACGACATCACACTCGCGCGCCATGGCAGCCGGGCTTTCGCCGATGCTGGCGCCCAGGTCGACAAAGGGTTTGGTCGCGGTCTCGTCGAGGTCGCGCACCGTGGTTCGGTAGCCGTTCCTCAACAGGCTGCCCGCTAGTTTGGCACCGACGTTACCGAGTCCGATGAATCCGATATGCATGAAGGGTCCGCTGTCGCTATTCTGAGTGTCAGCGGGAATCTACCCGATGTTCGAGCCCATGACCCATGCATTCGACAGACAGGGAAAAACCAGAACCTGAATCGCAGGGTGACCTTGAGAAGCCGATCGACGAGAAGCCGGTCGACGCGAGCGGCCAGTCGCGAAGGACTCGGCGTGGCCGGCGTGCACCGCGCCCGTCCGGCGAGATAACACAGAAGCCGTTTCGCCAGCCACGGCGTATCGCCGCTCCGGTCAGTTGGGCCTCGGACGATCAGATCGAGGCCTTGCACGAGGCCTCACTGACCTTGCTCGCCACGACTGGCATCGTCGTGCTTCACGACGAGGCGCTCAGGATGCTCGGTGAGGCGGGGGCCGAGGTCGATGCTGACAAGCTACGCGTCCGCTTCGATCCGGCGCTGGTGGCGTCGCTCATAGCCTCCGTGCCAGGACGTTTCACGCTGCATGCGCGAAATCCTTTGCATGACGTCGTCATCGGCGATGACTACCTCACCTTCAGCATGATGGCGAGTGCGCCGAACGCGTCCGACATCGAGGGTGGAAGGCGCACCGGCAATCACGTTGACTTCCGAAATTTCCTCAAGCTTTCGCAGCAACACACGATCCTGCACGTCAACGGTGGCTACCCGTGCGAGCCGGTCGATATTCATGCGTCAGTCCGGCATCTCGACTGTGTGCACGACTTGCTGACCTTGACCGACAAGGCGTTCTGCATTTATTCGCTCGGCGCCGAACGGAATCGCGACGCGATCGAGATGACGCGTATCGCCCACGGCCTGACCTCCGGGCAGCTGCAGTCGCGGCCTTGCGTCTGGACGGTCATCAACACCAATTCACCGTTACAGCTCGATATTCCGATGATGCAGGGCATCATCGAGATGTCGTCGATGGGTCAGCCGGTGGTGATCACCCCGTTCACCCTGGCAGGTGCCATGGCCCCCGTCACGATCGCCGGTGCGCTGGTGCAACAGAACGCCGAAGCGCTCGCCGCGATCGCTTTCAGCCAGGTGGTACGTCCGGGTGCCCCCGTGGTCTATGGCGGCTTTACCTCGAACGTCGACATGAAATCGGGCGCACCCGCCTTCGGCACACCGGAATACATGAAGGCGCAACTGATCGGCGGTCAACTCGCCCGCCGCTACGGCATCCCCTACCGGAGCTCCAACGTGTGTGCGGCCAACACGGTCGACGCCCAGGCGGCTTACGAGAGTGTCTTCTCGCTCTGGGGCGCCATCGATGGTGGCGCGAATCTGCTCAAGCATGCGGCCGGCTGGATGGAAGGCGGACTGTGCTGCTCCTTCGAGAAGATGATGCTCGACATTGACCTCCTGCAGATGGTCGACGAATTTCTGAACCCGCTCGACTTCTCACCCGACGCGCTGGCGCTTGCGGCTATCAACGAAGTGGGGCCGGGCGGACACTTCTTCGGTACCGACCATACGCAGCGTCGCTATCGCGATGCGTTCTATTCCCCGGTTCTCAGCGATTGGCGTAACTTCGAGAGTTGGCAGGAGGCCGGCTCACCGACGGCCATGCAGAAAGCGGCCACCGTCTGGAAGGCTCGACTGGCGGCTTATGAAACGCCGCCGATGGACGAAGGGATTGGCGAGGAGCTGAGCGCTTTCGTGGCTCGTCGACGTGAAGAGGGGGGTGTTGCGACGGATTTCTAGTCAGGCAAACCCAACAAAATCTATGAACGATTCGACCGTTTGCAGCACCGTCTCAGTTTTGCTCGTCAAGCCGCTCGACCGCCGGAATGCGGCAGTCTTCTGGCCAGTATCCGCTGATCGGATCGTTCAGGAAGACGGGTTGGTTACTGCCGTAAAGTGTTCTCGGCAGCGTCAAAGCCGAGGCGTCCGGTGCACCCTGGCTCCAGCGACGACCCGCGTGCCAGTTAGCCCGTGCGACAGGTGTAACCGCCTGACGACTGGTCAGGACAATGCCGTCCTCATCGAACAGGTTCTCGCCTGGAAGAAGATAGGGTCTGGATTGCAGTAATTCTGGCAATACAGGCGGCATGAACGTGTCCATGAGCCGGGCGTCGCTGCCATACAGGGCATTACCTGCCAGATACTGCTCAGCCGGCACGTTCTCCACAGTCAATGGGCCACTGGTCAGGCAGTTTCGCAGCACTGCATTGCCGGCGCCCACAGCCCCTGCGTCGCCGAGATGAATCCTTTCCACCACGTTCGACTCGATGAGATTGGCATTGGCTGCACCATGAAAGGAGATATCACCGGGCCCGCCACGAGCAAAGTTGGTGTGCCGTGGTTCTCTGGAATGATTGCGGGCGACGACATTGCCATTCGCACCTTCCTGCAGCAGTATCGAATGGCGCAGGCGTCGCAGCGCGTTGTTTTCTACCAGACAAGCCGTTGTGGCGTTGGCCAGATCAATACCGTATCCCTGCTTGCCGTCATGATGCCCGGTGGCATCATCGAAGAGGCTGTCACGTATCTCGCAGTGATAGCTCTGCCGCGTGAACACATGAGCGCCGAAAGCCTGGCGACTCACGACATCCCGAATCCAGCTGTTGGCGGCGCTGCGCAAGCGAATCATGTCCCCGATGCGTACGTCGCGAGTCGCTACATCGAGCGACAGCTGTTCGATACCGGCGTGTTCCGCTGCCGCGAACACCTGCAAGCTGCTGCCCGTCGGGAAGGTCGCGTTCAGTGGCTCTTCGAGCATGACTACGGTACGAACGTCAGCCCTCTGTACACGCACGATCCTGACAATCTGCGACGTGGCCTTGCCTGTCTGAGTCAACAACCCGAAAGCCGCGCCACGCAGTGCATCACTCATCCGCACGGTGATGCTCGAACTGCCCTTGCGCGCCGAGATGACCCCGATGGGCGCCCCGGGGTAGCCGCCGCCAATCTCGATGCCCTGATTCAGGGACCGGGTGAATACCAGTCGAGTGCGACCAGAGCCTTCGCCACGGAGAACTTGTCTACTGCCAAGCTGCAGTGAGGCGCTGAGGTAAAAAGTTCCGGCAGGAATCTCGATGACACCGCCCCCGGTTGCAGTCCTTGAAAGTACCTCCTGAAAAGCCTGGGTGTCGTCCTCGAGATCATCACCGTTGGCAAGCAAACGGACTCGTGTGTCAGGCATGTGGTCATCGATTTCCCTGTCGACACCCGGATCGCGTTGCCACACGCTCAGGTCGATGGCCCCGGACGGCGGCGGGACTATGGGCGGTGGTGTTGGGCCAGTATCCTGGTCAGGGTCAACAGGCTCGGTTTCGTCCGGAACCGGCGCATCGACACGCTTGAACAAGCGCCAGCCACTGACCCAAAGGGTGTACGCATCGCTCACACGGCTTTTCAGCTGGAGTCGACCGATCGGCTCGTTACCGGTGTAGCCGAGTGACGCCAGCGGTACCTGCAACCGTTGCCAGGTATTGGCTTGCAGTGCCATCAGCGCGTCCAGCGAGCAAAGCACGCCAGCGCTACCAAGCACATTCAGCGGAGGTGCCGCACGGCTCGCCCGCAACCAAAGCTCCATGGCGTCGTAGTCGGCCGACGGAATCTGTCCGGAACTCTCCACGGCGACAGGCGACCATTGCCGCAAATCGGCTCGCAAGGCTGCTCGACCCTCGATCGTCTCGACCGAGCGAAGCTCTCGCGGTGTCTCGTTCGTCCAGGGCGCAGCGACCTCGCCCGCGACGATGATGTTGGCGGCGACGGCAACGTTCAGGCTCGAAGCGGGCTCGCAGAGGAGGTTAGCGAGCACGAGACCAGGCGTCGCCAGAGCGAGCCCTGACAGCAGTTGAACAGCGCGCCTGTTCGAGCCCAGACGAGCATTGAACAGACGTTTCTCGCGCCGTGCATACGCAAAGGTCTGGACTGCAGCCATGTCGGCCTCGATCAATTCGAGCGTGCGTTGATGATCAACTGCTTGATCTTGTCGTGCAAGGGCCTGGGCGCCGCCGTGGCGTGATCAACAGGTCAAGCTTCTGACATTCTCGTCGATGGCATGCGTTGCTTTTGTGGCGGTTGCGCTTCCCTCGGAAAGCTCTGCTATCGTGCGGCGACGCAACGGCTGACCCTAATTCCCGCACAACGGCTGACTCAGCCGGAAGACAACGAGCGAACCGCCCCGTGAAAGACAAACCGAATTTCCTGATCCTGATGGTCGACCAGTTGACCGGCACGTTCTGGGACGACGGGCCGGCGCCTTTCCTCGATGTACCGCATCTCAGGGCACTGCACGAAAGGAGCGTCAACTTCTCCAATACCTATTCACCGAGCCCGCTATGCACGCCGGCACGTGCATCCTTCATGAGCGGGTTGCTACCGTCGGGCACCACCGTCTTCGACAATGCCGCTGAATTCCCGTCGAACCTGCCAACGTTCGCACACTACCTGCGTCGGGCCGGCTACTACACGGCGCTGTCCGGCAAGATGCATTTTGTCGGGGCGGATCAGCTACACGGGTTCGAAGATCGCCTGACGACAGATATCTACCCGGCCGATTTCGGCTGGACACCGGACTGGCGGAAGCCGTTCGAGCGAGTCGACTGGTGGTATCACAACCTCTCCTCGGTGACGGAGGCGGGTGTCGCGCACACCTCGAATCAGCTCGAATACGACGATGAAGTCGTGTACTTCGCACGGCAGAAACTCCTGCAACTGGCCCGGCGTCAGGATCCGCGCCCGTTCTGCCTGACCGCGAGCTTCACGCACCCGCACGATCCGTACACAGCGCGGCCCGAACACTGGGCGCGCTACGATGGTGTCGACATCCCGGGTCCGGTCACGCCGGAGCTTCCGGGAGACGCGCGCGATCCACATACGAAGCGGCTTTACGATGCGGTCGATGCGGCGCGTTTCACGGTGACTGACGAACATGTGCGCAACGCGCGCCGCGCGTATTGCGCAAACATCAGCTACCTTGACGACAAGCTCGGTGAACTCCTGAAGACGCTCGACGATGCCGGTTTCACCGACGATACCGTGGTGGTCTTCGTGGCCGATCACGGTGACATGCTGGGTGAGCGTGGACTCTGGTACAAGATGAACTTCTTCGAGGGCGCCGCGCGTATTCCTCTCTCGATCGCGGCACCGGGGCGCTTTGTGCCGGGTAACGTTGCCATGCCGGCGAGCGCGCTCGATGTAGCACCTACCTTGCTCGAGCTCGCAGGCGTCCCTGAACAGGACGTCGCCCTGGCCTTCGACGGCATCAGCCTGTGTTCAGCTGCGTCGGGAAAGCCTGCCGCCGAACGGGTCGTGGCCGCGGAGTACATGGCCGAAGGCTCGGTGAGCTCGATGCTGATGCTGAGGCAGGGGCGTTGGAAGTACGTCTGGTGCGAGGCCGATCCGGTCCAGCTTTACGACCTCGAGAACGACCCGCAGGAGCGAATCAACAAGGCCTCCGACCCAGACCAGGCTGAGACTCTGGCCAACTTCGAGGCGATGCGACTGACGCGCTGGAACACCGCAGCACTGGACGCGGATGTTCGCGAGAACCAGCGTCGTCGAATCCTCTGCTACGAAGCGCTGCGCGAGGGCCGGTTCACGTCGTGGGACTTTCAGCCAGTTAACAACGCAGCAGAACGTTTCATGCGCAATCACCTCGACCTGAACAAGGTCGAATCGGCCGCGCGTGTGCAGGTGCAACAGGCAAAGGATGATGCGATGGCGGAGCAGGGTACATGAGTTACGCGGGCGTCCAAGGTGCCGGTACAAGCACACAGAAGCTCGATACCTTCGACTACGTGATCGTCGGCGCGGGCTCGGCAGGGTGTGTCCTTGCGAATCGTCTGAGTGAGGATCCGGATGTCACCGTGGCATTGCTCGAGGCAGGTGGTTCGGACGTGAATCTGTTGATCCGCATGCCAACCGCCCTGTCCATGCCGATGAACATGCCTCGTTTCAACTGGGGTTTCGAGTCCGAGCCCGAGCCCCATCTCGACGGTCGCGTCATGGACTGTCCGCGTGGGCGGGTGCTCGGGGGGTCGTCGTCGATCAACGGCATGGCCTTCGTGAGGGGGCATGCTTGTGATATTGATGAATGGGAGCGACGTGGCGCCGCCGGCTGGAACCATGCCAACTGCCTGCCCTACTACAAGCGCATGGAACGCTGGATACACGGCAGCAACCGCTATCGTGGCGGTGAAGGCCCGATCGGTGTCGGCACCGGCAACGACATGCGACTGAACCCTTTGTACGCCGCTTTCATCCGCGCGGGTGAAGAAGCAGGCTATCCGTTCACGCCCGACTACAACGGCTTTCAGCAGGAGGGCTTCGGGCAGATGCACATGTCCGTCGACGGCGGCGTTCGTGCATCGACGGCCCGGGCTTACCTGAGGCCTGCGCTGAAGCGGAAAAACCTTGCGGTCTTTTCGCATGTCCAGGTCGATCGTGTCGTGTTCGCAGGCAAGCGGGCCGTCGGTGTCCGCTATCGGCTGGCCGGGTCCGATATCGAGATCCGGGCGCGACGCGAAGTGATTCTTTCAGCGGGCTCGATTGGCTCGCCCTCGATCCTGCAGCGATCGGGCATCGGGCCGGCCGCCGTGCTGCAATCGGCGGGTGTACCAGTTCGCCTGGATGCGCCGGGAGTCGGCGAGAACCTGCAGGATCACCTCGAGGTCTACTTCCAGTATCGCTGCACCCAGCCGATTTCACTGAATCGTGAGTTGTCCTGGTGGCGAAAGGGCTTGATCGGTGCGCGCTGGGTATTGCTGCGGGATGGCCTCGGGGCAACCAACCACTTCGAGTCGTGTGGATTCATCCGTTCTCGAGCCGGGCTCAAGTGGCCTAACGTCCAGTACCACTTTCTGCCGGGGGCGATGCGCTACGACGGTCGCGCGGCCTTTAGCGGCGATGGCTTTCAGGTGCATGTCGGGCCGAACCGACCGCACAGTCGCGGTCACGTGCGCATCGTGTCCGCCGATCCGGCCGCGGCCCCGACCATTCGGTTCAACTACCTGCAACATGAGCAGGATCGGCAGGACTGGCGCGACACGATCAGGGTCACGCGCGAGGTGCTGCGGCAGTCAGCGCTGTCTCCCTATCGAGGGAGTGAAATACAACCCGGGGCCGAAGTCGAGTCGGATGACGCGATCGATGCCTGGGTACGTGGCAACGTCGAGAGCGCCTACCACCCGTCTTGCTCGGTGAAGCTCGGTGCCGACGATGACCCGCTGGCAGTTCTCGACCACGAATGCCGGGTTCGCGGCGTTGCTGATCTGCGCGTTGTCGATTCTTCGATCTTCCCGAGCATTACCAACGGCAACCTGAACGCGCCGTCAATCATGGTGGCCGAACGTGCTGCCGATATCCTTCGAGGGCAATCCTTGCCGTCCGAAGAAGAGCCGGTGTGGGTTGCAGATGACTGGCAGACCACACAGCGTTCGATTGCGGGAGGGGATCGGCGTGACAGGGAGCGGGCCGGCGAGGAGCATTGAATGGCCCCTGCCGACCCGGAACAACGGGTCAGCTCTTGATTTCAAGCAATTCGACTTCGAAGACCAGCGTCTGCCCCGGACCGATCAGCTGGCCTGCGCCCTGATCACCGTAGGCAAGATCTGACGGAATCACGAAGCGATACTTGCTGCCGACGTTCATCAGCTGAAGACCTTCGGTCCAGCCGGGAATCACGCCCTTCAGCGGAAACTCTGCCGGCTCGCCACGAGCGACCGAACTGTCGAATTCAGTGCCATCGGTGAGTGTGCCGACATAGTGAACGCTGACCGTATCATCCAGGGATGGCTTCGGACCGTCGCCTTCGCTGACGACTTCATATTGCAAGCCGCTGTCTGTCGTCTCGACGCCGTCACGGGCAGCGTTCTCGGCAAGAAAGGCCTTGCCGACTTCTGCAGCCTCGGCCGACGCTTCGGCTGCCGCGGCTTCCTGCTGCTGCTGGAGAGCCATCTGTGCTTCATCCATCGACAGGAGAGTTTCTTCACCGGCGTGCTGGGCTTTCATTGCCTCGATCAGAAGATCGTAGTCAAGCTCGCCGTACTGTTTCAGGACCCGCTCGCCGATCATCATGCCGAGGCCGTAGCTGAGCTTGGCTTCGTCGGATTCAAGCGTCGTCTCCTGAGCAACAGCAGGAAGCGCGAACGCCGTGAGGAGTGCGGCGCCGAGAGCACCGGCCACCAGAGTGGTCGGGAAGATTGTCTTCATCAGAGAGTAGTCCTGTCTATTTAGGGGTGCGGAATTCAGCCCGGCATGATGCCACGGTTGGCAGCGGTGCAGGCAGCTTGCGAACCAACCGACTGTCAGCGCGGCACTTGGTGCCCGAATGTGACATCAGCGTAATCTGAAATCGCGGGCAGGCGACTCCCTCCGCACCCCTCAGTTGGTCGAGAGTGACTCCGCAAGCGAGCCGACGTGACGATTCGTTGAGCTCTGTCCGCGCTTGGCGAAGGTGGTGCGCGTCAGTCGAGACTCCCGATCGTCCAGCATGCGATTCAATCGCTGTTTCATGTAAGGAGGAAAGGCGAGGACGACATCGCGCCTGTGTCCCGCACACCCTCGTTTGATGGATTGGCGCGCGTCGGCGTTCGTCGGCACGCCGTGGGCCTCGCGCTCGACGCAGCGTATCCAGCGCTCGATGGCCGCTTGCCGGATATGGCTGTCGCTCGTCGACGTCTGGATGCTGCTACAGCCACCGAGCAGGGTTATCGCGACAATGCCGAACAGCACGGCAAGTGAAGCCGGTCGAGTCGTTGGGGAATCTCGTCCCGTGAACGGCATGGACACTCCGGTCAGTGGCGCCGCGAAGTAGCCGGCCCCTGCAAGGGTCTAACGGCGCCGGGGTTGCCGTCTGAGCGACAAGTCGCGAAGCCTGTGATCAGTCCGGATGGGGTAGGTTGGAAACGTGACGAGTCACACGATGCCCGAATCCATCTGTGACCGTTCAGTCTGCAAATTGCGAACCTGATTCAGGCGAGTGGCATGGCCTTGGACAGCATGCCTCGCCGCTCTGCGACGGCCAACCAGACGATGGCCAGGGTCGTCACGCCCAGTAGCGGTGTGACGCCGAGATTGACGATCTGCCAGCCGAATACGTGGTGTACGGTGCCCGCGCTGAGTGCGGTCAGAGTGACTGTGCTGAACACCAGAAAATCGTTCAATGCCTGGGAACGCGCCTGTTCCCCCGGGTGGTACGCCCGGGTCAGCAGGGTCGTGCCGCCGACAAAAAGGAAATTCCAGCTGATTCCGAGCAGCATCAGTGAGGCGGTGAAGTGAGCGATCGACTCGCCTGTCAGATTGATCGTCACACAGACAAATCCGAGCAAGACACCCGCGGCCAGGACAGGCACGATGCCGAATCGGGCAACGAGATGCCCGGTGAAGAATGAGGGTGCGAACATCGCGACCACATGCCATTGAATGACGAAAGCAGTGTCAGCAAGATCCGCGCCGTGTGCCAGCATGGCCAGCGGGGTGGATGTCATGACGAGGTTCATGGTGCCGTAGCCGAGCATCTGGCAGACCACGGCGACGATGAAAACCGGTTGGCCTGCGATACTCGACAGGGGTCGCCCGCCGGCAACGGCTGCTCTGGCAACAGGCTTCGGCAGATCAGCTAAGGCGATCGTCATCATCGAGACGAGGTACACGCCGATCAGCACCACGAACGGCCCCGCGAAGGCGTGCCCGTCGACCAGGCCTGCGCTCCAGCTGGCAAGGTTCGGCCCGATGAAGGCGGCGATGACGCCACCGGCCATGACCATGGAGATGGCAAGGCTCCTGAGTGCCGGGCCGACCACTTCACTGGCGGTGAATCGGTAGTGATTGCCGAACGCGGTAAAGGTGCCGAAGCAGAGCGTGGCGATGCAGTAGCCGATGAAATGACCCTTGATGATCGCGACGATGGCTATGATCGAGCCTGCGACGCCGATGACTGCCGCCAGCAGAAAGCCGGGTTTGCGTCCGTAACGACCCATGAACAGCGAGGCCGGAACACCCGCAAGCATGATCGACAGGAATTGCAAGGCCATTGGCAGAGTGGCGAGCCGTTTGTCCGGTGTCAGTTCGAAGCCGATCAATGCCGAAACGGTAATCAGCAAGGTGGAGCCGATGAACATCCACGCGGTGCACAGGGAAAGCAGCCAGACGGTTGGTGGCAGGCGCTCCTTCATGAGTGTCCTTTCCGTGAGCGGGCCCGACGCAGGTCGCGGCGCGATTCCCGGCGAGCGAGGCGCTTGGCCTCGATTCTTGCACGACGCGCCTCGGTCTCGATGAGCTCGGCATCGCGCATGGCCGGGGTCTCGAGCGTTATCCGACCCAATGTGCCCTGCCGGAACTCGGTCAGGAGAAGTCGTCCGGCCCGGTCGAAGTCGACCAGGCCGCCGCCGCCGAGGCAGCCGCGCGATTGCCCGATGGCTTCCAGTGTCGCGACACTCTCGTGCAAGGGCAGCGCTTCGCCATAGCGGGCACAGAGTAACGTCGGATAGGCGAGTCGGAGATAGTCGAGCAATTCGGCTGCGACCTCGCCACTGTCCATCGCCGTGTCGCGAATGGCGCCGCTGGCCGCAAGCCTGAAACCGCTGGCCGGATTCTCGACCTTCGGCCACATGACCCCCGGCGTGTCGCGAAGTACCCAGCCCTCGCCGATCGGCACCGTCTGTTGTCGTTTGGTGACGGCAGGCTCATTGCCGGTCTTCGCGATGGTCCGACCGGCGAGGCGATTGATCAGGGTGCTCTTGCCGACGTTCGGAATGCCCGCGACCATGACCGTACGTGGCCCGATCCGGGGCGCGACACGCCCGTCCGGGTTGCTCGGCAACAGCTCCCGCAGTTGCTCGGGAACACGACGCACACGATCGACATCGTCGGTGCGAATCGCGATGGCGGTCTGGCCCGCGTCGGCGAGCGCAGTCAGCCAGGTTTTCGTCAGTTCGGGGTCGGCCAGATCGGCGCGAGTCATGATGCGTAGCCTTGGCAAGGTTCCGATGCGGGTGTCCAGTGCCGGGTTGGAGCTACTGAAAGGCAGGCGCGCGTCGATGACCTCGATGACGACATCGACGTCGGGCAGCGCCGCGGCCATCTCCTTGTCGGCCTTGTGCATGTGGCCGGGGAACCACTGGATGCTCATGACTGGATACTCATGACGCCTTGTCATCGAGCAGTACCACGCGGTCGGCGTCGAGCCTGACCCGCCGCGCCCGGTACAGACTCGCGAGGGCGCGCTTGTAGTTCTTCTTGCTGACACCGTAGGCCTCGGCAATCGCCTCGGGGGAGCTTCGGTCGGTCAGCGGACTGGACCCGCCCTGAGTGCGCAGATCGTCGACGATGCGCTCGGCCAGTTCGCCCTTCACTTCGTTGGCGGGCGGTTGCAGGGCGACATCGAGCCGGCCGTCGGCCCGTGGTCGCTTGACGAAGCCGCGGATGCGCTCGCCGACCTGCAGTTCCCGAAAGATCTCGTCGCGATACAGCAGACCGATCGCCTGATCATCGACCACGGCCTTGAAGCCCAGATCGGTGCGCTGGCAGATGAGCAGCGACACGGGTTGCCAGGCAGCGAAACCACCTGGCGTCTCGTCGAGTCGGTGGTCGAGGCGGCTACTGGCGGCAAGGCGACCGCTGTTGTCAAGGTAGACGAGCACGCATTCGCGCTGTCCGGTTTCGAGTGGACGGCGCTGTTCGGCGAACGGCAGCAGGAGGTTCTTGGGCAGGCCCCAGTCGAGAAAGGCGCCGGCGCTGCCCGTCGTCACGCAGCGGAGCGAGGCGCAATGCCCCAGGGTGACGACAGGCCGAGCCGTCGTCGCGATCGGTCGGCTCTGGCTGTCCGTCAGGACAAAGACATCGACAGCATCGCCAATCTCGATTCCGGCCGGTGCCTCAGCGCGTGGCAGCGGGATCGCGCCATCGTCGTCGCCATCGAGAACGATGGCCTCGTGCGAGGCGTCGATGACCCGAAGGGTCCGAAGCTGTCCGACATGTGACATCCGCGCAGTGTAGGGGCGGCACGTCCGGGGCGCCAGCCGTCGCGCCACCCCGGCGGATGCGCGCAAGGGTTGGCTGTCCCGTCCAGGCGTGTCAGGGCGAGCTACCATGCAGAGGTGAAGCCTGCTGACGACAATGTGCCACCAGACCCGGTGTTGGCCGACGGCTCGCGCGCAGGCCGTGTATCGGTCACCCTTCCTGGCCGTTGCCGCATCGTGCTGGCGCCGATGCAGGGAGTTGTCGATGCGCCGATGCGCGCGCGCCTCACAGGTATTGGTGGCTACGATCGCTGCGTCACGGAGTTTGTTCGTGTTTCCGAGCGCCGGCTGCCTGAGCGCGTCTTCTTCAGGCTGTGTCCGGAGCTTGCCTCGGGCGGTCGCACAGTGGCCGGAACACCGGTCTATGTGCAATTGCTCGGCAGTCATCCGGAGGCTTTGGCCGCGAACGCGCGGCGCGCCGCCGCACTCGGAGCGCCTGGGATCGATCTCAACTTCGGTTGTCCGGCGAAGATCGTCAATCGCAGTGAGGGTGGCTCGATTCTCCTGCGTGAACCCGAACGTGTCGCAAACATTGTCCGGACGGTGCGTGACTCGATCCCCGCAGATGTCCCGTTGAGCGTAAAGATCCGGCTGGGCTACGCGGATGCGGATCGACTCGCGGAAATCGTCGCGGGCATTCGCGCTGCCGGTGCGACCGAACTTGCGATCCATGCGCGCACGAAGTTCGATGGCTATCGTCCGCCGGCGAAGTGGTGCAGTGTGCGGCCGGTGATGCTCGACGAAGATGACGCGACGATGATCAACGGCGAGGTGTGGACCGTGAGCGACAGCCTGTCAGCCCGCTCGGCAAGCGGTTGCCGGCATGTGATGCTTGGTCGTGGCGCATTGGCTGCGCCCGATCTCGCACTGCGCATTCAGCGCGGTGACGTCGATGCGGCGCCGATGAGCTGGTCTACCTTGCTCGATCACGTGCAGGATCAGTTTCACGGATCCGATGCGGGCAGCCCGCGGCACATCGGCAATCGCACCAAGCAGTGGCTTGCCTACCTCAAGCGCGGCTATCCCGAGGCGGCGCAGTTGTTCGCCCGTATTCGCAGGGCTCACGATCGTCCATCCATCGACGCCGAGTTCGATCGGCACCGGCGTGATGACCTGACGCTGCAAACAGAAACCGCAATGTGGCGTGCTGAGCCTGAAGCCAGGATCGCGCCGGTAACCCAGTGCCTGTAATCCAGTGAACCTACCTCGCGGCCGCTATGCTCTGCCGCCGCTGACCGCGTTACTGGTATTCGAGTCCGCCGCGCGCCGTCAGAGTTTCAAGGCAGCGGCCAGTGAGCTTGCGGTCACGCCAGGTGCGGTGAGCCACCAGATAAAGTTGCTCGAGCGCGAGCATGGTACCCTGCTGTTTGCCCGCCTGCATCGGGGCGTCGAACTGACCGCCGACGGAAAACTCCTGTTCGACGCGCTGGAAGCGGGCTTCAGCGGCATGGCGACAGCAATTGCGAGAATCCGCACCGATGCGCGGCGACTTCAGGTCACGATCGGATCGACAACGGCGGTGTCTTCCCTCTGGCTGACACCCCGTTTGACGCGATTCTGGAAGGCGCACCCGGACGTTGCGGTCAATCAGCATGTCAGCGATAACCCGGACGCGGGCTTCGCGCCGATCGAGCTGCGTATTGCCTACGGTGCTCCCCAGGAAGGCACGTGTGCGCATTCGATCGAGCTCTTTCGGGATGAACTGGTCCCGGTGTGCAGCCCGGCGTTCGCGGCTGAGCATGGCGATGCGACGCTCGACGCGCTGGCGACCCTGCCGCTGATGCACCTCGAATCACGCTTTACCAACTGGACGCGGTGGCGCGAGTGGTTCGAGGCACTCGGCTACCATGGCAACATCAATGAGTCCCGGTTTCTCAACAACTACACGATTGCTCTGCAGAGCGCCCGCGAAGACGGTGGTGTCGTGCTTGGCTGGAAGCGTCTGGTCTCGCCGTTGCTCGAGCGCGGGGTGCTGACCGTGTTCGGTCAACACGCCCTCCCGGCACCGCATGCGTTTCACCTTGTTGCGGCCGGCGAGCCGGTTGCAGGGTCGGCGGCCAGCCTGCTGCATGACTGGCTCAAGGACAGTGCCGACGATGAATCCCGGGCGAGCGATGTCGGCTCTGTCGGATGAGTTTTTCTCGCCTGACAGTGAGAATCGTGCGTATTGAACGCGAGCTTCAAGCGGCGGATACTCGGCTGGCGTGCCGCCCTGTCGTTCTGCCCCGGCGCGCTGTCCTGCACCAGCGAGGTCGCGCCGCATGTCCGCATACTTACGTTCCGAACTCGACGCCGTTCGCGCGCCCGTAGACCAGGCGCGCGGACTGCCGAACAACCACTATGTGTCGACGGAGACGTTCGACGAAGAGAAGCGGGCGCTCCTGTTCGCCCACTGGTCGGGCGTCGGTTTCGGCAAGGATGTACCGAACCCGGGCGATGTACGACCGATCGACTTTCTCGGCATGCCGCTTCTGCTGGTACGCGACGAGACCGGTGGCCTGGCGGTCTATCAGAATACCTGCAGGCATCGGGGGATGATTCTCGTCGATGCGCCCACGAACATTCGCAAGGTCATCCGCTGCCCGTATCACAGCTGGTGCTATGACCTGAAGGGTGAATTGCAAGCCACACCCCATGTGGGTGGGCCCGGTATCAACACCCACGAATGCATGCCCCGCGACGAGCTCGGCTTGTTCCGGGTAAGGTCGCACGTCTGGCGTGATGTCGTCTTCGTCAATGTCTCGGGCGATGCGGCCCCGTTCGAGGAGGCCAACGCCACCCTGCTCGCGCGTTGGCAGGAAATGGAGCAACCGATTACTCATGGTGGTGCGAGTTCCACTTTCACCTTCGACGTCAACTGCAACTGGAAGCTTGCCGTCGAGAATTATGCAGAGAGCTATCACCTGCCATGGATACACCCCGGTCTAAACAGCTACTCGAAGCTCAAGGATCACTACCACATCGAAGATGTCGACAACTATTCGGGACAGGGCACCCGTGTCTATCGTCGACTCCGCGATGAGGCGGGCAAGGTCTTTCCCGAGCACGAGAAGCTCTCGGCCAAGTGGGACGAAGGCGCCGAATACATCGCGCTGTACCCGAACGTGCTGCTCGGTGTGCATCGAGATCACAGCTTTGCCATCGTGCTCGAACCGGTTGGCGTGGATCGTACCGTCGAGCACGTCGAGATCTACTACCCGGAGGCGGCCGCGAACGATCCGGCGCTCGCGACAATGCGCGATGCGAACGCGCGCCTCTGGCATGCTGTGTTTGCGGAAGACGTCTTCGTCATCGAGGGCATGCAGCGCGGGCGTCACGGGGAATTCTTCGACGGCGGCCGCTTCTCACCCGTCATGGACAGCCCCACCCACCGTTTCCACGCCTGGGTGGCCGGTGAGATCGTCACGCAGCGCCAGAAGCTGTCTGCCGACAACTGACGTGGATCAACAGACGCTCGACGCAAGGATCATGACGGCACACGCCAACGATGACCAAGGCTTGCTGGCAACGCTGTATGGCCTGGCTGCCGATCAGGCCGAGCACCGCGGTGATATCGACAGCAGCTGCTACTTCCTGACGCAAGCCTGGATCTTCGCCTTGCACGCAGGCTGTGCGGAGGCAGATGAATTCGAACGACGACTTGCCGGCTACGGTCGTGCCTGAGCGGCGGCGACCCGTTGCCGGTGACGACTTGCCGTTCGATCCCACCTTGCACAAGCCAGGGCTCGAGCGCGGGCTCACCGGAAACCCGGCATTCTCTCTCATCAACTACCCATCCGGCAGGCGCTGATCATGAAATCCCATGCAAAGGTTGTTGTCATCGGTGGTGGTGTCGTCGGTTGCTCGGTGCTCTATCACCTGACGAAATTCGGCTGGACGGATGTCGTGCTCGTCGAACGTGCCGAACTGACGTCTGGCTCCACCTGGCATGCCGCCGGTGGCATGCACACCATCAACGGCGATCCCAACGTCGCGAAACTGCAGAAATACACGGTCGAGCTCTACAAGGAGATCGAGGCGCAATCCGGCCAGGATATCGGCTTGCACATGACCGGTGGTGTCATGCTTGCAGCAACCGAGGCGCGCTTCGACTGGCTCAAGTCGATCGTCGCCAAGGGACGATATTCGGGACTCGAGGCGGAAATCATCAGCCCCCGCGAAGCGCACGAGCTGATGCCACTGCTCGACCCGGATCAATTCGTCGGCGCTCTGCACGACGAGGTCGAAGGCCATCTCGATCCCTATGGCACCACGCATGCTTACGCCCGATCGGCCAAGCAGAATGGTGCCACGATCGAACTGCATACCCGGGTGGAAGATCTGGTACACAGAAGCGATGGCCATTGGGATGTGGTGACCGATCACGGCAACATCGTCGCCGAGCATGTCGTCAATGCCGGTGGGCTCTGGGCGCGTGAGGTCGGCCGCATGGTCGGGCTTGAACTACCGGTCCTTGCGATGGAGCACATGTACCTGATTACCGACGACATGCCCGAGGTGGCCGCGTTCAACGCGCGCACCGGCCGGGAGATGCTGCATGCGGTGGATTTCGATGGCGAGCTGTACTTGCGTCAGGAGCGTGGCGGCATGCTCATGGGCACCTATGAGAAGGACTGTCGGCCGTGGTCACCCCAGGTGACGCCCTGGGACTTCGGTCAGGACCTGCTCGAGCCGGATCTCGATCGCATCAGCGGTGAGCTTGAAGTCGGCTTCAGTCATTTTCCGGCCTTCAATGACGCCGGTATAAAGAAGATCGTCAACGGGCCTTTCACCTTCGCACCCGACGGCAACCCGCTCGTTGGACCGGTGCGGGGTTTGCCGGGCTTCTGGTCGGCCTGCGCTGTCATGGCCGGATTCAGCCAAGGTGGCGGTGTCGGGCTTGCACTGGCGAACTGGATGATCGAAGGAGATCCCGGCTTCGACGTGTTCGCGATGGACATCGCGCGCTTCGGTGACTACGCCACGCTGGCTTACACGAATGTCAAGGTGCGCGAGAATTACTCGCGACGCTTCTCGATCCGCTTCCCCAACGAGGAGCTGCCCGCCGCGAGGCCCTTGCGAACGACGCCGATCTACGATCGTCTGCACGCGCTTGGTGCGCAATTCAGTGCCTCACACGGGCTCGAGGTGCCGCTCTGGTTCGCGCCGGCGGGCGTCAGCGACGAATTTGCCTGGCGACGCTCGAGCGACTTCGAACACGTCGGGCGGGAAGCGCAGGCCGTGCGCGACAGTGTCGGGCTGATGGAGATATCGGGATTCGCGACCTATCGGGTCACGGGTGCAGGGGCGGCCGACTGGCTCGATCGGATGCTCGCCTGCACGCTTCCGACGTCAGGGCGCATGGCGCTTGCGCCCATGCTCAAACACGACGGCGGCGTCATCGGTGACTTCACGGTAGCGAACCTCGGCGAGGAGGGCTGGTTCATCGCGGGCTCGGGCGTCGCCGAGGACTATCACCTGCGCTGGTTTGATCAGCACCTGCCGAAAGACCAGTCCGTGTGGGTGCAGGCCTCCGGTGCTGCACTGGTCGGTCTCTCCATTGCGGGGCCCCGCGCGCGCGATCTCCTGGCACAGGTCACGGCGAGCGATGTCTCGGCCGAGGCGTTTCGCTTCATGGATATCCGGCACATGGACATTGGCCTCTCGCATGCGCTTGTCGGGCGCATCAGCTACACCGGGGACCTTGGCTTCGAGCTCTGGATGAAAGCGGATGCGCAGCGCCACATCTTCGATACCTTGATGGCGGCGGGCGCGGAGTTTGGCATCCGGCCGTTCGGACTCAGAGCGCTCAACGCGTTGCGACTGGAAAAGAATTTCGGCAGCTGGGGGCGAGAGTTCCGACCCATCTATTCGCCGTTCGAGTGTGGGCTCGACCGCTTCATGGACCTCGACAAGTCAGCCGACTTCATCGGCGGCGAGGCGGCGCGCGCCTTGCAGGAGAAGGGCGGTGGTCCCTTGCGGCTGCGCGCCTTTATCGTGAGCGCGCGTGACGCGGATGTCATCGGCGATGAGCCGATCTTCCTCGATGGTGACGTGTGCGGCTGGGTGACCTCAGGAGGCTACGCGCATCCGTCCGGCAAGTCGGTTGCCATGGGTTACGTTCCGCGGGAAATGGCCGACACCGTCGACGGCTGGGAGATCGAACTACTCGGCGAACGCTTGAGCGCGCGCTTGCAGCCGCAACCGCTGTTCGATTCAAATGGCGGTGCGATGCGCGGGTAGTGGTCTTGCATCTCGATACTGACGGGGGCGCTATCATCACCAGGCATGAGCCTCTATCTGTTCAAACGCCTGTTCAACTACGTTGTCCTTCTGACGATCGCGATCAATCTCTCGTGGTTGCTGGCAGCAACGCAGTTGAACCCGCGTGCGCTCTACGAAGTCTCCAATCCTCCCCTCGATCCGGTCTCGATCGAGAACAACCTGCGCGCCCGTAACCTCAGCGATCAGGTGCCGCTCGCGACGCGCTGGTGGCACTGGTCGACGAGTATCGTTCGGCATTGGGACTGGGGCGCGTCACCACGCGGTGGCGCGGTGGGTGAGGAGGTGGGTCGGCGCATCTGGGTCAGTGTGCGACTGATCGCTTTGGGTTCGATCCTCGGTGCGGCCCTTGGCGTGCTGATCGGCAGCTGGACGGCAATGCGTCAGTACGGTATTGCCGATCGCACGTTCACGTTCCTGGCCTTGCTCGGCTTGTCGATTCCGTCGTTCGTGATTGCAAGCCTTCTGCAAGTGGCGGCGACGAATATCAATCAACTTACCGGGCTACGCCTGTTCGAGTTCGTCGGGGAGAGCGGAGCGCGGGGATCAGGTCTTGTAGCGAACTTGCTTGACCGTGCCCAGCATCTCTTGTTGCCGACACTTGCGCTGACGCTGCTCGGTGCCGCGTTTTTCAGCCGGGTGCAACGCAACCTCATGCTCGACACACTCGGTGCGGACTTCGTGCGCACGGCCCGCGCCAAGGGTCTGCCTTACCGCGTTGCTGTCGCGCGGCATGCGCTGCGTGTCTCGCTGATTCCGACCGGCACCTACTTCGCCTTCAGTGTCGCTACCCTGTTCGTCGGCTCAGCTTTCATGGAAATCATCTTCTCCTTTCACGGCATGGGTGCTTACGCGGTCGAGACCATACACGGGCAGGATGTACACGGTGCGGTTGCCGTCGCGGCATTCGGTGGCGTGTGCGTGCTGAGTGGCGCCTTGCTCGCCGACGTGCTGGTCGCGTGGCTCGACCCGCGCGTCAGATTGACCGGAGGCCACCGGCTTGGCTGAGATTCCGACAAGGACTCCGATCAGGACCCCGATCATCAGACCCTCGTCCGTGGAATTCGAGAGCCGCACCTTGAGTCGTCCCGGTCGCTCGGATCGGCGTGCGTTGCTGTTGCGTCGTTTCGCTCGCAATCGAACGGCTGTCGCCGGCTTGTGTGTACTGATGGTCCTGCTGGTCGCGGCCGTCGTCGGCCCGATGCTGTCGCCCTGGGCCTACGACGATGTCGATCGTCAGGCGTTCCTGAGCCCGCCTGGCGGCGCACATCTGTTTGGTACGACGCAAGCCGGTCGAGACATGCTGGCGTTGACCCTGCACGGTCTCGGAAAGTCTTTGATCATCGGTTTTGCCGTCGCCATCCTGTCGACGACCCTTGCCGCGCTGGTCGGCGCTCTTGCCGCGTACTACGGCGGCTGGCTGGAACGGTTTGCTCTGTGGATAATCGATCTCCTATTGGTGATTCCGGCCTTTCTGCTGATTGCGCTGCTGGCGGGTGGGGGGCAAGACGGGAGTGCTTCGTGGCTGTTGCTGGTCGTGCTCCTTGCCGGCTTCGGCTGGATGCTGTCGGCGCGTGTCGTCAGAAGCCTCGCCCTGTCGATCCGCGAGCGCGAATACGTCACGGCTGCACGCTACATGGGTGTCCCCGGACCGCTCATCGTCATTCGGCATATCCTGCCGAACATCGCATCCTTGCTGATCATCGATGCCACGCTGAACGTCAGTGGTGCAATCCTTGCCGAAACCAGCCTGGCCTACTTCGGGTTCGGCGTGCAGACTCCGGATACTTCGCTGGGTACCCTGCTTGGCGACGGTGCGCGGCAGGTGAACAGCTTTCCCTGGTTGTTTGCCGCTCCCGCGGCCGTCATTGTCGCGTTGATACTCTCGGTCAATGCTGTCGGCGACGGCTTGCGGGACGCCTTCGATCCCGATTCGGATGTGCAGGGATAGTGGTGCAGGTGTCAGACGATGCTGTGCTGGCGGTCGACGGGCTGCACGTACGTTACCGCAGTGAGTCGGGTCCCGTGCACGCGCTCAGAGGCGTGAGCCTTTCGCTTCGCCAAGGCGAGTCACTGGCCATCGTCGGCGAGTCGGGCGCCGGCAAGTCAGCTCTGGCACTGGCCATCATGGGCTTGCTACCCGCAGGTGCCCATGCCCGTGGCCGGGTCATGGTGCACGGTGACGATATGCTTGGTCAGGATGACGAGACCCAGTCGCGCGTGCGCGGGCGCTCGATGGCGATGATCTTTCAGGACCCGCTTTCGGCGATGACGCCGGTGTATACCGTCGGCCAGCAGATCGTCGAGGCAATTCTCGCGCATCAGGCCATCGATCGATCGAGCGCGAGGCGACGTGCCGTCGAACTGCTCGATCTCGTCGGCATAGCGGAACCTGACAGGCGTTTCGATGCGTATCCGCACGAGTTCTCTGGCGGCATGCGCCAGCGCGCGATGATCGCGATGGCCGTCGCCAATGATCCGGCGATGATCATCGCCGATGAGCCGACCACGGCGCTCGACGTGACTGTTCAGGCGCAGGTGCTGGATGTCTTGCAGCGAGCACAACGTGAAACCGGTGCGGCGTTGCTGTTGATCACACACGATCTAGGTGTGGTTGCCGGCATGGCAGATCGGGTCGGGGTGATGTACGCGGGTCGGATCGTCGAGGAGGCGGCGGTCGATACGCTGTTTCAGCAGCCGCGAATGCCATACAGCATCGGCCTGCTGGGCTGTATTCCGAGTGTAGACTCACCGGTCGGCCACACCCTGGCAAGTGTCGACGGCATGCCGCCTGCACCGAACGAGCGGTCATCGGGTTGCCCGTTTGCACCACGATGTCCATTGGCCACAAATCGTTGCTGTGAAAGCGAGCCAGACTTGATCTCGACCGATCAGCCGTCACAGCGGGCTGCCTGCTTCGAATCCCGAGCGATCGCGGCACGCGCTCTGACTCATCGTGATCTGTTCGCTGCACCTGTGCCGATGGACTTGCCTCCAGCGAGTCAGCCTTGCGAAGAAGGTGCTCTTGCCGAAAGGGATGTCTTGTCACCCGAATCGCGACGCACGGTTCTGCAGCTTACCGACATGGTCAAGCACCATCCCCTGTACGCGGGTGCGCTCTTTCGTCGCCGCATCGGCACGGTGCATGCGGTCGATGGCATCGATCTCGAATTACAGTCGGGCGAGACGCTGGCGCTGGTCGGTGAATCCGGCTGCGGCAAGAGCACGACGGCCCATGCCATTCTCGATCTTGCGGCACCGACCCGAGGATCGATCGTCGTGCACGGCACGGATGTGAGCACGATCGGCAGTCGCGCCGAGCGCCTTGCCCTGCGCCGCCGTTTGCAGATCGTCTTCCAGGATCCGGTTGCTGCGCTCGATCCGCGCATGCCGGTCGCCGATCTGATCGCCGAACCGCTCAACGCCTTCGGTGTGGACAAGACTGCTCGAGCAGCCCGCATCGATGAACTGATGGCTCTGGTCGAACTGGATCATCGGTACCTCGAGAGCTATCCACGCCAGTTGTCCGGTGGCCAGCGCCAACGGGTCGGCATCGCACGGGCGTTGGCGGCGTCACCCGATATCCTGGTGCTCGACGAGCCGGTGTCCGCACTTGATGTATCCGTGCGCGCAAGCATCATCAACCTGCTGGATTCCCTGCAGGCGCGGCTGGGTCTGGCGTATCTTTTCGTCGGGCACGATCTCGCTATCGTCAGGCACGTTGCCGACAGAGTGGCCGTGATGTATCTCGGCAAGATCGTCGAGACCGGGGACGTGGCGAGCATCTTCGACCGCGCGGCACATCCCTACACGCAGGCGTTGTTGTCCGCCGTGCCCCTGCCAGATCCGGCACGCGAGCGCGCGCGGACCCGCATTCTGCTCGGGGGTGAGTTGCCCGATCCCGCAGCACCGCCGTCAGGCTGTCGTTTCCATGCCCGTTGCCCGAAGCGACCGACGCTTGATGTCGCTCAACAGGCACGCTGTGCAGACGAGCCGCCGAGACTCGGCGAGATCGAACCGGTGCCGCTGACGGCTTCTGCACGGGGCGAAGCAGCATCAGTTGCAGATGCGAGTGCTGGCAACTTCCTGTATCGGCACACGGTGGCCTGTCATTTCCCGGACTGATCGTCCAACGAAGGCACCGGTGCTCTCCCGATCATCTCGTCATGAAATTCGAGCTCATGTCGCTCTTCGAACTGCCTTGAGCGCGTCGAGTTGACATCTCTGCGCGTCGAGTTCACATCTCTGCATGTCTCGAGGTCGTGTAACGTCAGCAACTGCGGCAGATCAAGATCACTCACCTGAATTCACTCTGGAAACAAGTTGTCATGCACTCATCATCATCCTCGGCAGACCGTTCGGGTCGCTGGATATCCGGGTTGTCGCTGACCGCTGTCGTGCTCGTCCCTGTCATGTTGGTCCCTGTCAGCGGGTGTTCGGTTTTCGGCGTCGAGTCGGTGGAGGAAGCGCCCTATCAGCTGGTTCAGAAAGAGGAGCAATTCGAGATTCGCGAATACGCGGGACAAGTCGTTGCGGAAACGCGCGTCAGCGGCCCTTCGAAAGAAGCTGGCAACAAGGCTTTTCGAACGTTGTTTGCCTACATCTCGGGCGAGAACGAGGCCAGTGAAGAGATTGCCATGACGTCCCCCGTGACCTCGGAGGAACAGGACACCGACCCGGGCGAAGAGATAGCCATGACAGCGCCGGTGACGTTCGAGAAGGAAGGCGAAGCCTGGCGTTACCAGTTCGTATTGCCCGGCACCTATTCTCTGGCCAGTGCGCCACGACCATCGAACCCGGATGTCGTCCTGGCCGAAATCCCGCCGAGGCGCGTCGCGACTCTGCGCTATGCAGGCAGGGCGACAGTCGAGGCACGAGAGCGCCACACAGACGTGCTGCTCGAATGGCTCGAGTCGAATGATCTGGTGCCGCAATCAGACCCTCGATGGGCCGGATATAACGCGCCATGGACGCTTCCGCCTTTCAGGCGTAATGAAGTAATGATCGACCTGAGCGGCGACCAGTCAGCTGACAAGCGACCCGTGTCCAGCCAGTAAAACTCGTGATAGGGAACGATCGTGGACGAACCACCTTTGATCGATGCGCTGCATACGCCGCGCCTGACACTGCGACCCTTCGAGACTCGCGATGCCCCGGATGTCGCGCGCATGGCGGACAATCCGCGGCTCTCGGACACGCTCTACCAATTGCCGCGGCCCTACCACGTCGACGACGCGCTCGAATGGATCGGTAGTCATGCTGTCGGGCGCGAGACGGGGCAGCAACATAGCTTCGCGGTATGCTTGTCCAGCGACGGCACGCTCGTCGGTTCCATTGCTTTGCAGAAGGACGGGCCTGCGTCCATTCGCGCGGTACTCGGGTACTGGATTGGCGTCGAATTCTGGTCACGCGGATACGCCAGCGAAGCAGCGCGAGCCATGATCACATTCGGATTCGACTGTCTCGAGCTCGAGCGCATCGAGGCACGTCATCTGGTGCGCAACCCCGCCTCCGGGCGGGTCATGCACAACGCCGGAATGACCCACGAAGCGACTCTGTGCGCGTGCCTGCGCAACCCGTACAGCGGGCAGATCGAGGACCTGGAACAGTGGTCAGTCGTGCAGGCTGCGGCAGCGGACGCAAGTCGTCCCGTGTCCGCTGTCAGGCCGCCATTCGTCAGACCGCAATTCGAGCGGGCGACTGGAGCCCGAATTGCGACCGCCGCCCTGCTGGTCCTCGAGTACGGTGAGGCGCGCGACTGGTTCGTCGATGTGCTCGGCTTTCGTCTTGTCGAAGACCGGACGCTGGATGAAGCAAACAAGGACGGCACGGAAAAGTGTTGGCTCGTCGTGGAACCGCCTGGTGGCGGGCTGCGTCTCTTGCTTGCCCGGGCAAGCTCGAAGGCAGAACGCGCCGTGGTCGGTCGGCAAGCCGGCGGACGGGTGTGGCTGTTTCTCGAGACGGATGACTTCGGGCGTGATCACGCGTGTCTAGTCGCGGCCGGAGTCCACTTCGACGAAGCGCCGCGTCACGAGCCTTTCGGTACTGTCGCGGTGTTTCGGGATATCTGTGGCAACGCGTGGGATCTGATCGAGCCGAAACGGGCATAGTGCTTTCGCGCCAACGTCACCGACCATCGAGCGAGTCAAGTGCCGTAACCACAAGCCGCAAAGTACCGGTACGCCGAACGCTGTACACAGTGTTGGACGATCTCGTCGGGATTGTTCGGTATCTGCCCGAACTCGAAGTTCGGGAAATACTGCGACGTCAGCGTGTCGGAGAGGTCGTTCGCGGATAGGTTGCGAAGCAGGGTTTGCAGGGCGTCGGCGACGTCGGCATCGTTCCAGTAGTAACGCACGCGATCGCTGTAGCTGAACCGCCTGAGCATCCGCACTTGCTCCGGCTCCCCTTGATAGTAGTCTTTCCAGTGTTCCGGATTCGCCACCATGCGCTCCTCGAGTATCTCGGGAAGACGCGAGAGTTCTTCGATCCCGGCGGTGCAGCGCTCGATAGATGCCAGTGCGTAGACCGCCTCCCTGAAGCGAAAAGTCAGCTCCGGCCCCACCTTGAGAAAGAAGAAATGGTTCTCGACGAGGGATCGCAGTGCAGCCGTCGGCTGGTAGTCCGTGGAGTGTGCCTCGAAGGATAGACCGGGCGCGTTCTCGATCGCGTCGCGGAGCGGTGCGGCCCCCGCGGGTTCGAATGGAAAGACCGAGGTGTGGCTGAAGTCGACGCCTGGCTGGACCACAACCGAGACGATTCGCGACCACGCCTCGTCGAGCCCTTTGGCGGCAAACGCCTGTCGATGGGTTTCGATGGTGTCGTCAAGCCGCGCGACAGAGGTCACATCCAGCGCGTCGGGCTCCTCCGTCTCGCCGCCTGGAATCGGCACTTCGGTGCCGACGATGTAGACCAGCGCCGAGGGGTCGGGGGCGTGCGCCTCCGCCACGCTACAGAGATCCGCGGCGCGCTCGGCAATCTGTGTAAAGGTTAGTGGAGGCTCGCCGCCGCAGGGCATGCTCGCGTCGAGGTGGATCTTCCGGAAACCCGCAGCGGCGTACCGACGAACCAGCGTCCGGGCCTTGTCCATGGCGACCGTCGGCTGTTCGTTGCGCCAGGGGTTCGGTCCGAGATGATCGCCACCGAGAACCAGACGCTCCGCTGGAGCACCGATCTCGCGGGCACTCTTGAGTACCCATGCCATGAAGGCATCGGGTGTCATTCCGGTATAGCCGCCTTCCTGATTGACCTGGTTGCACGTTGCCTCGATGACCGTCGGGAAGCCGCTTGTCGCGGTGAGTTCCAGAAGAGAACGCAGCACGTGCTCGTTGGCCGTGCAGAAGCAGGGCAGACCCGTACCCTTTCCGCTGCGGTTGTTCTCGATCAAGGTCTGCATGTCGATCATGTCGGCTGCTCTCCGCCAGGTGCAGTGCCCGATTCAATGAAGCGCGTGAGTTCATCGGGCGAGGAATTGCCTTCCATCGGTCCGCGGCGTGTCACGGCGAGGGCGCCGGCGGCGTTGGCAAGGCGGACCGACTCCAGAAGCGGACCGCCTTGCAAGAGCAGTGCGATCAGCGTGCCGCAGAAGCAGTCCCCGGCGCCAGTCGGATCAACCTCGTCGACACGGTGACCGGGAACGTCATGCCGCTCGCCATCCCGTACCACGCTTGCACCGTCGGAGCCGCGCTTGATCGCCACGATCTCCGCCGGGCCCGACAGCAGGTGTTCGATCGCGGCCTCTTCCGTCTCGCCGGGAAACAGGAAGCCGAGATCGCTGGTACTGGGCATCAGGCAGAAACTCTTCGCCACGATCATCTCCAGCGCCTTTCTGCCCTCGTCGTCGCGCATCAGCTCTGGCCGTGCATTCGGATCGCAGCAGATCCTTCCCCCGCGGTCGAGCACAGCCTCGACCGCATCGAGAATCGCGGCGCGAAGTGCGGGCGGCCCGAGAGAGGAGGCGGATACATGGAGCACAAGGTCACCCGCAGGCATTGCTTCGGGCGAGAACACGACATGCTCGGCCGCGGTCGATTGCAGATGGAATATGAAGTCCCGGGAGCCGTCCTTGTGGTAACTGACGAAAGCGGTGCCGGTCGTCAGATCGGGTGCGACCTGGATGGCATCGATGCCGACGCCGTCGTCTCGCAGCCGCCCGAGCAATGCACGACCGAAGCCGTCATCGCCAACGCAACCCACCATTGATGTGGACGCGCCCATCCGCGCCGCCTGGTCGAGAAATATGGCGGGTGCCCCGCTCGGATAGGGACCGGAGTAATCGACGATTCTCTCCAGGGCGCAGTCTTTCTCATGCGAGACGAATTCGACCAGCAACTCACCGACGGTCACGATCGTCGTTTGCCTATCTGTCGTCGCCAGTGTTTCCGATGCCCTCTGCTCGGCCATCTCGCTTTCCAATCGCGCCATGCGACCGAGTGTTGCTTCTTATTTTACGCATGTCAAGATAGCGTTTAGCGCCGCTTGCGGGCGCTGGCAATTTTTCGTGACGACGACGGTAGGGGTGCGCAGTGAAGACGAGTTCACCAGAGCCGGTCGACAGGCCGAGAATCAGGAACATGGAAGCGTTGTCCGCGGCAATCGGCGTGTCACGGCCAACACTCTCACGTTACTTCCAGGATGCCGGCAGCGTAAGGCGTTCGACTCGCGAGCGGATCGAGAGCGGTCTCGAGCAAGTGGATTACGTGCCGAACTTCTTCGCCACGCGAATGAACCGCAAAAGTACGGAACTGATCGGCGTGATCGTCCCGTACTACAACGATCTTTTCTTCACGAACCTGCTCGGTGCGATAGAAACCGCTGCCTTCGAGGCGGGTTACACGATCATTGCGCAGAGCTCGCACGGCGATCCCGGCGTCGAGGCGCGGGCGTCCGAAATGCTGCGCTCGATGGGTGTCGACGGCGTCATCGTCGCGCCGCTCGGCCGCTCGACCAGTATGGAGGCACTGGAACGCCTGAGTGCCGATCTGCCGCTCGTTCTCGTTGATTCGAGTATTCCGGAAGCGTCTTTCGGCGTTGATTTCGTCGGTACCGACAACCGTCAGAGCATGCGACTGATCGTCGACTATCTGTGCCGAACAGGCCCGCCGCCGGTATTTCTCGGCATGCCGGCGGTGAACTCGAATGCCCTTGAGCGCGAGACGGCCTACCGGGAAAGAATGCGCACGCTGGGCCAGCCCTCGGAGACGATCAGCAGCGGCATTGCGTCGACAAGCTGGAACTTCGAGGCTTACGCCCGCGACGTGATGGGCGCACACTTCGCCCGCGGCGTGCATTGCGACTCGACGATTCTCTGCGCCAACGATCGTCTGGCGATCGGTGTGATCAGTGCGGCGCACAGCCACGGACTTCTCGGTCGCAATGAAGACGATGCGGCCTCGCTGCGGGTCGCCGGTCACGATGATCACCCGTTAAGCGCCTTCGTGACGCCGGCGCTGACCACCGTCGCACAGGACACGCGAAAAATCGGACGCACCGTCGTCTCGCGCCTGCTGGAACGTATCCGCGCAGGTCGGCCATCGTCTTCTTCAGACGCAATCGAGACCCATTGCGAAGCGGTTCTGAAGGTGCGCGAGTCGGCCTGACCAGCCGCACGAAACAACCGTGAATGGGCGATCCTGAGCCGTTGACATTCAACACGAGACAGCTAGAATGTTACGCGCGTAAAACAGGAGGCGCACGTTCAACCATGAAAACAACCAAACATCCAACCAAACATTTATGGGTAGCGGTCGCTGCCGGGGCTGTCGGGCTCACATCCGCAGCATCAGCCGAGGAGATCACGATCGCCACGGTGAACAACGGCGACATGATCATCATGCAGGAGCTGTCCGCGCAGTGGGAGGAGGAGACCGGCAACACCGTCAACTGGGTCGTTCTGGAAGAGAACGTACTTCGTCAGCGCGTCACGACCGACATCGCGACACAGGGTGGTCAGTTCGACGTCCTGACCATCGGTTCCTACGAGGCACCGATCTGGGGTGCGCAAGAGTGGCTGGTCACACTTGACGATCTCGGTGACGACTACGACTACGATGACCTGATTCCAGCAGTCAAGGCGGGTCTCTCGCACGACGGTTCACTTTACGCCGTACCGTTCTATGCCGAGAGTTCGTTCACGATGTACCGCACCGACCTGTTCGAAGAGGCTGGTCTGGAGATGCCCGAACAGCCAACTTACGAGCAGATCAAGGAATTCGCCGCCACCCTCACCGACAAGGAAAATGAGGTTTACGGCATGTGCTTGCGTGGCAAGCCTGGCTGGGGCGAGAACATGGCCTTCTTCGGCACGCTCGTGAATACCTTCGGTGGTCGCTGGTTTGATGAGGAATGGAATGCGCAACTCGATTCGGAAGCGTGGAGCAATGCACTCGCCTACTACCTCGACTTGATGGAGCAGTACGGTCCACCCGGCGTTTCAGGGAACGGCTACAACGAGAACCAGGCACTCTTCCAGCAGGGCAAGTGCGCCATGTGGATCGACGCGACGTCAGCCGCCGGTCGTGTATTCGATCCGGCCCAGAGCGAGTACGCGGACAAGGTCGGTTTCACTGCTGCACCGGTTGCCGAAGTGGCAAAGGGCAACGCGTGGTTCTGGGCCTGGTCGCTGGCCATTCCCACCAGCTCGGCAAAGCTTGATACGGCCAAGTCGTTCGTGAGCTGGGCAACATCGAAGGACTACATCCGTACCGTCGGAGAGGAGAAGGGCTGGGTGGCACTGCCCCCGGGAACACGCAGCTCGACCTACGCGCTGGCGGAATACCAGGAGGCAGCCCCGTTCGCCGAAACCGTACTCAAGTCCATTCAGGCAGCGGATCCTGCAGATCCGACGGCGGAACCGGTGCCCTACACCGGAATCCAGTACGTGGCGATTCCTGAATTCCAGGGGCTCGGGACGCAGGTCGGTCAGAACGTAGCGGCCGCGCTTACTGGACAAATGACCGCCGAGGAGGCGTTGTCGAGCTCACAGACCACGGTGACGCGTGAAATGACTCGCGCGGGTTACTGAGCAAGCTACTGATAGATCGATTGCCCATCACATGCCGGGAGCCCTTGACGGGGCTCCCGGTATGCTGGAGCCCTTGGATGGGGCAACCGGTATGATGGAGTCCTTGACGGACTCCCGTTCAGATTTTCATTCTGGCCTTGTCATCCTGCCTTGTATTGTCATCCGGCCTTGTATTGCACCTTCATCGAGCCAGCACTTCCCTTCCCGTTCAGGAAAGGTCCGATGTCGGCAAGGGCGAGTTCATGCGAGATGAGTTTGCCCATCGTCTTGCCGGAGCGCTCGAGTACCGCCAGAGCTTCCGGAATGTTGTGATTGAGCGAGTGCGATCCGGCAATGCGGATCTGGCGGCGGAATATGTCGAACGGTGAAAAACGAGCAGTGCTCTCGGGTGGGCAGACGCCGAAGAGCAGCACACTACCGCCGTTCGCTGCGTAGTCGAGGAGACCTTCGACCACGCTCGTCACGCCGGTTGCATCGGCGACGATGTCGACGGACTGTTTCAGGTTAGAAAGTTCCCCGGATGACGACAGTATCGGGGTCAACCCGAGGGTCTCGACAAACGGCAGTCGCGACTCGTTGATATCGACGACCGCGACATCCGGTATACCGGTATCCCGCAATGCCAATGCCAACAGCAGCCCGATCGGGCCAGCGCCGAACACCAGCGCGTTGGCGGCTCCAGCAGTCTCTATCTGCCCGACGCCATTGAGCACACACGCCAGTGGCTCTGCCAGCGCCGCCAGATTGAACGGCATGTCGCCAATCGGGTGGACGTTGGTTGCGCTGACCACGCTGTACTCGGCAAATCCCCCGTTCGTCGTCACGCCATAGGCTTGCAGGTCTTCGCAGAGATTTCTGAGGCCCCGCAGGCAAGCGCGACAATGGCCGCAGGACATGTTCGGGTCGACGACGACCCGATCACCGACGGACACAGACGAAACGGACTCACCGATCTGTTCGACGATACCCGAGTACTCGTGCCCGGGCACGAGGGGGAACGCGGAACTGCCGTAGCGCCCGTGCAGGACTTCGATATCGGTGTGGCAAATGCCACACGATGCGGTTTTCAACAGGACGGTGCCAGGTACTGGCGTGGGTACCTGAAGTCCGGAGATGTCCAGCTTGCCGGGCGCGTGGTAGACGATAGCTTTCAATGGAATATATCCTTCTCGATATTATTGTCACGCGCCGCTTGGCTGTGCTCCTGCGACCACGTCACCGACCATCTCAGCGGTTGCTGCACACAAAGTCCAGCCCAGGTGTCCGTGTCCGGTGTTGTAGTAGACGCCAGACTGCTTGCCGGCACCCACCCGTGGCATCATGCTCGGCATCATCGGACGAAGACCGGCCCAGGGCAGCACGTGTTCGGTTTCCACATCCGGGAAGAAGCGACGGCACCAGGCAACCAGTGGGCGAATGCGGTCGTCACGGATGTCGTAGTTGACGCCGTTGAATTCTGCGGTGCCGGCAATCCGGAAGCGGTCGTCACCCAGGCGGCTCGACACGACCTTGGCATTGTCGTCGAGCAGGCTGGTCCACGGGGCGGCAGTACGGCTTTCCTCATCTGGCAGATCGACCGTGATCGAATAGCCCTTCACCGGATATATGTTGACCCGGTCGCCGAGCTGTTCGCCAAGGCGACGGCTTTCGATACCGGCGCAGATCACCACGCCGTCGAAGGTCTCCTGCTCGACGGTGTCGCTGGTGTCAGAGGAGAAAGACACCGTGATGCCGTGATCATCGTGATCCAGACGATGGACACGCGAATCGAAGTGAAACGCTGCGCCAAGCCGGGTGCAGGCCTTGGCAAGGCCGCGTGTGTACTTGTGGATGTCGCCTGTGGAGTCGCTTTCGGTGTAGAAGCCACCGTAAAGATCCCCTCTCAACGCCGGTTCGATGGAACGCATCTCGTCGGCAGTAACCGCCCGGCGTGTCAGGCCTCCATCGGCCAGTAGCGCGTTGACCCGGGTAGCGTGATCGAAGCCCTTCTTGTCCACGCAGATGTGCAGAATGCCGCGCGCCTCATGATCGAAATCGATGTTTTCCCGCGCAGCCCAGTCGAACAGATGCTGGCGCGCGGCGATGGCGAGTCTGGCCGACTCGGTCGTGTTGCTCTTGTAGTTCGGGATGTTCCCGATGAATTCCGCCATCCACGAATACTTGTGCCAGTCCGGCTTCGGGTTGATCAATAGTGGCGCGTCGCGCTTGAACATCCAGCGCATGCCTTTCAGCACTGTTGACAGTTGCGTCCAGACCTCGGCATTCGATGCTGAAAGCTGTCCGCCGTTCGCGAACGAGGTCATCATCGCGGCATAGCGATTACGGTCGACGACCGTGACGCGATAGCCTCGCTGCAACAGGGAGTAGGCCGTGGTGACGCCGGTGATGCCGGCACCGATGACAGCGATGTGTTTCATTCAGAGTGCTCCAGAACAGGGTTGACCTGGCCCGCAAAGCGGACCGCATGTCCCGTCTGTCCTGGTACCTGAGAGCTTCGAGGAACGTCTTGCCTGTCGTAGCACTGCCTCTTCGTGGCAATACCTGCCGCGGCAAGCTAACGTCCCACTACCCCTTCGGTGGATGCGATTCGCGGCTCTCCGCCGATCATCACATCACTCTTCAGATGTCCCGAAAGCGACGTGGTACGGGTGCCTGAGAGATTCCCGGGTGTTGCTCCTTCGGCGCCGACCATCGGCTTGCACTTCTGGCAAGCCCCGATCGAACTCTCCCACGTCGCATCGCAAGGGGCGGGCCGAAGCACACCACTTGGAAGACCTGTGAATGGTACCGCAAATTGTGGCTGTCAAGCGTGAAGAGTCACCCTTTCAGTCTTTGTTCCGGCAAGGTTCTGGAGGTCTCGGGGCTCGTGTAACGTGTCTTTCAATTCAAACGCATGAGGGTGTCGACTTGAGGCAGATGAGGGGCGTATTCCTGTTGACCTTGCCATTGCTCGTAGTTGGTGGCTGTGGTGGTGGCGCTACCGGCCAGGGGGGTGGCGCTGCCGCTGATGAGTCCGCTCCTGCCGGGGAGCTTGCGGCCGCCACGAACGCCGAGGACATCAATCGATCGGATCCATCGAATCTTGAACCCGGGGGCACGCTCCGCCTGCCCATAGTCAATTTTGCCGAGAACTGGAACCCGCTCCATATCGATGGCAACAACGCGGAATACTCGAAGCTGCGCGAGCCGCTGTTGCCGGTGTTCTTCGATTTTGATGCCGAAGGTGTTCCGACGCCGAACAGCGACTATGTGCTGTCGGCCGAGGAGACAAGCCAGTCGCCTACCGTGGTCCGCTATGTTCTGAACCCGGCTGCGGTCTGGGGCGACGGCTCGCCGGTCGACGGCGATGACATGAAGGCGGTATGGCAGGCCTGCAACGGCGAGAACGCCGCGTTCAATTGCACCTCGACCGAAAGCTACGAACCTATAGCGGATATCTCGATGGACGACAGCAAGCGGGAGGTCACTGTCACCTATCGCTCGACCTTTCCCGACTGGAGCCAGGGTTTCAGTATTCCGGGTGTCCTCAAGGCCGAGAGCATTGCCGACGCCGATGCGTTCAACAACGGCTGGAAGGCACTCGACAACGACGTACTGTCGGGTCCGTTCAAGGTCGGCGACTTCGACCGGACGCAACAGATCATGACACTCGTTCCGAATGAGCGTTGGTGGGGAACTGCACCGCGTCTCGACAAGGTGGTCTGGCGTGCAATCGCACCCGATGCCAGGGCGCAGGCCTTTGCCAACGATGAGATCGATGCCTTTGACATCGGCTCGGACCCGGATGCGTTTCAACGTGCCATGCGGGTTCCTGATGCTGAAGTGAGGAAAGCCGGTGGTCCGAACTTCAGGCACTTCACCTTCAATTCAAGGGCGGGTCTGCTTGCCGATCTCGCCGTGCGTCAGGCCATCGTGCTCGGCCTCGATCGCGCGTCCATCGCGGCAAGTGATCTTGCCGGCATCGATTGGCCGGCGACGCCACTCAACAATCACGTGTTTCTGACAGGCCAGCCGGGTTATGTCGATACAGCTCAGGCGACCGGGCTGGACTACAACCCGGACGAGGCGAAAGCGCGCCTGGATGCGGCTGGATGGATTCCGGGTGCCAACGGTATTCGGGAGAAGGATGGACAGCGACTCGTCGTTCGTTTTACCCAGATCGCTACGGTAAAGGTATCCGAGAACGAAGCCTTGCAGATGCAAAGCCAGCTGCACGACATCGGCATTCAAGTCGACATCGTGACGGTGCCGGCCGCGCGTTTCGGCCAGACGCTCACCGGCCACGAGTTCGAGATCATCGCGTTCTCGTGGATAGGCACACCCTATCCGTTCAGTGGCATCAAGCAGATCTATGGCACAGGCTCACAAAGCAACTTTGCGCAACTGTCACTGCCGGAAGTCGACGCACTGGCCGAGCGAATCGCCGTCGAGACTGACCGAGCCACACGGGTCGAGCTTGCCAACGAAGTCGATCGGATCGTCTGGGAAAATGTCCACACACTGCCCCTGTATCAACGACCGGAACTCATCGCGACCGGTTCGAAGCTTGCGAATTTCGGCGCGTTCGGCCTGGGCAGCATCGTCTGGGAGAATGTCGGCTTTGTCGAATAGCCTCAGGGCATCGCGGGTGCCCGCATCACGTGGCCGCGCCCCGCTTCACGCAAACGCGCCTCGCCTCACGTAGACGCGACCGATTTCACGTTGCCGGGATATAGCGCTGCAGGAACACAGTGAGTGCGAACGCAAGTCCTGCGACAAGAGCGGCGCTCAGGCCGGCCGCGTGACTCAGAAGGACGGCATCGACCAACGCGATTCCAGCAATCATGAGCGCGACGGCCTGCGGGATGTCGCCCGGTTGATTGCGCCGGAGGAACGACAAGGCGGCGAGGGTGACGCCGGCCAGAACGAGTGTCGGTAGCCAGCTTCGCGGATCGAACAGACTGGCGATCGCCCCGAACAACAGCGGGGTGGCCAGCATGACAAGGGGCCAGAGTTGCGCCATGTGCCCGCGACTTTCCTGCTTGGCGGTGTAAGTCAGCCCGATCAGGTAGCCGAGCGACACCAGGGCGCCGATCAGCAGGATGGGCGCGGGCGATGCGACAAGTGTGTGCCCCGCGACGACATAAACCAGCAATCGACAAAGCCCCATCAACAGGGGGCTCAGGGGATTGTGCTTGTGCCAGAGATCATAGGTAATGATCGCTGCAATCAGGGCCAGCGACGCCGCGACCGCGGAGTGTCCACCGCCGCCGGGGCCATACGCCAACCAGGCGACGATGCCTGCAGACGTGGCGAGCATCACGCCACTGAGGACGAGCACGGTTACGCGTGCAATGGCACCCGCGGGTATGGGTCGTTCCGGGCGTTCCAGCCGATCGATTTCATGATCGCAGGCGTCGTTCAGGAACATGCCGCCGACGTACGCCAGGCTCATGGCGAGCAAGAGCGGCAGGATACGTCCGTCGAGGGGCCAGGCACCCGCCAGCGCGGCGCCTGCGATGGTGTTGGTCCAGACGGTTGGCAGGTTCGAGACCCGGCCGAGTGTGAGTATGGTTCTTGCGTTCACTGGCGTCGGATACCCGAGATTGTCGCGCCGATGAAGAGAACCCTGGTCGTACTGGTCGTCGGCTTGAGTCCATCGATGGTCGGCGAGCACACCCCGCACCTGGCAGATCTCGCCAGGCGCGGTGGTCTGCGGCCGCTGAAGACGGTGACACCCGCGGTCACGTGCACGGCGCAATCAACCCTGTTGACCGGACTGCCGCCGAGCGAGCACGGCGTGGTCGCCAACGGCTGGTATTTTCGCGAGCTTGCCGAAACCGGGTTCTGGCGTCAGTCGAACCATCTTGTCGCCGGCGAGAAAGTCTGGGAGGCTGGCCGTGCACGCAACGATGCGTTTACCTGCGCGAAGATGTTCTGGTGGTACAACATGTATTCCAGTGCCGACTGGAGTGCGACGCCGCGACCGATGTACCCGGCTGACGGACGCAAGATTCCAGATCACTATGCGTATCCCCCCGGCTTGCACGACGAGCTTGACGAAAAATTCGGGCGATTTCCGCTGTTCAGGTTCTGGGGTCCGGCCGCAGATATCACCTCGAGTCGCTGGATTGCCGACGCCACGCGTCATGTCATGAGCACGCGATCGCCGACGCTCACCCTGACCTACCTGCCGCATCTCGACTACAACCTGCAACGCCTCGGGCCGGATCTTGATCATCCGACGATTCAGGGTGATCTCGCTGATGTCGATGCCCTGTGCGGCGAACTGATCGAGCAGGCGGAGCACGAGTCGCAGCGCGTGATCATCGTGTCCGAATACGGCATCACGCCGGTGCGCGATGCGGTACACATCAACCGTGCGTTGCGCGCAGCCGGGCTTCTGCGTGTACGCGACGAACAAGGGCGGGAGCAGCTTGATGCGGGCGCGTCCGATGCCTTCGCCGTCGCCGATCACCAAGTCGCTCACGTGTATGTGAACTCGCCGGATGCCCTTGGTCGTACCCGGGATCTGCTTGCCTCGCTCGACGGTGTCGAGCATGTGCTCGACGATGATGGCAAGCGCGCCCGGGGACTCGATCATGAGCGTGCAGGCGATCTGGTCGTCATATCCCGGGCCGATCGCTGGTTCAGTTACTACTATTGGCTGGATGATGAACGCGCCCCGGACTACGCGCGCACGGTCGACATACACAGAAAGCCTGGCTACGATCCGGTCGAGCTGTTCGTCGACCCGGCCGTGCGCGTGCCAGCGCTCGCCATCGCCTCCCGGTTGCTTCGCCGCAAGCTGGGATTCCGCACGCTCATGGACGTCATATCCCGGAGTGACACACAGCTCGTCAAGGGCGCACACGGCAGGCCAACCGATGATCCGGACGACGGACCGCTGGTCATCAGCTCCGCGGCGGCCTTGCTGCCTGACGGCGAAGTCGATGCGCTGGACTTCAAGTCCCTGATGCTTTCGCACGTGTTTGATTGAGAAGGCCGCCAGAGGCGTGTGGGTGTGTTCCGCGCGAACGCTGATCTCCCGACCCCTCACTCGATGAGTGGACTACGCCTGCGTACATCGGCGACGCTCTCGATGTGCGGTTCGCGGCCGCCACGAAGGATGGAATTACCCTCGAAAACGGTACGTTGATCTATCGGATCAGGGTCAAGCCAGTCGGCCTCTCGCATCTGGCCGCTCTGGCCATAGGCGGCGAGTGCATTCCGATAGCAGACCTGCTCGACAGTCTCCTTCGGGATACCGCGTTCGAGCGCGAGCGCGGCCGTCTTGGGAACGCCAAGCGGGTCCGAGATGCCCCAGTCGCAGGCCGAGTCCACGAGGATGCGATCACCACCATAGGTCGCCAGCAGATCGACCATGCGGGCGTTGCCCATCTTTGTTGACGGGTAGATGGAAAAGGCCGCCCAGTAGCCGCGATCGAGCACCTCGCATACCGTCTCCTCATTGTTGTGGTCGACGATGACTTTCGCGGGGTCCAGTCCGTGCTCTTCGCACACCGACATCGAGCGACTGGTGCCGCGCTTCTTGTCCCGATGCGGTGTGTGGACCATGACCGGCAGGTCGAGCTCCAGGGCAAGATCGAGCTGGCGCCTGAAATAGCGGTCTTCCAGATCAGATTGTTCGTCATAGCCGATCTCGCCGATAGCGACGACACCCTCCTTGAGTGCAAAGCGGGGCAGGATTTCCATGACCGCTTCGGCGAGCTCCTCGTTGTTGGCTTCCTTGGAATTCAGGCCGACGGTGCAGTAATGTCGGATGCCGAACTGGCCAGCCCGGAAGCGCTCGAAACCGACGATCGAGGAGAGGTAGTCGATATACGTTCCGACGTGAGTGCGCGGTTGGCCGAGCCAGAAGGCCGGTTCTATGACAGCGACGACACCGGCGGCGGCCATGGCCTCGTAGTCGTCAGTGACGCGCGAGATCATGTGGGCGTGAGGATCGATGAACATGTTGTGAGTTGTCTCTGGGTCCGGGTCAGCCTGACGAGCCATTGGCAACGCGCAGAGAAGGCTCGGCGTACGCGTTCAGTACGGCGCATCTTCGGGGATCCGGGCTCTGGCTGATCGCGTTGAGTACTGCAACCGTTGTCGCCGTGGTTTCGCTTGTCTCGAGCGCCTGCAGGAGATCATCGAAGCGTTCGGCGCGAGCAAACGGGCCGACGCAGCGCCAGAGTTCGGGCGATAACGGACGTGCCGCCGCCCAGCGTTCGTGTGCGTAGTGGCAGAGCATACCGGCAAGCTCGTCGTTGGCACGCTCGTCGAGTCCCTGGATGGGCGCGAGCGTACTGTCGATGAACAAGGCCTTCAAGACCATGTGATTCCAGCGATGAGTATCGAAATGCAACCGTGGATACGGATTCCGGTGCGTGATCGCCTCGAAGACGGCGCGCATGTTGGTGCGCAGGCCGGCAGCGACCTGCTGCTCGACGTCCGCGTCTGCAGGCAGTAGCGGCAACAGCCGGAACAGGGTCATCGATTCCCCGAGATCGGCCCCCTCGCCGAGTTCGCGAAAGTGCCTGCCGGCGCTGCCCGGTTCGCGTTCGCACAGATCGATCAAGAGCAGGGCACGTGCGGCCGTCTCGACGCTCCAGTCAGTCGGATCCCAGCCGGACACGATCGCATCGGCGTCGGCGAGTTCCTGCGCTGTCGGCTGGAGATCTTTCCGACCGAGTCTGCGGGGTACGAGGCCAAAGGCGATGTCCCGCTCGCGTTCGCTTCCGTCGCGCTCGAGGTGGCGGCGTCGCTCGTCGAGCCATAGCCATTGATCTGCAGGCAAGCGGCGTTTCAGCCACTGCGCCAGCAAGTCGTTGCTGGCACTCACCCTGTGAGCAGATCGGCACGATGCGCCGACCGGACCTGTCGATAGCCGTTTTTCGCCTGTCGGTCGGCCAGCCAGTCGATCGCGTCGGTAACCTGGACGCGGTCGATGGTGTGGACCTCGACCCCGTGCCCGAGACCGCCGAGCAAGGTGATCGTCAGCTCACCGCCGAGGTGCTCCTGGAAGTCATCGAGACCGCGCAGGATTTCCAGCTCACCGCCGCTGTCCAGCAAGGCAAGCTTCGGGTGCCACAGGACAAATCCCAGGGATTCGAGCAGAGCGCAGACGCGATTTTCGCTGCCCGCATCGAGCAGACCGCAAGTGACCGAGTAGCGGGTATCGAGGGCGATACCGATGGCGACGGCTTCGCCGTGGCGAAGTTCGTATTGCGTCAGTTGCTCCAGTCGGTGAGCCGACCAGTGTCCAAAATCCAGCGGCCGTGCACTGCCGGTCTCGAACGGATCGCCGCCGTGGCCGATCTGCCGTAGGTGCAGGGCGGCACAGCGTTCGATCATCGTGCGCATCGCATCGGTGCGGAACGCGCGAAGCGCTTCGCTGTTCTGCTCGAGCCACGCATAGAAGTCGGCGTCTCTGATCAGCGCTACCTTTACCGCTTCCGCCATACCGGCGATGCGGTCACGTTCCGGGAGTGCGTCGATGAAGTCCTGATCATTCAGCACGGCGAACGGCGGCGCGAAAGTCCCCATCCAGTTCTTCTGACCAAAACGGTTGATGCCGTTCTTGACGCCCACGCCAGAATCGTTCTGTGACAAGACGGTTGTCGGTACGCGCAGGTGACGTATTCCTCGATGCGCTGTCGCCGCTGCGTAGCCGCAGGCGTCGAGCAGCGCGCCGCCGCCGACGCCGATGACATAGGAATGGCGATCGACACGATGCTCGAAGATCGTCTCTTGCATCTGCTCGATGCCCTGCGTGTCGGACTTGATGTTTTCGCCGCCGCACAGGGTCACCGGCTTGCCGAGCAACTCGAGGCTCTCGGGCCATGCGCGGGCATAGGCCGCGATGCGCTCGCCAAGATCAGGCCGGGCGTCGAGCACGCCTTCGTCGAGAAACACGAGGCAGCGGTGACGTTTGTCCGGTTCCGGTTGCGCCAGGGTATCGCGCAATAGCGGATTTCGCGGATTGAAGAGATCGCGCGTGAAGCTGACGGGGTACGCGTACTCGACCGTGAAGCGCTGCCACATCGTGTTTGTCACTGTCGAGAGCGATTCTCCGGAGCTTTGCGTGACGCTTGCAGATCCCATGCCTGCTCGCTGGTGACACAGTCACCGCCCTGGAACATGATCCGTCAGCCGGGCAAGCCGGGCAAGCCGGGCAAGCCGGGCAAGCCGGGCAAGCCGGGCAAGCCGGGCAAGCCGGGCAAGCCGGGCGAGTTAGTCTTGACGCCTCCTGAGCGTGTCCGGAAATGTCACGCCTGATGGCAGATTCGCGGACGGAATGGGCTCGAGCGTCGTAGTTGTCAGCGGAATCTGTCCTGCCCAGTAGGGCAGATCGAGGTCCTCGTCGTCATCGACGGGATCTCCCGTTCGAATCTTGCACGACGCTTCATCCAGAGGCACGCAAATCAACTCGGTCGCCTTGAGTTCCTTGTCGAGATGCTCGCGGAGGTCGCTGGCCGACCCGGGGATGAGCTGCTCGGTGAATCGATCGAGAATCGTGCGCTTGCGATCGCCCGACTCAGGCGTGCCACAGCCGAACACGACGGCGCTGCGATAGTTCATTGAACAATGAAAGGCGGAACGTGCTTTGACCAGCGCATCGACAAGACACACCGATACGGCGACGCGCTCGCCGGCGGCGAGCACCTGGTAGAGCCGGCTCGAGCGGCTGCCGTGCAGCCACAGGCCGTCGTCGATGCGTGCAATGGCCGTCGGAATGGACTGTGGCCAGCCTTCGTGCACGAACGCGACATGGCCGATCGAGCAGGCGTCGAGGACGGCGTAAAGAGTGTCTCGATCATAGGCGGCACGGTTTGCCGATTGCCGGACACGGCGCTTGTCGCCCTTGGGCGGGATTGACTCAGCGGACATCGGTGCCTCGTTCTCTGGAATGACTTGTCAGGACGGCTACTGTGGCGCAATATCGGTTCTATTCAAAGTGCCGAAATGCAATGTCTGAAGGTGCCAAAAAAGATCCAGCGATAAAACGTGATGCTGCCACGAGGCATGCGCCTGCCGGGAAGCGCGAGCCTGCCAGGAAGCACGAGCCTGCCAGGAAGCACGAGCCTGACTGGATAGTGACGCTCGAGCCCGACAGGCACTCGCCGCTGACATTGGGTCGTCAGCTCTATCTCGCGCTCTACGAGGCAATCGCCAGTGGCCGACTGCCACACGGGGAGACTCTGCCTGCGTCCAGGTCGCTCGCGGCACGGCTCGGTGTGTCGAGGAATACCGTCGTTGCCGCCGTCTCGCAGCTGGCCGATGAGCAGCTTGTCTCGAGCGACGGTCGGCGCGGAACCGTCGTTACCGCGCAGGTATCGCCTGCAGGCGATTCTGCCGCCGCTATCCGGCGGGATGGGCCCGGCCGTCCCGTCCGGCCACTGTCTACTCGTGCGGCGACGCTGAGTGTGGTCGAGCCCGCGCATCGCGATCTATCGTCGGGCGAGCCCGACGCGTCATTGTTCCCGGCGGTTCGCTGGCAACGAGCGCTCGCCAGGGCCGCCCGGCTGCCCGCCGCCGAACTCGGCTACTCCAACGGCGTGACCGCTCGGCTGCAAGTGGGCATCGCACGCCACCTTGCGGTCTACCGCTCGCTTGTCGTCGACCCGGCTCGCGTCGTCGTTACCAGCAGTACCCGGCAAAGCCTGATGCTTGCGGCGGCGCTCTACACCGACCCCGGCGACACTGCCTGGCTGGAGACACCCGGCTACCCGGGTGCCGTCGAAGCGTTCAGAGCCGCCGGTCTTGAAATGCAAGCCTGCCCTGTTGATGACGACGGGGCACGGCCGACCGCACCGGTGGCGGAACTTCAGTCGCAAGGCGAGGGTCCGAACCCGCCAGGGCTCGTCTACCTGACACCGTGTTTCCAGTACCCGCTCGGCATGCCCTTGTCAGTTTCACGTCGCGACGAGTTTCTCGAACTGTCGGCTCGGCACGGTGCCGTCCTGTTCGAAGACGACTATGACAGTGAATTTCGCGACGATCTGCAACCCAGGCCTGCGCTGGCTTCAGCCGCCGACGCCAGTGGTGCCTGTGTGCTGCACGCAGGAACCTTCTCCAAGCTCGTCTTTCCTGCCGCTCGGGTTGCCTGGCTGGTAGTGCCCGAGGGCCACGCCGGGCAGGCTCGATCGATGTTGCGCGCGTTGGGTGGAAGTCATGGCACGATCATGCAGGCGGCCATACTCGAGCTGCTCGAAAGCGGCGTCATCTCGCGTCACTTGCAGCACGCCAGACAGATCTATGCGCGACGCCGGATCGTCCTTCGTGAACAACTGCAGACCAGCCAGACCCTTCGCCTTGCCGGCGGAGGTGGCCTCAGCGCCGTGCTCGAACTGAAGGAGCCCCGATCACTGACCAGGCTCTCACGCGCCATCGACGAGGCTGGCCTTGGCGCCGTGCCGCTGGAGCGATTTCGCTGGGACCGACCGCTGCTGCGACACTGCCGCCATCTCGTGATCGGGCTGGGAAGCAAGAATTCGCTCAGCCTGTCGGATAGCCTCGCACGACTCGAGGATGCCGTCGACGGTGTGGTCGGCTAGGCGTCCAAGTGGCGTGCCAACGTGTTACACACGGGCACAAAGTGGCGCTGGGCTTTCGCTGCGAGGCGCATCAGCATCATGCTTCATCGCTGGGCTGTACCGGCACGAGACAGCCAAGTCGCGGATCGGCAACCACCTTGAAAGAGGGTTCATCCTTCGAGATGGCGACCAGGGTATTGGCCATTTTCGATAGCCACGCGCTGGCCTTGAGGCGTTGTTCAGCAGTCAGGCTCTGTTCCAGCCGTGCGCTGACGCGGCGCCACAGATCACGGTTGCTCTGCCATTCATCGGGATGCGCGTTTTCCAGCAGGGTCCACAGCTCGGCGAAATGTGCCTGCATCCGCTCATCGTAGTCGGGAGCATCCTGCTCGCGCGCATTTTGGAACAAGGTTTTCTTCCAGCGATCGGACAACTGGAAGTATTCACGCCGCAAGCTGACCTGGTCCTCGAGACCACTGCGCACGATCGCTCGCTGTTGTGCATCGAATTCAATACCGATGCGTCGCGCCCACTTGTCGATATTGTCCAACCGATTGGTGATTCGCTCTTCGCGCGTGCGGGATTCGTACTTCTCCCGGTTCTTCACGCGCTCACGGGCGAAGCGACGTTCGATGAAGTCGATCTCGTCATCGCTGAGCGACCGGGTCAGGTCAAACAGGAAATTGACCGGGTGGCATTCGCGTGCCGCGACGGCACGCGCTTCCACCGCCTCGGCCCAGGCGGCAATCACGTCAGGCGTCGTGCGGCCAGGCACCGACAGTGAACTCGCGATCGTCTTCAGGAGCTCTGCATAACGAGGCAATTCACTTTGCCGGTGCCAGACGTGTCCCGTACCGACGGCGACTTCGAACATCGCCTTCTGCGCGTCGTCGAAATCGCCGAGCTTGTTGAACTCCTTGCGCATCTGATCATCCAGCCGGTTGTAGAGCGGGCTGATGACGAGCTTGCTGTTGGTACAGGCGCCGAGCAGAACCGTCAGGGCGAGCGGTAGTGCAACACACTTTGCAAAGGCGAGGGTCCGGGCACCGGGGCGATGCCTGCGCGGCTGTGGGCTTGTGAGTATCATCTGGTGTCGAGAATAGCGGTCCGGAACTCGTTGGTATTATTTTCCGGCGAAGCGGCTGGCGCGTCTGCCGGCGGGCAACCGGCTGACAGTGGAGCAAGGATGTCTGAGCAGACTACGGAAAGAGATGTTGACAGTGCAGTCATAGACTCCGGTACGGTCGTGACGTTCCACTACGATCTATACGACGGTGACGCAAACAAGATCGAAAGTTCGCGATCGTCGGACGAGCCGATCGTCGTGCTGTTCGGGGATGGCTCTGTGCTGGCAGCCATGTGGGATGCGCTGCGCGACAAGCGGGCGGGTGAGGACCTTACAATTACCCTGCCGTCGGCGCAGGCCTACGGACGACACTATCCCGATCGGGTGCAGCGCGTGGCACTGAAGAAGCTTGGCCTGAAGGGGCGCGCACTTCGGCCGGGCCAGCTTGTTCGGCTGCCAGGCAGTCGTGACAAGGCACCGGCAACCGTGCTCAAGACCGGCAAGTTCAGCGTTGATGTGGACACGAACCATCCCCTGGCGGGGCAGGATCTGACCTTCGATATCTCGATCGTCGCCGTGCGCGAAGCCAGCGATTCCGAGCGAGCCCACGGCCATGTCCACGGCCCGGGCGGGCACGCGCACTGACGGGCATACGCACTGAGGTGGGCACGCATTGTGACGAGCTTGAGCAGAGCAGGAGAGTAGCGATGATGAAAAGGATTTCCGGTCTTTACCGGTGGCGTCCCGGGCTGGCTCTGCTGGTCATGACGCTGACGGTAGGTGCCTGTGCGCAAAACCCTGTCACGGGTCGCAAGGAATTGCTGCTGGTGTCGGAGGACTGGGAGCTCTCGGTCGGACGGCAGCAATATGCGCCGCTTCGACAAGCCCAAGGGGGCGATTACGTTGTCGATCCGGGTGTCGAAGCCTATGTCCGCGAGGTCGGCAATCGACTGGCGGCCGAGAGTGATCGCAAGCTGCCTTACGAATTCAACGTCATCAACGACTCTACCCCGAACGCCTGGGCGCTGCCCGGCGGCAAGATCAGTATCAATCGCGGCCTCTTGACAGAATTGAACAATGAAGCGGAGCTCGCGGCCGTTCTCGGGCACGAGATCGTGCACGCGGCGGCCAAGCACGGTGCTCGCGGTGCAACTCGCGGTATCGGGCTGCAACTGGCCGTGATCACGGCGACAGTTGCCGGCTCTCGCAAAGGCTATGGCCAGCTGGCTCAACTTGGTTCCACCATCGGCGCGCAGATCGTCAACAGCCGCTACGGACGCAGTGCCGAGCTGGAATCGGATCTGTATGGCATGCGTTACATGGCGCGTGCGGGCTACGATCCTGTGGGAGCCGTCGATTTGCAGAAGACGTTCCTGCGTCTCTCGGAGGGCCGGCGGCAAGATTTTCTGAGTGGCCTGTTCGCCAGTCATCCGCCGTCGCTACAACGCGTACAAGCCAATATCGAGACAGCAGCCGAGCTTCCGAAAGGAGGCAATGTCGGTGTGGATCGTTACCGCAAGGCGATGGCGCGCCTGAAGGCCAAGCAGCCGGCCTACGAGCGCTTCGACCGTGCGCAGAAGCTGGCAAGCGATGGCAACATGAAGCAAGCCGAAGCGCTGGTGCGAGAAGCGATGAAAATCGAGCCGCGTGAAGGTCACTTCGCCTCTTTTCTCGGCGATATCGAACGGCAACGCCGGAATTACGAACAGGCGAAGCGTCACTACGATCGGGCGATCGCCATGAACAGCGACTTCTTCTACTACTGGCTGCAGCGCGGCAAGGTCCATCAGGCACAACGGAATACCCTTGCGGCGCGGGCAGATTTCGCCCGCAGCGTGAAACTCATGCCCACCGCCGATGCCCAGGCGGCACTTGGTGCAATTGCGCTCGACCAAGGCCGAAAGAGCGAGGCGAAGCGATGGTATGCGATGGCGGCGCAGGCTGAAGGGTCAGCGGGTAATCAGGCACGCGCCGCACTCGCCAAGCTGGCACCGCCGGTGGACTCCCGCAACTACGTGCAGGTGCGTCGTGGTGTGGCGCCGGACGGAAATCTCGCTTTCCAGATCGTCAATCAGACATCGCGACCGGTTCGGAGCGTTCAGCTCGGCATCCGACTCGCCCCGGGTGCGGCACAGCAGACAAGCAACGTGCGCCGACTGATACCGGCAGGCAAGCATGTCGTGATCAACACGGGGCGCCCGATCACCCGGGCTCGACTCGGTGGTGTCAAGGTCGTCGTGCTCGGCGCACAGCTCGCAAACTGACAGTGGTGCTTCAACCTGATATCGCTGTGTCCGTCGATGTCGCATTGACGCTCCAGTAGCAGCCGCGTGCTCTCGCTATCGAGTCTGCTTGGAGGGCGCCAGCCAACGCTCGACCCTGCAGCTGCGACTAACGCTTTTGTTGCGAGCGAGGTGCTCGGGGTTCTGGATGAATCAGACCGCGAGCGTCTCTACTCGCTCGCGAATACATTCTTGGCGACGAAGCGCTTCGAGAGCGCGGGTGGGTTCGAGCTGGTCGAAGGCATGCGCGTGCGCATCGCACTCGAAGCCTGCCTGCCGATCCTCGAGCTGGGCCTTTCCTGGTATCGGCGGGTCAGTCACGTGCTTGTCTATCCGGAGGGGTTTCGCGTGGCGCAGAACTGGACCGACGACGACGGTATCGTGCATGACCGTGAGGCCGAACTGATCGGTGAAGCCTGGGATGGCGGACCGGTGATTCTCGCCTGGGAGGACATCGCCAGACCAGCACCCGGAAGCAACGTCGTCATTCACGAGTTCGCCCATGTACTCGATGCCCTGAACGGGCGGACCAACGGCTTCCCGCCGATCGGCAGTGCAAGCGAATCAACCCGGTGGACGGGTGCGTTTGTCGATGCCTTTGCTGACCACCGGCGTCGCGTGGAGCGCGACGAAGAGGTCTACCTGGACGACTATGCCGCAGAGGACGAGGCAGAGTTCTTCGCGGTGGCGACGGAAACCTTCTTCACCTGGCCCGAAAATATCGCCGAGGGCTATCCCGAGGTGCATGCCGCGCTGTGCGCATTCTTTCGTCAGGATCCCCTGTCGCGTATCAACGACTGAACCGCAGGCTGGCGGTAATGACCAAGAGGAATCCCGGCGGCGTTAACATGCCTGCCTCGATATAGCCGGAAGACATGTTTTCATGGGTGCTTACAAGGAGCCGCACGGCGGATCGCTGAAAGATCTCTATCTCGATGAGCGTGCGGCCGAAGCTGAACAGCTCGCCGCGGGGGATTATCCTGACTGGTCACTGACGGCACGACAGCTCTGCGATCTCGATCTTCTCGCCAACGGCGCGTTTTCGCCGCTGACAGGCTTTCTAGGCGAGGCCGACTATCGCTCGGTCTGTACCGACATGCGTCTCGCCAACGGCATTCTCTGGCCGATTCCGGTCTGTCTCGACGTCAGTGAGGCGTTCGCCGAGTCCCTTGCCGAGCGGCTCGAGAAGGGCGACCAGCGGATAGCCCTGCGAGATCCCGAGGGCGTGCTGCTCGCGACGATGACTGTCGACGAAGTCTATCGGCCCGACAAGTCGCTCGAGGCGCGCGAAGTCTACCGGACGGAAGACCAGACGCACCCGGGGGTCGACTACCTGATGAACACCGCAGGTCCAGTACACCTGGGTGGTCGCATCTTCGGTGTTGAACCGCGAACGCAATACGATTTCAAGTTGCTGCGCGACACACCGTCGGAACTGCGCGGGCGCTTCCGCAAGCTCGGCTGGCGTCGAGTGGTGGCGTTCCAGACCCGAAATCCCTTGCACCGCGCCCACCAGGAACTGACATTCCGGGCGGCGCGCGAGGTGCAGGCCAACCTGTTGATCCAGCCGGTGGTCGGCCTGACTCGCCCGGGCGATATCGATCATTTCACGCGGGTGCGCTGCTACGAACATGTGCTGGAACAGTATCCCGACCAGACCACCACGCTGAGTCTTCTGAACCTCGCCATGCGCATGGCTGGCCCGCGTGAAGCGATCTGGCACGCCATCATCCGCAAGAACTATGGCTGCACGCACTTTGTCGTCGGCCGCGATCACGCCGGGCCAGGTGACGACGCCAACGGCGAGCCCTTTTATGGTGCCTATGACGCGCAGGACCTCTACCGCGAGCACGAGGAGGAACTCGACATCGCGATGGTGCCGTTCCGCATGATGGTCTACGTCGAGAACCGGGCTCAGTATGTTCCGGCCGACGAGACCGAGAAGGACGACACCGTGCTGAATATTTCCGGGACGGAGTTTCGCCGACGGCTGCGTGAAGGTCTCGATATTCCCGAATGGTTTTCCTATTCCGCTGTGGTCGAGGAATTGCGGCGTGCCTATCCGCCGCGGCATCGGCAGGGCTTCACCGTGTTCTTCACCGGTCTGTCCGGTTCGGGCAAATCGACGATCGCCAACGCCCTGATGGTCAAGCTGATGGAGGATGGCAGACGGCCGGTGACGCTGCTTGACGGCGATGTGGTTCGTCAGCACCTGTCGAGCGAACTCAGCTTCTCGAAGGAGCATCGTGATCTCAACATTCGTCGAATCGGTTATGTCGCGAGTGAGATCACCAAGAATGGTGGCATTGCGATCTGCGCACCGATCGCGCCCTATACCGCGACACGGCGGGCCGTGCGCGAGATGGTGTCATCGGTTGGCGGCTTTCTGGAAGCGTATGTCGCCACCCCGCTCGAAGAATGTGAGCGCCGCGACCGTAAGGGGCTCTACAAGCTCGCCCGCGCTGGCAAGATCGCCGAGTTCACCGGCATCAGCGATCCCTACGAAGCACCCACCGAGGCGGACGAAGTGATCGACACGACCGAACTCACGCCCGACCTGGCGGCGCACCGCATCGTGCTGAAGCTGGAGAGCATGGGATACCTGGCCTGAGCCTATCGGGCGACGGAATCGACGAGTTCGAGCAAGGCCACGAGCGAAGTGACTCCTATATCAGTGTCCTCGGGCCAGCCGAACTGACCGTCGACGTCGAGGTGAACGGTCAGAACGCCTGCGCGTCGTCCCGCACGCAGGTCGAACAGATAGTCGCCAACCATGACGGAGGTGCCGGCTGAACCGCCGAGACGCGCCATGGCGAGTTCGACTCCCGCCGGGTCTGGTTTCGCGCTGCAGCAGTCACGACTGATGATCGAATCGGCGGTGAAGTAGCGATCGAGACCGCAGGCGGCAAGCGTGGCATCGGCAATCGTGCGCCCGTTGCGCGTCACGATGCCGAGCTGCGCTCCGCTGTCCTGCAGGTGATCGAGGAGTTCGACACTCCCGGGCTGCAGCGTGGCGTCCCGAGCCATCTCGAGTTCCATCACATCGAGATCATTGCGCTTCGCCTGCGCTTGCTCGCGCGGCAACGCCTCGAGCGCCTCGAGAATAGGCACGCCGGCGGGAAGCGAAAGCGCTGTACGCATGGCATCGAAGTCATGCATCGCCTGCGTCAGCGTGCCATCCATGTCAAAGAGCCAACACGTGCGGGAGGCCAGATCGCGGGCGACAGCCGAATCGATGAGCATGTGGTGTGTATTCGCAAGGGTATCCGCCATTCTGAACTGATCGACCGGGTTCAGGGTTCTGACTCGGCAATCTGGCGGGGCGCAGAGACCCGTTCGAGGGTGAAACGATCAGGTACGACGCCCTTGATGTCCTTGAACCAGCAATGCGCCTGCTGCTCGCCGAAGGTGCAGAAAAGCGCACCGGGCGCGGCGCCTTGAGTTGCCGAGTACCTGGCGGCCCACCAGTTTCCATCTTTGCGCTGCTCTTTCACGTTTTTCCCACCGAGACCCGATACAAAGGCAAAGGAGCGACCCGGAGATATCTCGAGATGATCGCGGCGGTGCACGACTTCCTGATGTTCGAAGTCGCTCATCAGGAATGTTCGCGAATAGGAATGATCGTGAGCTGTCGCAACGATGCCGCCAGCCTCACGGCACGCTTCGTAAACCGCCCAACCTGTCTCATCCTGCTTGTTGCCGATCTGCATGTCGTGCTGCAGCTTGTGCCAGCTGCAGATCCGCCATCGATCGTCACCCCCGCTCAGCTCGCGCGCGATGTAACCTGCATAGTCGTTGTCGGGTGCGACGCCTCGCACCTCGCGAATGCCTGGGGCGACCTGTACGATCGACAGGTCGCGAAAGCTGCAGTGAGCCTTGACACCGACTTCGCCGTGGCAGACGAGTTCGTCCAGCCGTTCGATACGTTCGGCAAGCCAACTCTGGTACTCCGCCCAGTAATTCTCCTCGTGGTTGCCGACGACAGCGAGCACAGGGAAATCGGTACCTAGCGCACGGTCGATGTTGCGCATCCATTTCGACGTTCCCCGGCGGTAACCGAGGTCTCCCTGTACCAGCAACAGATCGGTTCCCTCTTCGGCGACCAGGGCCAGCACGGCTCGGGCGTCCTGATTGGTGCTCTGGTCCCCGGTAAAGGCGACCGTGACCTCTGCCCGCACCGCAGCGGCGGCGAACCAGGCGATGAGAACGGCGCCAATCGTGATCCGCATCCTGACCATCATTTGCCTGCAGTTGTCGCTCGGGTATCAGTGCCCTGCAGGATCACAGCCAAAGCTGAGAGTTCGCTGAGGATCGGCCGTCAGAGTCGGTCCGAAGCGATCTGTATGCGCTGGACGCGCCATGCTCTGCAACCTGTACTCTTTGTCGATGACCAAAATCCTGCTCGTTGAGGACTCGGTGAGCTTGCAGCGCTCACTCGGCACAGGCCTCGTCAATTCCGGCTTCGTCGTCGATCAGGCATTCGACGGCGAGGAGGCCCAGTGCTTCATTTCTGCTCGTGGGCACGATCTGATCGTGCTCGATCTGATGGTCCCGAAGATCGACGGCCTGACACTCCTTGAACGCCTGCGACGCGAGGGCGACCTGACGCCGGTTCTGATTCTCTCGGCGATGGACCGCGCCGAGGACCGTATCAAGGGGCTCGATCTCGGCGCTGACGACTATCTGATCAAGCCATTCTCGTTCGAAGAACTCGTCTCGCGCATTCGCGCCGTGACGCGACGGCACGAAGCGAATCCCGACAGGGGAAACGGAGCGTTGCTGAGGGCAGGGGACCTTACCCTCGATACGCGCACTCGAAGCGCAAGCTGGCGTGGTACACCGCTACCGCTGACCCCGCATGAGCAGGGGCTGCTCGAACTATTGCTGCGTCGTCGCGGCCAGGTCTTCTCGCATGACGCATTGATCGATCGTCTCTACAGCAGCGATCACCACGTCACCCACAATGCCATCGAGGCCCACGTCAGCACGCTTCGACGCAAGCTTCGCGAGGCCGGTGTCAACGATCTTGTTCGCACTCGTCGAGGGTTCGGCTACTTCATCGAGCGCTGAGCGACCCGGGTACTGCGGTGCCGGCTGTATCGACAGTTACCGGTCGTCTCGACCTCGAAAGATCGCGCGCATCACGCGAGTCGAATTGCGTGCCTTCGCTCACGGCTGCCTTGGCCTCTGGCACCCCTTCGACATAGACCGTCAGACGCTGCCCGGACTCGAGGGCCGCGCCTGCACTCAGACCGAGCTGTGTGGCACAGACCTTGACGAGGGCGAGTCCGAGTCCGCTGTGCAAGCTGCTTGCGCGCGAGCGATCCTTTCTCCAAAGCCGATCGAACATCAAGCACGTGTCCTCAGGCACAAGCTCGCGAGCGGAGTTCGATACAGCGAAGCGAAGTTGACCGTTGCGTTCGTCGTGTGTCAGCGACACGGTGATCTCTGTGCCTGCGTCGCCGTGTGCAGTTGCGTTGTCGAGAAGGTTACTGATGATCGGCGACCAGAATGCGTCTCCTGGAACGCTCAGTGGCTCGGGCGGCAGCGTGAGCGCGAAGGTGCAGTCTCTCTGTGCGGCCGCCTCCCTGCGTTCGCCAACCGCCCGTTCCAGCGCAAGCCGGAGGTCCAGCCGCACGCCTGCGCAGGCTTGACCGGTCTCGCTCCGACTGAGCGCAAGCAGGTTCTCTACGGTACGTTGCATGCGTTGCGTCGATGCCTTGAGATCGGTGAAGAAACCGCCGCGAAGCGTCGGATCATCGGGAAAGTGCTCGGTGACCTCGATCATTGAACGGAGTTCGGCAAGCGGCGTGCGGAGTTCGTGGGCGACATCACCCGAGAAACAGCGCTCACGCTCGAAGGCGCTGTCGAGGCGTGTCAGAAGAGCATTGAAGCGGGAGGTAAGAACATCAAGCTCATGGACGGAGGCATCGAGCACGAGACGTTCATCGAGCCGCCGTTCATCGAGCCCGGCTACCTGCTCGCTGATGCGCTCGAGCGGTGCGACGGTGCGTCGAATGCCGCTACGGGTCTGCAGAACGATGACGCTCATCAATGCAAGCCCCGTGACTACGAGCACCAGATGAACGCTTGCGAGAAGGCCATCGAGTCGATCACGGCTGATGGCGACTTGCAGTGTCACAGGCGTCCGTTCTGATGCAGGGCTCGCGTCGACGGGCATTTCGTCATTGCCACCGCCATCGTGAATCTCGTCTTCGTCCTCGTCCTCATCGTCTTCGACATCAAGCGTCGGTATGAAGGAGCGTCGCAGCAGCCGTCCCGGGCGTCCATCGGGTAGCGTCAGGTCGAGGAAAGTCCTGTCAGGGCGCGCGTCGCTGACATCGCCCGGATGAGGCAAGGCACTGTCTCCGATTACAGACGGAGAACTCAAGAGCAGCTGCCCTTCGGCATCGTGGAGTGTGAAGTAGTCCGGTGCTTCATTGCGTGAGTAACCGGGCATCGCCTCGTCGTGAGACTCGACCTCGACGACACCGTCTTCCTCTTCGGTGAGCGCCATCAGCGCCTGAGTGCGGGTGATGAGTTGCTGGTCGAACTCCTCCTCGAGACGCTCGGCAATCATCAGGTCGAGTAGCACACCGCCCGTCAGCAATGTGAACAGGATGCCCGGCACGACTGAACGAAAGAGCTGGCGAGCAATGGTCGGCATGGGTAGGTCGATCAGGTGGAGGGTTCGCTGGAGTGCGATAGTCGTTCGTACCAGACTGGTGAAGTTTCGCACGCAGTGCAAGCCCCGGTGGCGCGATCAAGCCGCCCTCAGCGAAACCTCAGCGTGATCTCAGCGAAGTCTCAGCGAAGTCTCAGCGGAGAGACAGGTTGCCGTGGCGGAATGCCTGCCATGCCGAGTGGACGCACACAGGGTAGACACGGAAGGCGCGAGCGAGCGTCCTGCGGGACGCTCTGTCCGGTACCTCTTCATCGAGGCACTAGTGCTTTCTTGTGTGTCCTGGCGGTATCACTCCCGGTATTCCCGTCGCACGCCAGGGAAAGCCCTTGCATCGATATCGACTCGGTCTCTGACCGGCGAGAGGGAGGTGAGGGCGACGAGCACGCGTCGCAAGCGCCGCAAGCGGGTCGTGAGCCACTGACTATCGGTCGTATCAGTGTTCGCCCGGGGGAACTGTTCGACCCCGCTCGCCCCGGCGAGGGGCGATGGTTTCATGGGATGGCGAATGCACTGCACTTTGCCACGCGTGAAGCGACCGTTCTTGCGGCGCTGCCTTTCACTTCGGGGGATCGCTTCTCGGATTCACGCCTCGAGGAAGGCGAACGGGCGTTACGTACCCGGCGCTTCCTTCGCGACGCGACTGTCGTGCCGGTGCGCCGTTGTGGCGATGTCGTCGATGTCGACGTGCACACGATCGACAACTGGACGCTGACACCATCGATCGCCTTCGGCAGTGCGGGTGGCGTTGAGCGCTATAGCGTCGAAGTACAGGACATGAACGTGCTTGGGCTCGGCAAGGAACTCTTGTTCCGCGCCTCTCGCTCGGGAAAGGAGCACGAGTCGAGGTTCGTCTACGGTGACGACAACGTCCTCGGCGGACCGCACCGTCTTCGTCTCGAAGTCGGTGATACCGAGGATGGCGAACGCTACGAGCTCAGTGCGGGCTTGCCGTTCCACACCGCTTCATCGAGCGCTTCCTGGTGGCTGAGCGCGCTTTCGGAAACTGATTCATTCGAGCTTGCACCCGATGCGCTTCAAGGCTCGACTGCCGACACCCTGTCGGCCGCTGCGCTGGTCGATACCGAGCGGTTCGATCTCGGGGTGGCCGCGGCCTTGTCGCGCTCCACCTTCGACGTCGCTCGTGCCGGTGCGGGTTTCCGTATCGAACGACAGATCACCCGCCTTCCCGTCGGACTGGACGAAGCGGCGAAGCGCACTGACTTCGAGGAAGCGTACCCGTACCTCCAGGCCTCCTGGGCACAGCGCAAGTGGACCGAGCGGAGCAACTATCCTGGCATCGGTCGCATCGAGGATATCGACACCGGCATCGGCGTTCACATCGAAGCAGGGCTTCTACTCGAGGCCCTCGGCAACGTTCGTGATCAGCTGCGCTTTTCCGCCGAGCTGGCAAAGGCCTGGCATGTCGGTGAGGACGCACTGCATCGATTGACCCTCGGTGGTACGCGGTACGTCGGTGCTGCGACAGATCCAAACGCCCCCCCTCGCGCGTCACGCCGCGTCCATCCGCTATCAGTACTTTCGCTGGCTTGGTGAACGCGATCAGCTCGACTTGCGCCTTGTCGTCGAACAGCATCGCGGTCGTTCGCCTGTCGAGGATTTTCGTCTCGCTCCGGGCTTGCTGCGTCACGTCGAGAGAATCGGTTGGGCGACGGTGTTCCTTTTCGTCGTCGCATTGCTTTGGGTCTGGAACGCTCCAGGGAGTAATTCATGAGCGGCCGGGGAACGGCTGCGGCACGACGCCGCCATGGGAGACACAAACGGGATAGTCGTGTAGCCGTCCTCGTCGCCATCGTCACTATTCTTTCGACGGTAGCCTGGCTCTGCGGTGCAGACGAAGCTGCCTCGACCTACTGGATGATCCAGCTCGAGCCTTTTATTCAGCTCAATTCGCGTCTGTCGATGTATCCGCGATTCTGGTCCGGACTGACGGAATTGGGCGACGCACTGATCATCATGTTGCTGCTCACGCCGATTCTGCTCTTTCGTCCAGCTGTCTGGGCAGCGATGGTCGGCGCCATTCCGGTTGCGGTCATGCTCTCGCGTGGTGGCAAGGAACTCGCCCCTATCCCCAGGCCTGCAGGCGTCCTCGACCCGCAGACCTTCGTGATCATCGGTGACATGCTCAGCGGACAGAACAGCTTTCCCTCAGGTCACGCCACCACCGTTTTCGTGGCAGCCACGGTGCTCGCCGTGGCGTTACTACGCGAAGCGCCTTCCCGGACTCGCTCGCTCTTGACTATCTTCCTGATGATCGTCGTCCCGGCGGCGGCGATCTCCCGTGTTGCTGTCGGTGCGCACTGGCCGCTCGACATCGTGGCCGGTGGCGTGTGCGGATACTTGAGTGGCATGAGCGGGATGATTCTCGTGCAACGCTATCCAGCGCGCTGGCGTTGGATTCTCGAGCCAAGGCAAGGGCGCCATATGGGTGGTGCACTGCTGTTCCTGAGCGCGGCACTGGTAGTACGGATCGCAGACCGACAGAGTGATGTGATGTTGCTGTCCTTCGTTGCGCTGACACTGGGACTGACGACATCACTCACACTGATCTGGCGATATCGCCCCGTCCGGTGGGTCACTGTTCGGGTTCCGTCATGAGCCGGACAGGAGCCGGAATGAGTCCGGATCGTCGATCTTCGAAATCACTCCCTGCGAGCACGTTCGTCTTTTTGCTGTCCACGGCCAACCTGCTGCTCTATCACTACCCGCTGCTGGCATTCGGTGTTGTCAACATCGACTACCTGTCGTGGAACGGCGTCATGACGCTGATCACCGTGGCGGTCATCGTCTGGGTCACGACATCGATGATGCTGCTTGTATTGACGTTGGTGTCGGTTCTTGCCGTCAAGGCGTTTGCTGTCGTGGCCGTCTTCGGCAATGCGCTTGCGCTTTATTTCATCGCGACTTACCAGGTGATTCTGGACAAGTCGATGATGGGCAACGTTCTTGACACGCGGGCCGACGAGTCTCTGGAATTGCTGCCTGTCGGCCTTGCAGCATGGATCGTGTTGCTCGGCGTCGCTCCGGCCTGGCTCATTGTGCGCACGGTAGTCAGGTCGCCAGGCCGCTTTCGTCTGCTCGTCCATATCGTCGGGTGCGGCATCCTGCTGTGCGCATTCATCTATATCAACGCGAGCACCTCGCTTTGGATCGACAAGCACTCGAAGCGGATCGGCGGGATGATCTTGCCGTGGTCGTACCTTTTCAACACTGCAAGGTTGCAGGCTGATCGATCCCGTAGCGATGTGAAGCAGAAGTTGTTACCCGATATCCTGTCGAGCACGGACGAGCCTTCGGTTGTGGTTCTGGTGATCGGCGAGACGGCGAGAGCAAGCAACTTCTCGATGTACGGGTACGAGAGGCAGACGAACCCGCAGCTGGCTGAAACCGGTGCCATTGCGTTGCCCGACGCAACATCCTGCTCAACCTATACGACCGCCTCGCTCCACTGCATGCTGTCGCACGACGGTGGACGAAGCGGCCCGTACGAGCCGTTGCCAAGCTACTTGCAACGGAGTGGTGTCGATGTTGTGTGGCGAGCGAACAACTGGGGTGAGCCGCGAATTGACGTCGAGACCTACCAGAAGGCTGCTGAGCTTCGAGCGATCTGTGCCGAAGTGAACTGTGATCACGACGAGGTGCTGCTGACAGGGCTTGTCGAGCGTATCCGTGCATCCGACAAGGAGAAAGTGTTCGTGGTGCTCCATACCAAGGGCAGCCACGGACCGTCCTATAGCAAGCGTTACCCGGAAGCCTTCAGCGTGTTCACGCCCGTCTGCGAGTCTGTCGAGCTCGACAAGTGCACCGCTGAAGAGTTGATCAACGCTTACGACAACACCATCCTCTACACCGATCACCTGCTTCGCTTGACCATCGAGCGCCTCGAGACTTTGACAGATGTCCCGTCACTGATGATGTACGTCTCCGACCACGGCGAGTCGCTTGGCGAATACGGCCTCTATCTGCACGGTACCCCGTACACGCTGGCGCCCGACGTCCAGAAGCAGATTCCCTTCGTGATCTGGATGTCGCCCGCTTTCAGGGAATCCCGGAACGTGGAGGACGAACGATTCACACGCGGTACGGTGTCGCACGACAATGTCTTTCACAGCGTCATGGGCGCTCTCGGCATCAGCAGCGGCGTCTATGACGAATCTCGCGACATCTTCGTGCGCTGAGGAATTCGCACAATATTGTAAAATCCTGGTCGGTTCATGCGGAACACCTTGCAGCCCGCTATTCTCTCTCGCGCCAGTCCAGTATCGTAGAGCCGCCGTGACCCGCGTGGCCTGGCTGGCCCAAGGTGTCTCACCGGAAGCACTGTTTCTTCCAGAAGGAATCGACTGCTTGTCAACGACCACCCGATCTGATCCGCCGACGGACGAGCACGAGCGCCGCGAACGCCTTGCCGGGCTTCTCGCGGGCTGTGCTCAACGTCACGAAAAAGACCTGGAGGAGCTCTACGGTCTCTACTCGGCGCAACTCTATGGCGTGCTACTGCGTATTCTCAGGATCGAGGCCATCGCTGAGGAAGCTTTGCAAGAGTCATTCGTCAAGATCTGGGAGAAGGCGGACAGCTATTCGCCGGCCGCAGGCTCGCCGATGGCGTGGATGAACAGTATCGCGCGTCACCAGGCACTCGATGTGCTTCGCCAGCGCCGCAGCCGAGAGAACTTTGAAGCTGCAGACACCGCGGGCTGGATAGACGCGACGCCGGACGCGTCGAAGCCACTGCACGAGATGAGCGCCGACGCCCAGCTACTCTTGCGCTGTCTTGACAGACTGCCCGAGGCTGCTCGCGACTGCATTGTCAAAGCCTACTGCGAAGGCTATTCCCACGACGAGCTGAGCGCAGACACCAAGGTGCCTCTCGGTACGGTCAAGAGCTGGATCCGTCGCGGTCTTGTCTCTCTCAGGAAGTGTGTCGATGAGCACTCCTGAAGAACGCTGGTGGTCGGTGCGTGCCGGCGAGTACGTCCTCGGCACGCTTCGCGGACAGGACCTGGAGCTTTTCGAGCGAATTCTCTCCCACGATACGGCAATGCAAGCCGAAGTCGCTCGCTGGGAGCGGCGGCTCAGCGGCTTGCATGAAACCACGCGCGCAGTGCAGCCGGGAGACCACGTTTGGCCGGGCGTTCTTGATCGAATTCGCGCGCAGAAGGGCGTCCCTCTGGAGGCAGAGCGATTAACCACGACCGGACTATCTGGCACCAGCACCAGCACCAGCACCGAAACTGGCACTGGCACAGAGACTGAACCTCCTTCGCCTTCTGCCGATGTCAGTGCCTTGCGGCGTGGGCGATCAACACTGTGGCCGCTGGTTGCGGGCCTCGCAACTGCTGCGAGTCTGGTACTCGGCTTCCTGTTGTACGAGCGCACCGTTGTTTCAGGCCCCCTGCCGCTGCGTGTCGACGGGCTCGCTGTGGTATTGAGTGACGAAGACGGTGAGCCCTACTTTCTGGTGGAGACCGATTACGAGAATCAACGTGTGCGGGTGACCGCGCTGACTCCGCCAGAGCTTTCCGGAGATCGTAACTTCCAGCTTTGGCAGGCGCTGCCGGATCGATCTTCGGTCAGAGCCGTTGCGCTGCTTCCCCGCGAGTCCGGACGTTCCCGGATATTCGACGTCGATACGCTGATCGAAGGTTCGGACCTGTTCGGTGTCAGCCTGGAGCCCGAGGATGCCTCCACCGACGCGGGCCCGACCGGTCCAGTGGTAGCGCACGGTGACTTTCTGCTCACAGAGAATGCCGATTGAGCGCATCGCGCAGGTTGTCGCAGTTGATCTTTGCTGGATAGCTGCATCGGAAACGCGGCGCACGGCGTACGGTATGTAAAGGAATTCGACCGGGTGCAGTCCAATGTGTGTTTCCCGTCTTTGCGTTGTCAGGATCCGCCGCACTTGTCGACAGGTGCGAGAGAAAGCCACCCGGAGCGCATTGATCCTGTGTGCGATATTCCCCGCTCTATTCTTGCCGAATGTACTGCGCGCAGCCGATACGCACAGCCCGGCTGCCAGCAAACCGGAAACCGCCGACGGAAGGCCGGACTGGCGACTGCCGGTATCAAGCATCCGAGACCTGTCGACTCGCCTCGAGGTCAAATCGTCTTTTTCGCGTGAGGAATCGGGCAGTGAGGAATCGGGCAGTGAGAAATCGGGTGCCCTCGTGCCCGCGTCCGTCATCAAGCCGCTTTCGACGCAGATCGTCAGTCCCGGTCAAGTGATCAGACTGAGAGTCGAGGCACGTCTTGACGATGGCCGGCAGCCGAGACTCTTGATCGATCGGCTGCCGTTGCAGGCGAGTTTCGATGAGAACCCGGACGGCTCGCACACGCTCTATTGGCCCACTCGCGAACACGATCAGGGCGAGCACAGGTTCCGTATCACCGCCTTGCATCCTGACGACGGCACCGTCGTCAGCGATGTCGGCGCGCTGGTCATTGTCGGCCACTCGGGCGGTGGCGTGACGCAAGCCGACGTGTCGGTGGTGCCGGATGTTGTAGTGACCGAATATCAGCTGCCGGTGATTGCCGCCCCACCGGATCCCTACGCCAGCTCCGGTGGTACATACTTCCCAGAGTCCAGACCTGCATTTCTGACGCCCACCAGTGCACTTGACGAGTACGTAATCGAAGGGCAGGGTGCCAACTACTTCGACGATCCGGGCGATGGCGGGCACTACGATGATCCACAAGGTTGACGTCGCTTTGAGTTTTCGACTCCAGCATGAATAAACGCAACAATGTCCCTTGAAAACTGTCAGGCGACATCCGCAGATCAGCCGTTGCAGTTCACGTTCCGCCGGGCGATCTCACGGTAAAGTGCTTCCGGGCTGACGCCGAGCTCATGAGCGAGGGCATGCCGTGCGCCGCGAGGGGGAAGTGACTGCTCGTTCGAGGTGAGCCAGGCATCGACGCGCGAACGAACGGTTCGCAGGCGCAAGACCTCGTTTCGCGTACGCGTCTCCCGAACTTCGTCGGCGAGTGACTGACACCAGAGTTCGGCGAAGGTGGCGTCGATGCGAAACCGGGCCAGAATCGACTCACGTGTGATTTCCCGTGTTCGCGAAACTCTTGTCGCGATGGCGTCACAGTGGTAGTGCGTGGCATGCAGTGAAGCCTCGGCGAGCACCGTGCCTGCTTGCGCGCGTTGCAGAACGATGGAATTGCCGTTGATGTCGTCACGCTGCAACCGGATCTCGCCTTCTTCCACGAGATGGATCATCGAAATCAGCTCCCCTCGTCGAAAGACGACGGTTCGCGCATCGATGGATTCCTCGCGGTTGGAGAAGTTGCGTAGTGCGTCGAGGAGGTCAGGCGACATGATCGCGATCATGGCGGTGAACAAGTCCCTCGGTCAATCATTACCCATCTTGATTTCGAAGCCTTCCCTCATGTATCGACCAATTCTCGCCGTGATCAGCGCACTACTCTTCGGGACGCATACGCTGCTCGTCCCGGTATACGCTGACGAGCAACACGAGCAACACGAGCAACACGAGCAACACGAGCAACACGAGCAACACGAGCAACACGAGCAACACAGTGACTCGCCGCTGCAGGTCTACAGCGTCAACGCGACAGACGATCATCCGTCAGTGAAAGAAACTGAAGCCATGATCACCGAGCCCTCGCTCGCTGGCCAGTACGCCTTTGCGACGATCGCGGAAATCGTCAACCTTCTCGAACGTGATCCCGCCACTGACTGGGCGAAGGTCGATCTCGAACGGCTTCGCTTGCACCTCATCGACATGGATCGGGTAACGCTCGGAGCAGTTGTGCAACAGGTTGACATGCCGGGCGGAGCGCGCTTCCTGATCACCAGCAAGAACCCGGACGTCAAGAGCTCCATCGACCGCATGACGCGCGCTCACGTAGCCACCTTGCATCAATCGAACGAAGAGCCTGTCGTCGGTACCGATTCGTGGCGCTACTCGCTAGAGAGGTTGCCGACCGGTGTTGCCTTTACCGTGACCGGTGATGACACAATGGCTGTCAGGCGTATCCGGGCGTACGTTTTCATCGGCGTCCTCGTAGCAGGTTCTCACCACCCTCGACACCATCTCGCACTTGCTCGTGGCGAGGATCCACACACGCACTGAGCCGCGCGAACGAAGCGCTGCTAGATCAACGAACCCGGCAGCGTCATCACGACCGTGGCGCCACTTGTTCCTGATGACGATTCTGTGTGAATCGTCCCGCCTCGTAAAAGCAACATGCGTTGAATGGCGGGCAGACCAAGTCCGCTTTGCTCGCGAGACTCGGGTTTCTCTTCGAAGGCCTTGTCCGGTTGGGCAAAGCCCTTGCCGTTGTCCGTGACAGTAAACACCAGGGTGTCCGATGACTCGCGTACTGTGATACCCACATGCAGGTCGATCTCGAGGGGATGATTGTGCTTGATGGCATTGTCTATCAGGTTGCGCAAGGCGATCTGCGTGGCCTGCCTGTCAGCCGACACGGTGGCTACGTCTCTGGACAGATTGTGCCGTCTCAAAGGGTCCAGCATGATGAACAGGTCGCTGCACAAGACGTCCACTTCGAATGTCTCCGCCTCGCTTGCGGTGGCTATTCCTTTCGTGGATGCCAGTAATTCCGTGATCTGGGACGTGGCTTTCTCGGACACCAACTCGAGCATGTCCAGCGCATCGAGCTTGCCATCGCCAAGGTCCTGAAAATCCTCCCGTATCAGATTGGTCAAGGCCATCACTTGGCGTAGCGGTGCCCTCAAGTCATGGGCGGCCAGCTCGGTAAGCCTCAAGATCTCCTGGTGGACGGTTTCTGCCCTGATCCACTCGGATTCGTCCCTCGTTTGTACAGTCTTGTCGATCGTCGTCGCGATCACGATCACTTTCCCGTCGTCTTCCAGGGTCAGCGGAACCAGGGTGGTGTGCAGGGTTCTCAGTCCAGCAACCAGAAACATCTGATGCGTGTAGGCCAGTGGTTCGCCGGATCGAAAGACGTTGCCATGTTGCCGCGTTGCTTCCCGTCCCCATTCATCGGGGAACGCTTCGGCGGCGCTCTTTCCCAACGCGTGCTCGAGGCTTACTCCGGAATTGCGGCGCGCGGTTTGATTGAAGTAGAGGTAGACCGGCTTGCCAGTGTCATTCAGTTCGATGAGTCTGACTGGAATAGGAATGCAATCCAGGAGGCAGGGAAAGCGCATGTACGTATCGACTGCATGAATCGCCCGAAGCTTGTCATCCGGAAGCGAACAGTCCTGCATGTGCGTGCTCATGCTGAGCTCAGTTCCCGACCACGTGAATCGACTTCAACAAACACGAGCAATGAGCAAACTCCATGAAAGACCTCACAGGGAGAAAGATCGCGCTGCCGGAGTGGGGAAGAGTATCCAGACAGATGCGATTGGTGGCTTCGCTCATCCCTGGCGCGTGTTTTCACCGGGCGACCCGTTCAGCCGGACGGGGTCGCTGTCATTGTTGCAGGACACCAGGTAAGCAGGCCGACAAGGTCAGTGTCTGTTGTCCGGTAGCTTGCAGAATAATGCCAGCAATAGTCGAGCCAGAGTTTGCTTAGGCCGCATGAGCGAGAATTTGTCAGCACACCTTGTATTTCTGGCGGGGTCCGGAAACGCCTCGAACGAGGCTGGTCCTGTCGAACGGGTCGGTATGATCGTTGTCACCTGGCAAGAGTTTGCCGCAGGAGTCGAATTCCCGTGACTGACAAGAAACATCCGGTCTACTCGATGGCGTTTTCAAGCATCTACCCCCTCTACGTCAACAAGGCCGAGAAAAAGGGTCGTACCAGATCGGAAGTCGATGAAATAATCGTGTGGCTGACGGGATACGGTCAGACCCAGCTTGAAACCCAGATGGAAAACGGTGTGTCAATGGAGAGTTTCTTTGAGGGCGCTCCTGAGATGAATCCTTCGCGTTCCTTGATAACCGGTGTTGTCTGCGGTGTCCGGGTAGAAGAAGTCAAGGAGCCCGTCATGCGTGAGATTCGATATCTCGACAAGCTTGTCGATGAGCTCGCGAAAGGCAAGGCAACGGGCAAGAAACTGCGTACTTCTGTGCCTTGAGCGGGTCGCCGTAGCCGCGTAAGACCTCGCATTCAAGTCTACTCAACGGGTCTGCCCAGCCAGCCTGCTCAGTGGCTCTACATTAAGATCCGTCCATGAGACGGCCGCCCACGGGTTTGCTACAGGTGGCTTGCGTTGTATTATGGGAGTCCCTTCAAGGACGAAAGTGAACAAGGATGTTCGGATACCCGATGATGACGTCGGCTGCGAGTGGTTCGCGGCACCTGCGAAGTTTGCTCCAGTCCCTGGTATTGGTGGCAGCGGCAAGCGCTCTCTTCACTGACAGGGCCGGTGCGGCCACCAGTGTCGAGAGTGCGGTCGGTGACCTGTCGATCGCCTTTCTGGGCGATCAGGGCGCGGGCAGTAACGCTCGGGCCGTACTGGAACTCGTCGCCTCGAAGGATATCGATCTCCTGGTCTTGCTCGGCGACTTCGGCTACGCAGAGGGTGCGGCGACGTCATGGATCCAGAACATGGAGGATTTGATTCCTTCGGATGTCGCCGTGATCGGCGTTGTCGGTAATCATGAGAACTTCCAGTGGCCGATCTACCGTGACTGGCTGGTGGAGCGCGCTGCGCTGTCGCCGGATCTGTCCTGCACCGGAAATCTGGGTGTCAAGGCGCATTGCACCTTTCGTGGGCTCTCGATCGTGCAGGTCGCCCCTGGGATCATCGGGGTCCCCGGTGTCTTGTCTGACGACGGATACCCTGAATTCATCGAGCAGTCGCTGGCCGATGATCCCAATCGCTGGCGAGTCTGTAGCTGGCACATGAATCAGCGTGCCATGCAGATTGGCGGGAAAGGCGACGCGACCGGGTGGGGCGTGTATGAAGCCTGTCGGGAAGCCGGTGGCATCGTTGCAACTGCCCACGAGCATTCCTATTCGAGAACCTGGCTGATGGACGACTTCGAGAACCAGAGTGTCGTCAATCGCGAAAATCAACTCGAAATAGGTCCGGGGCAATCGTTCGCATTCGTCTCCGGTCTTGGTGGTAACTCTGTCCGCCCGCAAATCATCGATGGAGACTGGTGGGCTGCCAAGTGGTCGTCGACGCAAGGTGCAACGCATGGTGCGCTCTTCTGTCAATTCGGCATCGCGGATGCGGAATGCCACTTCGAAGATCTGGCTGGTGCAGAACCGGACAGGTTCACTCTGAAGACGCTCATTGAAGGGGAGGAACCTACCTGCGGCTCGCCGAACATCGATCCTACCGTCGATGGCGGCGTCCATGTCTGGCGTGACTGCAACGGGGGCCCCTGGACGTATTCGCTTACCGGCAACTCCGGAGAGGGTGCGATCAGATCATCAGGGAAAATCACCTCATCCCTCGGCTTCCAGGGCGTGACTCCGCTGACGGTCGAGGCCTCCGACACACTCGCAACGCCCAATTCGACGTTGACCACCTTTACGTTGACCACCGGCAGCCCCTGGTCGGATCAATTCGAATTCACTACCTCTCCGAATGATCAGATCTGTCTTGGGTTGACGAGCATCACGGGTGGCGAACAGCTCTACATCGGTTCGAATCGCACACCGGTGGGACTGGGCCCGATCAATCCGGAGACGTTGCAATCCTGCAGTTTTGCTGGTTCAGACTGCTCGACACCTGCCTTTGACCGCTCAGCCGAGAGGGCTTTGGTGACCTGGGTCGATTGTTCAGGAGTCCTGCACATCGTGGCGATCGGTGCGCAGAGCTTTGCACGCTTCAGCGGCAATATATCTGTCAGCTCGCGCTTTTCGTCGACTGACACGCGCCGTTTCGAGAGTAGCGACAGAGTTGTCGACGTGAGCCCCTCCGAAATCTCTTTCGACATGACCACCGGGAGAGGCGCGTACGACGAAATCCTGCTGACGCCTGTGGATGATGGTGCGATGTGCATCGAGATTACGGCACAGAGCAGCGGCACCATCGTCACTGCAGGGGCTGACAGGGCACAAGTCACATCAGTGTTCGACCCGCGCACTGGCGAGGTTTGCACACCCTTCTCGGGAGGAAATTAGTGCGGCGATCCCGAAGTGAATTCGGTGGCTGACTCGGGACTGTTCGTCTCGAAGGACTGTGACGGCACATGGTCGGTCACGCTGACCGGTACAGCCACCGGCGGTGGCACAGTCAGAACCGCCGGCAGCATCACATCGAGTGCCGGCTTTACATCGATCACTCCTGGTGCTTTCGAGTCCTTCGACAGTGTGTCGATCGACCAGGGCGCGCCGGTGACGTTTGTCATGGAAACCATTAACCCTTGGCAGGACGATTTCACGTTCACCGTTCCCGACGGGGCGAGAATCTGCGTCAACGTGGATTCGCTCAGCGAGGGAGCGAGGGTTCTCTCTGGCTCTGACCGCCGGCCGGTCGGAACGACCTTCGATCCAGAGACAAATTCCGCCTGCCTGTAGAACGTGTTGGCAGGAAGGTCGAGCGGCTGAGGTCTCGACCTAAGAACAGTATCGATCTGCGCGGAGCCACCGTAAGGTCAGGATTGCTGTTTGGAGGAGTGGCTCCATGAAGATCCTGTCTACGCGGGTATTGGCAACTGCCGTGTTGCTTGCCTTGCCCGTCATGTCACACGCCGTGGTCATCAACGTCACCACCACGGTGGATGTGGTGGACGGGGCGGATGGGCTCACGTCGTTGCGCGAAGCCTTTCAGACGGCGAGTGCCAATTCGACTGCCGACGAAATCGTGCTGGCAGCCCTTGCCGTCTATGACCTGAGCGATTGCGTCGAAGGTGATCTCGACCACACGGCGAGCGATCCGCTCGTGATCACGGGTAACGATGCAACCGTCGCTCAGGGCTGCGCGGGCGAGCGCGTGATCGACAACAACAATCCCGGATCGGACCTCATTGTCGATGATCTGACACTCACCGGAACTGCCGGCGGTGCTGCGCTGTCTGGAGCGGCAATCTACACGTACAACGGATTGACGGCCCTGACCAACGTGACCATGACCGGGCTCTTTTCAGGAGGTTCCGGTGCGATGCTCGAAGGCGACGGGCTGGATGGCGGTCTTGTGTACGAATTGACAAATGTGACCATCGATGGAAACGAGGGTTCGGGCATAAGCACGGACTTCGGTAGCGTGACGATCATCGATTCGACGATAACCGATCAGACGAGCGCAGGCGTCTCTCTGACGGATGGCAGTCCGTTGATCATCGAAAATTCCACAGTATCCGGTAACGGCGCGGGCGGCGTTCGTACGACGGGCCAGGGTTCGACTGAAATGTCTCTGACCGATGCCACGATCACCGGTAACGACGGTACCGGGGTTACTTGTTTCGGCTGCGACATGGTGTCGGTGACTGACTCCACGATCAGCGGAAACGGACTCCTTCCCGACACCAGTTCGCCTGGTGGTGGTCTGCGCGTCGCCTACGACCAGGATGATCCGACCGACGCACCTGTCACGACGATCACCAACAGCGACATCGAGGACAATATCTCGATATTCCCGGGTGGTGGAATCAGCGTGGATGTTCTCGAATCCAGCGAGCTGACAGCGCCACCCGCAGCGCTGATCATTCAGGATTCTTCGGTCAGCGGTAACGTGACCGAAGGTGACGAGCCGATGCGCGGTGGGGGACTGTATGTCGAGACCGGTGGCATCGAGCTGATCGATTCGAACATCGACGACAACCGCGCGGGCCCGCTCGTGGGTGTGGCCGATGCCAGCGGCGGCGGCGTGTATATAGAGGAACAGGGCGTCATCACCCAGACGTCGGACCTGACGATGACGACGTCGAGCATCAACGGAAACATCGCCGGAAAGGAAGGCGGTGGCATCTACTGGCGCAAGGCGGGTGAACTCAATGTCGAGAACTCATCCATCGATGACAATGAAGCATCGGCATCCGGCGGCGCCGTATTCTCGGCTGGCGCTGATCTGACGTTGTCTGAAAGCTCAGTCTCGGGTAATACCGGGCTTGTGGGTGCAGGCATTCGTATCGTCACCTTCTTCGATGTACCTGGCGGCTCGCTCTCTGTCGAGCAGTCGACCATCGACGGCAACGCCGCTTCGTCATTCGGTGGTGGAATTGCGGTCGACGCCGATGGCTTCACGCTCCCGATTCTGGTTAAAAATTCGACTATCAGTGGCAACAGCGCCGCAGGCTCGGGCGGCGGGATACTCACCCGCTTCGGTGGGGAGCTGCTACTCGACCATGCAACGATCGCTGACAACTCCGCCCCGACGGGCGCCAACCTTTCACTGTTGATCGGTGGTGTGTCAGTCGGCTCGCTCGGCACATGGGAGAGCAGGGCATCGATCATTGCCCTTCCCGAGGGAGGCGACAACTGCGCTCTCGACGGTGGATCGCCGACGAGCAACGGGTTCAACTTCGCTGATGATCTTTCCTGCAACCTGGGCGTCGATGACGTGCAGTCGATGATCGATCCGGAGCTTGGCCCGCTTGCCGACAACGGCGGTTCGACAGACACTCACCTTCCCGCGCCAGGCAGTCCGGCTGCCGGGCTCGTGCCAGCAGGGTCTTGCTTGCTTGCAGTTGATCAGCGCAACAGTGCGCGACCGCAAGGGCCCGATTGCGATGCGGGTGCCGTAGAGATCATCGAGACGTCCGCGCCGGTGAGTTCGATCGTCGGTACGCCGGGCGATGACTTCCTCGTCGGTACCCCCGCAGACGATGTCATCATCGGGATGGGGGGTGACGATGTCATGCTGGGAATGGGTGGCAATGACGTTCTCGAGGGCGGCACCGGTCATGATCTGTTGTTTGGTGGACCTGGAGACGATCTCCTGAAAGGTCAGCGTGGCCGTGACATTCTGGTCGGCGAGGACGGTGACGATGATCTTCGCGGTGGGCGCGGGCGAGATTTCCTGCTCGGGGGGCTCGGTTTCGATCTTCTGAACGGGGGTGGAGGCCGCGACATCTGTGTGCCGAGCGGCGGCAATTCGGTTGGCTGCTGAGCCTCCCGATAGCACATTGTAGCTTCAGCGGCCAGAGCTATACTCCTCGCCGCAGACTGCAGAGGATGCCAGCGTGATTTATCGTGAATGCCCGGAATTAGTCAGAGGTGTATTTGAAGGTCGGCAGTCGCTGCTGATCTTTGGCTTGATGCTGCTTGCCTGCCTCTTTCTGGTCGATTCCGTCCATGCAGAGGAAAGCGCTGAAAGCACGCCCGGAGGTGATGTTCAGCACGAGACGGATGCACTGGACGCGCGTCAGATGGACGCGACAGATAGTGCAGAAGAGAGTGGGTCTAGTGACGAAGAAGGTGCGTCGGGATCGAAATCTCGCGGCGCGCTGATTCCGCGTGCTGCGATCGTCGACATGACCCGCGCCCAATCACGCGTCATCTGCACGTCAGAGGTCTTTCTTTCCTGCATGGAATTTGACTCCACCGAGTGTCTCGGGCTGTCGGAAAGCGCGATCGAGCAATGCCTGATGCCGCTACCGGAAAGTTTCGACCCGACTGAACTCGACAACGAGACGCTCGAAGCCTGTCCGAAGGCACTGTATGAGCAAGCCGGCTACCCCGAAGAGAAGGCGGCCCAATGCTTCGAGGAAGCGATTGCGGCTGATTCCAGAGAGTAGGGGTTTTTCAATTTCCACGCTCGGTTGGCAGGTCGAAGCCCGGTTCGTAATCTGGTTCGTAGTCTGGATGCCGCTCTCTGAACAACGCGTATTCCTTGCGCAGAGCTTCAGTAACACCGACTTTCTCGACTTCGTCGCGAATGTGCTTGAGCCAGGTCGAGGCGCTATTGCGGAACGTGATGTTCTTTTGCATTGCGCTTGATCGCAACTGACTCGCAGTCGAGAAAGTCTTGGCAGAAGCTTGGTCGGCGAGACCCGATGCCGGAGCGGCGTGCCGTTCAACGGAGCGAGTCACCTCACTTGACTCGATCTCAGCTAACGAGGAATCAGTCGACGCACTGGCACTCGTACCCACACCTGCAACGGTAGCCGCTTCCATTTTCGTTTCCGTCTCCGGCAACAGGACCGTACCCACACTCACGCTATCGCTATCGGATTCTGTATCGCTGTTCGAATCCGCTGCAACATTTTCTGCTTCCAAACGACGTTCGGAAAGAGACGAAGCCTCTGGCGCCATGGCGAGAAAGTCATCCCTGTCTTCCAGTGACAAGGATGGCGAAACGGAAGGCGAAACGGATAGCGATTCGGATGATTCCAATGACCGTGATGTTCCCGGTACCGGTTGCTCGGGAGCTTGTCGAATCAGTGGCAACAATGCGGCGGCGAGAACCAGTAACGCAGCTGCGGCGAACCAGCGGGGCGCTTGACGATAGCGAGTTCCGCTCCCCGATGATTTGCGAACTGTTGCCTGTCGGGAAGACGCGTGTCGCGCCGTTGCGATATCGATCGGTGCGCTGTATGACCTGGTTCGCTGCCGGGCCGCCGCGCGAATTCGATCCCCCGATGAGGGAGGTACTGCCAATGTTCTTGCCTGAGCGGAGAACAGTGCAGCCAGGTCATCATCACGCTCATCGCGGGACATCTGATCTCGCGATGTCTCATCGTGGCTCATGCCGACACCCTCAGAATCTGGCGAAGTCGTGTACGTGCATAGCGAAGTCGACTCTTTATGGCTTCAACCTTCTCGTCGGTGACTTCGGCGATTTCCGTAAGGTTCATGCCAGCGATGTGTTTCAGCACGACGGCGTCGCGTTGCGCTGCGGGTAATTGTCGCAGTGCCTCGTGCAGAGCGCCCTCGCGCTCGGCAAGGCTTGCGATCTCATCCGGGCCGAGTTCGCGTTCAACCGTGATTGCACCGCTTGTCGTCGTTTCATCGAACGGCTCGAGAGGCTTTGCCGGCTGCCGCCGATAGTGATCGATGACGCGGTGACGCGCTATCCGGAAAAGCCAGGCGCGAAACGGTGCGTCTGCCGAATAGGATGCCCGGCCGTTGATCACTTTCAGCCAGACATCCTGAAATAGCTCGCTGGCGATGGCCTCGGCGTGACAGCTGTTGTACACGTAGCCGTACAGTCCCCTCGAGTATCGTTCGTAGAGCTGATCGAAGGCGTCATCATCGCCGTTGCTCCAGGCTTGCATCAAGCGGGCATCGCTCGCATCAGCGTTTGCGTCAGCGTTAGGGGTTGCGCCGGAGTCAGTGCCGGAGTCAGTGCCGGGGTTAGTACCGTAGTCAGTACCGGAGTCAGTGCAAGGGTTAGTTCCGGGGACTGCGTCAGGGCGAATTCCGGCAGCATCGCCAGTCATCGCGCCATCAACAGAAACACCGCGAGCGTCGAGCGGCAAGCCCGCGGTGGGTGTCACCGCGGGCGACCCTGAAAGGCCGGTGGGGATCGGAATTGAACCGTTCGATTCGCTCATGCCATTGGTTACGATGGTGTTCCGTCAGGCCTGCCCATCATGTTGGCGCCCCGCAGTGACGCGTCTTCATCGGAGTGCCGAAGCTACCTCAACCCTGGTCATCGTGCAGGGATTTTCGACGCGTCAGTGGATCGGCGATGTTCATCAGGCTGTCGGCCATCTCCACGAGCCGCACGAAGTCAGCGCGATAGGCGTAGCGATCCTCGCCGGTGGCCTCGCGTGCCAACTCGGCAATACCCTGAAGCGAAAAGTCTGCCACCCGTGTATCGCCGCGCAGATGTTGCGCGAAGGCGGAAACAGCGGCGGCGAAGCGAAAGTCAGCCGACGTCGATGCCAGATCGACCCTGGCATCCGGACGCGTGACGACCGTGTCGAGCGCTCGACTCGCGTTCTCACCAGGCCGCTTGTAGCGAAGCCGAATTTCGGCAATCTCGTCTGCATGAGGGCCATCATCGAGCAGAGCTTCATCATAATTCTGCTCGCTGTAGCGAGACGTCATGTGTCGCTCACCACCCTCGCCGTGAAGCGCGATCTCATAGAAGGCCGTCACGGTATGCCCGGCACCAATCTCGCCAGCATCGACCCGGTCATCGTTGAAGTCCTCGTCGGCCAGTTGTCGGTTGACGTAACCGAGCAGACGGTATTCGGCGACCACGGAGGGATTGAATTCAACCTGAACCTTCACATCCCGGGCAACCGTCAGCAGGGTGGCATCGAGTTCCTCGACAAGTACCTTGCGAGCCTCGTTCAGGGTATCGATGTAGGCGTGAGCACCGTTGCCTGCGTCGGCCAGTTGCTCCATCAGATGATCATTGTAATTGCCCGAACCGAAACCCAGTGTCGAGAGCGCGATGCCACTTTCGCGGCGCTTCTCGATCAATGCGAGCAGTGCGTCTGTATCCGCGAGGCCGACGTTGAAGTCGCTGTCGGTCGCCAGTATCACCCGATTGACACCCCCTTCGATGAAGTGCTCGTCGGCCAGCCGGTAAGCGTGTTCGATGCCCGCTTCGCCGTGGGTCGAGCCGCCGGCGCTCAAGCTGTCCAGTGCGTTGGAAATCTCCCGGCTTGCATTGCCCGGTGCCGCTTCCAGCACGGCACCCGAGGCGCCCGCATAGACGACGATCGAGACTCGGTCATTCGCTGTCAGCTCACTCGCCAACAGCTTGAGAGAGGTCTTCAGGAGTCCAAGCTTGTCAGGACTCGCCATCGAGCCGGAAACGTCGACAAGAAAGACAAGGTTGGCATGCGGGCGGGTGCCAGGAGCCGGTTCGTAGCCCTTGAGTCCGACACGCAGCAATCGTGTCGTCTTGTTCCACGGCGTCTCGCCGAGTTCGGTTGTCACGCTGAAGGGTTGTGCAAGGTCGCTCGGCGACGGATAGTCGTAGTCGAAGTAGTTGATCATCTCCTCGATGCGAACCGCGTTCTTCGGTGGCAACGAGCCACCCGCAAGAAAGCGCCGCACATTGGAGTAGGCGCCCGTGTCGACATCGATACTGAAGGTCGACACCGGGTCATCGCTGGTGCGGACGGTCGAATTGTCTTCGAGCGATGCATAACGTTCGTGCTCCTCGACCGGCCAGGAAGCCGAATCACCCGGCTGAACGCCCGGCACCGGCAGGATGCGCACTCGTGAGCTTTGATTTCCTGATGACGCGTCGCCTGCGAAAGGCTCGGCCATGGCGCGTGTTTCGCTCATCAACGCGATGTCGTACTCGCCCGCGACAGAAGTCGCGGCATCTGCGATCAGCAGAGTGGCGGGCGAGGTTTCAAGCTGCGCGGCGTTGCCTTGCTTTGCCTTGCCTTCCTCAGCCTTGGCAGCAACATCCTGATCTTGCGGTGCTTGCCGGCTCGCACGGTGCGCGTCGACGGGCATGCTGCTGCCAGGTTGTGCACCGTCTTGTGCAAGGTCGTCGCTGCTGCAAGCGATGAGCAGGGCTGTCACGAGCACCGCCAATACCCATGGGCGGGGGTTGCTTGTGACGGCATGCAGGTTCTCGCTGGCGCGCGTGGTGTTGCAGGCGAACCGGCTTCTACTGATATCGATACTGGCTCGATCACAGCGTCGAGCGTCAATCTCTTGCTTGGTCTTCATGTTCTGTTTCCCTTTTTCCGAGGTCCTGACAGTCAGAACGCGGCCTGGCGGAAAACGGGGTCAAGAGAATCACCAGTTCGGCGGACGTTTCTCGATGAAGGCTGAAAGCCCCTCCTGTGCTTCCTTGCCGGAACGTATCGTCGCCAGACGCTCGGCGAGTTCCTGCCTCAGGGAATCGTCGACGCGGCGACAAAAAGTGTCGGCTATCAGGCGCTTTGCGGCACCTTGAGCCGACTCTCCGCCCTTCAGCAACTTGTCGATCTGCAAGCTGACGCGATAACCCAGTTCGTGAGATGAGCAGACATCGTGAACGAGGCCGATCCGGTAGGCCTCGAGCGCATCGAAACGCTCGGCGGTCAGAAAGTAACGGCGGGCGTGCCGGCGCCCGATGGCATTCATGACATAGGGGCTGATGGTGGCCGGAATCAGCCCCAGGCGTACTTCCGATAAACCGAAACTGGCGTCTTCACTGGCGACGACGATATCGCAACAGGCTGCAAGTCCGGTGCCGCCACCTATCGCCGCACCCTGAACCCGCGCGATGGTCGGGCAGCGGAAGGTGTCGAGTGTGTTCAGCAAATCAGAGAGTGCCAGGGCGTCGGCCGCGTTCTCCTCCGGCGTGAGCGTGACCGAGTTCCGCATCCAGGATATGTCGGCGCCGGCACAGAAACTCTTGCCCCGTCCTTCGAGCACGAGAATCCGGGTGTTGCTGTTGAGTTGCTCGATCGACCGCCGCAACGTATCGATCAGTGCCCGGTCGAGTGCATTGTGTTGTTCCGGCCGGTTCAGCGTGATTCGCGTGACGCCGTTCGAGGCGGTTTCGACGATGAGATTCGACATGTCGCGATTACCAGCCGCCCGTGGCCAGCCAGCGATCAAGCATGTCGAGCCGATCGTTGCCCCAGAACATCTCGCCGTCGACCACGAATGTGGGCGAACCGAACACCCCGTTCGTGATGGCCGAATCGATCGATGTGCGTAGTGCGTCCTTTACGGCCTGCTCGCCCAGGGCCGCGCTCAAGGCATGGGTATCGACACCCGTCGCGCTCGCGATGTCGATGACCGTCTCAGCAGGTGAAATGTCCCTCCCGTCGACAAAGTAGGCACGATACAGCGCATGCACCAGCGGCACGGTGAGGGCGCGAAAAGATGCATCATCATGCTCGCGCAGCCACAGCGTTGCTCGACACGCGGCAACGGCACCGATCGGGAAGGTTTCGGGGAATGTGAAGCGGATGTCGTGCTCACGTGCCGAGCGATTGAAGTCCTTTATCGCGTAGTCGCCCTTGATCGGCGCCTCCAGCAACGGGCGCTGTTGGGTAATCTTGAAGACAGCGCCAAGCAGGATCGAGTGCCAGCGTATCTCACGCCCGTGGCGTGCCGCCACGGCCTCGATGCGTTCGCTCGCAAGATACCCGTAAGGGCTCGTGTAGTCGTAATAGAAATCGATCGGTGTCAACGACATGTTCAGGCTCCGTGATCAGGCTCAATGCAGGCGTTCGATAGCGACAGCGGTTGCCTCACCGCCGCCGATGCAAAGCGATGCGACGCCCACCTCGAGATCATGGCGCGCCAGGGCATTCAGTAGCGTGACGACAATGCGCGCACCGGACGCACCGACCGGATGCCCCAGAGCACACGCGCCGCCATGGACATTGACCTTGTCGTGCGGCAGACCCAGTTCCCGCATGGCAGCCATGGTTACCACGGCAAACGCTTCGTTGATTTCGAACAAGTCGATGTCGCTTGCTTTTCGGTCAATGTTCGCCAGAAGTTTCTCCATGGCGTAGACCGGTGCGGTAGTGAACCATTCCGGCGCCTGCGCGTGACTGGCGTGACCGAGCACCCGTGCCAACGGTGTCAGGCCGCGGCGTTCCGCCTCGCTCATGCGCATCAGCACGAGCGCGGCGGCACCATCGGAAATCGAGCTCGAGTTGGCGGCCGTCACGGTACCGTCCTTCGCAAACGCGGGTCTGAGTGAGGGTATGCGCTCGAGGTTGGCCTTTGGCGGTTGCTCGTCCTTATCGACGAGGCGATCTCCCTTGCGGGAAGACACGGTGACGGCGGCAATCTCGCTCGCGAACACGCCGTCCTCGATGGCCTTGCGGGCACGTGTCAGCGAGGTGATGGCAAACTCATCCTGGCCCTCTCGCGTGAACTGATAGCGCTCCGCCGTCTTCTCGGCGAAGTGTCCCATGAGGCGACCGGGTTCGTAGACATCCTCGAGCCCGTCGAGAAACATGTGATCCTTGACCTCGCCATGGCCCATGCGCAAGCCGTCGCGCACCTTCGGGAGGAGGTAGGGCGCTCTGCTCATGCTCTCGAGACCGCCGGCCACGGCGACTGTCGAACTGCCGACGAGCAGTGCATCGTGAGCCTGCATCATGGCCTTCATGCCGGAACCACACATCTTGTTCACGGTGGTACAGCCCGTGTCGTCGGGAATTCCCGCGCCACGGGAGGCCTGGCGCGCCGGCGCTTGTCCCAGCCCGGCCGGCAACACGCAGCCCATCAGGACTTCGTCAATGTCAGCGCCCGCCACACCCGCCTTGGCCACTGCCGCGCGAATGCTGATGGCGCCGAGTTCCGGTGCCGGTACGTCGGCGAGTTCCCCTTGAAAGCCGCCCATCGGCGTGCGGGCAGCACCGACGATGACGATCGGATCGGAAGTGGCAACGGTCATCGCGTTCTCGGCGAAGCGGACGGCCGTCGAGGGTAGGGGGCCACTTGCGCCCAGGTCAAGCGCAGCCCGGCTGTCCATCCGGGCGCGGTGGCGAGTGCCCGCCGTCCGACTCGATACTTCTGGCCCGTAACTTGTGTGCATTGCTTGACTGCCGACCCGCGCGCGCTCGACGCCTGCCCATGAATTCGATATTGACTCCCTGGTCGTCCCGAATGCACTGCACCCTGGCTGCACTGATGGCACTGCTTGTGCTGAGCGCCTGCGCCACGCCACCGCCATCGCCACCCCCGGCTCCCGAGCCGGAGCCGGATCATTGGGGCTACAGCCGGACGGTCGAGACGAAGAATGCCCTGATCAGCTTGTTCGATCCGACGGATCTGGTGCATCACCAGGCAGAACCTGCCAACTGGTACCGCCAGGGGTTCGCGTATCAGACAGATCTGGCAACCGGTCGCTTCGCGGCTGTCTTGACCGAGACCAATGGTCGCTTTGCGGTGCGCGTCACTTCGGCACCCTTGACGACCCGTGAGCTGGCCGTCGCCGGGCCGCAGGCAACGCTGAGATTGCGGGTGCAGAATCGACGCTTGCTGCTGGCAGGCGGGGACGCCTGGCCGTCGCGCGAGTTCACGCGTCCACCGGCAGCGGATGATCCACGCTGGCTGAGCGTACCTGATGGCGATTATCGCGTGACCATCACGGTACTCGGCGACAGTGATCCGCCAGTCCACAATTTCGTCTTCCAGCTCGAAGCGGTCGACTCGATCGATGACGTGGCCTATGCGCCCGGTATGCCGCAACTCGTTTTCGGACAACCGCCGGCGGTCGCTGCAAACAACGTGTCGGAGCTGCGCTATCGCGATCGTTGCGGCGATGTGCCGGCGAACGCACGCTGGTCTCCGCTGGTTGGCCGTGGCTTGCCCATACCGGGCGCGACAACGACTATCGAGACGATCGAGAAGTTGCATGAACGGGGTCGAGAGTTGCAATCGGTCGCCTTGCCTGCGGACGCTCCGCTGGTGGTCGGCAGGGAGTTGAACGTGGGTTCTCTGGCGGTCCTGTTCGTGCCGGATCGCTGGCTCGAACCCCGCCGTGAGAATGACCGCTATCGCGAATTGCTCGAGGTAGAGGGGTACGCCAGTTGTGCGGTGCGAGTGACCGGTGTCGAGGATATCGACGCCGAGCGCCGCGTCGTGATCGAACCACTGTCCGCCCCGCGTGATCGACTGCCGGCCGGACTTGCACTGCAACTGGTCGACCGCTTTGACAGTTACATCGCGGTGCGGAGCGATCCGGCGTGGCGCTACAAGAGCGCTTGGGTGCGGAATGCACCGGACGAGACTTCTCTGGTACTTGGTGTGATGGATCATCTCGATCTACTGGCAAGCGATATCGAGTTGTTGCTCCCGATGAGCAACGCGCAGCGCGTACGAGCCTTGCTCGAGTTGATGGAGCAGCCTGTCTGACTTCATGGCACGGGCGGAGCGGGCCTTGTTGCCCGTTTCCGTGGTATCGGTGTCGTGCTAGCGTCCGCCGTGGGTCGTGTGGCCCGTCTGGCGTGAGGTACGACATTGACCCTCGAAGGATCGCGGTCCAGGGAAGACTCCCCGGCCGGTGCGGGTGCCAGTAACGAGCAGCATGCGGACTGGCGTCAGCTCGCCCTGGCGCTGGAAGGCGCCGTCACGCATAGCATCGTCGGTCAGGATGCCCTGGTCAGATTGATCACGGTCGCTTTGTTCGCGCGGGGGCATGTATTGCTCGAAGGCGATGTGGGCGTCGGCAAGACCACGGTCCTCAGAGCATTCGCGCGTGCCGTCGGCGGCGATTTCGAGCGGGTCGAAGGCACCATCGATCTGATGCCCAACGACCTTGTCTACCATGCCTGGGTGGACGAGTCCGGTCAGCCGCGGATCGATCCCGGACCGCTGCTACGCCACGGCGAATCGCTGACCACCTTCTTCTTCAACGAGATCAATCGCGCCCGGCCACAAGTGCAGTCATTGCTCCTGCGCGCCATGGCGGAACGGACCGTCTCGGCGTTCGGGCGCGAGTATCGCTTTCCGCACATGACGGTGTTTGCAGACCGAAACCGGGTCGAGCGAGAGGAGACCTTCGAGCTCGCCTCCGCGGCGCGCGACCGGTTCATGTTCGAATTGAACATGCTGACCCCTGCCGACGACGAGACGCGGCGGGCGCTGGTCTTCGATCCCGTCTTTCACGATGTCGACAAGCTGTTGGAGGCGACGGCAGCCGGGCTCTGCCCGGGCGATCAGCTCAATACCATCGGCGCTGCCATACAGGAGCATGTTCAGGCCAGCCCCATGATCGAGCGTTATGTTCTCGAACTCTGGCAGGCCAGCGCCGAACCTGCCCGTTTCGGCATCACCATCGACGATATCGACATGCAGCGATTGATCGTCGCCGGCGCCAGTGCACGCGGCATGAGTGCTCTGGTGCGCGCGGCGCGTGTCGTGGCCTGGCTTGACGATCGTGATCATCTGCTTCCGGAGGATGTCCGCGAAGTGCTTGCCGCAACGCTTGGGCATCGGGTGTTCTTTTCGCCGGTGCACGAGCTGCGTCGTGCCGAGATCGCACCGCGACTGGTGTCAGGAATCGTCGACAAGATCGCTTCGCCGTGAACGACACCGTGAACGACGCCGTCAACGACATCGTTGGAGGCGTTGTGAGTGATGCCGAAGTTGACATCGTGGCTCGTGGATCGAGGCACGGTGCGACGCCATGAACAGCGACGAGTTCGTCTATCGACTGCAGGGTAGCCCCGGCGGCAGTCGACCGGGCATGCACGGTAGTCGACGCGAAGGCCAGGGGCTTGCCTTCGCCCGCCATGGTCCGCTGCTCGACCATCCTGATCCACGCCGGCTCGACCTTCGCGCCAGTCTGCGCAGTGTGCCGCGGGAATGGCTGGTGCGGATCAACCGGCAACGTTCGGCTGTTGCCATCGAGGCGGTCGTGGACGTCTCGGCCTCCATGCACGTGGGCCGTGAATCGGCGCGCGGCAAGCTCGGTGTTGCCGAAAAATTTGTCGCGGCGCTCGGCACCAGTGCTTTCCGTAGCGGCGACCGGGTCGGGCTGATGGCCTTCGACGAGACACGTCGTGATTCACTTCGCGTTGCCTCCCGTGCCGCCCGTGGTATCGGCGTCGCGATGGCGGAGACCCTCGGCCGCTGTCGGGCTGACGAGGCAGGTGCCGGCAGCCTCGCGGGGCTATCGGCCTGCGCGCAAGCTGCCAGTGGCAGTGCCGCTCTGGTCTTCATCGTGTCAGACTTTCACTGGGCGCTCGATGGCATTGGCGATGCGCTCGACACCTTTGCTGCCAAGCGTATCGTGCCGATTGTCCTTTGGGATCCGAGCGAGCTCGAACCACCGGGTACGAGCGGCTGGGTGACGCTTGCGGATGCCGAGCATGGACGGCGTCGGCATCTGTGGTTGAACGCCAGTACCCGCAAGCGTTGGCTCGACAAGGTTGCCGCGCGTCGTGGTGAACTGGACAGGCAATTCGCCGCGTGTGGCGTGCAGCCGTTTCACGTCACGGGTGCATTTGATGCCGAAGCTCTGTCGCGCTACTTCATGGAGACGATCGGATGAGGTCGGCATTCGCGAATCGGTTCTGCGGTACAGACTTCAAACGTCGTCTCGGCGGGGCGGTGGCGGCGCTTCTCATGCTGCTCGCTCCCCTGATCTCCGCGGACGAACAGCCTGGTGTCGAACAGCCGGCAAGAGCGTTCGGTCATGTGATCGGCGACGTGCTCCTGCAGCGCCTGGCATGGAACGATGACGACGATCTCGACGCGTGGTCACAACGCTTGCCGGAAGGCCGGGTCGGACCGTGGCTCGAACGCCTGCCGTTGTCGCTCGAGCGGGATGAAGTCGGGCAGCGCTGGCTGGTCGTGGGTTATCAGATCGTCAATGCGCCGGATACGCTCGTCGAGACGTCCCTGCCATCCATCGCGTCGGGCGAATCCACACGCGTCGAACCCTGGCCCTTTACCCTGGCGGCTCTGACCCCGCTGGTCGTCACGGAAAACGGTGAGCTCGTGCCGATGCAGGCAGGCTCGTCGGAGCCTCCGCTCAGTACCGCCGGCAACTGGCGCCGACTGGTCGGCGCGCTTTCGCTCCTCGCCGCCGTTCTCGCGGGCTGGCTCGGCTGGTGGTGGTGGCGTGGGCAACGCGACAAGGTGCAGTTGCCCTTTGCCCGGGCCCGCGCATCCATCGCCGCGTTGCCGGGCTCTTCGGTCGACACGAATCCGCAAGCCTGGCATGCCTTGCATGCTGCGCTGAATCGGACGGCTGACAAAAGTCTTTCGACGAAGACGCTGCCACTGCTGTTTGCACGCGCGCCCTGGTTGCAGCCGCTACAGGATCGAATCGAAGCGTTCTTTGCGGCCTCCGATGCCCGCTTCTTCGCGTTGCCGCCTGAACCCGGTTCATTTCCACTCAAGGCTCTCTGTCGCGACCTGTCGCGTGCCGAACGCCGTCAGGCGCGCTGATGACGCTACCGGATCTTGACCTGCCGATGGTACTTGTCCTGCTGCCACTGGCGCTGCTGCCCTTGCTGCGACGTCGCCGTGACGAGTCGCCGCATCCGTGGACCGAGCTTCTGCCTGACGATCCCGTCGGTACCTGGGTGGCGCGTCTTTGGCAGCTGGTGGCTGTGCTGACGATAGCGAGTCTTGTCATTGGTCTGGCAGGCCCGCACCGGAGTGGCACAGAGGTCGAACGCATTACCCGTGGGGCGGAGATCTCGCTCGTGCTCGATCGCAGTTCGAGCATGGATCAAGGCACTCGCAGGAACGTGCCGGAGCCAGGCAAGGGCGCGACAGAGGTGCGCAGCAAGAACGAAGTCGTTCGTGACGCGCTGACGCGACTGCTCAACGAACGTCCCGACAATCGATTTGCGCTGACGATGTTCAATGTCGCACCGATCCGCATTGCGCCATTCACCGACAACGCAGCGCTGGTGCAAGCCGGGCTCGATGCCAGCGGCATCGGACGCGGACCGAGCAAGACCGACATCGGGCGCGCCCTGCTGGCGGCCATCGATGCCTTTGCCGGACGGGACTACACCGGAAGCCGTGCCATCGTGCTGGTGTCCGATGGGGGTGCGCGGCTCGACGACACCGTGCGCGAGGCGGTGGCACGCGAGCTCGCCCGGCAACGTGTCGCACTTTATTTCATCTATGTGCAGAGCGGTGTCAACAGTCCGGACCTGGAACTGGTCGGAACCGACGTCGGCCGAGATATCGACAACGAGAAAGAGGAAGTTGCCCTGCACCTGTTCTTCCAGGGTCTCGACATCGAATACCGCGTCTTTCAGGCGCACGATCCGGATTCGATGGCGCGGGCGATCGCGGAGATCGATCGCGCCCAGAATCTGCCCTTGACGATCACCGAAAGGCTGCCGCGAGTCGATCATCGAACAGGCTACTGGGCATTCGCGCTGCTCGGCTTGTTGCTGTTGGCAGGCATCGCCAGCCTGCGGCGTACCACCGGAGCGACGGCATGAAACGTGTTCACGTCCATCTGGCCTTCGCCGGTGTCTCCCTTGCACTTGCCATTGTGGCAGGCTTGCAATATTTGTCCATGCGCTCGAAGGCAGAAATCAACGGGACGCTTGCCGAGGCTAGCGTGATGGCGGAGGCCGGCGAGCTCGATGCGGCTGAACCCTTGCTTGCGGAACTCGCTCGTGATCGCGGCGGCGACGCCGTCGGGCAGGCAGCCCGTTTTCATCTTGGCAACGCTTATCTGCGTGAGGCACTGCGTGACGACATCGATCCGCGTCGGCGGCGACCGCTCGCAGAGCTTGCCAAGGAGCGCTACCGCGAACTGTTGCGCATCGCCCCTGATCACTGGGATGCCCGTTACAACCTCGAACGTGCACTCAGACTTGCACCTGAACGGGTGGCAACCAATGTCGATGCTGGCGAGAATCCGCTCTTTCGTGTGGATGTCGTCGTTCCCGATTTCGAAGCGCGTGACCTGCCGTGAGCCTGTCGCGTGCGACTTCCGGTGAATGGCTCGCGCTGTTACGGCGGGAATGGGCCCTTGTGGTGGCGCTGCTGGCACTGCTGGCGTCGCTCTTGCTCCCACCGTTGCCGACGATCCGAACCGTGCATCGATTGATGATCACCTTCGATCTCTCCCAGAGCATGGGCGTCGAGGACGTCACTCTCGAAGGGAAAGTCGTCAGTCGGCTGACGCTTGCCAAGGCGGCAGCGGCTCGGCTCATCGCCGATCTGCCCTGTGGCTCGCAGGTTGGCTGGTCCGGATTTGTCGAGCGGCGCACTACGCCACTGGCGACTCCACTCGAAGTATGCGAACACTACGAAGCCTTGCTATCCTCGCTTGAGCTGATCGACGGTCGCATGCGCTGGGGCGAGGCCAGCGGTATCGGCAAGGGCCTCCATCAGGTGCTTCGGGCCGCCAGCGAGATCGGCAACGACACGGCCATCGTCATGTTCAGTGACGGCCAGGAAGCGCCTCCCTTGAAGGCCGGTCAGACCGGATTGCCAAAGAGCGAAGGTCTCGAGATAGGCGGCGTACTGATCGGTGTTGGCGGGAGCACGCCGGTGCCGATTCCGAAGATCGATGCGGCGGGCCGTCAGGTGGGATTCTGGGAGGCGGCCGATGTTGCGCAACGCCAGGGTGCGACGGCCGGCGAGCGGCGGGAAGAACTCTCGCGACTCGATGGCGAACACCTTGCGACGCTGGCGCGTCTGGCCGGGCTCGAGTATTCGACGCTCGCGCGACCGACCGACTTTCTCGCCAGCCTGAACGCCTCGGGTCTCGGCAAGCCGACGCGCGTGCCGACCGAATGGGGATGGTTGCCGGCGACGTTGGCACTGCTCGCACTTGTCTGGCGATTCTGGCCCGGCTTCAGACGCGACTGACTACCGGTTCGTCGCGCAGCAGCCGGCGAAGGATCTTGCCGCTGGCCGACTTGGGGATCGCGTCCGTGAAGACAATGGCGTCGACCTGCTTGTAGTGTGCGACATGTTCAGCCAGGAAGGCGCTGATGTCCGCAGCCGTTGCCTGCTGGCCTTCAGCGAGTACCACGAAGGCCTTGGGTCGCTCACCGGCTTCCTCGTCCGGCATACCGATGACCGCGACATCCGCAATTGCCGGATGAGTGACGAGTACGGCTTCGAGCTCGGCCGGTGCAACCTGAAAACCCTTGACCTTGATCAGCTCCTTGACTCGGTCGACGACGAAGAGGTGACCGTCAGCGTCGATGCGCACGACGTCGCCGGTATGCAGCCAGCCGTCTGCATCGATGGTCTCGGCGGTGGCCTTGTCGTTGCCGAGATACCCCTTCATGACCTGCGG